>Ga0364893_10002_pt1 | contig 199191 bp, 200 predicted proteins | sample ExccelJu500001D3_FD_206943 | JGI IMG/M metagenome (GOLD analysis project Ga0364893, IMG submission 206943) | Enriched cells from Trout Bog Lake Hypolimnion, Wisconsin, USA - BchlTB.July16.5000.01.D3 | ecosystem: Environmental > Aquatic > Freshwater > Lake > Hypolimnion/Profundal zone | place...
CTATGTCCCATTTATAGATAAAATCTCTAATCACAGGCATTACATGCTGGCGAAATTTACTGCCACTGAATACCCCATAATGCCCTACGCCATGCTGTAAGTGATAATGTTTATGAGAATCTGGAATATTGTTACACAAAGTGATTGCTGCTTTAGTTTGTCCAACGCCAGCAATATCGTCATTTTCTCCTTCGATACCCAGTAACGCAACTTCGCGAATATCGCTTAAATGCACCTTGCGCCCACGTGATACAAGGTGACCTTTCGCTAAAGAAAATTTCTGAAACACTTCTTGGATGGTTTGGAGATAAAATTCAGCTGGTAAATCCATTACAGATAAATATTCATCATAAAAATCCTTTTGTTTTTGGGCCTTTTCATCTTCTTCTATTAAGAGATGTTTAAATAATTCAACATGAGAGTCAATATGGCTTTGTAACTTCATACTAATAAATCCAGAGAGTTGCAAGAAACCTGGATATACTTTTCGTCCAAAACCTGGATAATTTGGTGGTACTGAACTAACTAAAAAATCTTTGAACCAGTCAATATGATGGTCAGTTGCGACATCATCTACCGCAGTGGGGCTTTTACGTGCATCCACTGGCCCGCCTATTAAAATCATTGAACGCGGTAGTGTTGACGAATTTTTTTCTTGAGACATTATACCAACAGCAGCTAGTACCGGAACGGTTGGTTGGCATACGCCCATTACATGTACCCTTGGGCCTAAGAGTTGTAGAAACTCTATAAGGTAATTGATATAATCATCCATATCAAATGAACCATTGCTTACCGGCACCTGAGCCGCATCTATCCAATCAGTAATATATATATCGCAATAAGGCAATAATGCCTCTACTGTGCCACGTAGCAGAGTTGCATGATGTCCTGCCATGGGCGCAACCATGAGAAGCTTTGGTTGATGTATTTTAATGCCAGGCTTCTTAAAATGTATCAAATTACAAAATGTCTTAGACAAAACATTATGCTCTTCTATCTTATGTGGCACATTATTAACTAATACCTCTTTGATCCCAAATTCTGGTTTTGTATATTGTCTTGTAAGACGCTCAGCCATTTCTACGCTTGCGCGCATAGTTTGAGCAAAAGGAGTATGATACAATGGATGGCTTTCATCTTCTAAATATCGCTGCGCTGTAATAAGTCCAAATCTTGTTGGAGACAGTTGAAATCGCGCCGCTTCAATGAAGTAATACATGGGATTGGATTGCGTACACAAGGATATCATTTGAACCACCAATTATTTGCTATGGCTTCAGTCTACCACAAATCACAATCACAGTGATGGTTAATAATTCTTGAAGATAGTAAAATTTTTCTGTCCGTTGTATCTAAGCCGAATAATCTTGCCTGAAAAACTCATGATTCATCATATCAGTTAATGATGTGATAAAAATCTTAGAATTCAGTGCATAGGAATGATCGCCTGGATAAATAATATATGCCTTGTCCAAATTTAAGTCATCTATCGCATTATAAAGTCCTTTTGAAGGAGTTGGAGAGAGGGATCTTTTGATTTCTATCCCGATACGATTCCTCCCACCCTCAATCACAAGATCCATTTCTGCTCCAGCTGAAGTTCTATAAAACCACATTTGTTGAGAAATTGACATAATACTTTTAATATTTTCAATCACGAATCCTTCAAAACTACACCCAGATATTGGATGAGATAATACATCGTCCAATGTTTTAATACCGAGTAAGCAATGTAAAATTCCACTATCCCTAATATATATTTTTGGTGTCTTAACAAGCCTTTTACCTGAATTGTGATACCAGGGCTGTAGAATTCTAATCATGAATAAGTCATGCAAGATATCTAGATATCTAAAAACCGATGGTGTAGAGATGCCAAGGCTCGCGGCTATTTTTGACCCGTTAAATAACTCTCCTTGATTATGAGCTAGCATCATCCAAAATCGTCTTAAAATCTGTGTGTCTATTTTTAATCCTAAAAAATAGACTTCTCTTTCTAAATATGTACGGATCATATTTTCACGCCAAGAAAAGCTATCAACAGCGTTAGATAGCAAATAACTTTCAGGAAATCCACCACGTACCCATAGATTATTTAAGTTAGAAGATTCAACTTCCAATAGATTAAATCCACACATATCTATATAGCGAATACGTCCAGCTAAAGACTCTGATGATCTACTGAGCAAGGTTTTAGATGAAGAGCCAAGTAAGAGATATTGTCCAAATAAGTCTCCTGAGCACCTCCTTTGGTCGATAACAGATCTTAATATAGGCAAGATTTCTGGTAGCCTTTGAGCTTCGTCTAGAATTAAAAGCTTATCAAGATGCTGGTTCAAAAAATATTCAGGATCAGATAATTTTGATAGATCTGATGGTTTTTCAAGATCCAGATATATAGATTGTCTATTAAATGATTTTTTGATTTCTAAAGATAATGTAGTTTTACCAATTTGTCTCGCGCCAAGTAAAGCTATAGCGGGTGATTTTTGTAGAGATAATTCTACAAAATCTTTGATTTTTCTACCAATCATACCTTGCCTGACTCAGTTTATCCTTGCAATTTTAACATATGATATTATAATTGCAAGGATAATAGTGCAATTATAATGACTCCTTTACTTTTTCTATTGAAATCGCGCCATCTGAGTCCTGTATTATTTTCTCTATCTTCATTTTGGCCTCTTGCAATTTTTTCTCGCAGTGTAATTTAAGCTTTGTGCTACGTTCGAATGCGGTGATAGTGGATTCTAAAGTCTCTTCACCATTATCTATTTTTTTAACTGCTTGTTCTAGTTCTTTAAATGCTTCTTCAAATGTCATTTCATTAATTGGTTTGTTCATAATTTTCTCAATGTAATATAGTTTTAAGCTGTTTAATATGAGAGACAGTAGTGATATTACCACGTTCTACAAGATTGTGTTGCGCGCATATCATATGCGAGAAGCCAAGTTTTTGGGCTTCTCTAATTCTAAGATCTGGCTGCGTAACGTTACGTACCTCACCTGATAATCCTATTTCGCCAAAAAATATACTTTTATCAGGAAGTGGTTTATTTGTTGCTGCAGAAAGAATCGCAGCTGCGACAGCTAAGTCTACAGCAGGTTCAGTAATTTTTAAACCTCCGGCGATACTTAAATACACTTCGTAGGAAGCAAGGTTAAGTCCATAACGCACTGCAAGCACAGCAAGTATCATTGATAGCCTATTGGTATCCCAACCCACTACAGAACGTCTTGGCATTGGCATGGTAGATGGAGCAATAAGAGCTTGTACTTCAACCAGAATTGGCCTTGAACCCTCAATGCCTGCAAAAACACTTGTTCCACTGACATTGGAATCTCTGTCCATCAAAAATAGCTGAGATGGGTTTGATACTTCTTTTAAGCCAGTAGATGTCATTTCAAATACACCGATTTCATTTGCTCCACCAAAACGATTCTTGATCGAACGTAAGATACGGAAATGATAACTAGGATCTCCTTCGAAATAAAGCACAGTATCCATCATATGTTCGAGCACTTTAGGCCCAGCAAGTTGTCCATCCTTTGTGACATGTCCAACGAGTAATAAAATGATGTTATTTTGTTTTGCATAAGAAATGAGCTCATGAGCTGTGGCTCTGATCTGCGAGACTGTACCAGGCGCAGATGAAAAATCACCTGAATACATGGTTTGAATTGAATCAATTACGACAAGATCAATTTCCGATTTAGATGCTTCGATAGTAGCTAGAATATCGTGAATATTAGTGGCTGCAATGATTTTACTATAAGATGTACTTAGTCCAAGACGTACAGCTCTCAGTCTAACTTGGTCAGTTGATTCTTCCCCAGTGATATAGAGGCATTTAAGGCCACTTGCATCAAGAGATGTGGAGAGCTGCAATAACAATGTCGATTTACCAATACCAGGATCTCCGCCAATTAATATTGCTGAAGCAGGTACCAGCCCTCCACCAAGCACTCTATTTAATTCATTAATTGGCGTTATAACACGTATACTTTCTGTGACATCAGCATCAAAGCTTTCAAGCTTAATTGCATTGCCTTTAATAGCGACTAAAGCATTATGATCATTACATAATTCTTCTTCTATTGCGCCCCAAGCCTGGCAATCGAAACATTGTCCTGACCATTTCGGCGCGATAGATCCACAATTATTGCAGACATATTGTTTTTTTGTTTTGGACATATGTGCTCACATTTGAAGACAGGTATATCATAAACTAGTCATCATGTCATCACTCAGACTATATGTCATAATAATGAGTTTTTGTTATTGATTTACCATCCATTGGTGATATCCTATTTTACACTATTTGATAACAATCAACTTATTAGGAGTATATTATGCCTTTTGATTCAGCAACAAAAAAAATTACTAGAGATCCAACTAAAGCCGAGGGATACGCCGTTCAATTCAAAAAAGCTTTATCAGGCGTCGGAGTCACGTCATGGCCACCACAAGCAGCGCAAACAGAACAAGTAACAAGTGTAGCAACGGATGTCATCTCATATACAGAGCTCGTCAACGAATGCGGCTGTATGGAAGCGGCGCAAGAAGCCGGAGTGCTACCATATCTGTGCAATACAGTATGGTGGATCGTTACAAAATCAGTACCAAACAAAGATGCTTCAGCCACAACGCCTGCTGACCTTAGCGCTGAGTTTGCGAAATATTCATCAGCTGAAGCATATTATAACGCTATGGCAGATCAATCAATTGCGCCAGTGAATGCGTGTATAGCCGGCAATCGCTATTACGATGAATTGCCAGAATAAATTACCTGATTGACTGGTTAATTGTTTTCTGAGTCCCCGTATCCGCGGGGATGACAGACAGATAACACAAAGCGCATAATCAAAGGTAGATTTACTCCAAATAATATGGAAAGCATTCCGACTAAATGGAAAAGTTCAAATTCTTCTCCTAAAAACATAATCGCCATCAGAGATGTAAAAACTGGAGCAAGATAATATAGCAAGGATGTGGCATTAGGGCCGATATGCATGATACTAAAATTAATGCAAAGAATGCCAATCACAGAAACGCCAAAGCCTAAGCATATAATGACACTGATATTCCGCAAAGTCGGTTCAAAAAGATGTCCAAGATAAAATATATCCAGTAAATATAATGGAAAGATCAACAGCGTGCCTATCAAATTGGCAGAATAAATAAAGCTAAGCAATGATAAGTTATTAGGCTTGAATTTAACCGCGAATACATAAACTGCCCAACATAATGCTGCAACTAGCGATATAAAATCCCCTATATTATGGAACAAGGATGATAAATCTTGCAGAATATGACCATGACTCACAATCACCAAAGCTCCTGCAAAAGAAAGCAAGATCGAGCAAATTTGCACTTTATGTAATTTATCTTTATTGATTAGCACTCCAAAAGCCAATACGAATATCGGAAAAATACTAATGATGATGGATGTGTTAGTGGAGCTAGTATACAAAATAGCGTAGTAAGCAAAGAGATTAAATAATGCTACGCCAGAAATAGCGATGATGCACAAAATACCAAGATTGGCTCGCACATGCGCAAATTCGGAAATAAAGACTTTCAGCGCGAAAGGAGTGAGAATAATAAGCGCTACGAGCCATCGATAAAATAACAAGGAAATTGGAGCAATATCCTCGATTACATATTTGGAAAGCACATAACTAAGAGCGCCCATAAAGGCCGGGATGATAGCTATAATATAGTACCACCATTTTGCCTTGTGCATGTCTGAACCATGGTAGATGGTGGAGATGAAGGGAATCGAACCCCCGACTCTCTGCTTGCAAAGCAGATGCTCTACCCCTGAGCTACATCCCCATTAAATGATTTGGTTTATACAAGTTCAGAGAATATCAGTCAAGTCATTATTTACAAGCTATGTATAAGTACTAGCAAGTATATTTATACCACATTACAATACTTTTTATGGTAATTTTATACGTGTATCGCGTTGGATTTATTGAACCAAAGCCGCTTATTAAGCAATATATTAGTTTGTGATTTTTGTGAAAGGTGCTGATATGACAAAAGGAATATCTTTAGTTCGCTGGCTTGTTGTTATATATGTAATTTATATCACATCTAGTGTAGCTAACACATTTGCTAGCAGTACTACGCCCATATCGCTTGGCGCATCCCAATGGACTTTAGTGGAACCGCAATACGCATCAAGTCCTCAAGGTATATACTATCCTTTGTATCAAGACACAAATTATATGACTTTTGCCATTGGTAACGGTACTAATATTATGCCATCTATGCAGTCAACATTGCAGCCATTCGGGGTGATTGTATCAGGTGTGTGGTATAGTCCTACAAACTCTGCATATATATCACCATCACCACCCTTATCTCCTACAGTTCAAAGCAATGGTGCTAGTATAGCGTTTGTATATCCTTCACCCATTCAGAGTTATACTTATCCAACACAACTAACATTTCCTACGGCGTCTGGCTCTTCAACTGTACCATATGACTTTGCAGCATTGGTAATGACACCTACTAACCCTGGCGCGATAGCGGTTGGATTTTTGACGCCATCAAATTCTATGTCTACAGATGGTACTACAAGTATGACAGCGAATGGTAATACATATTTGTCATATAATGAGTCTAGTGTATTTATTAGCGATAATGCTTTGTTCTATTATTCCACTCAACCCGTATCTAATCTGACTTTATATAATAATCCACCAAATCCTTTTGCTCAAGGTACTACTGCGCATATGACATGGTATAACTATAATCAGGCAATTGGGCAAAGCGGCAATAATAACATATTGCTGATGGTGCAAAATTATGATAGCGCAGATGGTTCTCAAACTTTGTGGGACGCAATGACGCTACAAACCATAGATATTCCTACTGGATATTCCATAGGGCAAAGTTCATGGAATGCATTGGCTGCAACGCAATTATCTAACATTACTACCTCCTTAGCATCACTAACAAGTACCACAACATCAAGTGCAGCAGCTACTACAAACTCTGTGACACAAGCGGCTGGAGATACAGCAGAGGCAAGTATAAATTCTGGTGGAGGCGGTGGTGCAAATAGTGGAGATGATGTAGCACCAAACGCAAGTATTTGGGTAAAGAGTCTTGGTGGATTTGCAAAGCAAGGTGCTTATACAGGAGAACATGGATCTAAAACGGATTTATATGGTGGAATGATCGGTGGACATAGAGCGATTAGCGATCGCACTACTTTAGGTGCTGCAGTAAGCGTGACACGGGCAGATATGAAGTCTCGGTCTGATAAAGCTGGAAGCAAGACGGGCATCATGTCTTATGCTATTGTAATACACGGGCTGCACAACTTTATGGATAATTGGTTCATGCAAGCCATAGGTGTTGTTGCTAAGCATTTTATCGACGCTAAAGAGGTGCAATTTATCAGGCCTGGTGTGAATGCCTTTGCTCAGTCTAAATATAATAATTGGTCATATCATACTACAATTCTTGGGGGCTATAATTATCAAGTTTCAGATAATATCACCATCACCCCTATGACAGGTGTCAAATATGCCAAATCTAATGCAATAAGCTATGCAGAAACTGGCCTTGGGTTAAGAAATAGAGCAATTCGCGCTAAAGCAAGTAACGCAGTTTTTGGGATTTTTGGCGGCAAAATCGCCATGACTCATCATATGCAATCAGACATTAATTTGCTTACCGGGATTCATGCTAGAGCAGAATATGGTTTTTCTAAGAAAACTTCAAGTACAAGCGTGAGAATTGGGTCTGCGCCTAATTTATTATCTGTGCAAGGGCCAAAAACTCCACGTCTCGTATATAAACTTGGTGCCGATCTCGCCCTAATTAAAGGTATGATGGAATATAAACTGGATTATAACGCATATTTGACCAAAAAATATGTTGGACAACAAGGCTCCGTCGGTATACGCGTAAATTTCTAAAATATACTTATATTGTTTGAGCGCTAAAGATGACATTTGTTTTAGATCCTAAATTAACAATAGATTCTGAATTTATCTGCGATTTGCCTTTATCCCAAATAAGATTACATAATAATGCTGCCTTTCCTTGGATATTGCTGATTCCAAGACGTATGGACGTAGTGGAGTGGATAGATTTATTGGACGCAGATCAAGTACAAATGTTTAAAGAGCTGAAGCGTGCCTCACAGGTAATGCAGGAGATATTCCAGCCTAAAAAACTAAATATAGCAAATTTAGGCAATATAGTAGCACAGTTACATATTCACGTTATCGCACGCTTTCATACGGACGAGGCTTGGCCGCATCCAGTGTGGAGTAGTGGCGTGCGTCATGAATATGCATATATAGACAAAAAGCATATCATTGCTTTATTAGCTAATAAATTTGATATATAACAAACTATTATATAACTATTAATGTAGTATATGCAGAGTGAAATAAAGATTTTTTACATAGAATCCGTATATCACCGCACTTTATTCTAAATCGTGTCTTTTTTACACTATTTGAGAAAATATAGAGCATGATTACCACTCATCTATCCACCATTTGCGTATAATGAGTTACAATGAAGTCTGACATACCCATAACTACGTTTGAGTCTAACTAGCTTTTACGTAGCCAGATCTTAGATCGGTAACCTTCCAAAAATATTGTGAGGTATGTCACAATCTCTTTCTATGCCTCAAAATAATCCGATATACTTCAATAAGCTCACCGTTAATTCCTAGCTAAGTGACGCATAGTCGATTCTACGTCTTCCGGACAAGAAACGTGACACCAAGTACCGCTATGTACGTACCCATAAATCCGTTTTGGATCATTATAATATTCTTGTAAGGAAAAAATTTGCTGCGGATTTGATGTTATTAGCTCTGGTTTGATTATAGCAACGCCAGTATACATATATTTATAATGATCAAGAGTTTTTGGCTTAGTAAGCAGGCCCATATTATCGATTTCAAAATCTCCTTTGCCTACATAGCCTATGGCTTTTTCTGTCTCATGTGTCAATAGTAGAAAGTCCATCTCTTGCGGATTCCAGGCTCGCTTTAAATCACTAAAAAAATCTCTCGCAGAATGCAAAATTACATCTGCATTATGCGTGATAATCGCATCTCTATCAAAATACTTCAGTCCATTTTTTATAGTACCACCAGTGTCTAGTAACTCTTCTTCATGCAGTAAAGTAATTTTTGGACAATCGACTCTGTTATTTTGAAAATATATTATAGAATCTTCTATTTGCTTAGCTAAATAATGGGTATTGATAAAAATCCGTCTAAACCCATGCTTGATAGCAGAGTCTAAAATATAATATAATATTGGCTTGTTATGAATTGGGATGAGTGGTTTAGGGATATTTTTGGTTACTTCCTTCATCCTCTTTCCAAAACCAGCTGCAAAAATCATTAATGTATCAATGTCTTTAGTCATCTACAGCCTCCGATTGCCAAATGTTTAATATCCTATCTAATTCAAATATAACATCTTCTTGCTCTTCTAAGCAAAATGCCTTAACGCCTTTATATACTTTGTCTTTATAACACATTTCTCCTAAGTAAAAAGGCTCAATCACTCTATCGAATTTTTCACCACTTGTTTTTAAATAAGTAATATTGATAGTTAATTTTTTAGCTATAGCCTCTTCTATCAACCAAAGTCTTTCTTTTATACCCAAATTTGGTTTAACCAAATTAACCATAAATTTTGGGATAGCAATATCAGTCATGATATGCTTTTTCATGACTTTGCGTTTTAAAATAAGTCCTTCGAGTGCGCGGCATCTACTGAGCGCAACATATATTTGACCAAAAGCAAAAGTGCCATTTCCTATATCCAAAATAACCTTATCAAAGGTTTTGCCTTGGCTCTTGTGTATGGTAATAGCCCATGCGAGTGTCACTGGATACTGAGTAAATGCTCCTACGATTTTGGATTTTAGCTCTATACCATCAAGGTAAAAATTATAGAGTTCCCAGCTATGTTTTGCGATTTTTACTCTTTTACCAGTCTCAAGCAGAATGACTAGTTTCTGCTCCCCAGCATCTTTTTCTATGTCAATAATTTTACCAATTGTACCATTGATAAATCGCCCATTTGGATCATTTTTGAGCAGCATGACTTGAGCATTCATTTTTAATCTAAGATCAGTCAAGGTTGGTAATTGCTCTTTTGCAAAGTCACCTTCTGTTTGGCCATAAAAAGTCAATTCCTCTCCTTCAAGTTGAGCAAGTCTTTGCGCGTTGATGAGCTCAGCGCTTGTGTTAGTCGTAGTCAGATAGATATAAAAGTCATGTAACGGAGGATTAAAATCTGCATTATATCTTGCATTAATTATCTCAAGCTCGCTATCACTAATAGAGTTATCACGAATTAAGTTGAGTAAGCTGATGAATTTCGGATCACTTTGCCTGTAAATCTTATCGAGCTCGATCAATTCTACCAGCAGCTCCACAAAAGAATGAGCGCCAAAGAAATAAGCGCTAGTATAATGTGATATGAATATTTCTCGTTCCTGACTTGAGACAACAGGTGGCAATTGATATAAATCGCCTATAAGTATGACTTGTAAACCACCAAATGGCTTATTACTATCCTTGCCATTAAGACGCAAAAATTTATCAACACAATCGAATAGATCGGCTCTTACCATAGAGACCTCATCTATAACAATCGCATCTAGTGCTTTATAAATCGCTCTTTTTTTTGCCGTAACAACTTTAATTGACTTTGGGGTTACATCTGGTTTAAAGCCAAAAAATGAGTGAATTGTCTGGCCTTTGATATTCACCGCAGCAGCGCCAGTTGGTGCAAGTATAGCAAGTTTTTTACTTGTATGTTGCCTAAAATGATTGAGTAGAGTGGACTTTCCTGTACCAGCCTTGCCTGTAATGAAAAGATTTTTTGAACCAAGCTCCATTTTACTAAGAGCATTAATAAATTGCTGGCTGAGCTCTATTTGTTGCACGGATATTGAATTTTGATGGATAAATATGATAATAATGAGTTATATTATCTTTTACAAGAAACTAGCTTCATATTTTCAAACCGGACTTCTTCCAATCTTCACTAAATTTTTTTACCCCAATATCAGTTAATGGATGATCTAGTAATTGCTTCATTATCTTTGCAGGTATTGTGGCGATAGAGGTACCTATCTTACAGACTTGGTGTAGGTGATATATATTTCTTATAGATGCAGCCAAAATTTTTGTATTTAATTCAGGGTAATTCATATAGATTTCATTTATATCCTCAATCAAATTAAGGCCATCATGTCCGGTATCATCAATCCTACCAATAAATGGAGAAACATAAGTGGCCCCTGCTTTTGCTGCTACTAAAGCCTGAGCTGCTGAGAAGCATAAAGTCATATTAACCCTATGCCCTTTGTCGGAAAAATATTTACATGCCTTAATACCTGGCCAAGTCATTGGTAGTTTAAGTACGGCATTATCAGCTATACCTAATATTTTTTCTCCCTCTTGTAGCATATTATTGTAATCTGTAGAGCTCGCTTCTAAACTTACCGGCCCATCTACTGCGCTGCAGATATCTTTCGCTATTTTATAAAAATCTCCACCTATCGCAGCAAATAAGCTTGGATTTGTTGTAATACCATCTACAATGCCAAATGCTAATAACTCTTCTATCTCTTTAATATCTGCACTATCTAAAAAAAATAACATATATTTTCCTATTATGTAAGCTTTGTTAAAATCGAGTCTAGCTGCTCTAAAGAAGAAAAATGGAATATAATTTTCCCGCCATTTTGAGTATTTTCTATTGTAATTTTCATACCAAAGCTTTCTGATAAGGCGTTAACCAAAGATGTTAAGTCGCTATCATTGGTTGAAGCTATTGTAGCACTTTCTTTACGTATAACCGGATTACTTTTTTTGTCCCAATTTTTTACTAAAAGCTCCGTTTGACGTACATTTAAAGCCTTTTCGACTACAATTCGCGCTATCTCTTCGGCCATTGCGTGACCCACTAAGCTTCTAGCGTGTCCCATGCTGAGCGCGCCATTTCTTAATTCTGTTTTCAAGGGTTCTGGCAATGTATTAAGTCGCAAAACATTTGCTATATGGCTCCTACTCTTGCCTATCATTTTAGCAATTTTATCTTGAGTATATCCAAATTCTTCTACTAAACTGGAATATCCTTCGGCCTCTTCCATGATATTCAAGCCATCTCTTTGCACATTTTCAATGAGCGCGATTTCTACAATTTGTTCCTCTGGCAAATTTTTAATAATTACTGGCACTGTTTGTAGACCAGCAATTTGCGCTGCACGGAAGCGACGCTCTCCAGCGATAATAGAATATCTATTATCCGCAGTGGTCTGCACTAGTATTGGTTGCAAGATACCGCTACGCTTAATTGATTCACTAAGCTCTTCCAGCGTAGTTAGGTCAAAAGTTTTGCGTGGCTGATATTTACCAGGTTGAAGTAAATTAATATCGATTTCTGTATTACTAGTAATATCCATATCTGCAATACTATCAGAAAGCAAAGATGCTAAACCCTTGCCAAGTCCGCGCTGTTTCATAAAATTTCCTGTATAAATCTATCCCAATATCTCTCTAGCCAGATGCATGTAAGAAATAGCCCCGGAACATTTATGATCGTATATCATCACTGGTTTTCCGTGCGATGGAGCCTCAGAAATACGTACATTGCGAGGTATCACGTTTTTAAAAACTAGCTTGCCCATATAAGCGCGTACATCATCTTCTATCTGCTCAGTAAGCTTATTACGCTTATCATACATAGTGAGCAATATACCTTGTATAGTTAAACTAGGATTTAATCCTTTGCGAACTAATTCTATCGTCTTTAATAGATGACTCAGACCCTCCAGCGCGTAAAATTCACATTGCATAGGTATCAATACTTTATCCGAGGCGGTCAAGGCGTTAATAGTCAGCAATCCTAATGATGGAGGACAGTCCACTATAATATAATCATATTTTTTGCTTACTGATAGCAAGGCTTTTTTCAAAACAAATTCTCTATTATGAACTGAGGCAAGTTCCATTTCTGCTGCGACGAGATTAATATTAGCAGATATTATATCAAGATGCGGAATCATAGTTTTGATTATAACACCATCCATCCTAGCGCCGTGAAAAATGTCATATATATTAGATTTACGGTCGCTTTGCGATATGCCGAACCCAGTACTAGCATTCCCCTGAGGGTCCAAATCTACCACTAAGACATCATTAGCGCAAGCAGCTAAAGCAGTGGCAAGATTTGTTGCAGTTGTCGTTTTGCCAACACCGCCTTTTTGATTAACTATAGAAATTATCATTTTTTCTCAAATCCTGGTTCAATTTCTAGAATCCATCCATCTTTTTGTACAGCGCTTGGATGAAGTCTATAAGTGAAATGCCATTCTAGTCCGGCATCCTCTATTTCGAATAGAACCTTCATCCCTTTTAATAAAACTATCTTTTTCTTTATTCTGTATCCATGGCACAAGTTAAAAATGTCTTTGACTGAAGCAAGAGCTCTTGATACTAATACGTCGCATTCTAAATCTAATGTTTCTGCCCTGGCATTAAGTACAGTGACATTATATGGCGATAATTCTGATGCGCGCAACAAAAAACTAGCTTTTTTACCATCTGATTCAATTAAAACTACATTTTCCACACCCATTAATGCAAGAACAAGTCCAGGCATGCCAGAACCTGAGCCTATGTCTATAACATGATCTTTTACGTCAATAAAATTCATTAATTGAGATGAGTCAAAAATATGACGATCCCATATGTCATGTTCAGAAGCTTTACTAATGAGATTAATTTTTTTATTCCATTTTTTGAGTAAAGTGACATATTCTGAAAGTAGTTTTGATGTTTCACGTGAAACATTTGAATCAGAATATGTCACTTAAACTCCATGGACTTAGTTTCAAGAGTGATTTTTAATATGAATTAAAAGAGCAATTAGTGCAGACGGTGTCATACCAGGTATACGTTTTGCAGCGCCCAAGCTCGATGGTCTATGGTAACATAACTTTTCTCTTATTTCTAGAGATAAGCTAAGTACCGCATTATAATCTATATCATGAGGTATGAGCATTGACTCTTCCGCTTTGAATAAGTAAATATCTTGAGCTTGGCGAGATAAATATGATGAATATTTAGAGTCAGAATATATGCATTGCAAGATTTTTGGATCTATATCTTTGATTATAGGGAAAATTTCTGTAGTTTTGTCTATGCCAAAATTAGGCAAGCCTAATAATATAAAAGCACTACGATATTGCCCGTCTTGCGCTACTTGGTAGCCCTTTTGCTCTAAAACGCTAGAAGAGATTTTGAGATCATGTAATAATTCAGATGCCATGGTGAGTTTATGCATTTTATCTAAAAATACCAACTCTCTGTCTTTCGCAACGCAAGATATAGCAATACCGCGCTCTGTTAATCTTATATCGGCATTATCAGCTCTGATACTAAGTCTATACTCAGAGCGAGAAGTAAACATGCGATATGGTTCAGCCGTACCACGAGTGATTAAATCGTCAATCATCACGCCTATATAACTCTCCGATCTATCGAGAATAAAGCTATCATGTTCTTTAGCGGCAAGACCTGCATTAAGGCCAGCTATTATACCTTGTCCTCCGGCTTCTTCGTAACCAGTAGTGCCATTAATTTGTCCAGCTAGATATAGTCCTCTTATCTTTTTTGTTTCTAATGTATTTTGTAATTCCCTGGGATCTACATAATCATATTCAATTGCATAGCCAGGTCTTATCATTTTTGCATTTTCTAGCCCTGGGATAGTTTTAAGGAATTCCAGCTGCACTTCCGCTGGTAATGATGTGGAAATCCCATTTGGATAAACCACATGATCATCCAATCCTTCCGGTTCTAAAAAAATTTGATGGCTATTTTTATGAGCAAATTTTACAATTTTATCCTCAATGGATGGACAATATCTTGGACCAATGCCTTTAATTTGACCAGAATACATAGCTGATTGATGAATATTATTCTGAATAATTTCATGAGTGCGAGCAGTGGTTTGGGTTATATAGCAAGGGATTTGAGGGACCAAAACATTATTGGTCATTTCAGAAAATGGCCTTGGAATAGCATCGCCATATTGCGCTTCTGTTTTTGTGTAATCTATAGTTCTAGCATCAATTCTAGGTGGCGTACCTGTTTTTAATCTGCTTAAATTTAGATCAAATCTTTTTAAAGCTAAAGATAGGCCATAAGAAGCTTTTTCACCAACTCTTCCAGCTGGAGTTTTTGTATCTCCTATATGAATAAGTCCAGATAAAAATGTTCCTGTTGTAAGAACAATTTTTTTGCATTTGATCTGTGAACCATCGTTTAGCACAACGGCGGAGATGATATTATCTTTTGCTATAATATCATCTACTTCAGCGATAATAATCCTTAGATTAGGATAATTTAAAAGCAAGTCAGACATGGCTTTACGATAGAGTTTTCGATCAGCCTGGGCGCGAGGTCCCCAAACAGCAGGACCCTTGCTTTCATTGAGCATTTTATAGTGTATGCCGGCATGATCTATTGCCTTGCCCATTAAGCCATCTAAAGCATCAATCTCTTTTACCAAAGTACCTTTAGCTATACCGCCAATGGCTGGGTTGCAAGACATCTCGCCTAAATTATCCAGCTTTAATGTTACGAGAGCAGTCTTGACGCCAAGTCTAGCAGATGCAGCAGCAGCTTCTGAGCCAGCGTGACCACCTCCTATGACTATGACATCAAAATCCATTATTCTACAATTTCTGTTTTGCTAAAGAAAAATGCGATTTCCCTCTCAGCGCTGTTTGCACTATCTGATCCATGCACGCTATTAGCTTCTATATTTTCTGCAAAATCCTTACGAATCGTTCCAGCAGCTGCATCAGATGGATTAGTTGCTCCCATAATTTTACGATTTACTGCTACAGCATCCTTGCCCTTAAGTACTTGCACTACAACAGGAGCAGATGTCATATATTCTATCAAACTAGCAAAAAATGGCCTTGCCTTATGCTCGGCATAAAAAGCCTCGGCTTCAACCCTTGTTAACCTGATCATTTTTTGTGCAACAATTTTAAGTCCAGCGGATTCTAAATAAGAATTGATTTTACCTATCAAATTTCTTTTCGTTGCATCTGGTTTGATAATAGAAAAAGTATATTCAGTCATGTTATGAAATCTCCATAGTTTTTAAACGTCGTTAATATTTATACAAATTTATACAAATTTGCAAGAAGTATTAGATCACTCTGTTTTAAAATCGATGGGATTATTTAAAAATGAGAATTAGTAAAATCACTTCTTAAACATATTGAGCATGCGTTTTGTTACTATAAAGCCGCCAAAAATATTTAATGCTGCAAAGAAGACTGCAAACAGACCCAAGATACTGGCTACGTTCCATGTTTCAAAGCTTGCGGCAAGCATACCACTAATTATTACAACGCCAGAAATGGCATTTGTTACAGACATGAGAGGCGTATGTAGTGCTGGCGTGACTTTCCAGACAACATAATAGCCTATGAAGCAAGCAAGGATAAAAACAGTATAAGCAAATAGCGTTGGATCGATCGTGACATTACTGCAGTGGAGCGCTTCGTCGGCTAAAGCAAAATCTTTTAACTTCGCTACTAAGCTATGCGTAGCAATTTCTATTTCATTGGCTTTTTGGATAATCAATGGAAGATTTGTTTGCATATATTTCCTTGGATCAAATAATTTTATTGTTATGCGTCACGAGCATAGCGCGTATAATATCATCATTAATATCAATTTTTCCATGCTGGAAGGCATGAGTTACAAAATGATACAAATTGTTTGCATAAAGCCTGGAGCTATCGTGAGGAATATGCGATGGCAAATTTGAATATCCAATAACTGTAACACCATTGATCGCTACAACTTCATCACGCGTAGATCCTTCTACATTTCCGCCTGTAGCAGTAGAAAGATCTACAATCACTGAGCCATGACGCATAGCACGTACTGTATCAAGCATCACAAGCTTTGGTGCGGGCTTACCAGGAATTTGTGCAGTAGAGATAATAATGTCATTCTTTGTCACATATTCAGATAGCATTGATACAAGTTTTTGTTGATCTTCGCTCCCTAGCTCACGTGCATATCCATCACTAGATTCAGAGTTGATGTTATCAAGGTTTATGCATTTTGCTCCAACGCTTTCTACTTGCTCCCTAGACGTCGCCCTAACATCAAAGGATGAAACTATTGCCCCAAGTCTTTTTGCTGTAGCAATGGCCTGAAGTCCTGCAACTCCAGCGCCGAGTACTAATACTCGTGCTGGGGCAATAGTTCCGGCGGCTGTGGTCATCATAGCCATGCCTCGACCAAAATAGTAAGCAGCCTCAATTACAGCTCGATAACCAGCTAAATTGCTTTGTGATGACAAAGCATCCATCTTTTGAGCTTTTGTAATTCTAGGAACGAGTTCCATTGCTATAGACGTAATGTTCTTAGCCGCATAGCTTTGAATCAGCTGTATATTAGAAAATGGAGATAGAAATCCTATGATCACAGCTTTTGCTCTAGCAAAAGCGAGTTCGCTAATTGATTCAGATTGTGGAGTAGGTTGAACTTTTAAGATAATATCTGCGTCGCTGACAATCTCTAGCGGCACGGAAGACATGTGAGCGCCAGCCTCAGCATAAGCTTGATCTGTAAAACCAGCGCTAAGCCCCGCGCCTTTCTCACACCAAACAGAGAATCCTGCTTTAATAAAATTCCTTGTCGTTTCTGGAGATAAAGCTATTCTCGCTTCATGAACCGCCCTTTCCTTTAAAACTGCTATTTTCATCTGCTGCATATCTTTTTTGATGAGATTATATTTTATCTCTACAATTTGTAAAACAAAATACATGTGCTGTGGATAGATGCTTTGAATGACACCTTATATCTTGGCGTAAAGTTATAATTACGTCAGTAGTGATTATTGTCCATCATGATGCGTGGTGCCTATGTCGCCCATATGCACTACTACAGGCTTTTCATCTGTCGGAGGATGACTCGCCTCATAACTATGCAGCACGTCGCATAAAGCCGTTACACATACAGCTTTTACAGCGACCTTATTAGCAAGATGTTTTTTGTCATTCAAGACTTGATCGATTTCGCTTTGCATTAAACCATGCACTGCCTGTGCTGTTTTACCATGACTTGTGCCATAATCTAACGTAAGCTCAATCATGAGTTTTAGTATCGCTTGCGCATTAGTATTATTTACATCATTTACAAATTTACTAATTGCAAATCCAAGGAGACTGTCTTTATACCCACCACCTCCACTTAGCCAGTCTAGGGCTGCATTTGGACGTGCTAACAGATCAAAGTTATTCGTCTTTTGTAAAGCTTTTATTTGCTCAGAATTGTAAGCTTTAATCGCTTGAAAGAACTCGTGACGCGGAGCCATTATACAATACCTATCAGTTACCAATCTGTGCAAGAATATCACAGTTTTTTACGAGGTTCAATATGGATGTTGCTAGAGAATACGATCTTGAAATTATATTTTATCTCTATACTATGTCAAACAAAGTAAAACAAAAATCCATGCTACGTCTTGCTATAATTCTTTTTCTATGCATTGCAACTTCTCATGCATCAGATAATGCCTCGTCTCAAGATATTGACATCTTTAAAGCATATTTAAAGAAATTAAACTCAGTAGCGATTGACTTTACTCAAACCGACTCGGATGATGTTGAGGCAGAAGGTAAATTACTAATTGTCAAACCTCATAAGTTTTTATGTAATTATTACGCACCCTATCCCTTGCTTATTGTAGGTAATAAGTCATATGTCTCTGTATATGACTATGATCTAGAACAGCTCAGCAGAGTTCCAACTGATGAGAATATGTTTAACTTTTTACTTACTGATAAAGGCGAGATAGAAGAGCATTTTCACATTGAGCATATACTCCGTAATGGCAATGATTTTATAGTAAATCTATATCATGCAGAATCTGAGCGGAGAACTATAGTGACATTTGATATTATCAATCAACGACTAAAATCTATTGTAACGCATGAGCCAGACGGCATGATAATAACTCTTGCGGTTACTAATATTGAGCAGATAAAAAATGCTGAACCAGGGTTGTTTATTTTGCAAGATCCTGAGATTTATGGCGCTAAGAAACGTCTAGATAAAGCCGCTTTAGAAAAAAAATATCAAATAGTAAGAACGAGGAATGGCTAATATGCTCAAAAAATTTACCAATTTCTTTTTTATAGCCTCTATATTATATAGCACTATATCTAGCGCAGGTACATCTGCTTTAATCTCTGAAATACCAAAAGCAACAGCGCCATACCTAGCTCATTACGAACATAAACTGAATGCTTATGGTAATCTAGTGCTTGAGATAAAGAAAAAAACACCAAACTGCATTACTGATCTTAAGAATATTCGCGATATAGTGCATAAGGAATGGGACAAAAGAGGTATTCTTGTATATCTACCTATTGCTTTAGGTAGCTTAGGCAAGCAAATCACAGCTCTTGATTTTGACTTATATGATATCGATATAGCGAAGCAACAAATTATCTACATATATCGCAATGGTCGAGGGATACCGAATATTAGCACTGGCTTTACCTCAGCTACTGTATTTATTTTTCGCGATAACCCGAAAACGCATGAGCGCGAAATATTAGTAGTAAATGAATATGATAAAAATGCCATCATGGTTCCAGCTGGATATGGTGCAGAAACTGAGCTTGCCGTCAATACCGCTATAAGAGAAGTACAAGAAGAGGTTGGCATTTCCTTAAAGAGAGAGCAGCTTGTAGTAGCAGCTATTAGAAACCAAGTTTCTAAAGCAGTGGATAAAAATCATGTTAGTTTTTGTTTTACAGCGATTGTGCCATGGGATACCAAAGTACAAATTGATAATAAAGAGGTCATGGACTATGCATGGGTACCTTTAAACAAATTATTGGATGATAATTTTGAGATGTTCGGGAAGAAATTTTTTCAAGGCTATGCTATGGTTTTAAAAAATACATCTCCTATTGGTGTGATGAAGTCTGTTAAAGATGGTGAGGATATATTGAAGGTTACGCCTTTTGCGCAGGATTAATTTCTAGGATAAGGCCGTCATAAGCAGGCTTGATACCAGGCGGTAGGATGGATTCTATATGAAAATAATCTATCTCATGACTCATGTTGGTAAGATACATTTTCTTCGGCTTGAATTCTTCCATCCACGCTATAACGCACTTTAAACCGGCATGGGTCGGTGTAGATTTATAATCTACACAATCTACAATCCAAGTATTGGCATTATATAAATATTGCTTTGATTCTTCTGGGTAACGCATCACGTCATTAGTGTATACAGTATCTCCAATACGCATACCAAGACTATCCATTACACCATGATCTTGGCGGAAAAATTGTATTTCTATATCACCTATTTTGTGCCTAGAATTAAAATCTATACCTATTGGGTGAAATACGCCGCGATCAAAAAGATACTTATATCTTTTCATGACAATATCTAATGTCTTGTGATCACTATAAAATTTAGGAGTGATACCGTGTAAATCATGAAACACTCTTAGCTCGTCTAAGCCGCATACATGGTCTGCATGGTCATGAGTTAAAATTATCGCATTGATGCGGTCTATATCATATTTTAGTAATTGCGATCTAATATCAAAACCGCAATCTACAAGAATTTTATTTTGTTCGTTATCGATTGTAATTGCCGATCTCAGTCGTTTATTGTATGAAGAATCTGAGAGGCATATTGCGCATTTGCATCCAATAACTGGTACACCCCAAGATGATCCGCAGCCTAATATAGTTAACTTGTGCATATAATAGAAATGTGCTATTGATGTGCAGAACATAACATAAACTTATAAGTAAGTCTAATGCTGAAAGAGATTGTTTATGATTTTGGTGGATATAACGAAGCAATATTTCATTTTCTGAATCATATTGGTAATATAGGGGTATTGCCGTATGTTCTACGTACTCTATCGGGTTTTTTTAGAATATGGAGCTTCAGCATATATTATATCATGTTTTGCGCATATCAATATTACCGTATCAACACATTATCCAAAGACATTAGAGAAAGGGCATATCGTGATATTTACTACAAACTAGTACAAGTTGGTATATGCTATGCTTTCTTTGGCTTTACTTATGCTATGCTGAAATTCTCTATTAACTTACCAAGGCCTTATTGCTCACTTCCTGAAGGTAGTTTTATCACAATGATAAATACAGATCATGTAAGATGCTTGTCCAGTTTTCCTAGTGCTCATGTCGGACTTGCGTTAATGATGACAATTTGTGCTTGGCCATATATTGGTAAAATATGGCGTGTCATTGCTATTTGCACTGTAGCGGCCGTGGCTTTTGCGCGCATCATTCTTGCCATGCATTATCCAGCGGATATTCTGTACAGCATTATTATTACATTTTTATCTGTCGGTGTATCACAGCTTATATTTGCAATTTTTAGAGACAATCTAATAAAGTACTTTTGTGAAGTAATTAAGCCTTATGCGATAAGGTCCTGACATGATAATACTTGGCATCGATCCTGCAATTTCTTGCACTGGCTGGGGTGTCATGAGCGTTAATGGAAATGCGCTTAAATATATCGCAAGTGGTGTCATAGAAACAAAGTCTAATGACACTATGCATGCAAGACTTGCATATATCTCAAATAGCGTTGAGGAAATAATCAATACATTTCAGCCTAATATTGCCGCAATAGAAGAGACATTTGTGAATAAAAACATGTTATCGTCGTTGAAGCTTAGCCATGCCAGGGGTGCAATTATGGCTATTATAGGACGCTATAATATCCCGTTACACGAGTTTGCGCCTAATAAAATCAAAAAGACATTAACCGGCTCTGGGCATGCAGATAAAGAGCAAATGTTGCATATGATTAAAATTTTGCTACCAACTGCTCTGCTCACAAAGTCTGACGAAGCGGATGCTCTAGCTGTAGCGTATACTTGCTCAGTATATGGCATTCTTTAATCTTGAAATCTCAAGGCTTTGCTAGTAGTATATTTCTGCGCAAAACAACACCTAATTGAGTGTCACAATGACAGACATTACTGGCGAAGAACTTATCCCTATCACGATTGAAGAGGAGATGAAAACCTCTTACCTTGATTATGCCATGAGCGTGATCGTGAGTAGGGCTATTCCAGATGTAAGAGATGGCCTTAAACCAGTGCATAGACGTATTCTCTACGCTATGTATGAATCTGGCTATCATGTAAATAAACCCTATAGAAAATCTGCAAGGGTTGTCGGTGATGTGATGGGTAAATATCATCCACATGGTGATAGTGCAATTTACGATTCATTAGTGCGCATGGCTCAGGATTTTTCTCTAAGACTTACTCTGATTGATGGTCAGGGTAATTTTGGCTCAATGGATGGCGATTCTCCAGCTGCTCAGCGTTATACTGAAGCGCGTTTATCGAAAGCTTCGCATACTATGCTTGAGGATATAGATAAAGAGACTGTATCATTCCAGCCAAATTATGATGGCTCAGAAAGTGAACCAATCGTCCTTCCAGCAATGTTTCCAAATCTGCTAGTTAATGGCGCTGGTGGTATCGCAGTAGGCATGGCTACCAATATTCCACCACATAATCTTGGTGAAGTTATCGATGCTTGCTGCGCTTATGTTGATAATCCTGGTATTACTATTGATGAGTTAATCACTTTCGTAAAAGGACCAGATTTTCCAACAGGAGCTATGATTCTTGGTACATCTGGTATTCGCTCTGCTTATCATACAGGTCGTGGTAGTATTCCAATACGTGGTAAAACTCATTTTGAAGAAATGGGTAATCGTCAAGCGATTATTATTACCGAAGTGCCGTACATGGTTAACAAGGCTAAGTTGATTGAAAAAATCGCCGAGCTTGTGATGGAGAAAAAAATCGAAGGCATAAGCGATTTACGTGATGAATCCAATAAGATGGGCGTCCGTGTCGTTATGGAGCTTAAAAAAGACGCTCCAGCAGAAGTAATACTTAACCAGTTATATAGCTATACCTCTCTTCAAACGTCATTTGGCGTTAATATGCTAGCTTTGAACAACGGTTTGCCAAAACTCATGAATTTGAAAGATGTGATATCAGCATTTATCGAATTCAGAGAAGAGGTGATAACGAAACGTACGATTTATCTTCTAAATAAAGCAAGAGATCGCGCTCATATTTTGCTCGGTTTGCGTATTGCTGTAAGTAATATTGATGAAGTGATAAAAATTATTCGTGCTTCTAAGGATCCAAATGAAGCCAAAGAGCAATTAATGTCTCGTGGATGGGTTGTTGGTGATATTTTGAGCTTGATGCGTCTTGTAGATGATCAAGCTATGATTAATGACGATGGTAAATGTTATTTTAGTGAGACTCAAGCCAAAGCCATTTTAGAAATGAGACTTCAACGTCTCACTGCTATGGAAAAGGATAAAATTGAACAGGATCTTTCCGGACTCGCTGACGAAATCAAGGAATATCTGAGCGTTTTGGGATCACGCGAACATTTACTACGCATTGTCAAAGAAGAGCTACAAAAAATTAGGGATAATTTTGCTACTGATCGTCTTACATCCATCGTAGAAGGTGAATTCGAGCGTGATATGGAAGATTTGATTCAGCGTGAGGATATGGTAGTCACTGTCACTCTTGGTGGCTATATCAAGCGCGTGCCTCTTTCCACTTATAGAGCGCAAAGACGTGGTGGTAAAGGCAGGTCCGGGCTTTCAATGTATGATGACGATATTACAACGCAAATTTTCGTAGGTAATACTCACACTCCTCTGCTCTTTTTCTCTAGTGCCGGACAAGTGTACAGTCTTAAGCTTTATAGGTTACCACTTGGGACTCCGCAAAGCAAAGGCCGTCCTATCATCAATATTTTACCACTGAGTGAAGGTGAAACTGTTACAAACATAATGCCTATGCCAGAGAATCAAGATGAATGGGATAATCTCAACATCATGTTTGCAACATCACAAGGTAATATCAGACGAAATGATCTTTCTGATTTTAAGAAAATTCAATCCAATGGCAAAATAGCTATTCGTCTCGATGATAATGATAGTCTAGTTGCAGTCAAATCTTGCGCAGAGGATAATCACATTTTACTTGCGACAAAAAATGGTAAAGCGATTCGCTTTAAAGTTGGGTCTGTGCGTGTGTTTAAGAGTCGTACCTCCGACGGTGTACGTGGTATGAGGTTAGCTAGTGGAGATAAAGTAATTTCTATGACCGTATTACATGGTGTAGAAGCAAATATGCAGGAAAGAGAGGCTTATCTTGCTATACCTCTCGAACAAAGAATAGCTATTTCTGAATCTTTGGATATTTCAGGTATTACCCTCACAGATGGTGCAAACCCTGATAAAATCAAGGAAATGCTCGCTGGAGAAGAGTTTATTCTCACAGTGTCTGAAAACGGTTTTGGTAAACGCAGCTCAGCTTATGAATATCGTATCACAGATCGCGGCGGTAGTGGCGTGATGAATATGGCTATCTCTGATAAAACAGGCAATGTTGTTGCTGCTATGCCAGTATCTACGGCAAGTGATGAGCTAATGTTGATTACAAATAGTGGTAAGCTGATTAGATGTAAGCTTGATACTTTAAGAGCTACAGGGCGTAGCACTAGTGGTGTTATTTTATTCAAAACAGCAGATGACGAGAAAGTTGTGTCTGTAGCGTTGATCGAGGAAGGTAACGGAGATGATGAGAGTGATGGTGATGACATTATATAATGTGTCATTGAGATGAGGGATCAAAGATCACGAAAAAGCAATCTAACTTTTCCTTAATTAAGAGTCAAATAAAAATAGATTGCCACGCTTTGCTTGTCACGACGGACGTGGGTGTTGTCGTGGCTAACGCTTAGGAAGTACTTTTTTGGTAAATCTACCGCATCTTGTTGCGATAGCTCTTCTGTATTAAGTGGCTGACGCTGAGTTTGAGCTGCGATTTTTCTACGCTTTATATTACGTTTAAGTGCTAGTGCCAATGCTTCACGATCTATGGATTTTCTTCTTCTTTGCGTAGGCGTCTTCAAACTAGTTTGACTGTCTTGGTGATCATGCTTCATAATATCGCTGCTTGTCTAAAGTATCCTCACTATGGTCTACGATCAATGTAATAGTTGCATCGCCTGTAATATTGATTGTAGTGCGTAGCATATCAAGTATGCGATCTATTCCAGCCAAAATAGCCACTCCTTCTATTGGTAAATTTACAGAAGATAGAACCATTGGAAGCATGATCAGCGACGCACCTGGTATACCTGCGCCACCTATGGATCCGAGAGTTGCAGTAAGTATAATGATCATATAGTCATGCAAACTTAAAGTAACCCCAAGTAACTGGGCAAAAAATATCGTGGTAAGACTTAAATTAATCGCAAAACCATCCATATTAATAGATGCTCCAAGTGGAAGCACAAAAGATGTACTGGATTCTGATATACCAAGATTCTCTCTACACACTTTCATTGTTGTAGCTAAGCTTGCCTTACTGCTACCAGTAGAAAAAGCGATAACCTGATATTCTATACTTTTCTTATAAAATGGCATTGGCGACATGCGACAAAATACTAATATTAAAAGCCCAAAAATAGCGTATTGCATCACCATGGCTATTACTACGGCAAATACTAATTTTGATAAGCTGAATAAAATATCAACACCTTGAGTACCGACTACCCACGCTGTTAAAGCAAAAGCGCCATAAGGTGAAAGCTGAATGATCATAGAGATCATTTTTAGAATCATTTTGGACATTACGTGAAAAATCCTACGCAATGAATCGGCTGAAGAGCCCATTTTATTTACTGTAATACCGGTAAATATCGCAAAAAATACCACTTGTAATACATTACCTTCGGCTAAAGCTCCAAGAGCGTTGGTTGGTACTATATTGATAAAAAAATCTACCATATTGAATTGATGTCTTGCAGCGCTGATATCGCTTGGACCAAAACTGATCACGACACCAACACCAGGTCTCAAGATTTCTGCAACAGCGATACCGAATAATACAGCAAAGCATGTAGTAGACAAAAATGCCAATGTAGCTTTAAAGCCTACACGCCCTAATGCCCCAGGGTCACCCATGCTAGTAATCCCAGAAACAAGAGTGAAAAAGATTAGTGGCGCTATTACCATTTTGATTAAGCGTAAAAATACATCGCCTACGGGCTTAATATAATTTACGCAATCTGGTGCGTAGATGCCGAATAAGACACCGCAAATTAAACTAAGTGCTACCTTCTGCCATAGCTTCATTTATCATCCATATTATTGTGATCATTTTTTCTTTATGACGCTGCTTTCAGCGGATGTAATCATCGCGCTATATACTTTCTGCGTTAGGTCTTCGACATGTGTACGTCCTAGCATAATTGCATTTATTCCCGCTTGCATCATTCTTGTGTTTGGGTTTTTTGGAACTATAATATAGCCACTAGAACGCAGAGCCTCTCGTACAGCAAGTGCTTGCGCACTATAGTTTTCCCAAAAATAGCTAGTGTCGGATTCTTTTATGGTACGAGCTATCAGCTCTGTTAGTATATCGGACATTGTACTACAACCCTTTCAACCAATCAAGATATGGTTTAAATCCTCCGTCAATATTAACTTGAACAATCTCTGGCATATCATAATCATGCTCAGCTAATATATGTTCTTCTATGGCTTTTACGTTCTTGATCTCAGTCTTAATGCTTAACTTATACTCTTCAGCCTCTATTATCTTACCATCCCATTTATAAATACTTTTGATTTTATGAAACTGTACGCATTTAGCTAGATCTGTAGTAATTAACCCTTGAGTAATTTTTTGTGCTCTATCTAAAGAATCAGTAGTTGTCATCAAGATACAACAACCAGTCATCATTACCTCAAAACAATTAGTCTAAACACCATTATACAAAATATCTACACTATCTGCACAGATTCTTGCTACCCCGCCACTCGTAATATGAATCGGAGTTATATTATTGACGCCATTATAAATGCGTATATCACCGGGTTTGAGACCTACTATCATTGGTACATGTCCGAACATTGCTCCAAGCTCACCATTGCTACCTGGCATAACCACCATATCCGCGTCATATATATGCTCGACTGCATGAGGAGTGATAATTCTCACTTTGAGTTTGTTGCTCATACTATTCTCCAAACGCGCGTCATCAGATGCAAATCGTATCTCTTAAGTTCCAAGGTGAAGTGTGACTTCCAGTCTCCGTCATTGCAAGCGAAGCGCAGCAATCCATACTTCTCGAGCGTGTCTGAGCATTTTATGGATTGCCACGGGCTTTTAGCCCTCGCAATGACACCTTTTGGTCTATGGCTGAACAGATACTGCAAATCAAATACTATCATGTCTTCTGCTCTAGTTTTTTCGCCTTCTCTAGCGCTTCAGCCATATTACCTACCATGTAAAATGCATTTTCAGGTAAATGATCATAATCACCAGCAACTAATCCCTTGAATCCAGCTATTGTATCTTCGAGTTGCACAAATTTACCAGCTGCACCTGTAAACACTTCTGCAACATGGAATGGCTGAGACAAAAATCTTTGAATTTTTCTCGCGCGTGCAACAATGAGCTTATCTTCTTCAGAAAGTTCATCCATACCCAAAATCGCGATAATATCCTGCAATGATTTATATGTTTGCAACACTTTCTGCACAGCTCTTGCAATGTTGTAATGCTCTTCACCAACGATATCAGGATCTAGCATTTGCGAATTACTGTCCAGTGGATCTACGGCTGGATAAATACCAATTTCTGCGATCTGACGACTAAGTACAGTAGTAGCATCAAGGTGAGTAAAGGATGCAGCAGGCGCGGGGTCAGTTAAGTCATCCGCTGGAACATAAATTGCTTGTACAGAAGTGATGGATCCATTTTTTGTTGAGGTAATTCTCTCCTGCATTGCTCCCATATCTGTAGCAAGCGTAGGCTGATAGCCTACTGCAGATGGCATGCGTCCTAAGGTTGCAGATACTTCAGCACCAGCTTGTGTGAAGCGGAAAATATTATCGACAAAGAAGAGCACATCCTGTCCACCATCTAAATCTCTAAAATGCTCTGCAATAGTGAGAGCTGTAAGAGCAACGCGTGCTCTAGCCCCAGGAGGTTCATTCATTTGGCCATATACAAGGGATACTTTTGACTTTTCTGGCTCTTTAATATTAATTACTCCAGAATCCATCATTTCGTGATATAAGTCATTTCCTTCTCTCGTTCGTTCACCAACACCTGCAAATACGGTGTAACCACCATGAGCTTTTGCAACATTATTGATGAGCTCCATGATGAGAACGGTTTTACCTACACCAGCACCACCAAAAAGCCCAATCTTACCACCTTTGGCATAAGGTGCGAGTAGATCAATTACTTTAATGCCAGTGACCAAAATATTTCTTTCTGTAGATTGATTGACAAATTCAGGAGCCAAAGCATGAATTGGAGCTTTAGTTTTGGCCTTCACAGCGCCAAGTCCGTCAATCGGCTCACCAATTACATTGATAATTCTACCTAAAGTCTCCTTTCCGACCGGGACCGTGATAGGATTGCCAGTATCAGTGACTTTATCTCCGCGCACTAAACCATCAGTGCTATCCATAGCAATACATCTTGCTACGGAATCACCTATATGCTGAGCAACTTCCAATATGAGTTTATGGCCGTGATTATCACATTCAAGAGCGCTCAAAATATTTGGCATGACGCCTCCTGAAAATTCAACATCTACTACCGCAGAAATTACTTGCTTAATTATACCAATATTTTGTTTTGTCATTTTTTACCCTTGTCTTGATCTGACTTTAGTATACCGCCAATAGCATAATCACTTGGCATCATATCTGATAAGATGATTTTGACTTTTTCTGGCGCTACGTCAATAGAATCACATATAGCCTCTGTCACTTTTTTTACAAGCAATCTCTTTTTCTCATCATTTCTGCCATGCATGAGATGAATTTGTACTATTGGCATTGTTTCCCTTCTTAAATTTATACAGCTTCTGCGCCAGAAATGATCTCAATCAACTCTTTAGTAATCGTTGCTTGTCTTGATCTATTCATAGATAAAGTAAGCTTTTGTATCATTTCCCCAGCATTTTTTGTTGCATTATCCATAGCCATCATACGCGCAGCTTCTTCGCTTGCACGGCTTTCAAATATAGAATGGTATAACTCGGAGGCGATATACATTCTGACGGCTTGATCTAGTACATTATCTCCTTCAGATTCAAAATCAGCTATTGCTTTAGCTTCTTTACTAGACTGAGTTTGTGTTGCAGCTGGTATGACAATTTTTGCTTGCGGAATCTGTGATACAGCATTGTGAAAATGATTAAAATAAATCCTAAGACCATTAAAACCAGAATGTTCTAATTCATGTAAAATACGCTCATATATCTCTCCAGCTGCTTCATGTAAAGATTTTTCTTGAGGAGTGGCATAGCTATTAACTACACTATCTGCACCATAACGCCCTAAAATGCTATCCTTACCTTTTTTGCCAATGGTTATAATCTTTACTTCAGATCCATCGGCTTTTAAAGCATCTATATCATGCTTTGCTTTTCTGAGAACGGCTTGGTTAAATCCTCCGCATAAACCACGATCTGAGGTAACAACAACAGCAAGTATCTTTCCAGCTTTTACTTCACCTGAAGCAAGTATTAATTTAGTTAGATCTGAAATTTCATCATGTTCGTTATTTAGTAAATCATGTAATGTTTTGCATGCCAAATCATAATAAGCCACAGCATTTTCCATAGCAGATTTCGCATGTCTCAGCTTTGAAGCGGCGACCATTTGCATCGCTTTGGTAATTTTTTGCGTGGACCTAATGCTCTTGATTCTAAGTCTTAATGTTTTAAGATTGGCCATCTTTATATATATAAATTTGGATTACTTGGAGTAATCTATCAGCAAAGCTTTTTGAAATCAATTTGAAACTGGTGCAACTGGTGATTTTGCAAGTAGATTTACCAAAGTAATGTCATTGCGGCGGCTCTATCCACATCTGCCATTGCGAGCGAAGCGTTGCAATCCACACTTACTCAAATCTTGCAAGGAAAAGTTGGATTGCTTTTTCGGGATCTTTGATCCCTCATCGCAATGACAATTTTGCCCCTGTCATTGCGAGCGCTTAAAAGCGCGCGGCAATCCATCCTTACTTAGAATCTGGAAGAAAGTTGGATTGCTTTTTCGCGATCTCAGGTCCCTCATCATAATGACCTATGGTGAGAATTTATCCATTGTATAACTAGTGATTTTACTATACAAATATGTAGAAATGAAGTATAAACTTGACTTATATCATAATAAATGTTAATACACGTACTGAACTACTTAATTAATAAAGCAATGTGGATGGTAGAAATATGAATAATAATAAACAAAAAATTTTAAAAGGTTTGCTAGCGACAGCTATGATCACAGGATCGGCAAATGCTATGGCAGCGTCAACATCTTGGGTATATACGACCAATGGCGGTGCTGCTAACTGGGGCGCTGCCGCGAATTTGGATATCCAGGGTGGTGCGATTCTGCCGCAAACAGTTGCTACTGTTTCTGATGCTATATCTGGCACTTCTGCTTTTCCTCAGAGCTTGCTGGCGGCAATTGCTGTGCCAGGTACTAATGTATCAGACGCAGCAGGGCCTCCTCCTAATGTTCAAGTTACCGCAGTAGGCGACACAATTTCTCTTTCTCTTGGAAATGATTTCACTTTTGACGGTGCTAGTGCAGTTGTACAAAATATAACAACGACAGCTCCCGTGACTGCAACGGTGTCGCAAAATGTTGCCGTGAATGGAAATGTAACTGGTGCTGATATCGCTACTTTGAAATTTGGTGCAGGTCAGACTGTCACTTTTAATAATACTGGAGCTGGAGTAGATTTTTCAAAACTAGCTATAGATTTTAACGGTCAGTCTGGGAGAGCGAAATTTAACAGTTCAGGTGTGAATAATACGCATCTAGTTATAAGCGGTAATATAGACAATTCAGCAGGTGGTAGTTTTGGCACATTGCAGGCTGCAGGAAATTTGCTAGAGTTTCAAGGTCAAATAGGTGGCACTAACCCTTTAGCTCAAATCACTGTCTTGACCGGTAAGAACACATTCTTTAATGGTTCAAAAATACAAGCCACTAACGTTGTGTTAGGAGGAAGTACAGCAAATGCAACATTTAACACAAATGCTAGTGATGTTACAATCACTGCGGATATTTCTACTTACGGTGGTGGTGTTGGTAATGTAAATTTTATCGCTGGTAATGCAGCCGCTGCCGCTGGACATAATATTGCAATTACAACAACACAAGGTATTGGTACTTCTTCTAGCGGCGTCACAAGCATTACCAATATCACTGCTACAGGTGGTAATGGTTCTGACACTGCTGCTTTTAATGGTGGATATGTTAATATTCCATTAGGAGGGGCTGCTGGCGTAAGTACTGCAGGTTCTTTCACGGCGCATGCTGGTGCTGGTGGTGCTTCTGGCGTTGGTGGTAGCGTTAATGTTGCTGGAACTGTAAATGCTAGTAATATGACAATTAGTGGTGGTAATGCTGGATTACAAAATGGCGGTATTGTCACGATTGGAGGCAATACAACTCTTGTAGGCGGAGCTGCTTCTACTATCGCAGGTGGTGTTGGCGGAGGCGCTGTGGGAGCTGTTGCTGGCGCAGTTGGAGGTGGCGTTACTACAGCTGGCATAACTACTGCAGCTTTAGGATTAACTATCACTGGTGGTCTTGGCGGTAATGCATCAGTTGCAGCTATAGGAGGTAATGCTGGCGGAGTATCAGTTGGAGCTCTCAATATCGCAAATGGACTTACAATACAAGGTGGCGCTGGTGGCGCTTCTAGTGGCGTGAATGTAGGTGGTAATGGCGGCGGCATAGAATTTGGTGGAAATATTACAGCTGCCCTAGGCGATATCACAATTACGGATGGTGCAAAAAATGACGCAGCTGCTGCTTCACTTCTCAATTTTGGTGCTAATGGAATTAGCGCAACTGCTGGTCAGGTTGTTATTAATGCGGCACCTACTTTGAATGGTGGCATTTCAGCTGGTACAAATGTAAATCTTACTGCTCACGCTAATGGAGCGATGACTCTTGGCGGCGCAGTTCAGGCTGGTACTAATATTAATATTACTGCAACAGCAAATCCTATAACTATTACAGGTAAAGCGACAGCTGGTACTAGTATTGTAGTAGCCGATGCAACTAAGCTCGTAACGCTAAATACTATTAATTCTCCTGCGCTAAGTGTTGGCACTGGAGCTGCTGGCGTATTGTTAAATAAAGGCTTTACAGCTGCTCTAAACTTTACAGCAGATGGCCTTGTCACTCTTGCTGATGGTCAGACAATTGGCGCTGTGGATAATACATCTGGAGCAGCAAATTACGGTACTCTTAATTTGCAAGGTGATGCAACAATGACTGGAGGTACTGGTATTACGAGTCCACTCAAACTCATTACAATAGCTGGTGACACAAAAACAGTTAATACAGGATCAGATATACATGCTCAAACAATAAACTTTACTCATGCAAATGGTAGTACGTTAAAATTTAACACTGCACCAAGTACAATATATGGAAATATTGGCACTTCTAATCCTGGTAAAGGTATTATCGACGTTACTACTCAAAATGGTAATGTAGTTGGAAATATTGGCACTTCTAACGCTTCATTAAGCGCTATTAATATTGGCGCTGTTGCTGCTGCTAAGACGTTCACTGTTGGATCCACAGCCGGCGGAGCAAGTGCTTACGTAAACACAATAGGGCTTAGTAACGCTGCGTCGACACTAGCATTTAACAGTGATACGCAGATTTTTGGTGCTATAGATAATATCACTGGCGCTAATACTGGTGGTATCATTAATAATAATGGACATAGCGTTACAGTCAGCGGATTGATTGGTAAAACTAATACTCTGAATCAACTTAATATCAATGGCGGAAGTTTTACAACAGGAGCTGGAGCGAGTATTGATACAGTAACTTTTGTAGCAAATGGCGCTCTTAACCTTGGAGCTAATCTTAACATAGCAAATCCTGTCAATGCAAAAGCTGCTGGTGGTACGATTATGGCAAATGGCGCTAATGCAACTATTACTGGCGCTGCTGTTGATGCCACTGGCCAAACAATTACTCTTGGCGCTGGTGGCGCTACAACTCTGACTTTGGCAAATGGAGTAAATCCTGCAACGACTAATATTGCTATTGCAGATACTGGTACTGTAGATTTTGGTGCGAATGATATTACTGTAGCCGCGGGTGGTACTATTAACTTTAATAGCACTGGTATTATTAACCTTGAAGCTGGACAAAATATTACCAGCCCAGTAACAGCAACAAAGGCTAGCGAAGGTACAATAAAGATTGCCGACGGTAATTCATCTCTTGCTGCTGTAACAAATATATCCTCAATATCATATGCCGGGACTGCTTTGAGTACGCTAACTCTAACAGATAATGTAGTATCAAATCTGGTATTCACTGCAGATGGTACGATTGCACTCGGTGCAAATAAAAACATCACAGGAAATATTACAGGCGGTGGTAGTGTTAGTGTTGCTAATGGTAATTCTACGATTAAAGGTAATATATCTAATGCCGGAGGTCTAACATATGCTGGCGCTGGTGGTGTGAATGCACTAACACTTAACGGCGGCGTCTCTACACCTCTAACATTCACAGCAGATGGTATAATAAATCTTACTGCTGGTAATAATATAACGGGATCAATTACCGGTGTTGCTGGTGGATCCGGTACTATCAATGCTCCTGGCACGAGGACATTTAGCGGCGCTATAACTAACTTAGCAGAGCTTAATCTACAAACAAATAATAGTGTATTTACGTTTAATACAGCTGATGTTTTGGCAAAAGCAGTGAATGTTGCGGATGGTTCTGAAATAGTTGTTGGTGTAGCTAATGTATCATTCGGTGAGGTTATAGGAAAGGATACAACCATTACTTTGGGGTCAAATACAGCTACTCTAACTAATGGCGCTACTCTAACTGGAGCTGTAACTATTAACCTAACTGCTGCTGGACCTGGCCCAGCTGGTTGTGGTATGATGAACGTGACGGGTGGAGATTTAGATTCGTCAGCCGTAACAGGTACTACTATCAATGTTACAAATGCTGGCGTTACTATGCCTAATGCACAATTCCAGGTTATAGCTCTCACCGGTGCTGCTACTCACACAGCTTCACCCGCTGGTGTAAATGTTATCGATACTGCTCCATCCATAATTAAATGGTCCTATAACGACACAAATGGAGTTCTTACAGCATCTGTGGACGCGCCTAAAGTGGCTGCGCTTGTGGTAGAAAGTGAAGGAGATATCAGCTTGTTTAATCCAACTAATACTGGCGCCGCACTCCAAGAAGAGGTATTAATCTCTTCTATTCCAGATCCAGTGGAGCGTATCGAAGCTGAACAACAAGTGCAGCCAGTGACAACGACTGCTGCAGCAATATCTCAAGTTACAACTCAAGTTGCGCAAGTTGTTATTAGCACCATAGGAAGTCGTATGAATGATATCACTGGCGGTATGACATCTGTTATGCCAACCTCAATAGGTACTCCAGATATTGGTGGACCACAGATTCAACCTACCACTTCTTCTCCTTCTTCTTCTCCTTCGGGTACTACAAATGTTGAAGGTGTGAATAGTGGTGATGAGGCTATATCAGTGCCGGTGGGTTTATGGTCTGTGGGCTTTGGTGGTACAGGTATACAACGCCCTCTTCAAGGTGCGTCTGGGTATAAATCCAAGATGTATGGTGCAGCTCTTGGTATGGATGCAAAATTCAACGAAAACTTACTTGCTGGTATCGCTCTGACTTATGCAGATATTGATGTCTTGCACCGTAATGCGAAGAAAGGTGATTCAACGCAAGCACCAACTTTGGTTGCATCTTTATATGGCGTCTATGATTTTGGCAATAATTGGTTTACAAGAGGTATAGCTTCTTACAGCAAGAGTCGTATCACGGACAAAGAGAAGCGTCCAGTTACACGTAACACTGTTACTGGCGCAATAGGGTATAGTGTTGCTGAAGGTGTATATAACTCTAATAGCTTTACCGCTGAACTTGGTGGCGGATATCGTTTTGCATTGAATGACTCAGTATCTATGACACCATCTGCTGCGCTGTCTTACAGCTACTTCAATGACGGTGGTTATACAGAAACTGGCGCAGGCAACGCAAATAAACAGATAAACAAGAAAACATATAACCAATTTGCAGGTGTGCTTGGAGCAAATATTGTGACATCACAACTTGTTGGTGGTAATGTGATCACTCCAGAGTTGCATGCATATGTACGTCAGAATTTATCTGGTAAGAATCCTACTGTAGTGAGTAAGTTTGTCGGTTCGGCTGAAGCTTTTTCTAGCAAATATAAGCCAGCTAAGACATCTTATACTCTTGGTGGTAGTGTGACTATTAGAAGTGGCATTACTGATTTTGGTGTCGGTTATGACACTCAGCTCAGTAAAAAATATATTGGACAACAAGGAACCTTGAAAGTAAGAGTGAACTTGTAATATACTCCTTTGGACACTAAAAGGAGCTATCGGTGAAAAAATTTACAGTGAATTGTGATTTTGGAGGGCAGATAGCTCCTTTTACTATTTTTCTTGGCGATCCTGAGAAGGAGCATCATCCATTACATTTTCAAGCTGAATGGCTTTCCAAAACACGTGGAGGAACTATTCCTGCGCAAGTAATGGAGGCTGTATCTACCCTTAAATCTCTTGCAGATAAGAATAAAGTCTCATTTGAAGAATTATGCGTTTACGCTCTTGGCGCTGCAGAGCAGGAGTCAGATGAAGCGGCAACAGATAATACGATTACAGATGAGGTGCAAAGCCTCGTTGATGAAACTCATGATGACACAGAGTCTAAAAGTGATGATGTAGCAACTTGACAATAATACGCCTGGTGGCCATAATATAACTTGAGTTCAGTATACTGTATCCGTCATTGCGAGCGAAGCATGGCAATGGAGCTAAAGCTCCTCGCAATGACGCGACGCTGCGAGATTGATAATGCCATGATTCTCATACAGCGCTCAGGTTAATAATACCATAACATTATCATTCAAAGCCATGCGAACATCCGATCACGAAACGTTTTTTGGGTTTAAAAAAGTAGCATTTGCGGATAAAGCAAAATTGGTTGGCGAAGTATTTTCCTCAGTCGCAAGTAAATATGATGTGATGAATGATATGATGAGCCTCGGCATTCATCGTTTTTGGAAAAAGAGTTTTGTAGATCTCATACCATGCGGCAATAATATCAAAATCCTCGATGTTGCCGGTGGTACTGGTGATATATCGATAAGATATCACCAAAAAGCTAAAAAAGCTGGATATCAACCGGATATCACAATCTGCGACATCAACGCTGAAATGCTTTCTATAGGACGAGATAAAGCTATTAATAGTAATATCCTATATGGGCTTGACTCGGTTCAAGGCGATGCCGAACATCTCCCTTTTGCTGATAATATTTTCGATTGCTACGTAATCGCATTTGGTATTAGAAATGTCACAAATATTGATGCAGCGTTGAAAGAAAGTTATCGTGTTTTAAGGCCAGGTGGTAAATTCTTATGTTTGGAATTTTCTAAGCTAGAATCTACTATTATACAGAAATTCTACGATATCTATTCATTTCACGTCATTCCAAGAATAGGCGAATGTATTGCTGGTAATTATGATGCTTATCAATATCTTGTGGAAAGTATTGAGCAATTTCCGAATCAAGAAAGCTTTGGTAAAATGATTGAAAATGCTGGATATAAAGCAATGCACTACACAAATCTTACTTCAGGTATTGCGGCAATACATATGGCGCATAAGCCATGCTAGAATTGCTCAGAGTTATAATTGTTTTAGGGCGGTATAGGATATGTTGTCTGTACAGGGATGAATATAAGTATCAACCCATCCCTAGCCGCGTTCGTTTTTTTGCCACAATCATAGAAATTGTTCTATATCCATTCAGGATAAAAACTCATCACTTTGGAGAAGCTTTATGCGCAGCGATGCAAAAGCTTGGGCCAATTTATATCAAGCTGGGACAGACATTATCAACAAGACCTGATTTGATAGGACATGATGTCGCGAATAGCCTGAAAGATCTACAGGATAAGTTGCCTGCATTTGATGCGAATGAAGCAATCCATGTTATTGAGATGGAGTTTTGTAGAGCTATTCATATGATTTTTAGCAAATTTGATAATGAGCCAGTTGCTGCGGCTTCTATCGCACAGGTACACAAAGCCTGGCTTCACAATGGTACAGCAGTAGCTGTAAAAATTATTCGTCCTACAATTAAAGAAGAATATACAAAAAATATCAGATTTTTTTATTTCATAGCTGGTATTTTGGAGAAATATCATCCTAGATGGAAGCCGATAGAAATTACACGTATTTTTGATGTTACAATGCAGCGTGAGCTTGATTTTATGCTTGAAGCCGCATCATTGTCGGAAATGAGAGATAACTTTAATGGCGATGAATCTGTCTATATACCAGAAGTCTATTGGGAAGCAACATCGTCTAAGGTCCTCACAACATCTTGGGTAGAAGGCGCTTCAATCTACAATCGTGATGTAGTAATAGCCTTTGGCATCGATCCCATAGCATTGTCAAAAAAAGTCGCAATCATGTTTTTTAACCAGTCTTATAGAGATGGGTTTTTCCACGCGGACATGCATCCTGGTAATATTTTTATAATGCAAGATGGACGTATTGCGCTTATAGATTTCGGTATAGTAGGAAGACTGAGCGATAATGACAGATTTGCTGTAGCTGAGATATTATTCGGGATAGTAAAAAGAAACTATATGGCCGTTGCAAAAACATATTTGCGTGCTGGATATATTCCACAAACTACAGATATTTTTTTATTTGCTCAATATTGCAGAGCGATTTGCGAGCCAATAGCTGGACTACCACTTAAAGATGTATCTTTGGCACGTATTATAGAGCAGCTATGCGGTCTTACAGAAACATTTGGCATGTCTGCGCAGCCTCAATTATTGCTCCTACAAAAAAGTATGATCATTCTTGAGGGTATAGGCAAAAGTCTTGATAATGATATTAACATGTGGAAATTAGCAGAACCATGGATTAAAAAATGGGCTGCAAAAAATATCAGTCCAGAGGCAAAATTTATTCGTTTTATCAAAAAACTGATTGAGGAATATAGTTAGGAGTGGCTTTGAATGTAGCATGTCATTGCGAGCGCTTTTAGGTGCGCGGCAATCCATCCTATTGTATATTTAACAAAGAAAGGTAGATTGCTTCACTGTGTTCGCAATGACAAAGGGCGCAGTAACTAAACGTTAAGTAGCTTTTTTAATTCACCATTTGCAAAAAGCTCACGCACTATATCGCAACCACCAATAAACTCACCTTTGATGTATAATTGCGGGATCGTAGGCCAATCAGCATATTTTTTTACAGCTTCACGTATTTCCATATCATCAAGAACATTGATATCTTTGAAGCTAACACCAAGTTGATTGAGTATGGAGACCACCGCACCAGAAAAGCCACATTGCGGGAAGTCAGCTGTGCCTTTCATAAAAAGCACGACATCATTATTTTTTACTATATCATCTATTTCTTGTAGAGTATTTGTCATATCTAATATTGCCTTTGTTTTGCATCGAGACACATTATACAATATTTTTATATAAAGACAGTGAAAAATAAAATCTCTAATATCTTTCAGGCTTTTGCCAAAGCAAATCCTGAGCCTCAAACTGAATTATATTATACTAACAATTTTACATTGCTTGTAGCAGTTATTCTATCCGCAAGAATGACTGATAAAGGTGTAAATAAAGCCACAAAAGCTTTGTTTGAAAAATATGATACACCAGAAAAGATGCTAGCTCTTGGTGTTGATGGTTTAAAAAGCTATATAAAAACTATAGGACTATATCCCACTAAGGCAAAAAATATAATAGCTTTATCGCAAATATTAATCAGTGGCTATAATAGCTCTGTCCCTAATTCATTAGACTCGCTAATGACATTGCCTGGGGTAGGGCGTAAAACTGCAAATGTTGTTTTAAATTGTGCATTTGGCAAAATCACAATGCCAGTAGATACTCATGTACAAAGAGTGGCAAATAGACTTGGTTTATCCAAAGCAAATACTCCAGATGCAATAGAGAAAGAGTTAATACAGATTATACCAATGCCATGGCTACAACATGCTCACCATTGGTTTGTGCTACATGGTAGATATATATGCAAAGCGAGAAAGCCAGAATGTCATAAGTGCCACATAAGCAAATGGTGCGAATATTACCATCTTAACAAAGAGAAGATCAATATGGACTAAAGCCTTACAGAGCAGGTTTGCACGCTATCACTCCTATGTTCTCACGGCCATCAAGTTGCCATATATCAGACTTATATGCTAGTGGTATTTCGATATTTTTAGTGACTATAAAACCAGAGCTTGTAAAAATCCGCTGCGCAGTTTGTGTATTAAAGAATAAGAATGGCTTATCCATGTTTTGTATAGCTTTTTCAGGCACAATTGACCTATCAGCAACTACGCTAAGCTTTGGAATATAGCCAGGAAATAAATCGTTGTTTTTTATGCGTTGTTCAAATTCTGGAATGAATGACCTAAATCCTTTAACATATGGAGTTAGCATAACTGCATATACGCAACCACCTGGTTTTAGTAAGCGATGTGCCTGCGATAAAGTATCTATTACTTCAGGTGGAGACATAAAATGCAGCACTCTTGCAATCAATATTGCATCATATCTGGTATTAGTGGAGAGCATAGCTTTTGGAAATTCACCAGGGATTAAGTGGATTTTAGATAAAAAATTTGTACCCAAATCACTTACATTCAATGCCAATATTTTGAGATGCCGTGAATCCATCTCGTTAATAGTGTAATCTTTTGCTCCAGCTTTTAGAGCTTCAACGCAGACTAGGCCATAACAACCTCCAATTTCTAATACCTTCATTCCAGGCTTAGAGGCGAAATTTACAAATTCACGAGAGATCTCATCCAAAGTAGGAGACATAGCACCTTTTTTGTTAAGTGTTTGGACTCTACCATCAGGATCAGGCTCTGGCGCGCTGAGATTATCTCGCAGAGCTGCTTCAACTGCTTCATATGGAGAAATTTCCTCTGATAAAGCTGTTGAGCTCTGTAATAGCGCCAAGAGCAATAATATAATTCTTGTAAGATTCATAAAGTTACCCTATTTACTACGTGAAGCTGCATATTGCATCAAAGAAACGAGATGAGATTTATAGAGTTCATTACACGTAATATCCTGAAGTAGCGCCGTACCGCTATTTGTGAGTAAATTGACACTATCCGATATCTGTTGTTTGATTTTATGTTTTTCTAAAATTGTCATGGCGTGACGAAAGGATTCCATATCTCTCGTTTCTGATAATATCATGTTTTGCCAAAACTGCTTTTCTGCGCTTGAGCTTTGTTCGTAAGCTAGAATTACTGGTAATGTGATTTTACCCTCTATAAAATCATCACCAATATTTTTGCCAAGATCTGTAGTATCACCAAAATAATCCAGCAGATCATCTGTTATTTGAAAGATGATACCAAAAATACACCCAAATTGTTTTAGAGCATTTATAACATTTGTATCTTGGTTAGAAATAATAGCGCCAACTTCGCAAGCTGCGCCGAATAACTCCGCAGTTTTGGCATTGATAATGACGTTATATTCTTTTTCTGTGAGTATACGTTTCTCGCCTAATCTTACGAGCTGCATTACCTCTCCTTCTGCTATAACAGCAGATGCCTGAGCAAGGCTTTGAAGCGATGACATTGATCCAGAGCCGACCATTAATTTGAATGATTGGGCGAATAAGAAATCTCCTACTAAAATGCTTGTTTTATTCCCCCATACTACATTGGCAGTATCTTTAAAGCGCCTCATAGTACTATTATCTACCACATCATCATGCAATAATGTTGCTGCATGTATAAATTCTACTGCGGCGGCGAGGTTGATGTGGGCATTACTTTGATACTCAAATAATTTACTAGATAAGATTGTAAGCATTGGCCTAAGTCTTTTGCCAGCGGAATGTACTAAATACTTACTTACTACTTCAATCAGTGGTTCTTCTGATTTTAAATGATCTAATATTGTATCATTTACCATGAGCATATCATGTTCTATGCTATTATAAATAGTCTGCATATCAACCTTTTGCTGAATAGATATCTCAATCCATTATTTGTGTTGTTATATATAGTGCATTATCTTGAAGCAGTGATATTTAATTTTACCAGTCTCATCGTTGCGCACCTATAAACTAGGCTTACTCAGACTTGCTTTTAAATTAAATATTCCAACACCAAGTCAATTTACTATAGCTCTATGACGCAGGACTATTTTTTGTCTTTTGGCCCTCTGCCTGACTCTTTAATTGCTCCAATATTTCAGGTTTATTTGCTATATCAGGCAATAAAGTTTGTAATTTTTGAGTAAAATCAGGTGATTTTTGCGCGATAGACAAAGCATGACTATATAGCATTTGATAATATAGTCCTAGTACTTGTGGTACAGTATATGAGCTGATTTTACCAACTGGATTAGCAGCGCTAAACTCATAATCTAAGAATATATCCTTGGACTTGGACTCTGGATGATTAGAAATTGCTCTTGCAAAGTCTTTATAAGATGTACGGTACATCTCTAATCTCTCTACATTAGGATGTGCATCTATATCATTCATGTAACTCGTTATACTATCTATAGCTTGTTGATATCCGTATAATGACAACAATCCCTGTGTTTGCCATTGCATCTCGGTATCGACATGCGAGGTATTACTTAGACTAAATCCTATACCATCTACTAAACAACTAATATCCTTTACAGAGAGCTGGAATTTATTGCTTTGTCCAGCAAAGCTTAAGTCAATATTTGTAGTGATTGTCTCTGGCAAAATATTGTTTTTAGGTAAATATTTTTTAGAATTTGCAAGAAACGGTTCCAATATTAGGCTAGTTATTTGTCTTGGGGCAATTTGTAGCAATGCTTGAGCAATTGCGTGCCACTGCTCAAGTTTATGCTCAAAAAACCCAGTTTTTGGTTTAGTAGTACTACTATGCTGTAGCTGTAAACTTAGGTGATTGTTAACAAATTCGCTTTTATAATAGCTTTTATTACTAGAACTCTCCGTGTTATCTGAATAGTCAAAACTATTAGTTTTGACCTCAAGATTTTTGAGTATATCAGAGATGTTGAAGGTCTTCGCAGCGGTATAGAGATCAACATCTATTTTATGGGTTAAGAAATGCGTAGAAAGCGGACCATATACAAGACTTAGAGATGATAATTTCTTACCATATGCAATATCATCGATTTGCGCAGATGAGAAGATATGATAATGACCAGGAATATTGTTAAATAGCTCATCTATTTTATGATAATAAGGCATGTCTGGTATATGTAACGACAAGACCATATTGCTAGCTTTAAAAAGCAGCGACTTCTCAAGCGCGTCTATAACTTTAATATGCGCTACGTTAAAAGTAAAAGATTTAATGAAGTTAATTATCTCAAATCCTGAATCTGCATTATATAACATATGCAATAGCTTCATATTCATCGGACATGCGAAATAATAGTCATATTTTCCTTCAATATCAGTGCCATAACCACTCTCTAATGGTTTTGCTCTTGCGGCGCTATGACCTTGATAGGACACATATACACGTTGTTTGAATATATCATAGCCAATATATAATGGTTGATTATGAGTGATGACTCCGTCTATATCTTCCTCCACTACATTTTGTAGCTGGATACCAAACTTAAACGGAAAGCCTTCGGGTTTTGCCTTATGAAAAGTGAAATAATAACTATTATCACTGATCCCTTTTAGTAATTGGTGTTTTTTATCTGCAAAACTTGTATTAAGCTCCGCGCTTAAAGTAAGTGCGATATAAAACCATAGCGCGCTATATATTAGTACTGAGATTACAGCAATAGTTATAGTAATATAACATATAGTCTTTTTAATCATTTTACTCATTCTCTATAGTGAGTTTAGTATATTCGGTATTGAGTTTTTTTACGTCTATAAACCATATCATGATTACGACGATAAATACTACCATTAACAATGGCGACATGGAATCGAAAGTAGCCATTGGTACAATTGTAAAAATTGCTGATTGTATAAAAGCGCCGAGAGATTTACCAAGTTTGGACCCTATGACCTCTGCAGCTGCTTTGCCTTTTGTACGCAATTCTCTAGAAAGTGGAATATAGGCCATTTCTTTTGTAGAATCAAATAACGAGTATTTGGTTGATTTACTCAAAATATTCTGAAGAGCACCAACGATTATTGCGGCATATATTGGGTTGAATGCTATATCACTAAAAGTTCTGCTAAAATATTCTGGAAAGACTACGAATGTAAAGAACATCGTACCTGTTATGCCAATAATTGATGGCGTGATCATGGCTGATATAAGCCAGCTGTATTTTCTTAGAAGATTGCTACCAATAAGCATGAAAGAGACGCTACATATCCCCATCCATATATTGAATCTTCCCATGAATGTCATATATTCTATTGTTGTTGGATATAGCTCACGTATTTTTGCTTTCCACGGCCCCTCTAAGATATTGATCACCAAACCATAGCAAATGATCATAACAACGATATATCCTATATATCGTGAGCTTAATATTAGTCTAATGCTCTCTGTAAAGGATAATTTAGTCTGAGTATCGTGTATATCATGAGTACTGAAAAGCTTCACTTCCTGGTCATGTAGCACTACTCGGTTTAAATAGCGAAATAAACACATTGCGATAATGCCAAATATAGTGATTACTCCCACCATCAACTGAAGTGCGAGCGTTGATTCAAAACCTACAACATATCCGAGAGCATCTTGTATATCTTCAGAGCTATCGGATATACCCGCAAAACAAATTAATATATTACCTGCTAAGATCAAACCAGTATTACCTATTAATCCAAACATTGGATAAAACCTGCGTGCTTGTGATGTGGCAATAATATGATTGGCAAATTGCCAAAACATGAGGTTAATTACAACTGCGCTCCATAGTTCTGCAACAATATAGACCATGGCATAACTCCATTTACCAAGCAGTTTTATAAACCACTGAAAATGCGGATAGTCTAGCAATAATGCATCAATAAAAGCCTGGGACGGGTGATAGTAATCCTGTGATGGGTATAATACGAAAGCAAATAATATATAAACAGAAAGGAATGATGATACAATGATATAAAAAATATATTCTATTTGTAGTAAATTACTGAGCCTAACGTAAATTATTGTAAAAATAATTGCTACAGGTAATACGAGCCATAATTTCAAAAAACTAATAACTTCCGCGCCTATAGATGGGACGACTAAACTATCTTTGATGGAACGTAGCGCGCTAAAATTAAATAATATACAGAACATTAAAAAGGCCATTGGAAGAAATGCCTTTAGTTCTGAGCTCTCTATTGGCCATAAGATCGTACGAATATTTCTACAAATGGAAGTTTTTGACTTTGTAAGCATCTAATCTTATTATTGGCGATGGATAAGACGACACCTTTCGTCTTTGTTGGTTGTAGTGTACGGTTACTGAATATACATTATCTCTTGATATAAGCGAAATAAATTTTTTTAAACGAGAGCAGAATAAAAAAGGGCCGATCAATACCGGCCCTTTATATTCAAAATCACTTACACTTAATACTGATCAATGCACTACAGTTACAGCGCGACGATTACGTGCATAATCTGCTTCTGTTGTGCCAATGACAGCAGGTCTTTCCTTACCATAGGAAATAGTTTCGATTCTGCTTGAATCTACACCGTGATGCACAAGCGTTCTTTTAGCTGCATCGGCTCTTCTTTCGCCAAGTGCAAGGTTATACTCCCTCGTACCTCTTTCATCGCAATGGCCTTCAACTGTAGCCTTTACGTTAGCATGAGTTTGTAGCCAAGCAGCTTGTCTTCCGAGTTCTGCTTTAGACTCAGCTGTGATATCAGATTTATTGAAGGCGAAGAACACTCTATCCCCAGCTTCTCTTTCAAACTGTTCATTCAAAGCTGTTTCTGCATTAGTAGACATACCCTTTCTAGTGCTGCCACAACCTGACAAGAGGACTAAAGCGAAGAACGCCAAAGCTATATTTTTTATCATAGTTACTACTCCATAAATTATTAAGCATTCAATTTTATCGTGCTTTGCAAGCACAAAACCAACCTCATTGCTTTATAGCAGAAAGCGCCGAATATGGAAAGCCTTAGAGGGAAAGAAGTAATAATGTTATGCTATAGCTGTTGTAAAAATATCGCTTTTATTAATGTAGGCGTCAAAATCTTTCCAAATTATGGCTGAATGTGGGTAATTAATATTGCCCAGTTGAACCGAATCCAGCATCGCCTCTGTCCGTTTCATCGAGAGAGAGAGCTGTTTGAATGTCTACGCGCGTATATTGCGCAATAACCATCTGCGCTATACGCATCCCACGCGAAATCACAAAAATATCGTGGCCATGGTTAATTAAAATGACTTTGATCTCCCCGCGATAATCACTATCTATTGTACCTGGAGAATTCAGTACTGTAACGCCATGTTTTGCCGCAAGGCCAGAGCGCGGTCTGATTTGCGCCTCATAGCCTGTAGGTAGCGCTATAGCTATTCCTGTCGGAATAAGTAAATATTGATGCGGTTGTAACATGATATCTTTATCGGTTGCAGCAAGCAGATCTACACCAGCGCTGCCATTTGTAGCAAAAGCCGGTAACATTAGATCAGTTGCATGCTCTAATTTCTGAAGCTTGATGGTAATTGTCATGTAGTACCGTATATCGTAAGGATGGCGAGAGTGATGGGACTTGAACCCACGGCCTTCTGCGTGACAGGCAGACGCTCTAACCAACTGAGCTACACCCCCTCTAAATAGTGGCGGCAGTATATATCACATTTATGTAGCTAGCAAGAGGATTTTCAGCGGATTGCATTGCCCACCACTTTACCTTCTAGACTATGGCTATACGGATATACGCTTCGATCCGCCCAATAAGGATCCTTATACCAATCTAAACCTCTTGCATCAAAAGACCAATAATACATTCCTTGCACAACGATATTATTCTCCCAAGCTTCCAAGGCGCTACGTATATAGAGTTTTTGTATCCTATTATCTGGCTTGCCAGTCGAATATGGAATTTGGCCACTAAAGGTTCCAGTAGTACTGTAGAATACATTTGGTGCATTTGGTCCTTTATCTATAGATGAACATCCAAACTCAGTAAATATTACAGGCTTCATCTTTGGCTTCCATTCTGTGAAAGGCTCTTTTTGTGAATCAAAATAATGCCTTGTATTTGCCCATTCTTCCACAGACTTATATCCCCATTGAGATGGCATGGAATGTTCATTACCTTCGCCATCAACCCAAAAATTATAAGCATGTCCGCTTCTCCACTGAGATATTAGCTCTGATAAAGTTACTCTTGATTTTATTGTGTGCGTGATAGGGAAATAGGCGCTGATTCCAACAAAGTCAATGAATGGCGATGTCCATAATTTATCGAGATGCCTGTAATTACCACCGTTATGATGATATTCTGACCAATCTGCGCCATAACTGACTTTGACATTTAAACCAAGAATGCCTTTTACTTCACGAGCAAGTTCAATCAATTTGTCTACAATCGGAAAACTGCGTGATTCGTCATCAATAGAAGTTAATTTTTTGAGCTCTGATCCTATGAGAAAAGAATCCACTCTTTCCTTTACAAGATGCGCATAATTCAAAAGCCAGGGTTTATATTCATTATCAAACCATTTGATAGCATCAGCGACATTGCCACATATATTACCACGCCAAGGCTTATCATTAGTGTCAACCATGAGCATTGGCGTGAGCATTATTTCTAAGCCTTTGGATTTTGCATAATCAAGATATGAAACAAGATCAGAATCTGGAGGTGTGCCACCATAATTTACCACACCATTATTTCGACCAATTAAATGTGCGGTTGTTCTATCATATGCGCCGCTGTTCCAAGGAGCGCCTGCTCTATTTTCGACACCAGGTTTGATTTTACAATTACCCAAATCTTCGCTTGTTGCGAATCCACAAACAACAGGTGATATTTGTTTTATGTTCGGAAAAAGCTTTAACATATCATCCAAACTAGTGCGCGCAGCCGCTCCATATATTTGTTCGCCACTGCCAGGAGTAATACACATTCCAGTAAGTTTTTTTCGTATAATCTTATCGTCAGGATCTTCTTCTACTCTTTGTTTTACTATGCACCCAGCTGGAGTTTGTGGTATGGGAACTTGTGAGTAATTTATCATCTCTAATTCTGTAGATGTAGTTTTGTCCCAATCGCTAATAACGCAGTTACGTAGGACTAATTTGCTAATTTTAGTGGTAAATTTTTGCACAGCTAGTCTGATAGTGGCAAAATTTTGTGAGATAATTTCTATAGTACTGAGAGCAACGTCAGAAGCATCCGCATCCTTATGGCTGATGGTGATTATCTGATCATTATACCCCCAAAGATCTATTTTCTCTGGTAATGTATCAAGCTTCAATACACCATCTCTAAAATCTTGCGCGAATTCATATTCTGCCATATAGCTCTCATACTTAATGCTATATAAGGAAGTTATAAATAAAAAAAATTTTCGTCAAGCAGTTTTATTGCTTCATTAACAGATTGTGGCAATTTATCTAGATTATACTGCTCATCAAAAGCATTGCCATGAATTTTACTATAATACCTAATCTCAGCCGGATTTTTGAGCCCAAGATATATGCTTTTCAGGATGGTAAAAATTGCAATATAGCTATCAGTCATTGGCGAAGAAATTCTGTGTTCAAGGCGTTTTGGTAACATATCTGGCACACGAATCGCTACAGTTCTATTATTTGGTCCATAAGCAACATGGGTCGGTGCCATGCATCCGTTATATCTCGCATAATGGCTTTCATCAGGCGCAAAAATAAAAAAACTAGGTATTAGATAATGACAAAGAGAATTTGCTGCATGATCAATATTTTCTTCGTAATCGAAGTAATTGCTATGATCTGCTCGAAGCAAATTAACATGAAAATGCATAGCACTACCGTAGTCACTCGCAAAAGGCTTTGGATGAAAATTGATTTTTGGATATATACGCTTAAGTTTTTTCTTTACCCCTTCTATATCACTGACAAGAGATAATATGTTTTGCGTTGGTGGTAGGTCAATTTCATATTGATATTTACCTTTTTCTTTTTTGAATTGGTCAGTATCCATGTCTAAATAAAATTCAATCTCCACCCCAAGACATGGTCTTAGCTTGAAATCGATCTCGAGTCTCCTGCAGACGTTGCTAAGTAGATTGTGTTTTTTGACATGATCTGATATCTTCGTCAAAATCTCAGAAGGTTCCAATTATATGCCTCATGCTTTGATTAATGGCAAAATAGAGTATAGATTTTTTGATAAATCTTTCAAAGGATCAAGTCATTGTTATGTCAAAAAAGATGTTCCTGAGCTTCAGCGAAATTGTGATGCTATAATAAATGCAATGCAGGGTAATGGTATTGCTGTGATGAAGCAAGTCCATAGCACTAAAGTGTCTTACGTAGACAAGTCGACAATCCATGGCCTTGAGCCTGAAATTGATGCTATTGTGACAGATAAACCAGGGCTTATTTTGACTGCTCAAACAGCAGATTGTGTCCCCGTATTATTTACATGCGAGGCTGGCAAGATTATAGGCGCTGCTCATGCTGGCTGGAAGGGAGCCAAGGATGGTATTATAGCAAATGCTGTAGAAGCAATGCACGATCTCGGCGCAAAGAATATTATGGCTGTTATCGGTCCATCCATTCAGCAGAAATCATATGAAGTAGGGGCAGAATATTATCAAAGTTTTATCGATGATGAATTGTCAAATACAAGGTTTTTTGTTCAAGCACATAATAAGGATAAATATCTCTTTGATCTTCCAGGATATGTGTGTCACAAGTTAACCGAATCTGGCGTTGTGCATATCACTCGAAATATGGATGATACTTATGTAGATACAAAATATTATAGTTTTCGAAGATCATGTCATCAAGACGATCCATATAAAGGCCATCTTTTATCGGCAATAATGATCAAACCATGTTAAAACTTTTAAATACACATTATTTTTCTAAAATCAGCCTTGTAATATTGCCTTATGCTATTGTCTTTTGTATTTTAGCTTTTGTTTTAGGTCTTTATTTTGCTCTCATTCATTCTCCTGCTGATTATCAACAAGGTGAAATGGTGAGGGTGATGTATATACATGTACCAGCAGCTTGGATGTCGCTTTTTGTATATATATTTATAGCTTGCGCTAGCATATCATCAATAATATGGCGTACGAAATTATCGTATATATTAGCAGTTTCTGCGGCGCCAATAGGAGCCTCTTTTGCCTTGATCACGCTTGTGACAGGATCTCTATGGGGTAAACCGATATGGGGTACCTACTGGGTCTGGGATGCGAGACTTACATCGATGCTCATACTATTTTTGCTATATTTGAGCTATATCGCAGTAGTACATGCTGGTGAAGATATTTTTAGAGCAGAAAGGCCAGCTGCTGCCATTGCTATTATTGGAGCTGTAAATGTGCCTATTGTTAAATTTTCCGTGGATCTTTGGAACTCATTACATCAACCAGCTAGTATATTTAAAGTAAATGGTCCTGCGGTACACAGTTCTATGCTACTTCCTTTGACCATAATGTTTTTGGCTTACATGCTATATTTTATTGCTATACTTATTCTTAGAAGTAATACCCTAATTAGAAAATTAAAAATGAGACAGATATGACATTCGTTGTCACAGATGCTTGTGTTAAATGTAAATTTACAGATTGCGTTAACGTTTGTCCTGTGGATTGTTTTCATGAAGGAGAGTTTATGCTCGTAATCAACCCAGATTCATGTATAGATTGCGGTGTTTGTGAGCCAGAATGTCCAGTAGATGCAATAAGGCCAGAAAGTCCTGAACTGCTTATATGGGCAGAGCGTGGGCGTGAGTATAGCCAGAAATGGCCAGTGATTACAGCAAGTAAAAAACCTCTACCAGATGCTGATAAGCATAGAGACGAGACTGGAAAATTTGAGAAATATATTGAAGATGAGACCGATCTGAGATGAAAGATAGATATAATACGTCATTGCGATGAGGGATCGAAGATCCCGAAAAAGCAATCAACACTTAACTTTTAGGTATTTGGTAAGAATAGATTGCCACGGCTATCGCCTTGCAATGATGTGTATTCAACTTTTAGCAGCCTCGAGATGACAAAAATTAAAAAAATCCTATTTGCTTTAATCACACTAATGCTTGTGATAGCTGGTTATATTTATTATCTCGGCATATCATTTTTTTGGGATCACTCAATTTCTGAAAGAATCTCCGCTCTAGATGCGCTTGATACAAAATTATTTGACCAAGGCGCAGCAGAAATGCGCAAGCATAAAGTTATAATTTGTGGAATCGTTAGAGATGATGCGCTGTATTTTGGTCAAATGAGAAGATATATAGAATATATCGGTGAGCAGTTTAAAGATTATAAAGTGATCATATTTGAAAATGATTCAAAGGATTGTACAAAAGTATTATTGTCTATGTGGCAAAAGCAAAATGATAGAGTGAAGGTTATTTCTAAAGACTTTCATAATACCAAACGTCCAAATATCAAATTTCTTGCAGATGCTAGGAACTATTATATTCAAGAAATACAGCAAGACCATCAATACGATGATTTTGATATAATGATGCCTGTTGATATGGATATGGCTTATGGTTTTGATATTAGGAGTGTGCAGCATTCTTTTGCACATTTTTATACCTGGGATGTCATATGCTCAAACGGTATAGGTATGATGCAGAACGATGTAATGTGGGATGCTTTTGCATTTCGAAGTGATGAGTTTCCATATGCGCCACATGAAATCGGTATCAAGGAATATTGGTCAAAGACTATTTATGCTATTCAAAAGCGCTATGACGCTTCTGAGCCACTACTTCCTGTACAATCTTGTTTCGGAGGGCTTGCTTTCTATAAAAGAGAAAAAACAACCGGATGTGTTTATGATTCAGTCCAAAATGATTGTGAGCATGTAGCATTTCATCGATGTATAAGAGAAAAAAATCATGGCCTTATCTTCATGAATCCAGCGCAGATTGTGCGTCATGCGCATTACAGCATCGTTAATTACATAGCGCGTATGCTCGTGTTTAAGCAATTCGATTTATGTTCGCACCCATCGCAAATATACTAAAGACTCCTTATTTTAAAAAAGCTATAGGATAAAGTTATTCTATCCACATCCCTCATATTCTTATCTTCTTCAAGCGCTGGATCTAAAAAAAATGATACAGCCATCATCGCCTTTTCCCCAGCTTTAAGCAACTGTTCTTCAAAACAAAAACAATGAATCTTATTAAAATACTGTCCAGCTTTACTTGGTGTTACGTTAAAAACAGCTGTCCCAATTATATCCCTCTCGCTTTTATTTTCTGCATAGTAAAAAACTAAAGTATTTTCACCTGGTTTTATAGTAACTTCGCTTTGCTTTGGTACAAAAATCCAAGGCAAGTCTGGATTTACATTCGCATCAAATGTAACGGTGATATCACGCTTACCCTTCAGTAGTGAAGATGGATATCCTCTTTGAGTTGTACCGCCATAGCCAGTGACTTTACAAAATAAGCTATATATTGGGACAGATGCAAAAGTGAGCAATGTCATACTCAGTAATAGGCAAATAATTACAAAAGTGAGATTGGATTTTTGAGTCACATCAGTCCCGCATAAATACTAGAATATTGTTATGCCAAACCCCCAAAGCAGCCCTATGTAAACATTGCTTTTGAAACGAGTAAGGCAATTGCTTCTGGAATATATATTCAGTGTTGATATTTGCCACCAGAATATCCTTAAAGTGATCAAAGCTATTGCGAAAAATATGATATTATTATGTGCGGAAAAGAATGTACTAGCAAGCATAAAACACGTAAATATTACGTAAAAACACATGATCCATAGTTTATAGTTACGATTGCGTAAGAATAATGCTGAGGATTTGACGCCGATTTTCACGTCATCTTCTATATCCATAAACGCGTAAATAGTATCATATCCAAGAGTCCAAAAGATACATCCTAGATATGCTAATATTGCTGACAGAGAAAGGCTATGCGCGATATTAGCATATGCAATCAAGACACCAATGTTAAACGTGACGCCAAGAAAAGCTTGTGGCCAGAATGTAATTCTTTTCATCAATGGATATATAGCAAGGAAAATTGCAGCAATAATACTTATAGTAATTGCGAGTTTTGATAAAAATAATAATATCATGAGGCCGATGAGCATGAGGAAGAATAATAAACTTATTGCTTCAGGTATTGTGACTGCGCCAGTGACAAGCGGACGATTTCTTGTCCGCTCTACCATGCTATCAAAGTCTTTGTCCAAGATATCGTTTACGATACAACCAGCAGAGCGCATAACAATGCTGCCTAGGAAGAATAATAGGATATACCATAGATCATTATAGGATGTTGCAGCAAGACCAAGGCCGAAGATACATGGATAAAAGAGTAGCAAATAACCTGTCGGACTACCAAGCCTCATCAAGTCCTTGAAAGCATAGACCTTGCCCATAGATGTATTGCTAGAATTTAATCCCAATACCAGCAGAAATGACTATAGGGTCCATCTTAACTTTTGGAGCGACTTTGTTATTATTCACAAAAGAACCTTTATAGGTAATTTTTGGTGACAGAGAATATCTTTTGATGTCTAGATTCAGTAAAGTATCATCAGTCATTACGAAATCTGTACCAATCTGTATCACCATCCCATGAGCATTTTTTATTTTAAACTCTTTTGCTTTAGAAAAGAGGTATGTCCCACCATATCCTCCGCCTACATAAGGCCTGATAGCCCCGAAGGGCGCTATATGATATTGCGCTGTAAATGTAAGTGGTATAGCGTATAAGCGTTGCTTCTTCGAAACTACAGCTGTGTCACTGTAATTATAGGCTATATTTGCAAGTGAGGCTCGAGAGATATTATAGGCCCCCCATCCCAAAGCACATTCCACTGCGACATGATCGCCAAAAAACAAATCTGTTGCACCTTCTATACCATAACCATTGATTAGCAAATCAGCATTTGCTGCGGCGCCAGATCGGCTACGTATACTCGTTGGAGCTGGTAATCCAGATTGTTTACTCTTGGTAATGGAGCCAAATCCACGCATTTTAAAATTCACTCTACCTTCGTCTGAATAGTAATTTGCGTCATAATCTGTATCCGCGGCTTTTGTTGATGCAAAGCAAGTTGTAGCAAATATTACTGCGCTAGTAAAAACGATGATTTTATACAATTTTAGCATTCTCAATACCAATGTGTTTTGTTGATAGTATAGCATGATACGTAATTTACCAACAAGTTTATATTTGTACATGTAATTAGCTCTTCTCTGCGTATTTTTAGGTAGCAATTAGTATTTTTTGCTGTGGATGTGTTATAATCACAACATAGCTTGTTGGGAATTAAGAGGTTCAACTGCATTTCGACAATTACCAAAATTCTTTTGCTAATTGTATATGAAGAGTATATACGTTAGCAAATTGGATCAGTTAAGGAGAGATGTGATGTATCAGACGAACAAAGCATATTTTATTGGCATAGGATGGTTTTTACTGAGTCTTTTGAGTAGTGTATTAAATGATGTAATCACTAAATATACTGGCATGAGACTACATAGTTTTCAGGTAGCGTTTTTTCGCTTTGCATTCGGAGCTCTTACACTAGTGCCGTTTATCATGTATTATGGCATCGACACAATAAAAAGCTCTAACCCATTTGTACATGTTACAAGAGGAGTATTGCTATTTTTTGGTATAACAGCTTGGACTTACGGACTCACCATAACCCCTGTAAGTACAGCGACTGTGATGAGTTTTTCTATCCCATTATTCGTTTTAGTCATGGCAGTATTTTTCTTGAGTGAGAATATATTATGGCAGCGTTGGGTAGTAACCATCGTAGGGTTTATTGGTATAATCATTACATTGAAGCCGCATGCGGACGATTTTAACCCTCATGTACTAGTTTTTATTGTTGCTGCTATTTCATTTGCAGCATTAGATGTGATAAATAAAAAATTTATCGTGCAAGAGTCAATGATTAGTATGTTATTTTATTCAGCGATAATTACAGCTTTGTTATCCATACCACCAGCAATGTATTACTGGCAAACTCCTACAACGCAAGAATTATGTCTTGTAGCTCTACTTGGCGCAAGTTCTAATATAATATTATTTTTCATATTAAAAGCCTTTGCACTTGTAGATGCCACTGCCGTTGCACCATATAGATATCTGGAGTTAGGGGTGTCAATGATTTTTGGATATTTATTGTTTAATGAAATACCTCAATCTAATGTTTGGTATGGAGCCGCTATACTCATCCCATCTACATTATTTATTATTTATTCAGAGAATAATGCGATCAAAAAACAGAATGTAGAAAGACAGAGTAAAGCATAATCATGAAAAATCGTAAATTAATCCTAAGTAGCGCAGCAGCTAACGCTTTTGAATGGTATGACTACACATTATTTGGACATTTTGCTCCTATCATGGGTAGTAAATTTTTCCCTGATGATGACGCTGGAGCCTCTCTACTAAAAGTATTTTTAGTTTTTGCTGTAGGTTATCTAATGCGTCCGATAGGAGGTATATTTTTTGGTGTTCTTGGTGATAGATTCGGTAGGCGTGCGGCTCTCAGCGCGTCTATGGTGTGTATGGCCCTACCTACGATGCTTATCGGTCTATTACCAACATATGAGACTATTGGTATTACTGCTACAATATTGATGATTATTGTAAGAATGATGCAAGGATTATCCATGGGCGGCGCCCTTACTAGCTCTATTTCATTTGTTATTGAACATACAGAAAGCAAGCATAGAGGATTTGCCGGTAGTTTTTCTATGTCCAGTATTTGTATTGGCATCCTCCTCGGCTCTCTCGCATCCTATGCTACGAGATCTTTACTTACTGCTGAGCAGTTTGTAGATTGGGGCTGGAGAATACCATTTTTATTTGGCATAATTGTTATGTTTATCGGGATCTATATTAGAAAAAATATGGCTGAAACACCGTTATTTGAACAAATGAAGGTGCATAAACAGCTATCTCAAGCTCCGTTAAAAGAAGTGCTAACGAAATATTGGTTTGATATTTTGATATCTATTTTTATCAACGCTACTGGGTCGGTTATATTTTATCTCGAGGCAATTTATCTCACAAATTTCCTCAAGCTAAATCGTGATTTTGCAGAAAATACAATTGATGGTTTTGTGAATATATCTTACGTTGTGATGGCGATAATTACAGTAGTTGCTGGTGTGATTTCTGACAGGATTGGGAGAAGGAAGATATATATAGTCAATCTTCTTCTAATTACATCATCAATATTCTTTATCATGCGTGTTTTTGAATATGAAAGTGTGGAATATGTTATCGGAGCGCAAATCTTTTTAGCAACATTAGCAGCTGCTTATATTGGGCCAGAGCCAGCGCTGCAAGCAGAATTTTACCCCGCTAATATCAGAAATACAGCTTTATCTTTATCATATAACATTGCTGTCAGCATTTTTGGTGGCACGACACCATTTGTGTTGGAATATTTGCTTCAAAAAACCGGGTCAATCACATCTTGCGCATATTATGTACTTATTTGCTCAACATTCAGTATGATCGCGTTATATTTCTACAAAAATAGATCGCATTACGATTCTGCAAATAGTATTTGAATATGTCACATGACTTAAGAGCTATGCAGCGTAATATTAGTGCAGATGTTTTTTGCGACGAGCGTATTTTGATCAAGAATATGCTACATAATATTAATTTAGATTTTCGTCAAAAAGATAATATAGAACGTAGGGCTAAAACTTTTATTCGTGAGATTCAACGCTCTCAGCATTTTAGCATAGAACAATTATTGCAAACCTATAATTTATCTACAGATGAAGGCGTGGCTATTTTGTGCTTAGCTGAAAGCCTATCCAGAATAGCTGATAATGAAACAGCTTTTGAATTGGTTTTGGATAAACTGTCTCAAAAAGATTGGTCAATGCATTTGCGCACAGCGCAATCTACATTTCTAAAATTTGCGTCGTTAGGACTTACTTTATCAGGTAAATGGTCTGATATTTGTGATTCAGGGCATTTTTTTGGCGGTCTTTCAAGTCGCTTTAGCCAAGATATGTTTATAGGTATTATAAGACATGTAATTGCTTGGCTGGGTTCAAATTTTATTGTTGGTCAAACCATGCGCGAGGCTTTGACGTATATTAAGCTAGCTATAGATAAGGGTTACTATTTTTCCTTCGACTTACTTGGTGAATCAGCTCGAAATTTTATGCAAGCTGAGCAATATTACGCACGATATTTGGAAGCTGTAGATGTTATTGGCGTCGCAGCATCTGGTAATCGTAGTATTTCTGTAAAGCTTACAGCATTATATCCACGTTTTGAGTTAACAAAGCTTGATGATATAGATGATTACCTCATTCCACGTCTTGTACATCTTATCAATAAGATGACTAAACATAACATAGCCATTACTTTCGATGCTGAAGAATCCCATAGGCTGGAAATATATTTGCATGTGGTGACAAGGCTAATCATGCATCATGAATGTGGCACGGCTAATATCGGTATTGTAGTTCAAGCCTATCAAAAGCGTGCATCAAAAGTTATAGAATATATTATAGAAGTTGCTAAGCATGTGGGTAAAAAAATCCCTATTCGTCTCGTCAAAGGCGCATATTGGGATGCAGAAATAAAATATGCGCAGACTTATGGTTTAGAGGATTATCCAGTATGTACGCAAAAAGCTTTTACAGATGCAAATTACATTAATTGCGCTAGGCAGATATTAGATAATAATCAATATTTGCACCCGCAATTTGCTACGCATAATGCCATCACTGCATCTACTATTATTGAACTTGCTCAAGATAGGTATTTTGAATTTCAAAAGCTTCATGGTATGGGAGATGTACTACATAAACTACTAAAACAGAATCATGATGTACGCGTCTATGCTCCTGTAGGTAAGATAGAAGATTTACTAGCTTATTTAATGCGTAGATTGCTGGAAAATGGCGCAAATACATCATTTGTACATCAGGTAAGTCATTATGATGCAGACAATTTGATATGCAACATACACGAAATAGTAGAATCTGTAATGCATAGCAATTCTATACCGCGGCCTTTAAATCTTTACCAGAATAGAGTAAATTCAATAGGATATGACATGGGATATCAATACGTGCTAGAAGAAATTAAAACAGCGATTAGTGCTTTTAGTAATAAGCTATATAAAGTTGGACCAATAATCGATGGTAAGGCAATTGTGTCCACAAAACATGCTACCGAACGCTTTATGCCAGGTAAATGTGCAGAAAAGGTTGGTGAAACATCTGTAGCTACTGAACAAGATATGCTGAAAGCTATCCAAGGCGCAAAAAATGAATTTCTAACGTGGACTATGACAGATGTATCAAAACGTGCGAAAATATTATGTAATATTGCGGATCTTTATCACGAACATAGACATGAACTTTACTCATTATTGCTTAAAGAAGGTGGTAAGTCTATACATGACGCCATAGGAGAAGTGAGAGAGGCTATAGATTTTTGTCGTTATTACGCAGCTAGCGCTGAAAAACTGATGCAGGAAAGCTTATTACCTGGACCGACCGGAGAAAAAAATACTATGACTCTATATGGTAGAGGGGTATTTTTGTGTATCAGTCCATGGAATTTTCCTCTTGCTATTTTTACAGGGCAAATAGTGGCGGCTTTGGTTGCTGGTAATACGGTAATTGCCAAGGCTGCTGATCAAACGTCTATTATAGCCAATTTTGCCGTGCAATTGATGCATAAGGCGTCTATCCCTAAAAATGCATTACAACTCATTATGGCATCAGGTAGTCAGATTAGTAAATATGTAGTGACGCATCGAGATATTGCAGGTGTAGCTTTCACAGGATCTAATAGTACCGCTAAATTAATTAATACTATTCTTGCTGCGCGTGACGGTGCAATAATACCTATTATCGCTGAAACAGGCGGGCAAAATGCAATGATAGTAGACAGCTCTGCGTTGTTAGAACAAGTCACCGATGATGTGCTAACTTCTGCATTTTATTCGGCAGGGCAGCGTTGTTCTTCATTACGAGTGTTATACATTCAAGAAGAAATTTACGACACTCTGCTTGAGATGATTATTGGAGCTATGGCTGCTCTAAAAATAGGTAATACTCTAGATTTTAGTAATGATATTGGGCCAGTTATTGATAGAGCTGCATATGATATGTTAACTGCGCATATTCAAGATATGCAAAGTAAAGGGTTTAATGTGAAAGCAGTCCATCCTCAGAAAGATTCTGCAGATCAAGATGGATATTATTTTTATCCTCATATACTAGAAATATCGCATATTAATGATATTTCAGAAGAAAAATTCGGTCCGATTTTACATGTTATCAAATATAAAAATACAGAAATTGATAAAGTTATAGATGAAATCAATGATTATGGTTATGGGCTGACATTTGGTGTACATTCACGTATTGAGCGACGTATTGAGCATATTAGATCAAGAATAAAAGTTGGTAATATTTATGCAAACCGCTCGATAACAGGTGCTCAAGTTGAATCCCAGCCCTTTGGTGGTGAAAATAAATCAGGTACAGGGTTTAAAGCTGGTGGGCCGCATTATCTGCTCAAATTTGTTGTAGAGCGCGTAACATCTGTAAATTTATCAGCCATTGGTGGTAATATAGAATTACTAAAATGATCATAGACTCTCATTGTCATCTTAACATGAAGGAATTCGAGCAGGACGTAGAAATCGTCGTACAAAATGCTATTGCCTCAGGTATAAGTCATATGCAAACTATATGCACTAAGCTTGAGGATATAGATGGCATTATAACTATTATTGAGCGTTTTCCCAATGTTTTTGGCTCTGTTGGCATTCATCCTCATGAAGCAGATGCAAGTCCAAAACATGACGATTTAGTCGAGCAACTCATTCAATTATCATCGCATCCAAAAATTATTGGTATAGGTGAAACGGGCCTTGACTACTATTACGAACATTCTAATCGTGAAAATCAAAAAACAGCATTTCTCGCGCATATTCATGCTTCGCAAGCAACACAGCTGCCAGTTATTATCCACAGCAGATCAGCTGATGGTGATATGCTAGAAATTTTAGCACGAGAAATGTCGCGGAAGCAATTCCCAGCGCTACTTCATTGCTTTAGTTCGTCCGAAGAGCTTGCTATGCGGGCTGTAGATTTGGGCTTATTTATCTCTATTGCTGGGATTATTACATTTAAAAATGCAGAGCAATTACGTGACACAGTCGCAAAACTGCCTTTTGATAGACTACTTGTTGAAACTGACTCGCCATATCTCGCACCTATTCCAATGAGAGGCAAGAGAAATGAACCTGCTTTTACGCGATATGTAGTTGAGAAGATAGCAGAAATTAAAAATCTTACGCCACATGAAGTAGCAAAGCAAACAACTCAGAATTTCCTTAAGCTATTCAGCAAAGCCATAATATAGACTTGCCACATATATTACGATCCGTGAGTTGTTGCACAAAAGCTTGCACCATCATGACATATATGTTATTTGTTCCGCCGTTATACAAAATAATAAAGGGAAAAAACATGCGTCATCTAATCAAATATGCCATAATATTATCTCTCATATGCGTCAACATGTCAGTGTCAAAAGCGGAGTCTGCAATGGTAGCAGAACATGTATTTCCAACATTGCATATTGTAAAGCATCCATTAATTCAGCATAAGCTTACTATTATGAGAGACGAAAATACCAAGATGCAAGCGTTCAGAGATGCGCTGGCAGAGATCGCTATGCTTATGGGTTATGATGTAACGAAGTCATTGCAAACAAAAGATAGACCAATAAAAACACCGGTGGCCAAAATGATTGGACAGCAATTAACCAACGATGTTGTGATCGTACCTATACTTCGTGCTGGTCTTGGTATGGCCGTAGGAATGCAAAAACTTATACCAGGTGCAAGTGTAGGTCATATAGGTCTTGCGCGTAATCCGAAGAACCCCAAAGACCAACCAATTGAATATCTTTTTAAAATGCCTAAGATAAAAAATCAAATATTCATCATAGTAGATCCAATGCTTGCAACTGGTGGCTCTGCAATTTATGCAGTAAACAAATTAGTTAAAGCTGGCGTTCCGCAACAAAATATCATCTTTATGGCATTAGTAGTGGCGCCAGAGGGAATGACAAAATTTGCCATGATATATCCAAATATACCTGTATATGCCGCTGCGCTCGACAAGGCGTTAAATAGCCACTCCTATATCGTGCCTGGCCTTGGTGACGCTGGTGATAGACTCTATGGCACAGAATAGCGCCTATATCAATTATTAACCTCATATCATATAATCATTGCATCAATGGTTAATTATGTATAATAATATCATTTAAAATTATCCTAATAGGTAAAGCAATGAGTGGATCCGCAGTCACTAATAACATAATCAAATCAACGTCTATGACTGATGTGTCAGTGCTGCATTTAATAGGCTCTGCTGATCTTATGAGCAAATGCGTGATGCTCATCTTAATCATCGCATCGATTTGGTCTTGGGCTATTATTATTACAAAATACTTTCGCTATAGGGATGTGAAGGCGAAAATGACCTCATTTGAAAATATTTTTTGGTCAGGCCAGGTACTAGATACGTTGCATGAAAGGGTAAAAAGATCGGCGGATAATCCATTATCAGCCGTATTTGTTGCTGCAATGAATGAGTGCAAAAGAAATGATAGTACTAAAAGTAGCATAGTACAATCTTCTCTTAAAATCGGACTCAAAGAGCGAATTATGCAGGCAATGAATCTTGTGCGTAATCGTGAACTTGAGTCATTAGAGCAGAATTTGGGCTTTTTATCCATTGTCGGCTCTTCATCAACTTTTATTGGATTATTTGGTACAGTTTGGGGTATTATGCATAGCTTTCAGTCTATTGCCATGTCAAAGAATACTAGTCTTGCAGTTGTTGCACCAGGTATCGCAGAGGCGTTACTTGCGACTGCCATTGGATTATGCGCGGCAATACCTGCTATGATTTTTTATAATATTCTTGCTGGTCATGCCAATAAATTTAGTAACAAATTGGATGATTTCATCGGAGAGCTTTATACTCTCCTCGGTCGTGCTATAGATGAGGAGAAGTTATAATGATTGCCTCAAATACAAAATCCTCACGTAATCGCCATGCTTTAGTTAGCGACATCAATGTTACGCCTCTTGTGGACGTCATGCTCGTTCTACTGATAATTTTTATGGTGACATCTCCAATGATGGTGGCTGGTATTAATGTGGATTTACCAGAAACAAATGCAAGTCCGATTGCTGGTCAAGATGAGCCACTTACTATCAGTATAGATAAAAAAGGCGTGATCTATATTTTGGATACTGCTATACCAAAAAAAACTTTAGTTGAAAAATTGAAAGCTATTACTAAAGCTAAATTAGATACAAGGATATTTGTAAGAGGGGATAAGGGTGTGCTTTACGGCGATATTATTGATGCTGTATCAGCAATTAACGCAGCTGGCTTTACTAAAGTCGCATTGATCACTCAGATAAAGCATGATGAAAAATAACGGTGACGACATATTCATCCCTTTGACTATATCCATCGCAGCTCATCTTGCCTTTGTGATTTTATTTTTTTTTATGCCATCGCTATTTTCTAAAAAACTACCAGAGGAGCAGATAATCACTCTTGAAATGCTACCTATAGCAGATGTTTCGAATGTTAAAACTCAAAAAGTCCAAAAAGACAAAGCTATAGAAGCTGAGGATGCAAAAAAGGTACTTAAAACCAAAGAAGAACAGCCCAAAGCAGTAGAACCAAAACCAGAACCTAAGAAGGATATTCCAAAAGAAGTGGTACCAGAGTCTAAAAAACCAGATGTAAAGAAAGAGCAAAAACCGAAAGAAGATAAGCAAACAAAGCCCGATGCTAAGCCTAAAAAGAAAAAAATATCCAATGAAGTTGAACTAGAGTCTTTAATGAAGACGCTCGAAAAAGCCTCTGAGGGTAAAAGCACAAAATCCAATAAACAAGCCAGATCAGACAAAACTGATGCTGATAAAGATTCACACGGGCCATTTGACAATCTTTTACCGCTTTCTATAACAGAGTTCCACGCTATTAGACAACAAATTGAACGACATTGGAATGTTCCCGTTGGTGCGCAAAATGCAGGTGCTATCAAAATTACTCTTTATATAAGCTTGAAATCAGACGGTACTGTAGAACAAGTAAAGCTCATAGACAAGCGCTGCCCTGCCGATAGCGCTGCGTTGTGTGAAGCTGCTGCAGATGGCGCTCTTCGCGCTGTATGGCTCGCAAGTCCGCTACAAAATCTAGCGCCAGAGAATTACGAATCGTGGAAGGAGTTAAATATCGAATTTGATCCTAGCGAGATTGCCGGATAGGATATTTAATTATCTCATTGACTTTAATAAAAATTAAGTATATAAGTGCTGGTATACATATAAGTTATACAAGTAGATTCCGACTTGCAGCGGATATAAAGCATTGTATACTGTGTCAAACTTATTCTTGGATTTATGATAAAACACTTTTTACAAGCTGCACAATACTACTTCATTTGCTGTTTTGCTATTCATTCAGTTTTTGCTGATGACCCGCAAGTGCGTCTTAGAGGCGGACTTGATGTTAGCGCTGGATATTATACCCATAACGAACATTCTATTCCTACAAAACTTAGTGCGCACCAAGATCATTTTGCATTTAATAGCGCTAGTTATTTCTACGCTGATGCTAAGAATATATTAGATTCTGGTTTTACTTATGGCGCACAAATAGGCGCACAAACATCTGCGCGTAATACACGCAAAGCATCATCATTCATCTATGTCATCTCTGATGCTGGTAAATGGGAATTGGGATCAAATAAAAGCGCGAAAGCTGCTATGAAAATCACTGGTTATTCCAATGCCTGTGCTACTGGTGGATTGTGGGACGTATGGATGAAGGCAGATCCTGCAAATAAAGGTGGGATATATATTACAAATTTCGGTAATTTTCTTGATGCAAAAACTCGTGATGTACATCACGAGGAATATGCGAGAAAAATTACCTATTACACCCCAGAGCTTAGGAATTTTCAACTTGGTATCAGCTACGTACCAGATACAAGTAATGTAGGATATGAGACCATTAATACAGATGTTATGCATAATCCAACTAAAATGCCTGGATATAAAACAGATATAAAAAACGGTATATCTCTCGGTCTTGCGCATCATCACGAATTTGACGATGAAACCAAAATACGTACAGCCTTAGTTGGCGAAAAAGGTAAGCCTGTTGGTGCTTTTAACGCCAGCGGTCAAGCTATTAAACTAAGTGAGATGAAAACTTATACCATAGGTACGGAATTTACTTACAAAGCTTTTTCTATCGCTGGTTCATATGCAAATTATATGAAGAGTCTGACTTCGCCTAGTATCAATATTCTTGGTCGTAACACCTATCTTTATTCAATCTCAGGGCGGTATAATTATGAAAACGGTATGGCTACGAGTATTACTTACTTCGCTAGTAATCACCAAAAAAGCAAGATTAACGCTACCACTTTAGCTTGTGAATATAAGAAAATACAAGGTATATTACCCTATGCTGAAGTAACTTACTATAAAACTCATGGTTTTTATATAGACAAAGACAATAAGCAAAAAACAACAGATGGACATGGTGGCGTAGTAGTGATACTTGGAACAAAAGTTGAGTTTTAAAATAGTATAATGCAGTACAAAGTCAAACATCTAGCTGTTATTATGGATGGTAACGGACGCTGGGCGAAACAGCGTGGATTACCTAGAATAGAGGGTCATCGTAAAGGTGCAGAGGCAGCAAGGCTGCTAATACAAAACTCCCATAATTTTGGCATAACATATCTTACGCTATACGCATTTTCTGCAGAAAATTGGAATCGCCCCAAGCAAGAAGTATCAGATTTGTTGGGGCTTTTAGGACTCTATTTAAAACAAGAGTTATCTAGCCTGCATAATAACGGAGTGAGGATCAAAGTTATAGGTGATTTGTCGCTTTTAGAGCCATCTCTTCAAAGACAAATTCACGATGCTGTAAATATTACATGTGATAATAAGGGTCTAACCCTATGCGTTGCCTTTAGTTATGGGGGAAGAGCCGAGATACTTAGAGCGTGTAAAGCTTTAATACAAAAATCTTCAAATCATAACTTAGAAATGTCAGAACTAGAATTCAGGCAATATCTATATGATCCGGAGATGCCAGATGTTGATTTGTTGATTCGTACAAGCGGCGAGCGAAGGATAAGTAATTTTTTACTATGGTACATCGCTTACGCGGAGTTATATTTTACCGATATATTATGGCCAGATTTCAGTACCATAGACCTTCAAAACGCATTAGAGGATTTTAATTTGCGTACAAGGAATTTTGGTTTTGCTAGAACGGAATAATACCAAAACCAGAATCACTTTTGTCACATTAGCTTCGTAAATTATCTCCATTCCTCATTTTCATTGTTAAGATTAATAGCCCTTAGAATAAGATGATTATGTAATATTTATCTTTGGAAGCAATATGCCAGTAGAGGAATTAGCAGGATCATTTGATCTTCAAAATGTTAATGCGTTAAAAAAGAAAATTAAAGAAAATAGTGGCAAAGGTGCTGGTAAGAGCCTGAGTACAACGCTTAAAAATACAAAAACAGGTAAGAGTGCTAGAGTCAAATTATCTAATTCCTTCGATCGCAAACGCAAATTGATAAATTTAGATCCGAATATTGCTGATACTATAGCAGAAGCAATGGCTTCGAGAATTGCATCAAAACTGACAGAAGATGAAAAAGCTTATCAAGCAGCGCCAAAAGTGAATTTTTTTGTGGATGGTACAGGTGGCGTAGGCCTAGTGTCTGAATATATTCCTGGTGTTATGGGAGATCTTGATACTGTACGTAATGACAAGGCTGATGGCGATAAGCTGAAAAAAAATCAACATGTTCTTATGACGGCTGGTGGGGAGGAAGATCAGCTAAATCCTGTACCAGATTCTCGAGCTATGGTTATCGGAGGAAGAATCAAAAAAGAAATGTATTCTGAGATAGCAAGGCGTGCATTAATGGGAGATCATGATCATAATCCAGGTAATTCACTCGTTGTTAAAGGCGCAGATGGTAAAGAGCATATTGCTGGCATTGATTATGGGCATGCATTTAATGACTTAGTCAAGGATATTGGCTTGACCCACCATCAGAAAGCAAATGGAGGGATCTTAGATTCATTTAATAGATCTAGAGTTAATGGAGGAGTTAGTAAGCTTCGTCGAGATTACAGAGGAGTAATTCCTGATCCAGATTTTGCCGAAGCTTTGCGTAATACATCTAGTTCAGCAAATATGACAAAAATTGGTAGCGCTATATCTGACATCATTGGTGAATTACATGTTCTTCACAAACGAGGCGTGTCAGAAAAAGAGTTAATCTCTTCAATACAAACCCTTTGCGCGAGAATGGGTAAGACAATTGATGATAAAACTGCTGCAGATATAGGTTTTGATGGATGCGTTACGCAATTAGGTACTACGGCATTCGCGCTTGTAGAAAAAAATGCAAAAGAAGCAAAGTCAATTGCGAATCTTATCGATGTCCAGGCAGAAGTGGATAAAGCACTGAGTACTGATGCACCGCTAAACATCGAAAAAATACAAAAATTATACGAGCAAGATGAGCTCTACCTCAAAGGCAAGGATTTTGTAGGCGCAGATGGTATTGTCGAATGGCTTAGAACAGATGTTGATAAAGTGCCAAAAAAATGCTCTTTAAAAGAATATGTAGCGCATAGAGCAAAGAAACTCAAAATTGCACCAGACAAAGCGTCTGAGATAGTGGCTGCAGTGGATTCTGGCAAAAGGCAAATAAGTACCAAAGATATAGGTGATATAGTTGAGATTACATCAAGTTTTGGTAGAGAGCAGCCTGCGCAGAGGTCTACGATATCTGTGCCCAGTGATGTTGAGCAACCTCATCGACCTTTATCTACTGCATCGTCTAACGCAGAAACTCACGTAGATGCTATAGAACAAACTCTGAGACAAGCAAAAAACTTTGACGACGCTGTATCAAAGTTCCAAAATATTAAAAATAGATCCTTTGATATTGTGAATAATACCACAGAAGATATTGTTACTGGCGCAAAAACAACAATATATGTTGATCCAAGGCTTAGTGATGCAGAAAAAAAGAATCCAGAAAATCATGTGAAATATCTGATAGATAAATCAGGCAATTTATCTATTGAAGTAGGTAAGAAGGTGAAATGTATCCTACCGCCGCAGAGGAGAATGAATGGCGGTTTTGATGCAATAAGAGTAGAAAGCGGAATAGTGTCATATACAGCTGAAAAAGGAGAGGGTGTGTCAAATACAAAAATTCTCGTTGAGAAGAAAGAAATATCCCACGCGTTAATAAGTGATAATACTCGTATGAAGCATATGCAACAGCAACATTCTCTTGCACAACATGTCACGCATAAAGTCCCATTGAGTAACGCGCAGCTTAGCAGCAAATCACAGCGTCAATTATAGAGAAAAATTGAAAATATTGTTGTTTGTAGAATATCCACAAAAATTGTGGATAACTATGTGAGAGATTTGAGTATATATCCATTATTATCTGATAAACACAGGAAGCACAAGCTGTTTGATTAAAAAATAGGCATTACCGTATAAGCGGTATACTTACGTTCATGTGCAATAATGTCATAGTAATTTTGTCATTGTTATAACGTAAATATAAAAAAGACATTGCTGATGTGCATAAATACAACGCTATCTTCTCATTACTTATCACGCTGTAGCTTAAAATGATAGGGCGCGTAGCATGACGATCAGGTACATCGCATAAGTTACTAACATTTTTTATCAGCGCAGGTGTATTTTGCCTTTATAGAAAATGAAATACGTGATAGAACTGCGTGGTATCCGTTATTGCTACTTTGTCTACGACATTTGGCAATGGCGAGATATTTTTGCTAATGATTAATATAATTAATATTCAGGCATGACAAAAAATCAAGATGAAGAAGCGATGGAATTGCAAGCTGCAGTAAGCTTGAAGCGTTTGCAGGGCAAAAGGTTAATGGTAGTCTTAGTCGTTGCAGCTATTATATTATGTATAATACTTGCATATATTGTGTCAAAATTTTTCCATACAAATACCGATACCTCCACTGCTGGCGCGAGCGTTGCCACGATCTCTACAAATGATCCTAATGCTAAACAGGTAGATAGCTTTTATGACATGGACGAATTAATAATCAATCTTGTACCAACGGCCAATCAAAGGCATTTTTTAAAAATGATTGTTAGTTTCCGTCTTGCTCATCAGCAGGATGTAGCGGTAGTGACAAGTAACTTAGCTGCAATTCAAGATAGTTTTCTGATTTTTTTAAAAGAGCTAAGAGCGCAGGATTTTAGCGGCTCGGGCGCGACAATGAAACTGAAAGAAGAACTGATGAAACGAGTGAATAAAGTGATATACCCAGTTGAGGTAAAAGACGTATTATTTAAAGAAATTTTAGTAGACTAATACTCATGCGTGAGTATTATGTATAAGTATTGACAATTACTACATAATGTGAGTCATGAGCAAGGATAACGCTGATACAAACCCAGAGGCTTCAGGGCCAAAGAAGACAGAGCACAGAGGTATTAAAGCTGTACTTGATCAGGCCCTCCAGTCTTACGAAAAACTGCCAATGCTTGAAATAGTGTTTGAGAGATTCGTACGCTCTTTAACATCGGCATTACGTAATCTCACATCCGAGACTGTAGAAATTGATGTAGATGATTTTCAATCTCTGCGATTTGGTAACTATCTTAGTGGTGTGCAGTCTCCATCATCTCTAGTGGTATTTAAAGCCGTTGAATGGGGTAATGTCGGTCTGATGACTCTAGACGCAAATTGTGTATTTTCTTTTGTCGATATATTGCTCGGAGGTAAAAAGCATCATGAGCAGGTGTCTGATCAGGTTGATAAAGAAAGAGTCATCACATACATAGAACAAGCTCTGATCAGACAAGTTATTGATATCATTCTAACAGAATTGGGATCAGCATTCGAACCAATTAGTCCATCAACTTTTACTTTTGATAGACTTGAACAGAATCCTACATTTGCAGCTATTGCACGTCAAGGCGATGCTATTATTTTACTTGAGCTGAAGATTACTATTGTAGGACGTAGTGGTAAAGTAAGTATAGTGATTCCATATAATACAATTGAGCCAATTAAAATGCTATTGCAGCAAGTGTTTATCGGAGATAAATTCGGTAATGATGCGCTATGGGAAGAAAGTTTAACAACTAGGATATATAATATTGATGTTCCAGTTGAAGCAGTAATTTTGAACAAGCCTACTACTATTTTTAATGTGGCAAGTTTAAAGGTTGGGCATACCATTGTTATGGACCATAAACATGACGCTGACGTGACAGTGAGATGTAGTCATGTTGAATTATTTAAAGGCCAGATTGGCAAAGTAGAAGATAAAGTCGCAATTAATATTAACAATATTATTCTGGAAGAATAACACCATGATAGCTTTAGATGTATTATTATTAATCATGATCATAGTTTGCGTTGCTTATTGTTGGATGCTCAATAGGCGCATTCAAGATTTGCATAATAGTCGTGTAGAATTTGCTCGTATGATCAAAGAGTTTGACGCAGCTATAATCAAAGCAGATAAAGCTATAGTGGATATGAGTTCACTCAGCTCTGTAAGTAGTGAGCAGATACAGTCAGCTCAAGCTATCGCTACGCATGCTGAACGCATATGTACTGAGCTAAACATGATTAGCGACATGGGTACAACAATCGCTGAACGTTTAGAAAAGAATATTACAGCAGCGCGTAAATTTGAACGGCAAGAGATGAGTACAGAGTCTTCTAACGCTGAGCAAAAATCTAGCCAAAAAGATGAATTAAATGCAATAAATACTCGTAGCTCTGATCGGGAAGTTGAGCAAGCAAGCTATACGCAAAACGATATTGGAGAAGATGAAGCATTGGCATTGCATCATAAAAATGAACTTGAAGCAGTGTTAAAACGTATCGTAACAAATAAAAATTTTGAGCCAGCAAATCTCAGTCAGGCCAGTTATTATGATACATTGAGAAAAATTAGCGTACGTAAATGAAAATAGACTTTTTTGCCTCATTGCTGATTATTTTAGTTGTCACTTTAACAGCAAAGGGTGTTGCAGTATTTGGTAGGATACAGGAGCATACAAAATATGCTTTCTCTGCTGCATCAAGTTCTGTTTTTATGGATTTGGCTTATGCCAAATCTGAAGCAAATAATATTGAAGCTGCACAGAGTAAGACTGACGCGTCTACAACACAACCACCTTTGCCTCAGGTACTAAATCATCAAGATCAGCAACATATAATTAAAAGTAATTTACCACAAATTGAGTCAACTAATAATTTAAATAGCGACGAAGTGCGCTTGCTGAAAGAACTTTCTAAAAGACGTGAAGAGCTCAATCAGACTCAAGAGGAGCTCCAAATGCGTGAAAACGTGCTAAAGGCAACTGAGACAAAATTGGATCAAAAAATGCAGGATTTGCAGTCTCTGCAGACGCATGTCGAAGAAGTGATGAAAGCATATAATGAAAAAGAAAATGGTAAAATAAAAAGCTTGGTGCGTATTTACGAAAACATGAAGCCCAAAGATGCGGCAAAAATTTTTGATGCGCTCGAAATGCCTGTTTTGTTAGATATAGTTAGTCATATGAAAGAAACCAAAGTATCTCCTATTTTAGCTGCAATGCAGACTAATAAAGCGAGTGAGCTTTCTGTTGAGCTAACTAAACAAAAAAATGTGCTAGATATCAATTAAGTCTTTGTCAATTTTTATGTTGACCACAGGCTACTCCTCATGATAAACAATCTTTCATCAATGAAATTAGGATTGATATGAAAATATCCGCGAATTCTGTGCGTGCAGGGCATATATTATTATATAATGATGCATTATGGGTAGTGAGTAAGATGCCAGAGCATACAAAACCTGGTAAAGGTGGGGCATTTGTACAAATTGAAATGAAGAATATTAAAACAGGCACAAAGCTTAATGAGCGTTTTATCTCCACTGTGTACCTAGACAGAGCGCAGCTTGAGCAAGTGGAATACCAATATTTATATACAGAAGGGGATGATATATTTTTGATGGATCTGAGTAATTTTGAACAAATGAGTGTGAAAACCAGCACTGTTTCTGGTGATCCATCTTTCCTCGTAGATAATATGATTGTTACTATAGAATCTTTTGAAGGTGTGCCGATTAATCTTTATCTGCCTCAGACAGTCACTCTAGAAGTGGTTGAAACAGATCCTGTAATCAAAGGATCAACTGCTACCGCCTCCTATAAATCAGCTATTCTTTCTAATGGTGTTAGAGTGATGGTCCCACCATATCTGACTAATGGTGAAAAAATTGTTGTAAAGACAGAGGATAGTACATTTGTTGAAAGAGCGAAATGAGAGATGGTATTATTGCCATTAGAGCATTACTAGACAAGAATAAGGCATCCTATAACGCTTCAGCTTTCTTTAAAACAGCGAAAGGTAATTATGCTGAGCATGATGTGTTCATTGGAGTGAAAGTACCGATACTTCGCCAAATCTCTAAGGATTTTGCTGATTTGCCAATCACGCATCTACAAAGCCTAATTAGTTCTCCTATTAATGAAGAGCGCTTACTAGCTCTATTTATCATGACATCTCAATATAAGAATATTCCTGACGAGATATACGCATGCTATATGCGTAATTTAAGTTATGTGAATAACTGGAACTTAGTCGATTCTTCGGCTCATTTAATATTAGGCGCATATTTGTATAATAGAGATAAGAATAAACTAATCGTACTAGCAAAATCAAATAACTTATGGGAAAGAAGGATAGCTATTGTAGCTACATGGTACTTCATTCGTCAAAATGAGCTAGGCTGGACATATAGACTTGCTGAAATTTTGTTAAATGATGATCATGACTTAATACATAAAGCAACTGGCTGGATGCTGAGAGAGGTTGGAAAGAAAAATCCAGATCTTTTGATTCAGTTTCTCGAATCACATCATATTTCAATGCCAAGAACAATGCTTAGATACGCCATAGAGCGACTTCCCAAAGATGTACGTGAGTATTATATGAGAAGGGACTGATGTAGTATTGTGGTAATATCCATAGGCTATTTTATGCTGGTAATCATAAAATTTTTGTGCTAAAAGTCTCTGTACTCGACATGCGCTGAATGTTCGGACATAAAAAGCGTGAACAAAGTATTCTACTGCTAATACACAAAATGTATTGAAGTGGAATAATATATCGAAATTTAAAGTAGGATATTTATATGACCGATATCGAATCAAGGATCATCAAAATTACCGCCGAAACTCTGAAAATAGAAGAGAGTAAAATTACACTCGAATCCAGCTTTGTAAGCGATCTTGGTACAGACAGCCTTGACCTTGTTGAGCTAATGATGGCATTTGAGGCTGCGTTTGATTGTGATATTCCAGATGAAGATGCTAGTAAGATAGCTACAGTCGCAGACGCGGTAAAATATGTTAAACAGAGAATGGCTTCATAATTTTATTAATATGTTTTGTACAAAATAATTGCTGATCATAAGTATTGCACGTAAGAGTGTAAGATTTATCAAAAAGTATTTGCTTTCTTGTAATAATCCTATATACTACAATAGTATTGTAACTAATAACCTAAGTAGGAATCATGGAATTGTCATCTGAATTACTAAAAATTCTTGTTTGCCCTGTAACTCAGGGCGCTTTGATCTATGATAGAGATAGCATGGAGTTGATCAGTGTTTCTGCTGCTCTAGCCTATCCAGTCAATGACGGCATACCACTGCTTCTTGCAGATCATGCACGTCAACTTACTGAAGCAGAACTGCTCAAATATTCGGCGTCAGAAGTTATTGATAATTCTCGCGTTGCGTAGTTATTCTTCCTTTGGTTTAAGAGCGTCGTCACCAGTATGTTGCACGCTAGTATCGTTGTCTTTATCAGCTAGTTTACTCAGCAAATGGTTAATGTGGGCCTTTTGTTCTAGTAACTCATGATCTGCGTAAAGACATATGACGAGGAATGCTGCTACAACATAATATTCCTCTAATATTGTACTAAGCAGAGCAACTACGCCGCCAGCAGTTGCATATGGGTTGATTTTGGCAAATGCTTTGACCCTCCCCATGTATCTGCGCATTTAGATTGATATCGCGCGACATCACCAAGTAACTGTTGAAATGTCATATATACCTCCATTTGTTATAGATTAATAAATTACTTACATATTAAGTAACACTTAATATAAATGCAATGTAATTTTTCTCACATAGTTTTTTATTGGACTTATATAGTCAATATAGATATTTTATGCACATAAAGCATGAGATGCGTCAATGATGAATAGTATGAACGAATTACCAGCACAATCAGGCAATACCAAAAGTCTCATGATTTTACTGCATGGTGTTGGATCTAATGGAGATGACCTGTTTAGCTTAGCGCCGTATTTTGCACAAAGCCTAACAGATACGCATTTTTTTTCTCCAGATGGTATTGAATCTTGTGATATGGTGCCATTTGGCTATCAATGGTTTAGTTTTCGAGATAGAAGTAACAATGCAATAATATCCGAGCTAGAGCGAGTTGCGCCAATCATTGATGCAATGATTGAGAAAAAGCAAAATGAACTAAGTTTGAAAAGTGAAGACGTGATTTTATGCGGCTTTTCACAAGGTTCTATGGTTAGTATGTATCTTGCTTTAAGTAGTGCCAAGACATATAAAGCAATTATAGCCTTTTCTGGAGCTTTGATATTGCCCAAAATTGTCCATAAAACCTCGAGTCCTATATGCCTTATACATGGTATGGAAGATGAGGTGGTACCATATGCTAACATGGACGCAGCATATAAGCAAATACAAGATCTAGGTATGACAGTGGAAGCTTTTGCAAGGCCAAATCTTGCGCATTCTATAGACATAGAGGGTCTAAAAAAAGCAGCAGCATTTATCCAAAATAGGTCATAGGAGATAATTATGAATCATTTGCGTAATCTTGACACGGAAATTTATGACGCTATTAGTAATGAAATGTCCCGTCAAAATGATTGGATAGAGCTGATTGCGTCAGAAAATTTTGTAAGTAAAGCAGTTTTAGAAGCACAGGGCTCAGTCCTGACTAATAAATATGCAGAAGGATATCCAAGAAAACGTTATTACTCAGGTTGTGAATATGTTGATATCGTTGAAGAACTGGCTATTGAAAGAGTAAAAAAACTATTCAAATGCAATTACGCCAATGTTCAGCCTCATTCTGGTTGTAATGCTAATCAAACCGTGTTTTTAGCTCTTTTAAAACCAGGTGATACTATACTTGGCATGTCTCTTGATAGTGGTGGTCACCTAACTCACGGAGCAGCGCCAAGCATGTCTGGTAAATGGTTTAATGCTGTACATTACGCCGTCAGCGCAAAGGATTATTTGATTGATTATGACGAAGTAGAGCGTATTGCTGTGGAACATAAGCCAAAGCTTATTATAGCTGGTTATTCGGCATATCCACGTCATTTAGATTTTCAAAGATTTCGCGCTATTGCAGATAAAGTTGGGGCATATCTCATGGCAGATGTAGCGCATATTGCGGGCCTCATCGTTACAGGTCATCACGCAAGTCCTATGAATCATGCTCATGTTGTGACTTCTACGACGCATAAAACACTTAGAGGGCCGCGTGGTGGTATAATATTGTCAAATGATTTGGACCTTGGTAAAAAACTAAATTCTGCTTTATTTCCAGGGCTTCAGGGTGGGCCATTGATGCATGTCATTGCCGCAAAGGCAGTAGCTTTTGGTGAAGCATTAAAGCCTGAATTTAGCAGATATATAGAGCAAGTGCTTAAAAATGCCAAAACACTATCTACAAGACTCGCGCATCATGGTTATCACTCGCTAACTGGTGGTACAGATAATCATTTGCTTTTACTTGATTTAAGAAATCACTCTATTACTGGAAGAGATGCGGCTGATTCACTGGATAGAGCTGGCATTACTTGTAATAAAAACGCAGTACCTTTTGATACTACTTCACCATTTATTACATCGGGCCTCAGACTTGGCACGCCAGCATGTACAACTCGTGGATTTAAGGAGCAGGAATTCCACAAAACCGCCGATTTGATAGCAGAAGTGCTCAACGGTTTAAAGTTAAGTCCTGAGAATAACAATGTAGTTGAGGCAGATGTCAGAATAAAAACTCTGGCAATTTGCAAGGCATTGCCGTTGTAATATCACTACTTGTCATATCAATGATTAGATTCTTTAGTCTATGATTGCTAGTTATACAGAAACTTATTATGATGATACTCTGAAAGTCACTATATATTGCTCATGATATCGCAAAAATATGCAAAATTGTTATTTGAGGAAGCAAAGCATAGCAATGTTGTACCAGAACTACAAACATGCTATGACGGCATTGTTAAAGATCCTTTGGTTGCAAGATTTTTTATATCTTCAGTCGACAGGCATGTAGCAGAGCACATCTTAAGTGATGTAATGACGAAATGCAAAATAGGCATATTAATATCGAATTTTATGAGATTAATTGTCAGACATGGACGGATTAGATATCTACCGCAGATTATTAAGGAATATCACATTCTTTTAGATAGCGCGAGTGGTCATAGAATTGTGGAAGTTACATCTGCAACTGCGTTGAACAAAGAAGATAAGTCTAAAATTGAAGTGATGTTAGGGCAAAAATTAAACGGCATTTTGTCTATAAAATATTATACCAATCATGAGATCATAGGTGGCATTATTGCAAAATCTGGTAGCCTCCTTTTGGACGCGTCAATTAAAGATGCATTACGTAGAGTTGTAAATGCATAGAATAACAGGTTATTAGTGAGTGCGGGAGAAATAAAATGAAGCTAAATGTTGCAGAAATGTCTGAGATGCTAAAAAAGGAAATAGCATCAATGAATATTACGGCTGAGTTACAAGAGGTAGGGCGCGTGATCACCGTTGGGGACGGTGTAGCTCGAGTTTCTGGTCTTGATAATGTTCAAGCTGGAGAAATGGTAGAATTTGCTTCTGGTACTAAAGGATTGGCGCTTAATTTAGAACAGGATTCAGTAGGTATTGTAGTCATGGGTGACGAACGCAATATTCGTCAAGGAGATACAATTAAGCGTAGTGGTGAGATTCTGCAGGTACAAGTAGGTAAGGGTTTGCTTGGTAGAGTAGTGAATGGCCTTGGTGAGCCCATTGATGGCAAAGGTCCGCTGCGTGATGTAAAACATGCTGTAGTGGAAGTAAAGGCGCCTGGGATTATTGAAAGACGTAGTGTGCATGAGCCAATGCAAACTGGCATCAAAGCTATTGACGCTCTTATACCGATCGGACGCGGGCAACGTGAACTTATTATTGGAGATCGTCAAACTGGTAAAACAGCCATTGCTGTTGATACCATCATTAATCAGAAGTCAGCCCATCTTTCCGGTACTGAATCTGATAAAATATACTGCATTTATGTTGCTATAGGACAAAAACGCTCAACTGTAGCTCAAGTGGTAAAACGTCTAGAAGAAACTGGTGCCATGGCTTATACGATAGTTGTGGCAGCAACGGCTTCAGATCCTGCGCCATTGCAATTTTTAGCTCCTTATACTGGATGCACCATGGGCGAATTTTTTCGCGACAATGGTATGCATGGGCTAGTAATATATGATGATCTCAGCAAACATGCTGTAGCTTATCGTCAAATGTCTCTACTTCTTAGAAGGCCACCAGGGCGTGAAGCTTATCCTGGTGACGTGTTTTATCTACATTCAAGGCTATTAGAACGTGCAGCTAAAATGTCAGATGAAAAAGGCGGGGGTTCATTGACTGCACTACCGGTTATCGAAACTCAGGCAGGAGATGTCTCTGCTTATATTCCAACTAATGTGATCTCTATCACAGATGGACAAATATTTCTTGAGAGTGAGTTGTTCTATAAAGGGATGCGTCCAGCTGTTAATGTCGGTATCTCTGTGAGTCGAGTTGGATCAGCGGCACAAATCAAAGCGATGAAGCAAGTGGCTGGTTCTGTAAAATTAGAACTTGCGCAGTATCGTGAAATGGAAGCTTTTGCGCAATTTGGTTCAGAGCTTGATGAATCTACACAAGGGCTTATTCGTAGAGGCGCTAGACTTACTGAGTTATTAAAACAGCATCAATACTCTCCTTTGACGATAGAGCAGCAAGTTGTTACGCTTTATCTTGGCGTAAAAGGTTATATAGATATTGTGCCTATTTCTAAAATTCGTGAGCTTGAAACAAAAATGCATCAAGTGCTTGCAATACGCTATAAAGATATTATGGATGACATAGCTGCTAAGAAGCAGCTTACAGAGGAAACAGAGAAAAAATTAAAGGTATTTTTGGAAGGCTTTGTGAAAGATTTTTTGTAAACGTATAATTGTCAATAAAGGTGTCATTGCAAGGATGATTCGAGAGTCCGAGAAAGCAATTCACGACAATATGCGCTTGTGAGATTGTAAAGAATGAATTGCCACGGCTAACGCCTCAGAGTGACGTATATTTCATCTCGCAACAGTTTCATAATCCAATTGATTTTTGACTTTTGAGGTAACTTTTGATAGAATAAGTGCTTCTTATACCTCAAAGCTCAAAAATTATGCACCATATCATTTCAAGTATATTGCCTATATTTTTGATTACGATGATGGGTAGTATTATCAAAAATAAATGGATTACCTCTGAAGAATTTTGGAGAGGGCTTGAAAAGCTGTCATATTTTCTCCTATTTCCAATATTATTATTCAATAACATAGCTGCTGCGGATTTTAGCTCTGGCTTACTTACCAGGTTGATTTTTGGCTTAATGATCGCAACTTCTATTATTGCTATCGGAATTATCGCTTATCAGCGCAAATACTCGCTAGATCAAACGCAATTTACTTCAATTTTTCAAGGTAGTATTCGTTATAATAATTACATCTTTTTTGCTTTGGGTGCTGCGTTATATGGCAATGATGGTATGTCCATCGTAGCTGTTATCTCAGCCTATATGATCATTTTTACTAATGCATTATCTGTATTCATTTTTGCGGCATATGTTCCAGATGGAGATAAAATGAGTCAAAGTAAACCTGGTATCGTGTTACTACTTCGTAAATTCGCCAGTAATCCACTTATCATAGGTAGTCTTTGTGGATTTTTATTCAATTATTCTGGTTTTGAGCTTAACATCGGTATCAAAAAGACGCTGGAAAGTCTTTCGAATTCAGCCTTGGCTATGGGGGCGATGAATGTTGGCGCTGGGCTAAGATTTAATATCAACACACATTACTTAAAACAAATTACCATTGCTGGCGTAGTAAAGCTTTTTGCTTTACCACTAATTTCTATCATAGTCTTGCCTCTAATGTCTGTTACTGGCATGCCACTTGCAATTGGAATATTATATAGCGGTTTACCATGCGCAAGTACCTCCTATGTACTTGCTAAGCAGCTTGGAGGAGATTATGATCTCATGGCGTCTATCATCACAATAACTACCATCTTCTCCGTTTTGTCTTTGTCGTTTTGGATGTATGTGCTAGCATAATTCGCTATTCTGGCACCACTACCCCTCCCATGAATGGGGTTACAAGGAGCGATTCAGGTAAAGCAGCTAAGCCGCAAGTGATTACGGTGGTCAGCTCAACACAGCTAATTGCATTATCCGCAAAGCGTAGCATGTCTTCGCTTGTACTAGCGCTTATACCTGACTTCTGAGTCGCGTCTGAGACTGATGTATGTTGGCACGTGCATCGCAGTTCTTTGAGCTCTGCGCGCAATAATTCATCTGCATGTAATTTTTTCACTGTTTTACAAAATCCAAGCAACCTTTCTTGCAACGCATCTTGTCGTACTGTGACATTAGAAGCGTCTGCATTAGACAAAGCATCAACTGCTCTACTCAACTTATCAAAGCTAGTATCTAATGTAGATTTTGAATCAGTAGATAAGTTTAATCCCCTAATTACTTCATCTAATGATACAAGAACTTTACAAATATTTTTTATATCGAGCGGCGTGCATATCTTTGGACCAATTTTCTGCTCCAAAGTTCGGTGTTCTAGATTCTTGCTACACCTCTCCTCTTCTGCGATACGCGCAGCTCTTACTCGCTCTGCTTCATCACGCTGCGCAAAATATTCTGCGCAAGACAATTTGTCATGCTCCCATTCTTCTTGTATTCGTCGCACTTCCTGTTTTAGCGCCCATTTACTAATCAACCAGCTTGCACCCATAGCTACTGTTAATATGATCGGATCCACAATCGCACCATCTTTTTGGCGCAGTGTATAAAACTCTATTTTATATCGCAAAGTAATGTACCAAGATATAGTCCAGCGATGATGCAGATGTGATACATATATCACAGTATTGTCTTATAGCCTAACGCAAGGATTTCATAAGGCGCTGACGGGTTTTATGAAGATCGAGTTTGGAAGTAACAACAATGATTACAGATGTATCTTAAGCAAATCAGCCACTAAAAACAAAGAGCCAGTCACAATAATCGGTACGTTGCACTGATCAGTTGCTTCTAACGCATCGTGAAGTGACTCACAAGACTTTGCTTTAAGACCGGTGACCAAGACAAGCTCAGCCAGTTTCTCAGACGTATAGCTAGAAGGCTCTGACTTTACTTGCACACACATAACTTCCTCAACTACCATCTTTAATGGCTGTAGAAAATCATATATATTGCGGTTTTTTGTCATGCCCAAAATTATTATAACTTTTGTGTCAAATCTATCTGCTATCCATGTACTTAAAGCAGCTGCACCACCACTATTATGTGCACCATCGGCCCATATTACGTTCTTGTATTTTGTAGTATGAATTCTTTGGATGCGGCCAGGCCAGACTGTATGTGCTATTCCATAATTCATTTGCTCTAATGAGATGTTAAAACTATCGGACAACTTGCTCAGTCCAGCAATCACAGTTGCTGCATTCATAATCTGATGATCTCCTAAAAGCGATGGGAAATTGAACTTAAAATCATCACAGCCAATACCAAGTATATTAAAGCCATCTGAGAGTTTCGTGATGCCAAAATCATAACCATAAGCAATAGCTTCTACGCCCATCTCATCGCATTTATCAAAAAGCACTTCATATACCTCAGGCACTTGGCTGCTAATTGCGCAAGGCCCAGAACTTTTGATAATTCCAGCTTTTTCGCTCGCTATAATATCAATTTTTGGTCCAAGATATTCCATATGATCATAGGATATTTCTGTGATCACTGTCATGATTGGATTTGGTACAATGTTAGTAGCATCAAGCCTTCCACCCATGCCGGTTTCAAGAATTAGGATATCCGCTTCTACTTCTGCAAATGCTAAGAAAGCAGCTACTGTAGCACCTTCAAAAAACCTTAATGCTATATTATGTCGCTCTGCTACCAACCTCGTTCTTTCACAAATATCAAAAAGATAGGCATCAGTGATTTTTTCTGAATTCAGCACTATTCTCTCATTAAATGTTAATAGATGAGGAGAAGTATAAGAATGCACCTTATAGCCAGCATGTTTAAAAATAGAGGAAAAATACGCGACAGAAGATCCCTTGCCATTAGTACCAGCGACATGAATTACAGGCGGAAGTGATAAATGTGGAGCGCCAATTAACTCAAGGATGATGCGCAGATTTTCTAAATCATAATTCGTTTTATGCCATAATGGTACGGGCCAATGAGGCATAAAAACCATAGACTACCACTTCACTTCTGGCGGTAGAGACATCAGAATTGCTTCTGTATTACCATTGGTCATGAGGCCAAATTTCGTCCCTCTATCATATAGTAAATTGAATTCAACATATCTGCCACGTTTAAACAGCAAAGCATCTCTCTGTTCCTCTGTCCAATCTTGATATATTTTATTACGTATAATAGCAGGGTAGGATTCTAACAACGCTCGTCCTACATCTTGTGTGAAAGCAAAATCATCGTCAAATTTTGTATGCAAATAATCATAAAAAATACCACCAATACCGCGCGGTTCATTTCTATGAGCTAAAAAGAAATATTTATCACATTCCTCCTTGAAACGCTTGTAGTAATCAGGATTATGTTTATCACAGGCAGTCTTAAAAGCATTATGAAATATAGCTGTTTCTGAGTCATCTGGATAAAGTGGAGTCATGTCTCCACCACCGCCAAACCATTCTTTCTGCGTAGTAATATATCTCGTATTAAAATGAACGGCTGGTACTAATGGAGACATCATATGGGACACGAGCGATATTCCAGTTGCAAAAAATGATGCATCATCTTCTGCGCCAGGAATTTGCTTCTGCATCTCTGGCGTAAATTGACCAAAAACGGTAGATATATTGACGCCAACTTTCTCAAAAACATTACCACGCATGAGAGACATCTCACCACCGCCACCTCCATCTCTATCCCATTTTTTACGGATAAATTTACCAGGTATTAGGTTGTGCTTTTGCGCATATTCCAGCTCAATCGTTTCAAATGCACTGCATAGCGTATCGCGAAGCTCTCTAAACCATATGGCTGTAATCTGTTTTTTGTCCATATATTCACCATGCATTTTTTATTATTTGCGGTAATTTATAAGGCCTAATTATGACTAAATCAAACCTTATATCAAAGCCATTATATTTTGGATTATTTTGTAAAAATACTTCGGCCGCGTGTTTAATACGAGCTTGTTGAAATTCCGTACATAGTACATCATCAAAATAACTTCTACGCGCCTTGACCTCTACAAAGACTAATGATCTTCCCCTTTGGCATATGATATCAATTTCACCAGCAAAATTACGCATCCTATAGCGTAATATACTGTAAAATCTTACGATATATAACAGCATGACAAAATGTTCTGCAAGAATCCCAAAGCGAAAATTTGTAATCATCTATTGGTGTATAGAAATTGTATGTCGTAAGTATAGCATTAAGCGTATTAAGATACGTAATAAATAATTAAAAACTAATTATGTCTTAAATCGCTCTTTTACCATGGTACGCATCAGATACATTGTGAGTAAGAACAAACATGAAGTAGTCATGATATAAAAAGCTGGTGCATATGATAAGCCCGTCTTACCAACAAGCCATCTGGAAATAATAGCAGAAGTGCCACCAAATACAGCAATACCTAAATTATAACTAAATGCCACGCCAGTAAAACGTTCTTCAGGCGTAAAAAGTGATATAACAAAAATATATGCGACGCCGGATACTGATCCGGCAATTATACTTAGCATAGTGAGAGCCGTAATTTGGTGCCATGTGATCGTTGAAGACATGAGCATTAGTACTGGCATGGACAAAATTTGGATTGCTATAGCAGCGGAGACAATCACTCTAACTCTACCAAAAATATCAGACAAAAAGCCAAAAACTGGCATGGTAATCATTAACACTACAGATGAATATGAGAGGTATAATAAAGCTGTAGTTTGATCTAAATGCATAACATTGCTAAAAAATACATTGACATAGGTTTTGATTAAATACACTACACTACTGGCCATGCCAGCAACGCAAAATGTCAAAAACATAAATCTCCAAGCGTCTCTGATCACGTGTAAAAATGGAGATTTTAGCGTATGATGATTTTGTACCAATGCACGAAATATTGGTGTTTCTGTTACTTTAAGACGCAAGTAAAAGCCCATAAGTCCCATCAGGCCGCCTAGCACAAATGCAGCTCTCCAGGCTTCAGCAATATGATTAAAGTGTGTTTCAATAATGATGCCAATGATTGATGCCAATACAGTGCCAGCGATATTCGAACCCTGCACTATACCAGTGATCAATCCTGGTCTCAGATTGCCATAATGCTCTAATACAAAAATGGCTGCACCAGTACCCTCGCCGCTGATACACAGTCCTTGAAATAAACGCATGATCACCAGTAGCAATGGTGCGTAAAACCCTATTTCATTATAGCCAGGGATTAATCCCATAGCAAAAGTTGGAATAGTCATGCCAAGCATGGAGCAGATCAATGCTATACGTCTGCCATATCTATCGCCTATATATCCGAATAAAATACCACCTATCGGCCTGGTAACAAATCCTACTGCAAATACTGCAAGGCTACTTAGAATCTGTACTAATTCAGATTCTCCACCAAAAAAAGTCTTACCTATTACAATAGAAAAAACTGTATAGACAGTGAAATCATAGTATTCCAAGATATTTCCAGCAATTGCGGAAAAAAATACCTGTTTGCGTTGTGTCATACGTTAAGTACTCAAACTACTAAGCATAGTGTTAAGGCATTATAATCAAGATTATCTCATTCTGGAAGTAAATTCGCTATATTATCACAGTATTGTCTAGTTAGGCATAAGTAACTTGACACTTAGGCTGATTTTTGATAGGTGAAAAGAATGGATCAATATTTGTAAGGAGATGATATGCAGCAATTTGATGTGGTAATAATAGGTGGTGGGCCAGGCGGGTATGTTGCAGCGATAAGAGCTGCTCAGCTAAAACTAAGCGTAGCACTGGTGGAAAGTCAGCATCTTGGTGGTATATGTCTTAACTGGGGGTGTATCCCAACAAAAGCATTGCTTAGATCAGCTGAAATGCTTCATTTTGCAAAAAATATGTCTGATTATGGCGTGTCTGTGAAAGATGTGAAATTTGACCTTACCAAAATGGTAGAACGTTCACGTAATACATCAAGCCAGTTATCAGCTGGCGTTAAGGCTTTGATGAAAAAGAATAAAGTTACAGTTTTTGATGGCATGGGCGTAATAGGTCCTGATAAGACTGTCACTGTGTCACAAGGCACGCAAAAAACAAGCTTACAGGCTAAAAATATTATTATCGCAACTGGGGCAAGAGCTAAAATCCTTTCAGGATATGAGCCAGATGGAAGATTAGTCTGGACCTATAAGGAAGCAATGACACCAAAGGCAATGCCGAAATCACTCATCATAGTTGGTTCTGGTGCAATAGGTATAGAATTTGCGAGTTTTTATAATAGTCTCGGTGCAAAAGTAACAGTAGTTGAAGCTCAAGAGCGCATTCTTCCAGTGGAGGATAAAGAGATTTCAGATTTTGCTAAAGCAGAATTTATGAAACAAGGCATTGAATTTATTATATCTGCAAGGCTTGGTGCGCTAAGGAAGCTTAAAGACTCTGTTGAGTTGGAACTAGAATCTCCAAAAACTATAGTAAAGGCTGATCATATCATCATGGCTATAGGTATCACTGGTAATATTGAGAATCTTGGCCTTGATAAGACGAAGGTTAAAACAAATCTGGGGCATATTATAACTAATACCCATCTTCAGACAGATGAGCCAGGAATATATGCTATCGGTGATGTCGCCGGTGCCCCATGGCTTGCACATAAAGCAAGTCACGAAGGAGTGATTGCAGCTGAAATGATTGCCGGACTCAAGCCGCATCGCATAATTAAAGAGAATATCCCTGGCTGTACATATTCTATACCTCAAATCGCAAGCTTGGGCATGACGGAAGCTGCAGCTATCGTAGCCGGACATAAAATTAAGGTTGGACGCTTTCCTTTTGTCGGTAATGGTAAGGCTATAGCGCTTGGAGAATCTAATGGTATAGTCAAGACGATTTTTGATGAAAAAACAGGCGAACTTCTAGGCGCACATATGGTAGGATCTGAAGTAACAGAGCTGATTCAAGGCTTTGTGATAGGCAAGACCATGGAAGCAACAGAACTTGATTTTATGCATGCTATATTTCCGCATCCTACTTTATCCGAAATGATGCATGAGTCAGTGCTTCAGGCTTATGGCAAAGCTTTGCATATTTGACGCATTGTTTTACAACGTGACCTTAACATAACTTCCAGGAGCTGGTTCAAGTGCTGTGGCAGTATTATATGTTGCCTCATCCATCATTGTGCCGCTATGTGGTTTTAGCCATTTTAACCATTCTGGCCACCAAGAGCCCATAACCTCAGTATTTTGCGCCATCCATTCATCTGCATTATCTACAATATTTTGTGAGAACCAATATGAATATTTGACGTGATGTGGTGGGTTTACGACACCAGCTACGTGGCCGGAAGATGATAGACAAAATATTTTCTCACCACCAAGCAATTGCATACTACTATATACACTACGCCATGGCGCGATGTGATCATCCTTAGCACCAATATAGAATCCTGGCACTGTTACTTTAGAAAGATCAATTTTTTTACCTAAAATAGCTATCTCATCCGGCTTAGAAAGATTATTTTCTAAATACATATTGCGTAAATAAAAGCTATGCATTTTAGATGGTAAATTTGTTGGATCTGCATTCCAATACAACAAATCAAGCGGCAAAGGTCTTCTGCCTAATAAATAATTATTAACGAAAAATGACCAAATCAAGTCATTAGCTCTGAGTAAACTAAAGCTATTAGCTAAATATCGTCCATCGAAATATCCTATACGACGCATCTCTTCTTCAATCGCAGAGATTGTTTCTTCGTTAATAAACAGTCCAACCTCACCTGGATCTGTGAAATCAAGCAGAGTTGTAATATAAGTCGCAGAGTTGATAGGATTGGATTTTGTTTTTGCCAAATAAGCTAAAGTTGTTGCTAGTAAAGTACCACCTATGCAATATCCTAGAGCATTGATTTTTTTTACATGTAGAGTGTTGCATATATATTTTGATGCTTCCAGAACACCTTCTTTAACGTAATTTTCGAAATCCTTACTTGCTAGAGTAATATTAGGATTAACCCAAGAAATGAGAAAGACTTGAAAATTGTTATCAACTAAATATTTGATAAAAGAATTTTCCGGCGATAGATCGAGAATATAATATTTATTTATCCAAGGCGGTACCACAAGTATCGGAATAGAGTGCACTTTGTCCTTTGGTTCATAGTAAATGAGCTGCATTAAATCATTTTGCATCACTACTTTACCAGGAGTGGCGGCAATATTGACACCAAGTTTAAAGGCCATTTTGTCCGTGGTCTGAATATTCAATGTCCCGTTAGATGTAGCCAGATCTTCAAGTAAATTATCTAATCCATGTACTATATTTTCCCATCTACTAGACAAAGCTTCCTTCACCACTTCTGGGTTATAAAATGGAAAATTAGATGGGCAGAAAGCGTCAATGAATTGCCTAGTATAAAATTCTACACTACGCTGCATTCTTGGTTCAAGCTCAAGTTGAGCAGTTTGCTTCTGCATCCAATCAGATGACATCAAATAAAATTGTTTGATAAAGTCAAAGTATAAATTTTCTCTCCAGGCTGGATCCTTAAATCTTCTATCTTTTTTATCTGGACTGTAAATGGAGATTGTTTCTTCCCCAGAGCAGCGGGTGACAGTGTTTGCGACTAAAGCAGTAAATTTTGTTGCATATTCTAAATTTATGCCTAAGAATTTCTCTGGATGGGAGGCAACTTTACCAATGGCTTTGGCAGTGATATCTTGTATATCATCCATTTCGAATATTTTCTGTAGCGGAGTATTAATTTTATGTTCCATCATGTAAAGTAGCACTTCTCTATATTTATCTGCTATCTTTGTCATGTTATGCAATAACTCATTGCCTTCAGAGAAATCACTCATAATTTATACTCGCAATCTATAGTCCAAAAACTTGTGGAGAGATTTGAAAATGATGATAATCGATTGGATCGTTCCAATCACCACCCCAAGAAAAACCTTTAGTAGTAAATATTTCTACAACTAGCTCAAGCATTCCTGGACGTAGATTTCTACGGTTTAAAAACTCACTACCAGAATGAGGAAAAATACTAGCCTTGCCATCTTTACCAAATATAATATATGGGTTTTGCTTAGGATTTATATCAATAGCTAGGCCATATGAATGAATAGATAATCTATCAGTGCCATGGATTTTACGATAATTCAAACATGAGCTATTATTAGCTTCCATCGATAGTTCGTCACTACCATTGTAATGTTCCATTAGCTGCATTTGATGTATCGGAAAACGTAATTTAAATAATTGTTCAAAAATTTTCATCACCCGATCGGCTATCGAATCTAATACAATCATCTGCCCAGTTTTTACCTCGGATTCAAAATTATAATGTAATATTTCGAGCAATAATAATCTTTTGATTGGTACAGGGCATTCATCACTCCATACTCCGGCTTGTGTCATAGATTGAACAATATCATCTGGAATGTTGTGTATATTCATTTTAGACCGAATCCACTAGAAAGGGTTTTAATAAACCGACGCAGCTTATATAAAGCACTTTGATGCTTACGTAGCTCGTTTTTTATCATTAGATGCACGAGTGCGTTATCTGTATATTTCTGCATATTGTATAACATAGAGTAACTACATTTACTTACAAAATTCTGTAGCACCTGCTCTGTAAAGATTTCTGATGTGATAGATAAGTAATCACTTGGCATTAAATCATGTATAAACTGTTTCAACTTCTGTGCGTTATCTATACCAAGAGAGGTAATTATTTGCTCGAAGTATATAGAGTTCAGCAGAGATGATATTGGTGCAGATTTATGTCTATATACAGCAGCGATCATTGACTCGCATGCGTCGCATAATGTAGCTCTCACTTGTGCATAAGGCAGTTGCGTCACATTCTCAACCATAGCATTATTTGTTTCTATGCAGAGTAGTTGAAAAGCGTCTAAGTATGTATCATCTTTTTTGGTCATAATCCCTAACTATCTGCAATGCGGTATCAATAATTCGATCTTGTAATGCTCCTAATATATTATCAAAATACATGAAGCGCTCTTGCCATAACTTGGCTATCTGACTTGCATCACCTGCGTAGATTGGCAATGACATACCATGATCAATACGATATTTAATCTCATTATAAATCATTTGTCCAAGAGAAATTGCTGCGCTAACTGGTAGCGGCATCTGTGCGGTATCATCGCGCTGCTTTGCAGCAAAGAGTGTTCTGAGCACTAATCCATCATACGCTACCTCAAGCTGCGCGGCGAGTGAGTGCGTTAGTAGCGTTTGAATCAAAGATTCGCATTCTGTAAACGCGAATATATAAAGTTGTTTGATATCATCATTACTAGGTCTATTACTGCAAAACTGGTATATTAGGTCGGTTATAGACCTATCTTGCTCATTATTTAACTGCTTGAGTCGGTAATGCTGTAAAATCTGATCGATTGTGACGTGAGATATATGATCAGATCTGTAGATATCAGCTGCTCGAGATGAAATGACATGTTTTTGTGCGGCCTCAACTTGCGCTTGATGAGATGGCTTGAGTAACGCCATGGTTTTTTTTAATAATGGCAAATTTGCATGCTGTACTACAGCATCTAGTGTATCATTATCATGCCCTTTGCATAGATGATATAACGTACCTAAAAGCTGTTGCTCCGTAGCGGTTTTGACGAGCTTTGCTAAAATTTCATGAAAGGCTAGCTCTGCTTCATTACTAGTTTGAAATGGCTGGGTTAGAAATTCCAATCTGGCGTAGGTATATGAAGTATTGTGCGAGATGTGCCATAATGGGTATACAATCTTCAGCTTATCTATCACTATTTTTTTGTTTTTTGTAGATAAATATGTGATCCAATTATTTACCATGGAATCTTGTAAAACCTCTACAACTGACTTTTTGCTAATACCACTTGATATTGCGTCCTTATAAGTCTTCACAACTATTGCTGCATCAACATGTATTTTGGTTTGCTTAGCAGGTAGTGTTTTGTTGGTCGAGAGTATATGATGCGCTTTATCTAGCAGTACTTTTATATGATCTAGGCCGGATTCATGTATTACATCATTTATTATGGACTTATGTATAGCGATGATCCTTTTCTTCGCTTTAGTCAGAAGAGTAGCAAGTATTTTGCTATCTAAAACGTCACTATAGCTTTGTATGAGAGGGAGAAGATTGTCATTGCATATATTGGAGATAAACATATCATCACGAAATCTACTACCACTTTCTAGTGCATGAGTTGCTTCCTTTAAATAGCTGTGTAGTAATGCCGCATTATGCTTTGCTAGCAATGACATTTCATCAGATTTATTATTCGCTTTGTTCATTTTATACATTTATAAGCTAGATGCTCAGAATACTAAGTGAAGTGTCACAAAAAATCTATTGAATAACGCAAATTATATGCCAGTTATATCATCCAAGATTAAATTGAATTATGCACAAGTTTAAGTATCAGCCATGCATACTGTTGGCATTTATTGTTGGAGGTTTAAGCAGATAGTCTTCTTTCCATATTTCTCTGTATAGTATGGGGTCAATATTTCCACCTGAAATTAAAACTAGGATAGATTTTTTAGTTTTTTGCGATGCAAGCCATTGGCATATACCAGCCATATTTAATGCGCATGATGGTTCGCAAGCGACTTTGAGTAAATGAATGAGCCAAGCTGTCCAGTAGTATATCTCTTCTTCTTTTACCAAGAACATTGCATCTAATTTTTTAAGATATTGAAATGTTCTTTCTGATACGCATAAGGTTTTAAGCCCGTCTGCTATTGTCTCTGGCGCACTAGAAAATTTAACAATTTTTCCATTTTGTAGTGAATTATAAGCATCATTTGCCTCTAGAGGTTCAACGCCAAATAATAATGATTTACTAGCTAAACATTCTTTGGCCAAATATGCGCCAGATAGAAGTCCACCACCACCACATGAAGCAAAAATAGCATCAGGTACAAAATTCATTTGCTTTAATGCTTCGTAACATAATGTACCAGCGCCAGCAATAGTTAGATCGCTATCTGATGGATGCATATAGTAAAAATCGCGCTGCCCATCTTCAGCAGTACGAAGTTCAGCTTCAGCTCTTGTATCTGTATATATTACTTCAGCTCCGTAATATTTAGCGGCTTGTTGCTTAATTGCCGAAGTATTTTTTGGCAAATAAATTCTTGCATGAATGTCTAACATGCGTGCTGACCACGCTAAACCTATACCATGATTGCCAGTGCTATAAGCCACAACTTTTTGTGGTAACATGTTACGTTCTTGTAATGTGAGAAGATGATTTAACGAACCACGCACTTTGAATGCGCCAGTTTTTTGCAAGGAATCAACCTTAAAATATATATCATGATTTAGCATTTCGTTGAGGGTATCTGAGCGTAATACAGGTGTATGATGTAGATAATGCTTTATTCTTTCGTAAGCATTGACCACTTCTGATAATGATTGTATATGCATAGATATTACTTTCCACTTAGTACAAATTCAGCTTTGAAGATGATGGATGAGATGAGTATACTATTGAATTTACGTAGCAAGCATATTATATATCCTGCTATAGTACAACTCTTATAGATGTAATTCGATGTCCTCTTCAGCATCCTTACCATTACTTTGCCTCAAAGACATGGTGTTATTCCCAGGTTTGGTGGCTCCGATTTTTATTAGTAGAGCAAAATCTCTTCATGCTTTGGCTGCGTCCAGGGACATAGGTAGCGGTGATCTCATACTCTTTGTCTCACAAAAACACCATGATATAGATGATCCAAAAATTCAGGACCTTTATAAAATAGGCGTTTTAGCAAAAGTGACGCAAACTGTCAAACTGCCAGATAATAATGTGAAGCTTCTAGTAGAAGTAGAGCATCGTGTCAAAATTACTCATCTTACTCAAGGTGAGCAATACTTTATGGCAGAATATGAAATTATGCCAGATGACGTAATAGAAGATCTAGAACGTCTTGAAATGACTTTAGGTAGAGTTGTTACGCAATTTGCAGAATATATTAAAATCAATAAGAAGGTCAATCCAGAAATATTTCAAGCGATAGCAGAGCAGAAAAATCCAAGCTATATAGCAAATATCATCTCTTCGCATATGACATGTAAATTACAATCTAAGCAGGATTTGCTTGAAATTACTGATGTTGATACCAGAGCAAATCGGTTGTTGGAGCTATTATCGTCAGAAGTGTCATTAATCAATGCCGAACAATCTGTGCAGACTAAAGTCAAACAACGTATTGAGAAAAATCAAAGGGATTATTACCTGACGGAACAAATGAAAGTCATACAGCAAGAATTGCATTCTGGTGATGACAAATCTGAGTTAAAGGAATTAGAACAGAGGATTAAATCTACAAAGTTATCAAAGGAAGCCCGAGACAAAGCTAGTTCTGAATTTAAAAAACTACGCTCCATGGGCCCTATGTCTGGTGAAGCATCTGTATCACGTAATTTTTTAGATACGTTACTTGGCATGCCATGGGGTAAAAAAGACAGGCCAGCTGTAGATATTAAAAAAGCTGCATCAATATTAGACAGAGATCATTATGGTCTGGATAAGATCAAAGAGAGAATTATTGAATATCTAGCAGTATTGCAGCGTTCCAAGAAACTAAATGGACCAATCTTGTGTCTTGTTGGCCCGCCAGGCGTTGGTAAAACCTCTTTAGTTAAATCTATTGCTGAGGCCATAGGCAGAAAATATACAAAATTTGCACTTGGTGGTGTACGTGATGAGTCTGAGATACGTGGACATCGTAAAACTTACCTTGGTTCCATGCCAGGTAAAATCATTACATTGATTAAAAAGGTTAAAACCAATAATCCAGTTATGTTGCTAGATGAAATAGATAAGATGAGCTCAGATTTTCGTGGCGACCCCACGTCAGCTCTCTTAGAAGCTTTAGATCCCGAACAAAATAAATGCTTCGTTGATCATTATCTTGAGGTTGAGTACGATCTTTCTGACGTAATGTTTATTGCTACAGCTAATACTCTGAACTTACCTAGACCTTTGCTTGATCGTATGGAAATTATTCGCATTTCTGGCTATGTAGAGGATGAGAAGATGCAAATTGCACGTAATTATCTGATACCAAAACAGCTTAAAGATCATGGCTTGAAGAAATCCGAATTGATCATTCCAGATGAAACTATTCTTGAAATGATCAGGTATTACACTAGAGAATCCGGTGTACGTAATTTAGAGAGAGAGATTGGGGCGTTATCACGTAAAGCGCTTAAGAAAATTTTGGACGACAAAACAATCAAAACTATCAAAATTTTGCCTAGTGATTTAGAGGGATATCTTGGAGTGAAAAAGTACCAATTTGGTTTAGCGGAAACAGAAAATCAAATTGGTGCAACAACAGGTCTCGCTTATACAGAGGTTGGGGGAGATTTGCTGACAATAGAAGCAGTGACGATACCTGGCAAGGGTGAGATTAAGGCCACTGGCAAGCTTGGAGAAGTAATGAAAGAGTCAACTCAAGCGGCATTTAATTATTTTCGTTCTCAGGCAACAAAATTTGGCATCAAAAACGAAGATTATAAAGATATTGATGTCCATATGCATTTTCCAGAAGGAGCGACGCCAAAGGATGGTCCATCTGCTGGAATAGCAATTTTTACCACCATAGTCTCTCTATTTACAGGAGTGCCAGTGAAGAAAAATGTTGCTATGACCGGAGAAATTACTCTACGTGGGCGTGTCCTTGCAATCGGCGGTCTTAAGGAAAAATTGCTTGCTGCAAGTCGCGGAGGTATAACAACAGTTATCATTCCACAGGAAAATATAAAAGATTTAAAAGAAATACCAGATAGTATTAAATCTCATCTCAAGATTATTGGAGTTTCGCAAGTAGAACAAGTCTTGGATATCGCTCTGGCGAGAACTAAACGTTTAAAAAATAGTAAAAAGACATGATTACAAGAGAGCAATTGGAGCAATATATTCTCAGGTTAGAAAGGCTAGAAGAGGATAAAATCGCTGTGATGGAAGATATTAAAGAAGTAACAACAGCCGCAAAAAATGAAGGCTTTGATGTTAAAACTATCAAACAGATTTTAAGAATAAGAAAAACTAATAAGGATGATCTTGCTGAACAAGAGGCTTTATTAGAATTATATCGTGGCGTACTTGGAGTATAGGTTGAACAGTGCTATCATCATATGCGGTCCAACTGCAAGTGGTAAATCGGCTTTTGCACTACAGCTAGCAAAGCGCTGTAATGGCGCTATTATCAATGCTGATTCCTGTCAAATTTTTGTTGAAATTCCGATTCTTACAGCATCTCCAAGCATTGCTGATAAAAGAAATGTACCGCATTATTTATATAATTACCTACCATTAGATGCGCCATTCTCAGTAGCGCAATATATCCATTCTGCAAATCTTGTCATCGAGGAAGTACAAAATAATGGGTATACACCTATCATAGTTGGTGGTACAGGTTTGTATATTTCTGCGCTGATAAATGGTATTAGCGATATGCCAAATATTCCAAGTGAAGTTCGCATAGCAGTACGTAATGATTTTGTGAAACTTGGTAAGACTGATTTTTACAATCGTTTAGCACAAATGGATCAAAAAGCGCTCAGTGTCATAAAGCCTGGTGACAGCCAGAGAATGATTAGAGCATATGAAATATTACTGCAAACAGGTCGTTCTATCACAGAATATCAAAATAATAAATCTAATGGATTATGCGCTGATGCAAAAGTGATCATGCTTTATCCAGAAAGGAAGTTTTTATATAGATCATGTGATGAAAGATTTATATCTTTGATTGATAACGGTGCGATAGAAGAAACCGCTTCTGTCCTACATCGCATAAAAATATCGACACCAAAAGCTTTAGGGCTCAGAGAGATCGCATCTTATATTAATGGCGATTTAAGCTTAAGTGCAGCTATATCGCTAGCACAAGCCAAAACAAGACAATATGCAAAAAGGCAAATTACATGGTTTAAGCATCAAATCGACCGTAAAGAAATATTGTATTTTGCATCAGAATCTGAGTTAGCAGAGGTAGTAGAATCTTTTTTATTCCAAGCAACTCATCATTGCTAGTTTATGAAATTCATTGATAGTCATTTGCAATAATGCGAGGCGGTTATATGATATTTCTTCGCTTTTATCCATTACAGTAACATTATCAAAAAACTGATTTACTATGCTATGCAATGATGCAAGTAGTTGTAAGGCAGCATCGAGTTGCTTTTCTTGTATCATAATATCAATTTGAGATGAAATATTTTGAATCTGTTGAAACAGAGCTCTTTCCTCTTTTGTAACAAAGAGATTGTGATCTGGTTTATCTGTGATGATATTTCCATTACTGCTTAGAATATTATTCACTCTACGATAACTGGTAAGAGCATTCTGCCCCTCTGGCTTTTGTAAAAAGCTATTAAGAGCTGTGAGCTTATTTGTAGCAGTCACGATGTCAGAATCTATCATAAGATTTATTGTGGCATTAACAATGTCATGCTTATAATTTTTGAGCATATAATGCTTGAGTCTATCTTCTATAAAAAGCAATATCTCTTTTACTGCACTATTATCAGCATTGATATGGAGTGAAGTAGCAAAACTAAGCAAATTGCGTAAATCAATTTGCATGCCCATATCTAAAATTATCCTTATGATACCTAGAGCGTAACGTCTCAACGCATAAGGATCTTTTGAACCAGAACTACGTTCACCAGCGATATATAAAGACGTCAAACTATCTATTTTATCCGCAAGAGCTAGGAGCGCGGCCTCTCCTTGTGGTAGCGCATCATCAATTCCTTCGGGGTTATAATGATATTTAATCGCATTAGCTACTACGTCCGACAAGCCTTCGAGTTTTGCATAGCACCCACCCATTATGCCTTGTAATTCCGGGAATTCACCAACTACTTCTGTAACTAAATCAGATTTACAAAGACGCGCTGCAAAATGTAGTTCGCGATTGTTAGGTGCAAGCCATTTTGTGATTTGTTCAACTCGTTGAACCTTATCTTTCATATTACCGAGTTTTGTGTGAAAAGTTATACGCTCTAACTGTGTAATACGTGATTCCAGTGTAGTTTTTTGATCTTGTCTATAAAAATATTCTGCATCAGAGAGTCGTGCGGAAAGGACTTTTTCGTTACCACTAATAATGTCGTTTTGATCATCAGTTAAGATATTTGAGACAAAAATAAAATATGGGGCAAAGCCACCATCTGCGTATTGCAATGTAAAATAACGCTGATGGTTACGCATGGCTGTAATTAACACTTCATTTGGTACATGCATGAATTTTTTTGGTATCTTGCCCATCAGCACATTTGGATATTCTACAATCCCAGCCACTTCTTCAAGCAGCTTTGAATCATTGCTTATGGTAAAATCTAAGCCTATTAAATCATTGATACTATCTTGGATGATTTGCATACGTTTTGTTCTTGAGAGAATAACCATATTCTGCTCGAGTAGTTTGCAATATTGTTCAAAACTGCCAATTTCTAGTTCGTGATAATGCATAAATCTATGACCAAAAGTCTTGTTGTTAGACTTTAAATGTTCATAAGTAAGATGTAAGACAGCCCCGTCAAAAAGGCATAGAATATTTCTAATAGGTCTAACAAATTTAGTTTCAACATCTCCCCAATACATAGATTTTGGCCAAACATATTCAGAAATAGCATGGTTTAAAATTTCTGGTAAAATGCTAGTAACATTTTGTTCAGCAATGGATTTTTCATAGACATAACATTCCTGATCCTTGATTACTCTGACTATTAAATCTTCTTTGTTAATGTTATGCGATGTGCAAAAACCTTGAATTGCAGATTCAGGGGCGCTGACCTTAGGCCCTTTGTACTCTACTACTTTAGCTGGGATTATTGCCTCCATATTTGTAACATGCAGCATAATCCGTCTTGGGCCAATATCAGTCTCAAGATTTGAATATGTGACACAAGCTAGTTCAAAGCTATTCGCAAAAATCTCAGCATAGCCAGTAGCAGCGTTTTTTTGCATTAACGCCGGGATTTCTTCTACATATAATTCAAGAAGTAAGTCAGGCATGATCTTGCTCCTCTTGTATCTGCATCCAAGTTGTGCAGCACATTTTTGCTAAATTTCTCACTCTTGATATATAAGATGCTCGTTCGGCTACGCTAATGACGCCACGAGAATTTAATAGATTAAAAATATGACTTGCTTTAATACAAAAATCATAGGCTGGGAATGGTAACTTGACTGCTATTAAGCTTTCACATTGCGTTTCAGCGTCAGTGAATTGACGGAGTAATATCTCTGTATCTACTATCTCTAAATTAAATCTAGAAAATTGCCTTTCAGCTTCAAAATCTATATCACCATAAGACAAAGCCTTATAGTCTTTTGCTCCGTTCCAATCTAGATCCTCTATTCTGTCAACGCCTTGTATATAGAGAGCGAGGCGTTCAAGGCCATATGTGATTTCACCGGCTACAGGTTTGCATTCAATACCTGCGATTTGCTGCATATAAGTAAATTGCGAAACCTCCATACCATTGCACCAGACTTCCCATCCAAGACCAGAAGCGCCAAGAGTGGGGGATTCCCAATCATCCTCAACAAAACGGATATCATGATGTTTTGCATCTATACCAAGCATTGCTAGGCTTTTAAGATAGAGATCTTGAATATCATTTGGCGAAGGCTTTAAAATAACCTGAAATTGGTAATAATGTTGTAAGCGATTCGGATGTTGTCCATATCTACTATCAGTAGGACGTCTGGACGGTTGTACGAATGCTACGTTCCAAGGCTTGGGTCCGAGAGTGCGTAGTACGGTGGCTGGATGGAATGTTCCAGCTCCCATTTCCATATCATATGGCTGAAGTACAGCGCAGCCGTGATTCATCCAGAACTGTTGCAAATTCATGATCATTTGTTGAAAGGATAGCATAGGCTTGTCATATTCAAGGTCTGAGTTTTAAGAGCGTGTGTCAGAATAATACACTTTTGCGTTGCTCATTATCGATCATGTTTTGATATTTTGCAATGTCATTTAGATATCAGTTTGTGCATTATAAATTTTGCTATCGCAATATCTTGAGCTGCAATACCAGTGAGATCCGTGATAATAAGATTTGCGCCTGGCACAAGGCTATTTTGTACTACGCTACCTAATTCTTTAACTTTGTCATCAGTAATAAAGCCACATTGTATCGCATGATATGTATCTCCAAATCGCCAGGCCTGTTTGCAACTATCAACTATCACAGCATCTACAATGTCAAATAGTCCTGAGTCCAATTCTTGTTTTGCTACCTCATCAGCACCAAGAGCTATTATATGCGTTGGTCCTGTTATATGTGTTACATCAATGATTGGCCTTGTACTTGCTGTGGTAGTAATGATTATATCGCCATGACTCATTAAATCTTTGATAGAATCATGAATTTGAACATTTACATGGACCTCTGTGATGGAGCGAGCTTTGTTCACATCACGACCCCAAATACCAAAAACAGCATGAGGATATAAAAGCTTCATAATTGTAAGAGTTTGTGATGCGAGCTGTCCTGTGCCTATAATACCTATACGTTTTATCTTCCAAGGTGTGACTTCTGCTGCAATAGAAGCAGCTAAAGCCGTACGTAAGGTAGTAAGAAATCCACCATCGCATAAAATAGCTTGTACTAAGCCTGTTTTTTGAGAAAAAATAAGTACTACCCCATCTCCTGCAGGCAAATTTTTTGAGATATTTTGATAAAAACCAGTGGCGATTTTGACAATAAAAATATCATCATCTTCTTTGAATCCAGCTTTAATATGACAATCACCAAGCTCTTTGGCAAAACTCATTTGTAACGGTATAGGCATATGTATCAGATTTTGGGTAAAGTCTATAAATGCTTGTCTTTGTGATGTCACTAGTGCTTTGAGATCGCGCTTCAGATCAATAATGTCTCGCACGTCTTGTTGTGTATAAATTCTCATCTTTTTAAAAAGGCCTTAAATTTTTCTAGTACTTCCGGCATATTCTTGCGTCCAAAGCCAATGCGAAAATGATTTGTTGGGTGATTATAAATTGAAGCTGGCATTAGTAATATTCCAGCTTTTTCTATCACGTGATTGCAAAAAACATCAACAGATTCATCACTGTTATAGTGTACAAATCCTACACACCCACCTTCTGGCTTGACCCAAGAAAAGCGATCATGCTTTTCTTTAAAAAAATCATCAAGCAATGCTAGATTGGTCGCGACTATTTCATTATTACGAGCAAGTACTGATTTTTTGTTTTTGAGAGCGATGAGACTGAGTATCTCTGATGGTGCGCTGTTGCAAATAGATAAATAATCCTTCATTTGCTTGATTTTATGCAGCATATCTATGTTTCTACAAGCTAACCATCCAATGCGTAGTCCAGCCATACCAAATGCCTTACTCATTACGCCGAGTGAAATAGCTTTTGGATAGATTTCAGCAGCGGGCTTAGCCCAAGGTTCAGAAGGAGTGCCTAATAGTCTATATACCTCGTCAGAAAAAAGCCACATGTCATGCGCATCGCATATACTCACAAGATCAGTCAGTTCACTTTGAGTGATGACTTGTCCTGTAGGATTATGTGGAAAGTTTATTACAATAGATTTGGTATTGGATTTGATAGCTTTTTTTATTGCATCAAGATCAATGCGCCAATTATTTGTCTCTAGCAGTGCAATTTGCGTTACTTCAGCCCCTTTTAGTAATGGGATCTCAAGCAGTGATTGGTAACATGGAGTAAGAACAATAACATGATCTCCTGCTGCGCATAGCACATGCAATCCTGCGAAAATTCCTTCCTCAGCGCCAGCAAAGCATAATATATTATCATGCTTTAGATCTGAATATAAACTGGAACATATTCCTTGTCTGAGCTCAGGTAATCCAAAAGGCTCAGTGTAGCTCAGTCTCATATTTCTCCAAAGACGCTCATCTTGCTTGTCGCTAAGTGCTAGGATTTCGTGCATATAAAAGCTTTCAGCATCAGAGCTGCAAAGTAAATATGGTGCACTAAATTCGTATTTTGTTAGATATTCTTCTAATTTAAATATTTGCATCTTATTTATACGCCTTAATTGGGAAGTATTTAGCATAAGACATAATACCTAGCTTGACAATAAACTAACGTATATGCGATCATACCTCTATGAGTGTTTTTAAAATATCTATAACATTAGTTATAAGTGTAGGAATAGGCTCTATTCTCGGAGTTTTACTTGACAAATATCTCGGTCTTACTCCATTATTCCTTATCGTCTGCGCTATCCTAGGATTTGTTGCAGGATTCATGATCGTTATAAAGAAGTAAGCAATGACTCATCATAGCCCGCTCAACCAATTTGAACTCAAAACAATCATTCCTATTTCATTTGGAGGGCATGATTTTAGTTTTACTAACTCTAGCCTCGTTATGCTTGTTGTAGCAGTCATCATTAGCGCCTTTTTTAGCTATGCTATGCGTAGACCGTCACTCGTGCCATCAAGATTTCAGGCATCTGCTGAACTTGTATATGGCTTAATATGTAACATGCTGAATGAAAATGTTGGTCCGAAAGGAAAACCATTCATGCCGTTGATTTTCTCGATATTCCTTTTTATTTTAATATGCAATTTATGCGGTATGTTGCCTTATAGCTTCACTGTGACAAGTCATATTATCATTACCTTCATGCTTGCAATTTTGATTTTTATCGTTGTAACGATTGTGGGTTTTATGAAACATGGTACACATTTTTTATCATTATTTCTTCCACATGGTACACCATCCTGGCTCGCACCTTTGATGATTGTGATAGAACTCTTTACTTATCTAGCAAGACCTATTAGTCTCTCCCTCAGACTTGCGGCAAATATGATGGCCGGTCATATTTTACTGAAGGTGATAGCTGGTTTTGTTTTAAGCATGATGTTTTTTCTCAAGCCATTGCCTTTACCATTAATGATTATTTTGATAGGATTCGAGATCTTCGTCTCAATATTACAAGCTTATATTTTCACAATTTTGTCTTGTGTATATTTGAACGATGCAGTAAATTTGCACTGAATTTTTAACACACTCATGTACGGAGAATAACATGGAACTAATGTCATTAAAATTTATCGGAGTTGGACTAACTACTTTTGGCATGCTTGGGGCAGCTATTGGAGTAGGAAGTATTTTTAGCGCTCTTCTTAATGCTATTGCGCGTAATCCATCTGCTAGCGAGCAATTGCAAAGAATGGCGTTCATAGGTGCGGGACTAGCCGAAGCTATGGGATTATTCTCCTTCGTTATTGCAATGTTAATTATATTCTCATAAATGATGACGATGCCGCAGTTAGATGTAGCATTTTTTCCTTCACAGATTTTGTGGTTAGTAATCACATTTGCTGCGCTTTATTGGTACGTAAAGCACCATATCTTACCAAAGATTGATGACATCGTTTTACGTAGAGCTGGCGTGATGAATAGTAACGTTTCTGGCGCTGAGCAATTACAAATGCGTATTCAATCTTTGCAAAAACAATGCGCTGAAGAGGCGTTGTATACGCAGACGCAGATTGAGGAAGTGCATCATAGCATGATGAAGGATTTTGGTGAGCATAAACAGCGGTGCTTAGCTGAAATTGAAAGCAATTTCCATGCTAGGCAAAATGTGCAACTTAGCGATATAGCAAAAGCTCAAAAAAATGTGGATAAGGATATGCCAGATGCGGTGATAGGATGCGCTAGCACGGTCATTACTAAGGTGACTGGGGCTGTGCCAAATATCGATGCACTCAGAGCTTGTTATAATGGTCTTGAGGTGCGTAGTGATAGATGAAAAATTATTATTTGCACTGTGTTTTGTTGCCTTCGTGCTTATCGCATATAAACCAGTCAAGCGTGCTATTCTTGGTTTGATAGATCGTGAAATATTACGTATCAATAACGAACTGAATAAAGTTACTGCGTTAAAAAATGAAGCAGAAACTATGGTGCAAAGCCTAGAAAAGCAGCTGAGACAAATTACCGAAGAGCGCAAATTGTCTCTTATTAAAGCTAAGGAACATGCAGAGCAAATTAAGACTCAAAATATGCATGAATTGGATTTAATGATTGCTCGCAAAGAACAGGATGCGATAAATCAGCTAGAATGCGTCAAGGACGCCGCAATACAAAAAATAAGACAGGATTTTTTGGCTCAGACTCAGCTTTTATCCACAAAATATGTTAAAGACAATACATCGTCTTTTGGATCAGATTACGAAATAGCTAGTCGTTTGATACAGAATGTGAGTGCAAAATAATTGTTCTACCTTATACTCAAACACACAAAGATGTTGTATTGTAGCGAGTATAGATGTACCCAAATATCACGAATCTTATAGCAATTGGTAGCGGTAAGGGCGGCGTTGGTAAATCTACATTCTCTGTTAATCTGGCTTTTACACTCAAGCAATTAGGTCATAAAGTAGGTATTCTTGATGCCGACATAATGGGACCTACTATTCATACTATGCTTTGTCTTACTAAAAACCAACTCCCGGATATGAATGGGGAATTACTGGTTCCAGCGGATTGCGACGGGGTAAAGGTAATGTCCATGGGCTTGTTAATTAATGACGAACAGCCGGCTACTATGCGCGGTGCAATGATTAGCAAATATCTTAAAACCTTCCTTCATTCTGTAGCTTGGGGTGAACTCGATTATCTCATCATAGACTTACCACCTGGTACTGGCGATACTCAAATTTCCTTATGTCAGGCGACAACTCTTTCTGGCGCGGTGATAGTAACTACTCCTCAGGATATTAGTCTGAAAATTGCGTTAAAAGGTCTAAAAATGTTTGAACTAGTCGATGTACCAATTCTCGGGATTGTAGAAAATATGAGTAGTTTTACATGTACGAACTGTAAGCATGAAACTCATCTTTTTGGACGCGATGGCGGAAAGAGGTTGAGCCGTGATCATGATGTGCCATTCTTAGGAGCTATAGGTCTTGATCCTGATATTGTAGCGGCTGGAGATAAAGGTAAGCCTATAATTGTCAGTCAACCTAATTCTAATATCACAGCTAGTTATATTGCTATAGCAAAAAATTTAATGAAAGCATTGGATGATACAATTTGTACAAGTTTCAAGTCATTTTCTTGGGACTGGGAGTCTAATATAGGAGCTCCTATCGCCGTACAGAATGACGGCCGGAGTAAAACTCATCACATATGCAATATTGCAAAAAAAGGTGCCAATATCTTGTCTATTTACTGGGACGATGGCGTGGTAAGCGATCTGACTGCATCAACTCTACGGTCTCTATGTAAATGTGCTATGTGCAAAGATAAAACTATTGTACCACCAGATAATATCCTGCCTCTTAAAATAAATTCTGTTGGTAATTACGCTATCAGAATTATTTGGAACGATGGTCATAGCACAGGAATATACAGCTTTAAGTTTTTGAGAGAATTAGCAGTTGTGGCGGTATAAAAGTGACATAATCCTTAGTAATTTCAGGAAAAATCTCTTTAGTAAAAGGAAACATCTCAGTTACTCCGTGAAGCAATTCAATTTCTATTATATCTCCAGCGCCAAAATTATATACCGCAACCACTTTGCCTATAACCTCCTTATCTGTGCTACAAACTGCTATGCCGTATAAATCTTCAGCATAATATTCTGACTCTGCTACTTTTGGTAGATTACTACGCATGACAAATAGTTTTAATCCATGCATAGCTTCAGCTGTATTTCTATCTAATGAATTGGATATTCTGCATATAAGGATATCTTTAGTCCTACCCATTATCTTGAGGCTATAGGCATGTCCTTTTGTATCTTGCAACTGCATTGTAGCAATATTGTCGATAGGGCTAGTAAATGATTTTACTTTTACCTCGCCTTTAATGCCGTGAGCACCGATAATAATGCCAACATAGATCAGTTTATCATCATTCATATCTCTAACTTTCTGGCGCACAAAAATTGTGGCATGCCTAGTGCCGCTTCGGCCTTAATATGATATTTTGTTTTGATATAATTATCATATGGACTTGAGCTTATCGATATTTCATGGAATAATCCACTAGAACGTATCATATCTGTGGCATAACAAAAATAATGCTTAATATCAGAAGCGAAATATAGCATTGCGTCAGCTTGTAACTTTGATGCAAAAACTTTTACCCTAGTCTCATTGATAATACGACGTTTATGATGATGTAGCTTAGGCCATGGGTCTGGAAAGAGAATATATAATGCGCTGAGAAGATTATTTGGTATCTGATCTATAACCAAATCTACATCATCTGGCCAGAGCATGATATTGGTAATATTTTGTGCTTTTATGAGCTTCAGACTATTTGCTATACCGTTTAAATATGGCTCAAATCCGATATGCAAAGCATCGGGCTGCTCTTGTGCGCGCATCACAAAATGATCGCCCATGCCTATACCGATTTCTGCAATATATTTGTTTTGAGATAGTAAAGTCAAAGGATCGAAAAGACATTGTGGTAATGCTTCTTTGAGTAAAGATTGTTGTAATGGAGATAAAGACTTACCTACTCTTCTAGCAAAAGATTTGTTCAGACGCATTTAAACCACTCAACAACTGCCTTGTTGCGTTACAGCTTTCTGATATTCCTTACCAAGTTCTCGCACGCCCCATATCCAAATCAGACATATAATAGTAAAAACTACCATTAAGTACATCGATATGGACTGATATGTTGCCGCTGGAATAATCATGAAAATTAAAGACTGTAGCAATGCGCTTGCTGATTTGCCGAGTTTAGTACCTATGACATCAGCCGCAGCTTTGCCTCTAGTTTTCAGCTCATCAGGAAGTGGTACATAAGCCATTTCTTTTGTGGAATCAAAAAGGGTATATTTACTAGATTTACTCAAGACATTTTGAATTGCACCAATCACGATAGCTATCGTCACGGGATCTGAAAAAGAGAGAGCTACAACCATCCATCCAGCAAATTCAGTAGAATTAGACACTAAGAAAAACAATACCCCAGTGCTAAAGACCATGCATGGCGTAATGACTGCCGCTGCAAACCATCCCAGCTTTCGGACTATATTGGATCCAAGTAAAACAAATGTTATTGTGAGAATGCCTGTATATTTCAAATAACTTCCAACAAAAGCAGTATATTCATCTGCTGAAGGATAAATCTTACTGGCCTGAGCCTTCCACGGCCCTTCTATTAAATTAATTGAAATGCCATAGCAAATAAGTAGGATGGCAATCAATCTGATATAACGAGACGAAAGCGCCATTTTTAAGCTTTCTACTATAGATAGACGTTGTTTTTTAGATGTAAATTTTACTTCTACGGCCTCCTCAAGCACTTTATGATTGAGCAGCCAAAATGCACCAATAGCTATCGCGCCAAGTATTAGTACCACAAATAATGCGAGCTCTACGCAAACTACTGTACGCTCCGCAGTGAAGTTATAGTTCGCAATAAAATAATTTCCAATTGCAGGTAAATTTTCAAGCATCGCTCCAGAGATATAAAGGCCTGTTTGCCCAAGTAATCCAAATAAAGCATAAAACCTCTTGGACTCATCCACTGTTGTGATGCTATTGACAAATTGCCAAAATAGTAGAGCAAATACCACGCTTGGCCATAATTCAGCTATTATATAAAAAAGAGAAAAACCCCATTTAGAGATAAGTAAAATAAACCATTTAAGATGCGGAAACTGCGCGATAAGGTTACTAGCTTGTTCCGGGCTTAGGTGAAAAGCTTCATGATTGGGAAAAATGACGAAGCCAAAGATACCAAAAAATATTAGAAAAATCGATAATATAAGATAAAAAATATACTCTCCGCGCATGACATTGATTAACTTGACATAAATTATTGTCATAAGAAATGCAGCAGGTAACACACCCCAAAACTTTAAGAAGGCTATGGTTTCCGTGCCTATCATAGTAATGACAATACCGTCTTTCAGAGCTCTAATTAAGTTCTGAATAAATAAAACACAGAAAAGTAATAAGGTGATGGAGAGGAATTTTGGTAGCTCATGTCTCGCTATAGGCCAGACATAATCCAGGATTTTTTGTGACCAACTATTTTGCCGGGTATTTTCTAACGACATGACCTAACCTTAATATTAACTGGCTAGAATGACAACCTACTGCTTTACGCAAGAATAGTCAAGGATGGGTTTGATTTTTTGTGAGTATTCAAAATATATTGATAGTTCTTTATAAAAATAAGATAATGTTGTGTAATAATTTATTAAGTCATAATAGATGACATATATAGATCAGAAGCAAGTTATTCAGACGTGAAAAACAAGGAGAATATGGGCCTACCTGTTGACAGAGATAATGCCCATATATTACAAAACTACTTTAATTCACTTGAGTCATTTTATCTTTTACCTCACAAGACAATTATCAATTTGTTCAAAATATCTTGCTTGATACATTGCATTTATCTCAGCAAGAAGATCACCAACAGCTCCAATTGATCCTATTACGTCTTGCGCAATGTGAATATGATCACGATTATGGCAGACATCAAAATCCGTATAGAGCAGCGAGCAGCTTATTACCAGAGGATATTGGTAAAGACTTCAGATATTTCTCAGGTATGAATCATGAAGAGATATGGCAGAGTACTTTATTGGGGCAGAATCACGCATAAGTTTAACTTGAAGGAAATAACTTACGCGTATATACTGCATAGTATCACCGCATAGATACGCATCATAGGTTCATTTCATATGCATCATATATGCAAAAAATTCCTGGCCACTATAGCTTTGGGTTTTGTTACATTTATCTTTAGTGCTATAGCATCAGATCGCTCGGAGATTAGAGTGATAGATGGCGTATTACATATTGACATTATACTCAAAAATCATAACTTTGAACCAAATGTCATTGAAATACCAGCAGGACAAAAAATTAAGCTGATTATCCATAATCAAGATGATACAGCGGAAGAGTTTGAGAGTTTTGATTTGAAGAGAGAGAAAATTATACCATCTAATAGTCAGATTAATATAATACTTGCCCCACTAAAGCCGGGGCAATATAAATTTTTTGGAGATTTTTATCCAGAAACAGCTCAGGGGGTAATTAATGTCAAATAACATGCGCTATGTTTAAAATAGCCATTATTATTTTTAGAGAATGTTTAGAAATTGCAATTTTGTTAAGCATTATTCTTGCGTCGACTAAAAATGTACAAAATAGAACTGCATATATCATATCTGGTATTATGATTGGCTGTGTAGGTGCTGCTTTACTTGCGTTTTTTACAACTCAATTAGCTTTCGCATGTGATGGTATAGGGAGTGAGTTGTTCGATATATGTATAATGATATTAACTGTCATAGTTATTGGTTGGACAGTAACATGGATGAGGGATTATAGCTCTTACGTAAAACAAGAAGTTACAGCGGTTACAACAAATATTGCAGTTGGTAAAGCGCGTAAATTTGCTCTGACAGCGGTGGTAGCTATCACAATATTTCGTGAAGCAGCAGAAGTAGTGCTATTTATCTATAGTCTCTCCTCTGCATCTAGTGTTAGTAGCGCTGATTATCTTGCAGGATTAATCTTGGGTATGATGAGTGGCGCTCTTTGTGGTGTAGCGATATATCGTGGATTACTAAAATATGCTGGTAAATATATATTTAGAATTTGCTCTATAATGCTGATTTTCATTGCTGCGGGCATTGCGGCTGATGCTGCAGGATTGTTAACATCTACAGGTATAGTTACCATATTTTCTCAGCCCATCTGGGATAGTTCATGGCTTGTACAAGATATGAGCATGTTTGGTCAAATACTAAAAATCTTTATAGGTTATGAGGCAAAGCCAAATATATTGCAATTATTATGTTATACAGCTACTATCGCTATATTATTCTGGCTTAATCGACATACTATCCTGCGTAAAATATATTGATGCGCAAAGAGTAGAATCAATATTAGTAATATATTCTATGTACTCTTGTTCACTAAATCTGCTATGATTACTTCTTTACAATATAAAAATATTTAATTTACATAAATTTATGATCAAACTCCTTCTGGAATTCGGCCCACTTGTTGTTTTTTTTGCTACATATAAATATTCCAATATTTATATGGCAACATTATGGATGGTCTCTGTAACTAGCATATCTTTGGTCATCAGCTATATGATTGATAAGAAAATATCCATGCCATTGTTAATTTCAGGCTCTGTACTGCTAATGTCAGGGTGTATCACATTACTTAGTGGTAATCCTATGTATATAAAGATGAAACCCACAATTGTATATATGGTTTTTTGCGGCATCTTAAGCTTTGGCGTGCTTAATAACAAGCCATTTATAAAAAATCTATTAGGCAATATTTTTGTCATGGAAGATAAATACTGGCTCGTTTTATCAAAAAGATTTGCTATGTATTTCTTCATGATGGCTGTCATAAACGAAGTAGTATGGAGAAATTACTCAGAAAGTTTTTGGGTTAATTTTAAGGTTTTCGGCGCTGTTCCTATTACTTTTGTTTTCATCCTCATGCAGCTACCATTTTTACAAAAATATGGAGCAAGTAAAAGCAATATAAAACAATAGAAATTGTACTATGGTGCGTCATCACTGGCACGATATTTAACATGATATTTCGAGTGCTATAATCTGTAGCATCCTTCCTTGTTCATGTACATCGACTATGCGTTTGATTTCAAACAAACGTTCTTTAAAACTTATGCGCATCTGGGTAGTGATGCCATGTAAGGCGCGAATTTTAAACATGAAATAGCCTTCAGTTACTACATGGCCAAAATCAAAGGTTTCAAGTGATCCAATTTTGCTATCAAACAAGGGTTTGATATCAGCAAAAGTGCTATGTTTCACGCTCCATTGTTTTTCATCAACTTCGCTTGTGCTGATATCTTCAAGAATGGTAATACGGTGTTTCATGATACCGAATAATGGTAAATTTTGCATATCCCACCTATAACATCATTTGTCTATAAGGTTGATACAATTTCTGTACTTCATGGGAAATACTAGCAATAGTCCCGCGACTATCGTACATTTCAGCAATATGGAGCATTATGCCTTGTTTAATGGCCGCTGGAATTTGCGTTTGATCCTGGTAACCAGCTATATAGTCTATTGTGAGATAGTCATGACTAGGTGCATTACGCAGCTTAATCATGTTTTTATCAAGCTCATACTCTTCACGCAGCACGATATCACGTAGGCCTGCATGTGCAGTTACTGCAAGAATTTCTGCAACTGGTACAAAAGGTAAAATGATATTCGGTTGATGTAAATATTGTACACAAATTCGCAGCTTGATTGGAAGTAATCGAATACGTAGAAAATTCTCAGCCGCTGAAATAGCGCCACAAATAAGTTCTGTAATCCACTGATCGTCATAGTCGTGAGATATTCTGAGATAAGTTTTGATTATGCCAAGTTGTAAAAAATCCTGCTTTACAATGGCTAATATTTTATATGACATAGTTTTGCCTGTTTGGAGTTGCTGTATCGCCCCCAGGTAATGGAGGCGATAATATTATGCCCTTAGTATTTTGATTGCAGTGGTGTTTACCACGTCGCCGCCTACACGTTTTACAGCATAGAATTTGACAAATGGTTTATCAGTATAAGGATCGCGCATCACGGCAATGCCGCTACGGTCAACGATTTTATATGCAGTTTTGAAGTCGGCAATGGCAATTGCAAGTGCTCCAGGTGCAAAAACTGGCATGTCAGATGCGCATAGAACAGGTATACCAAACAAAGTCTCAGGGGCGGAGTCAGACAGAGCTGCTTGCCAAATGAAGCGACCATTATTATCTTTAAGTTTTTGAATCTCAGACAAAGTCGAGCGGTGCATGAGCATCGTAGCATTGGTTAGATATCCTTCATGTAAGGAATTTATCAATCTTAAAATATCATCAGGTTTAAGTTCGCCTGCTTTTGCTACTGCTATGCGCTCTATCACTCTATCATCGTAATTCAAGATGCCATGGGGCTGATTATTTCCGTCGCCTGTAATAAAACTACGATTTTCGGAGCGTAAAAAGCTATCCTGCAATCTTTCATTGAGCCAATCTTCGATGTTAATGGCCGAATCGTCAAGCAAACGTTGAGTAGCTTTTGGTTGAGCATATAACTCATGCACCATAACTCTTTTTTGCTGTAGTTTTGGCGTGGCGCTATCTACGCGAGCAGCAGCATCTGCAACCCAGCCGCTATCGAACTCACCATCTTGAATGATGACATCAAGAGCGTTGGTAGAAATAGTTTCAATAGAAGCAAGCTTGCGCATAGGTGATTTTGTAGCCATGCCAGTAACGATTTTCTTTTGTAGTGATGGTGTAATTAAATACCCACCATCACCATTATTTGTGGTAGATAAAGCTTTGGTTTCAAGACCATGTGTTTCACCTTTTCTTAAATAATCCCCAAATGTTGTTTTACATTCTATTCCATTCAAGTCTATCTCCGGTCTTTCTAGCGCAGATTGTATATCAGATACTTTCATTTCTAATTCCTGTAATTTTGTATTTGATTTGTTAGTTGCGGCAAATTGCTCCCATCCTTTGGTGAGATGCTCTAGTTTTTCTGCTATAATGCTTATATTCATTATTATTCTCCTAAAAGTTGATTAAGTATTACGCTTGCTTTGTTCAAGGCAGAGCTGATACGACTAATACCAGCCTCTGTATTGGCAGGAAATGTTACTAGGCTGATTTCATGTAGATCTGCTGAGATAATTTCACGAAAACCTTGCGCATTATAGCCTGAATTTTTAGTGATAAACCCGATGCTAAGACCGTTTAATGCGCCTTGTTCTATTAGAGCTATGGCTTCTTTTCCTTGTTGAGTGGAGCAATTAATTGATCCTTCAACATATAGACCATAATCATCTTCTGCTATTGATGTAATCACACCAATCGGCTTTGTTTGGTCATGTTGCCATAAAAATTTGACATTTGTTTTTTGAGAGATGCCTTCAAATGCACCACGCAAGACAATATCATTATGATTGTCAATTATGCCAAATACGCTGGCATAGCCACTAATCGTAATATTATCTTTGGTAGCAGATTTGATGACCAGCACTTCTTTAGAGATGGTATGCTGCATAAAAATACTTATATGATAATTGACTGAACGCTAGAGATGCGCCAGAGGAGTTATATCATATGGTATTACATACGCTAATACCGGAAATAGGAAATATTAATCATCCTCAATCAGGAATGGTATGATATGCACCATCACCAATAATATCAGTAACCATTGCCTCTCCATACGTAACCCTGCATGTAAAGTCATATATGCCAGGACCGACATAATGCATGTCTCCTATATCAAGACTGGCATTGTGTCCAAGTTCTATATTACTGTTACCGATCATTATACTTTGAGTTGAAATATGACACCCATCTCCTACGTAAAGATATCCATCCCAAAGCGTTATATGACCCAATCCTAGTTGGTCAGAATTAATAGTTGCTTTTACACCAGATATTGTGATATCAGATTGTGGGGCTATCATCGCACCTAGTACAAGAGCCTCGCCATCGGCACCAACATACATTGATCGATCAGATAATAAATCACGCATTGTGTAAGATGTAGATACTATGTTACGATGTCCACTGCCATCGCTACCGAGAGACATGACGCCTACATCTAAGATATCGCTATTGGAAGAAAAGAGAATAGTAGATCGCATGAAAGGTGTGATGCTAAAAAAATCCATATCATCATTTAACATAGTCGTTGTAACATGACTACCATTGCGTAATTCTACTATCGCATCAGGTGCTGTATATATGCTAGTACAAGCAATATCTGAGTGATAAAATACTGTATACCCATCTAGTATCAATGACCCGCCTGGAAGTATAGCATTGCCTATAACTCTGCATCCAGCGGTAGAAAAGCTTAATGAGGCTGGCTCAAGTATTTGTGTATGTTTTGGTACGATATGTGGCCCAGTGCAATCACAGGCGATGCTCAGAGGAGGTATAATGTTGTTTGAAGGTAATATGGCTGCTTTTGCTTCTGACATAATGTTAATCCAATAATTAATTCATGCGTCACGACAGTTTCATAAATAAAAATTAATGCCAGAATGACTAAAAATGGTCGTCACTACAGAGGAGAAATCGTAGATTTGGACGAAGCAATCTACCGTCTTGAAAATCAAGCATAATTTGTATTATTTTTGATCATCGTGTTCAAGTGGATTATAATCTTTCTCATAATAGCGACAAGAGCTACTTTCTTTGGTTTACCAGAGGCTATAAGCTTCTGGTAAACCTCTTTCATCTTGTCGTTATATCTCGTCGCAACAAGAGCAGCCATATACAAAGCCTTTCGTACATAGAACCTACCTCTGGCAATATGTCCCCCAAGTTTTTTGGTGCCACTTTCATATATCTGAGGAGCTACTCCAACTAAACTCGCTATCTCTTTGCTGCTCAGTTTGCCAAGCTCAGGTAGTTCAGCAATCAAAGTACTAGATGTTCTGTCACCAATGCCTCTGTAACTCTTTAAGATATGGCTTTTACTCTTTAAATCATCATCTGAGCCAATAATTTTATCTATATCATTTTGTACTTCGATAAGCTTCTTCTGTATAAACTTGATACAAGTCTCAAGATGTTTTGCAGCTTTGCCCTTTAGATGCTGTAGTCTACATTGATTAGCATGCAACTGCTCCATCAGATCACGCTCTACTCCTCTTAAAGCTTGCAGCTCAAGTATGGAGTCAGTAAGTACTGCATCACCTCTTTCTTTGTGCACAGTAAATACAAATTCTGCATATTTCTCTAGAAGCTTAGCATCAAGTTTGTCAGTCTTAGCAAAGTGCCCAGCGGCTTTAGCGAAAGAGTGTACCTTGTTGGGATGAGCTCTATGCACAGGAAGCTCAGCCTTCTGCAAAGTTTGCATCACAAGTACTTCATAGCCACCAGTTGATTCAAGGCAGATTAAGTAGAGCGCAGACTTATGCACAGATATCTCTGCTTTTATAAAAGCAGAGATATCTTTAGGACTATTCTTTATCTTGAAGTGTTTGCCAGAAATCGAGATATCCAAAGTTGCTTTTGATACGTCAATACCAATAAAGATCTTGTTGTTTTCTTTGTTCATTTTGTATACCATCTACTTACAAAGTTAATGTACAAAGTGCGTTCTACAGGATTGTATATACGGTCTCGTGGACCAAGCTACCGTTCGTACTTACACTTTGCGGACTAAGGGGAGTGCACCAAGATTGCTTCGATATTGTATCGTATATCCATCCATACTACGGTCTCACTCCCTGATACCTACTTTGCAAACAAAATAGATAAAGTTCAAGATACAATCCAACTCTCCTTGTTAAGATATACAACAATTGCCACGGAGCTGAAGCTCCTCGCAATGACGATTTTGGCATTAATTTTTATTTATGATGCTGTCATTATTCATTAGGCTTACAGATTAACATAATTAAGTCATATATTCAAGTAAGATAATAGTAATTAAAAACTAAAAATGACTTTAACTACGTAGTAGTTCATTGATTGATGTTTTCGCTCTAGTGGATTCATCAACTTTTTTTATAATCACTGCACAGTAAAGCGAAGCGCCACTGTTTTGATTATCTGGTAGACTGCCTGGTATAACTACTGAAAAAGCAGGTATGACGCCATAGGAAATTTCCTTAGTGATGCTGTTATATATTTTAGTTGAAGCTCCTATAGACACACCCATTGCTATAACTGCGCCTTTTTCTATAATTACCCCCTCAACTATAGAAGATCCAGCACCTATAAAACAATTATCCTCAATGATCACGGGTTTTGCTTGTAACGGTTCTAACACGCCACCTATTACAACATTGGATGAAATATGACAATTTTTGCCGATTTGCGCACATGATCCTATAGTAGCCCAGCTATCAATCATCGTGCCATCGTCAATATAAGCTCCAATATTCACAAAAGATGGCATAAGGATTACATTACTACCTATATAAGCCCCTTTTCTCACATAAGCTCCTGGTACAATGCGAGATTTATGCTCAGCAAATTTCTCTTCGCTATGATATTGATCAAATTTCATAGGTATTTTATCATACCATAGCATGATATCAGACTGCATGATTTGACTTTTATTCCATGCAAAAAAAAGCAGTATAGCTTTTTTGACCCATTCATTGACTATCCACTCATTGTGATTTTTATGACAAACACGTATCGCGCCCATATCTAATCTCAATATTAATTCAGCAATAACGCCTCTGGCTAACACATATTCTGTGGAGTTCGGAGTAATATCAGCACGCTTTTGCCATAAATTTTCAATGTGATCTATGTATTTCTGCATTTTAGAGTATCAATTTTTTATAAAAACTTTGAATTATAAGTGTTTTTGAGTATAACATATACTGTATATATTTCATCGATGATGAAACACACGCAAAGTATAACATACATAAAGCTTAGTCAATGTATATCACATGTCCAGAATGTCGCTCTAGTTTTGTTGTTACGCCTGAACAATTAGGACCATCAGGTAGAAAGGTTAAATGCTCGAAATGTCAAAATATATGGCATGCTCAGTCTGAAGTAGCCAATTCAGTTAAAATAGAACCTATAGTCACTGCAGATTCGCAGCCAATGGATGCACCAGCTGTTGGAATAAATCTCCCGGCATTGCTACCAATAAAACTTCCACCATATCTTTGCTGCCTACCTATATTACTGATAGCATTGATAATTTGCGCAAGCATAGCATTCTATTCAGACACAATTGGACTCGGCAATAATCATTTCTCATATTCAGGTATCACAATTAATGATGTGAATATTGAATATAAAAAAGAAGCTGCAAAAGTTGTAGTGCATTATAAAATAATGAATAATTCAGATAGTAAAGCAATAATGCCGCTGGTGCGTATCAGGCTTTTTGATAAAGATCATAGAGTATTGCAAACGCATATAGAAAACGCCTCTGTGCAACTTAATCCTAAGCAATATGTTAGTATCAAAACAGAATTTGTATCCATTCCACCATCTGCACAAAATATAGATATCACTATTGGTAATAAGATAGATTTTTTACTGAGGTGACATGCAAAAACAAATAATATATCCAGGTTTTATTGCGAGAGTTTTTGCCACTACTCTGGATATGTTTTTCTTGTCTTTTGCCTTAACTCCTATAGTCAATTTCATTAGTAAAAAAAGTTTTTTGCTGCATTTTAGAGATTATGCTATAAATCATGGTGTGAATATGAATGAGAATACCGCTATAGCACAGGCATTTAATTCTGTCGATTTTAAGGTTTATTTTACATTCAGCAAATTTTTATACTATGCAATGCCTGTGTTTTTAGTTCAACTCGTACTAGTCGGATTTTATTTTATATATTTTTGGCATTATAAGACTTGGACACCTGGAAAATATCTCCTTGGTATGCGTGTTGTGAGCGAAGATACTATGGGTAGACCATCTATAGGTCAGTGTATCAAGCGTTTTTTATCCTGTAGTATTGCTATATTAGGCATATGGTCGATAGTTTTTACTAAAAAACATCAGGCAATGCATGATAAAATAGCTCATACTATAGTAGTAAAAGCGTAGACAACTCGATGCTCAGCGTGATGTGCTGTAGGTAATTCCAATGGTTTTTTAAAACCGCAAGAGGATAAAAATAAAGTAGTAAATAATAATAGCAAGACGCATCTCATACTTTTCCAATTGTTTAACGATTGAAGTTTATCACAATGTCTAAAACCAATATATTCGTAACAATATTTTTTACCTTGTTCATGCTACAAAATATTCATGTATTTGCTTCCGATGTCAAGATAGGAATGAATGACACGAAGTATAAAGCTGGCAAAGAGTCAAGTTGGACATTTAAAGAATATAAACCACTACCAGCACCAGATGATATAGAATTTTTTGATCAGGATAAGGGAAAGCATTATCTTGAAGAATATGAGGGAAAAACATTATTGGTAGTTTTTTGGGCAAGTTGGTGCGCACCTTGTGCTCAAGAAATGAGAGATTTAGATATATTACAAAAAGACTTTCGCAAACTACCATTTGAGATTCTTGCTATTTCGGAAGATTATCAGAATATCAAAATGATCCAGGAGTTTTATAAGCTGTATGATATAAGACATATGCAGATTTTATATGACTATAGAAATCAATTATTTAATGCTTTTGGTGTTATAGGAATGCCAACGAGCTTTTTAATTACCGCAGATGGTATGAATATAGGAAGTTTTAGTGGTATTGTACCATGGCACGATGATAGTGTGCGCAATATACTCACCTCTCATATCTTAGGTAATCCGCCTGAGCCAAAAAACACGTCGAAGACCAGATCCTTGAATCAAATAGTACCAACACAAAAAGAGATGAAACAAAATGAACAGAGTCAAAAAAATAAAGAATAATAATGAATTTTCGAGCGCGGTAGATCTAATGACACATCAACAAAGCAGTAAATTAGATCAAATATTATCTACTTTTCCATTCAGTATTTTTAATCCATCGCCTACTATTGCCGTAATAAGATTGAGTGGGGTGATAGCTACAAGAGTTGGTGCTAGCAAAGGCCTAAGTCTTGAATCATTAAACGAGGCTATTGAACGCGCTTTTAAGCAACCAAAACTTCTTGCTATATGTCTAGCGATCAACTCTCCTGGCGGTTCTCCAGTACAATCTGACCTCATAGCAACACGTATTATGTCACTTGCCAAAGAAAAAGACATACCAGTATATAGCTTTATTGAAGATATGGCTGCATCCGGTGGGTACTGGCTTGCATGCGCTGGCGACGAGATCTATGCTTCGAGAAGTTCAATCATTGGTAGCATAGGCGTTGTTTCGAGAGGATTTGGTTTTCAAGGCGTAATAGAAAAATTAGGTATAGAGCGTAGAGTTTATACGGAAGGAAAAAATAAATCAGTTCTTGATCCTTTTGAACCAGCAAAAGCTAGTGATATTAAGATTATCAAAAACTTACAAAAACATGTTCATCAGCATTTCATTGATCATATTAAGAGCAGAAGAAAGAATAAACTGACGCAAAGTGACGATTTGTTGTTTAGCGGCGAATTTTGGACTGCAGAAACAGCGATAGATTTTGGATTGATTGACGGTGTGCAAGATATGTACAATTTCATTAAAAATAAATTTGGTGACGAAGTGAAGATAAAATACGTTGGCGCTAAAGAATCCTGGCTTAAAAAAAGAATGAATATTGACATCGATGCTGAGAATTTTGTCAATAGTGTTACTGCAGCTTTACGTGCAGAAATGATCAAACAGAAATTTGATATCTAAGCATTGGATACGGTTTACCAGATCCAATGCTTAGATATCTACAGCGATTGGACCCGTTGTTGAACCTGCAAGAAATTGCCTTAAATAGGGGTTATCTGAACGCTTCATCTCATCCTTAGTACCATGCCATAAGATTTTGCCTTCATATATCAAATGCACTGCATTTGCTATTTGGTCAGCGCTACTTAGATCATGAGTGATAGTGATAGTGGTTGCACCAAGTTCCTGACGTACTTTAATTATCAGCTCATTGATGATATTAGCCATGATTGGATCTAGTCCAGTTGTAGGTTCGTCAAAGAATATAATCTCTGGATTTGTACAGATAGCTCGCGCTAAAGATACGCGCTTTTGCATCCCCCCTGAGAGTTCTGATGGATATAAATCTAATATACGTGCAGGCAATCCTACGGCGCGTAATTTTTGCTCTGCAAGATCACGTTTTTCTGATGTTCCAAGTTTGTATAACTTTTCAGCAAAAAATGTAATATTATCAATGATGCTCAGTGAGTCGAAAAGCGCACTTGCTTGAAATAAAAACCCACATTTAGCCATTATAGCAAAACGTTTTTTTGTGGATAGATTTGTTGTCTCCATGCCATCAATCCAAACCTTTCCGCTATCTGGCGAAATAAGACCGATGATTGTCTTAATAAGCACTGACTTACCTGAACCAGAGCAGCCCAAAATGACTACGGAGCTACCTGTCTCCACTTCTAAATCGATACCACGTAACACTTCGTGTCTACCAAATCTCTTTTTCAGATCTACTACTTTAATTTTTGCTGACATTTTACTTATTAAAAAATAATTCTGTGATAAAGTAATTGCTTAGTAAAATCAATATTGAAGAATGCACGACTGCGCCCGTAGTCGCCATGCCAACACCTTTGGCGCCTTTGTCAGAGTTATAGCCACTATAACAACTGATAACAGAAATGATTAAACCGAATACCGTAGCTTTGACAAGGCCAGACACAACGTCAATCGCTTGTAAATATTGCATTGTATTCACAATATAGTTTGCGCTATTAAATCCTAATTTATTGACACTAACAAGATAGCCGCCCATTACTCCTATAATATCTCCTATGAAGACTAAGCACGGCAAAGCCGTTGTTGAAGCAAGAACGCGTGGTGAGACGAGGTATTTGATTGGGTCAGTAGATAAAGTATATAAAGCATCTATTTGCTCTGTCACACGCATAGTACCTAATTCTGCGGCTATAGATGCACCAACTCTACCAGCAACCATGAGCCCTGCAAGTACAGGACCAAGCTCTCTTGTAATAGAGAGAACAACTACAGTTGCAATTGAGCTTTCGGCGGAAAATCTTGCAAAGCCTGTGTAACTTTGTAAGGCAAGTACTGCTCCAGAAAAAATAGCAGTCATGGCAACTACTGGGAGTGAAAAAAAGCCTATATGCAGGAGTTGCTGACGGAATATTTTAAAATCAAATGCTGCACTAAAAATACCATAAATGGCGCTCATAGTGAAAACGCATAGGGCGCCTATTTTTTGCATTAAGACTATCGCTTGACGCCCAAGCTCCTGAACGTAACAGAGAAAATTTGCGGCCATATCTATTTGTTTATGCATCAAAATTACCCATGGTACAAAATTACCTAATTATTTAACATCATAAACATGTTTTGGTCAACATATATTGGCATACAAGCATGTCTAATGTATGTGGTGCATCATCTTCACTATGGTTACGCCAAAAAGCAGCATTGCCATGAATGTAAGAAGAGCAAGTAACACCAAGTTTTTTCTGTTTCTTGCTTTATTTTCAGGCGGAGATGACATATATACTCAAATAAAATGCAGATGCTGGTCAGTATAACAGATATTTTGTCTGCATAAACATTTTTCATATAGTATCACGCGTCTCTCCGTCAGACTCTTTATTTGTCATTACAACTCCGCTCAGACCGATATCCAAGGTCACATGCTCTTGACGACATTTTGCGTTCTCAGGTGGAGGCGGCGCAATAGCTCCACTACGCTTTGTGTCCTCAGGTGCTTGTGTAAAAATCAAAGTGCGTTTTACGCTCTCAGGTGGAGACGGCGTGATAGCCTCAGTACGATTGAGAAATTTATCCACAACACTACTGAGAGCCTGTACTAATGCAGTATGAGTGACGTGGTGCCCACTATGTAGACTACTACTATCACTAATCGGACTACTGCATACACTAGTAGGAGGTCTATCACAGTTATGATGAGTCATAGCAAGCATTGGTACATCGTGGTGTGATTCTGGTAGTACGTTTATAGAGCCGTTACAACCTGTTATTGAATAATGCTCTGAATCATCATCTGTGTCGTTGTAGCGACTTGACAAAGAACTTTCTAAGTGTAGACCTGCTAAAGGGTTGTGTGTATCGAGATCAACAGCTTCACCAAAATTGAGTGCACTCAAAGCGACATCCCTATCTCCAATTTTAGCATGAGTAACGCTTGTTGACTCTGCTGTAGCGCCAGTAGTTCTTACAGTTATATGTACGCTGTTTGTGGAAGTGCCATCAGCACCCATGATGCTTTCGAAATGAATATCAGTCTGACCAGTGCTTTCTTCAGTATGCGATTGCTTCTTACATCTCCATACTTGAAAGCCAAATGCCGCAGCGCAAACGACGACGCAGGATGATACTACTACAGGGACAACAAAAGTAATCACATCAAACCTTGCTATAGGTTGATATTGAAGTGTAGCATGATATAGATTAATAAATAGTTAAAATATTAATTAGCAAAAATCACTTAACTTATTGCACAGCAGTATCATGAATAAAAAAGTTAATGCTAAAACGACTAAGAAGCAAAGTCAATTGCGAGACCCGTATGTTCGTGGCAATCCCCAGAAATGACTCCGAAGGAGGCGTAAGTAATAAGCGTACAGCGCCAAGCGCTGAGGTTTGTATTCACCGGATCGCCACGCGCTCTTAAGTACCAGCAATGACGATTTTAGCCTTAACTTTATTTATGAGGTGCATTACTTGCTATGTATTCTAAGATATTCAATCATTTCCTCTGGTTTAGAGTCGATATGGAAATGAGTCATATATCGACCGTTTTTATCCATGATATAAACAAGCGAAGTATGATCTAGCAGATAATCATTTGCGCCAGATCCACTTCCAGGAGCAAGCGCATAATATACTTTAAATTTATCCGCAACTGACTTTATGTCATCTGCATTACCAGTAAGACCTATAAATTTTTGATGAAAATGCCCAAGATATTTCTTTAGAGAAGATGATGTATCACGTTTGGGATCGATTGTAATAAATACTGGCGTAACATCAATGCCGTATTTATCTAGAGTATTTATGACTTTTGTGATTTTTTGTAGAGATGTGGGGCAAATATCTGGACAAAAAGTGAATCCAAAGTAGATGAGACTGAGCTTGCCTTTAAGTTGTGCGTTTGTAAATGTCTTACCATCTTGATCCGTAAGAGTAAAATTACCACCAATATCTACAGACCCCTGTCTGTCGATTTCATTGCCACGACCAGCTAAAGGCTTGTCCTTTACAGTAGCTGTCATGATAAAATATATTGCTACTATAGCGATGATTATCGCTACCACGGCAATAATTTTTGTAAAGTTCTTTTCCTCAGAATCTGACATATTTACCTTGGTTTATTTTGTAATTCACGAGCCACTTCTAAAGCAGCATATGTAAAAATAGCAGTAGCCCCAGCTCTTTTGCACGCTAATAGCGACTCTATCATCACAGACATAAAATCAAAACACTTAGCTAGCGCACCGTGTTTCAGCATGGCATATTCTCCGCTTACTTGATATGCAAAAATAGGTATAGAAAATATATTGGCCGCATCACGTATTACGTCAAGATATGGCATGCCTGGCTTGATTAGTACCATATCTGCTCCTTCTTGTATATCAAGCTCAATTTCTCGTATTGCTTCTTGTAGATTACGTGGATCCATTTGGTATGTAGCTTTGCTACCTTTCTTCAGATTTGTAGATGAGCCTATAGCATCACGAAATGGACCGTAAAAACTAGATGCATATTTTGCAGCATAAGAAAGGATAGCTCGCTGCGTATAGCCTTCATTATCCAGAGCTTCGCGTAGCGCAGAAACGCGCCCGTCCATCATATCAGAAGGCGCTATGATATCAGCACCGGCTTTGCACAGAGCAACGGCTTGCTTGCACAAAACTTTTATTGTTACATCATTATCTACATCGTTATCAATTACTATCCCATCATGTCCATGACTCGTATATGGATCTAACGCGACATCGCAAATAATACCAATTGTTATTCCAGACTGCTTCAGTGCTTTAATTGTCCTGCATATCAAATTGTCAGGATTATATGCTTCGTCCGCCTCTGCTGTTTTGAGTTTAGAATCTACGCAAGGAAACAAAGCTATTGCTCTAATGCCTAAAGACTCAGCTTGGGATGTTTCATAGATTATCTGATCTATAGACAATCTATATATACCAGGCATTGTCTCTATCTCTTCTCTGACATTAGTGCCTTCTACTACGAATAATGGGTAGATCAAATTTTCTGGCATTAAGATATTTTCTGCTACCAAATCTCTTAGCCATCGGTGTGTTCTATTTCTACGAAGTCTAGTAATTGGGTACATTGTTTTATGATATTGTGTTTATGATAAGATAGTCATCATAATTCAATGTTATTGTGTTTCATATGGTTTTTTATCTTCTTCTGCAGTAGTAGATGCAAGTTTTTGATATGTTATATTGAAATCATTGTTCTGAAGTAAATCTACCACTGCGACATTCACTCTACTATGTATAACTTCCATAGCGTGGACGCTAGCAAGATCGCAGCTAAAATTTACTTGATAAACATAGTGCAAATCACTAACGCTTGTTAGATACACTGCCGGAGCTGGAGAGGTGCAAACACCAGGAACATTATGCAATAACTGTAATAGCGAGTCTATTATTTCGCTTGGCTTATCAACATGACTTTTTAAAACGGATAATATAGCGCTATTGCATATGATGTGATCAGAAAATGTCCAATTCACAAGAACATTTTGCATGACTTTATTATTTGGCACTAAAATTTCTACATTTGAGAAGCTTGTTAAAGATACACAGCGAGCGCCAATAGACGTTACGGTACCAATTAATCCATCAATTTCTACAATATCACCAATTTTAATTGGACGCTCAATCATGATAATCATACTACTGATAAAGCTGCTCATAAGATTCTGACCACCGAGACCAATACCGAGCGCTAACGCACCTCCGATAAATGCGAAGCTGCTCAATGGGACATTGGCAATTTCAAGAATTGAAACGATATATATAGAGATGATAAGATATGATATCACTCTTTCAAGCGCATTTGCTGTATCTTTATCATGACCAAGTTTGTTATGAAGATATTGCTTTATTCCTAGCAGAACGCTTTTGGAATATCTGAAGCCGATAATGCTGAGCAATATGGCGAGCAAAACATTGCTTACTCTTATTTCATTACCACTCACATTCAAGATTGTGTAGTGCCATATCTGATGACACAAGGCAATCAACAAATCCAACTTTGAACTCCACTTTAAATTCACATATAGTTGCTAACTGCTCAATCTATATCAAGATAAATCAAATCTACAGGCCAAAAGAATGACAGTTTTAATAAAAATAAAAAGGTGGTGTAAAAACACCACCTTAAAATAACATCATTCTACCAGATGTTGTAGTAATTTATTTTTTTGTACAATGTAAATTCATTGAACAAAGTGATTCATTGAGATTATCTGAAAATTGAGTACCAACAGATGCAAGCACTTCCATAGTTGATTTGGCCGCTAGGTCAAACATCTCTTTTGTGTTGGATACACTGCACTCTACAGCAGATTTGATAAACTCCTGCTGCCTTGCTACAGCTTGTTTAGGATCGCTTGCAGCGGTAATATCTTTCATCGCATCAAAAGAGGATGTGATGTGATTTTGCATTATTTCTGATCCACGACGTAACAAAGCGTAAGCACTTTCTGTAGCCACTTGTGTTGTAGAAGTTAGCAGCTCGGCATTCTTCTTTGCCGCATCGGTGATTTTAGTAAAGTCTGGAGCATTGTGTTTCATAAAAACCTTCACTTAAGTATTATTCGATATATCATGCATAAAAAGTAAGAGCGGCAAAAGATCGTAACTCACATGTTTTGCAGCTCGCATGATTTTGAAGCTAGCATAAATACTCTGTAAGTACAAGATGTTTTAATGTCGTTAGTTTGTTTTACATAATCTTTTTATATTTTGAGTTGAAAATACCTTAGTTATGTCAGTAGTAGAAAGTGGTAAATGTAAAATTGAGTGGTTGAATAGTAGTGGTATGGGCGTGGCGAATCTCGCATCAGGTCAGATAGAGTTACCTTATACTATCAAAGGTGAAACAGTCATTTTTGAAAAGCATAAATATCGAAATCAAACCAACTCTATCAATAAGGGAATATTGCACCCATCTATAGATCGCATCAAGCCCATATGTAAATATTTTGGTGCTTGTGGTGGTTGCCTATTGCAGCATTTAAGTGATACAGCTCATATAGAATTCAAAGAGAATTTAATCAGGCGCGCTCTAAAAAGCGCAGGAATTAATACTCATATTCGTCCTATCATCACTATTAAATCAGCTACGCGTCGTCGTGCTAACTTTCAGGCTGTAAAAAAAAATGATCAAATTTTTCTTGGCTTTCGTCGTTTGCGCTCTCATCAAATAATCAACATCGATACTTGCATAGCGTTACTGCCTCAGCTATCCGATCTCATCCCAATAATCAAACTGGTACTCCAGATCATATTCTTCGATAAACAAAAAGCTCAGATTTTTGTAAATTATGTGTATAACGGCATTGACATGATCATTGATACAACTGATCTGATAGTACTTGGCGCGAGGCAAAAATTACAAATACTGGATCTAGTTGGAGATAGAGTAATCAGATTACAGCTTCGTAATAATGGTAAATCTGAGACGGTGATTCTTACAGAAAAGCCGCAAATTAGATGGGGTAATATCTCAGTTGACACCAATGCTGATTCTTTTCTTCAAACGAGTAGCGAAGCTGAAACCATCCTACAAAATTTGGTGATAACATGTTTTGCTGATGAATGTGATCAAGATAATACCATTGTGGATTTGTTTTGTGGTCGCGGTACTTTTTCTATACCATTAAGTCAGTATTTTTTAGTCGATGGATTTGAGTCAGATGATAACGCGGTACTGGCATTGGATCATGCTATTACGCAATGCGCTTCGCAACGAATAAATGTTACAAGACGTGATCTTTATACATCACCTATAAGAGCAGCAGAGCTGAATAAATACAAATATGCAGTACTGAATCCACCACGGCTCGGAGCTAAAAAACAATGTGCAGAACTCGCTATGAGTTGTGTTAAGAAAGCGGTATATATATCCTGCAACCCTCAAAGCTTTATAAGAGACGCTTTGATTCTTTGTAAAGCTGGATATCAATTATCATACATCACGCCAGTTGACCAATTTTATTGGAACCCACATTTAGAGATTGTTGCGCTTTTTGTACGCAAGGATTATGATCACGCATAGTTCAGTAATAGATGCTTTATGAATCATATAACCCCCGGCACCTCGTCTGAAACAGATGATTATGATGTCAACGTCAGAATGATAGCTTTTGCAGTATCTAGCATAGTACTGATTTTGGTTATCATATTTTTTATTAAGACATATGTGAATCAAAAACAAGACATCATTTATAATATGCACACTGAAAGTGAAATGATGGAATCTTTTTGTTCAGAAAATATCAATCATATATGGTATATCATCCATTTACTTGCAGCTCAAATTAAGAAAAACCCGCATGATGCAAAATATGTCAAAGGCATATTTAAAGATTATGCTGGTAATCATGATGTAATCGCTATTTTTGGTTGGACCGAATTTACATGGCTTGACCATGCTCTCCATAAAAAAGTTAGTAGTTTAACAGGCATTCATGATACAAGCGCTATGTTCGTACCAAGCGAATCAGATGAAAAAATTTCTTATAGGGTCGATGCAGAGAATAATATGATTTATACTACGATTGGTCTGAATGATGACATAACAAAACATTATATAGGCTCTGTGGTAGTAAGTTTTGATCTTTTAAATATTGTAAGACGTCTTAATACGCACAAAAAACATTGTTATGCAAATGTGGCTGTTATTGGAGAAAATCTTGGAGTAGTAGTGCAATCTAACCCGAATATGGAGAATGTAGGGTTAAAAGACGGTAAAATAGTCAGCAGCGACCTAATTACTGCAATCAATAAAATAGGCTTTGTTCAGGATACTGCTAAGGCTATTTCATATCTCGATGTTATGACAGGGAGGAATTATTACGTAAAAAAAGTGAAGGACTTACCTTTTGTACTGCTGATCAATATAGATGATTCAGAGATCAGACATAATATTTTTCGCAGCGTTGCAACTAAATTTATAGAAATTTCTATTGTTGCCGCTTGTTTCTTATTGCTGATTATTTTTATTTATCGGCGTGAAACTTGGCTAAGAACACAAGCAGAAGTGGCTTCCGAAATAGCAACAAGGGCAACAAATGCTAAGTCTGATTTTTTAGCATTTACAGCTCATGAGATCCGCTCCCCATTGGGATTTATTTTAACTGGATCAGAAATGATGAAAAAACAACTTCTAGGTCCAGTGCCAAGCAGCTATAGAGAATATACAGAAGGTATACATGTCAATGCTAAACTTATCCTAGAATTTATTACAGATATTTTAGATGAAGCTCATATCATGGCTGGGAATTTCAAGATTGTAAATAATCCAGCAAATATCGGTGATATTATATTAAATTCCGTGGCAATCAATCAAACAAAATGTGAGCAAAAAAATATCATAGTACAGGTGCAAATAGCGCCTAATCTGCCTCTTGTTGTGTGCGATGCTAGGCGGATTTTACAAGTATTAAACAATCTTTTGAGCAATGCTGTTCAGTATTCGTTTAACGATAGTAGGATTCAACTCATAGCTAATATAGAGCAAGAATGTCTATATATAGAAGTTATAGACCAAGGTGTCGGGATGACAGAAGAAGAATTAAATGTAGCTTTTGCAAAATATGGTACTGTACGTAAAGAATATTTTAATTTTATCGAGTCCTACGGTCTTGGGTTACCAATCGTCAAAATGATTCTTGATGCTCATAACGCAACATTAATTGTTAAAACAAAAGTCAATATAGGAACCAGTTTTAAAATCATCTTTCCAAAAAATAGGTTAGATGATGCTCAATTTGGGAATAAAGCTGACTAAATCGTCATAACATCTTGATACTTAAACTACAATTAGCAAATTAATGCAGCAAAAACCTTAATGTCTAGAACTGTGCTTGAAAGAAAAATACATAATATGCCATTGGTGCTAATCACCCTTATTACAATATTATGTTTCTATGGAGTATTAGTGCTATATGCTGCTGCTGGTGGTAACATGCACCCATGGGGGTATAAGCAATTAACAAATTTCTGCATATTCATGCCTATTGCTATTATTATAGGCATAACTGACATTACTAGGATTTTTAGACTAGCGCATATACCATATCTTATCGTTATTGTATTGCTTTGCATTGTGGAGATATTTGGATATACCGCGATGGGTGGTAAAAGATGGATTGATATACTGGGGTTGAGGTTGCAACCATCCGAACCTACCAAAATAGCTATTGTGCTGATGCTATCTAAATATTTTCACTTAATGTCAGAAAATGACATGAAGCGAAGCTATAAACTTATTATACCAATTGCGCTAATCGTTCTACCAGTAATTTTTGTTATCAGGCAACCAGATCTTGGCACAGGGCTGCTTATATTGATGGTTAGCGCTGTGTTATTTTTTACCGCTGGAGCGCGCCCGCGTATCTTCGTGATTTTAGGCACAATATGCGCTATGCTAGCGCCAATTTTATGGTATTTTCTCTATGCATATCAAAAAAAAAGAATAATGACCTTTTTGAATCCAGAGCTTGATCCTCTCGGGGCTGGATATAATATCATTCAGTCTAAAATAGCCATAGGATCAGGTGGTATGACTGGGAAAGGTCTGACAATGGGTACACAAAGTCAATTAGATTTTTTGCCAGAGCATCAAACAGATTTTATCTTTGCATCACTGGCTGAGGAATTCGGATTTTGTGGTACTGGGTTGTTGATATTATTGTATGGCCTTGTTATATATATTTCCCTAGCCATTGCTATCAATGCACGTAGTACATTTGGTAAATTACTTGTAATTGGGGTAATTAGTATTTTCTTTTTTCATGTGTTTATTAACATTGCAATGGTGATAGGATTATTGCCTGCTGTGGGATTACCACTACCATTTATATCATATGGCGGAACAATGATGGCATCTATGCTATGTGGTTTTGGCTTGATAATTAATGTACATGTGCATAAAAATATACGTCTCTAGAGGGATAGGGTATTAGCGATAATAGGTATCTGCGCTATATTGCGTCAATAATATCGTTACCAATAAATATGCCATCGAGATCTATATATCACTTTCAAAACAATCTATACGGGATACTCACAGCTCATACCAGTCTACCAAAAGTTTATCTCTCTGTGCAGCAGGATGCAAAATATCCATTCATTTTGATTAATTTACAAAAAGTGATCAATCTATCCAAATATGATCTGGTGACATATGAAATTGATTTTGAGATATGCATTTTTGCTAGAACAAAAACTCAGGAAACTCTCTTAAATACTATGACTATCATAAGTGAATTGATTAAGCCAAAACCGCTGAGTAACAAATGCTATAAGGTTTTAAGTATTAAAGATCAAAACATGAATTGGATACGTGGACACGACTTACTTACGACAAAATTGGTTGTAGAATATAAGGGATTGATTCAACAGGAATAGTCCATGTCTCATTTTCATGATGTCAATCTCCCACATTTTCTTGCAATTCACGCAAAAGGTGGGCCAAGTTTTGCCACTTCTCATGTGATTACAGCATCAGGGCGTGAGATTAGATCTGCAGATCGCATACATGCTGCGCAGCACTACGTCATTGAAGGTTGTAGACTGAGTCATGAGCAGTTTGATGAATTTAATGCATTTTTTAGAGCGAGACTTGGTTCTGGCTTTGCTTTTCGCTTAAGGGATTACGCGGATTGCAAAATTACTGATCAACTTATTGCAATGGGCGATAATCGCTCCAAGCAATTCGAGCTTTATAAGACGTATAAAAGTGATGCATATACGTATCAACGAAGAATTACAAAGCTTTATAGGGGAGATGTATGTCTTTTAATTGATGAGACAGAAATCTCACCTAATTTTATTTGTCTAAATACAGGCATGATTACATTAGATTCTATTCTTACTGAAGGTAAGTCTCTCATGCTCAAAAATGCTATATTCGATGTGCCTGTACGGTTTAGTAATGATAATTTTAAATATTCAGTACATGCGGATGGCAGCATCATTATTGATAATCTCCATCTCATTGAAGTGATAGATCATGATGATTTAATTTAAAAATTCTGACTACTTCATCCATAGAAGGGGCATCATGAAACAATTATCAAAGGAAGTAATGCGGCTATTAAAAGCCATGGAGCAATTTGTGTATTGCTTTAATTTTTGTGGTAAGCGTAAATTCACTCTCACTTCATATAGTACTAAAATCACTGCGCAGGATATCATATATCTGCCACATTCTGGACTGAGTCTTACAGAAGCTATATTTAACGATTCTGCGCAAGATTCAATAAAGATTAGTGGCATCTGGGAAGAGCGTGGTATTAAAGAAAGTGATGATATCACTGGATACGATGTAGAAATAAGTATATATTTTCTTGAGTCTAGCGAGTTATATCATCTCTCCCAATATATTTGTACATCGATGATTAAAGATGGTTTGCGTTTTTATCTCAGTCTAGAGTCTGTCGTAACAAAACTAAAGCAAAGCGTAGTTGAGGTTTACGGCGCGCAATGCCGTGCCAATTTTGGAGATGCAAGATGTGGTATGGACAAAAGTAAATACCATATTGACGTTACTTGCGATAAAAACTTCGTAACTTGTTGCAATAAATTCAATAATGCGGTAAATTTTCGCGGAGAGCCTTTTATACCAAGCATTTCTTAACGATAGATCAGTGATGATATGAAAAACAAATTTTGGAAAAATTTTATTGATGGTTTTATGAGTGGTTATAATTTCGCGCGGCCATCTTTTTCCAATAACACAAAAATTAATCTCGTTGAATATTGGTTGACAATTACAGAATACATAAGTGCGTCATATAAACAAATAGCAGAAACAAATGAAAGAAGTTAAATCATTTTTTACAGAAGATAATCGTTTGAATAAAGGTTATGCGGATGACGCAACCAGTCCTCGTGACAACTTTTATCGCAGAAAAATGAGCGATACTCTACCACCACCAGATGTACTTGCTATGTACGAAGAAATACATCCAGGCACATTTGAAAAATTAATGACAGTCTTAGATAAAGAACAAAAACATCGTCACATGATGGACCAGATCAATGCTCAGATGCAGGCAAAAGCGCATAAAATGGGAAGAGTATTCGGATTCTTTATTATTTGTGTAATTTGCTATACCGTCTTAGAGCTTGCCAAGCACGATATGCTTACTTCTGGACTGATCTTTGCTGGCATTGCTTTTACTGGCATCTTTGGCGTGTCGATAATGATGAGAGTCAAAAGCGATAGACGACCTCAACATGACGAAAGATATTACAATAGAAAGAAACGGGACAATGTTCCTCATACGTCTGTGCCAGAGGCTGAGGTGCAACAACGCAATCTCGGGCCAAAAGAGAAGAGGGCGCATGGAAGAGCGCCAAGAAGAAGGAGTTAATATATCTAATTATTAGGTGTAAATGAAGCCATTTGCTGGATATAGCGATAGAAAGGGTGGTAAATCTGGTGGTATTCATGAATCAGATCCAGAGGGCGGAATATATCAAAGCCTTGATGGTAGAGATAATTTTTTAATTAAACGCGATATCAATAAGGAACAGAATGATATAGGCGAGTTCCTTACATCGCAAATTTTCGCTGCAACTGCGCCCGGATCAGGGTGTGCCGTTACTCTCATGCGATCAAATGATACACAAAAAACATTTCTCGCATCCAAATTTTACAAAGATGATTATCAGGATTTTTTTAAGGCCTTAGGTAAAAAAAGGCGTAGTGCTGGATTAGAAACAAGACAAGCTATAATGGGCACTCAATATGTTACAGCAGGGCTCAGAAGTAAAGATAGCAAAGGTCAGTACAAATATAGTAATTATGAGAAGATGATTGTTACATCATTATTAGTGGGGGATTACTCAGTACATTCTGGTAATATCGGAGTCATTAAGAAAGATGGGCAAGAAGAGCTTGTACGTATTGATTTTGGTGCTGCATTTAGAGACATTGGCGCTGACATTAACCCATATAAACCAATGAAAAATAGACTTGGTTTTGAAAAAAATTATTTCCTTAGAGATCACCCCAAACAAAGAATTTTTTCGAAAGAATTTTCTGCTGAACTGAAGAGAGTTGCCAGCATTGATCTGAAAGATGTGATAAGTAACGCATTTAAAGATATCGATACATATTATGACGCAAAAACGATAACAAAATTTGGGTTACAAATAGGTATGACAAAGGCAGATTTCCTTGATAGGCAGAGCAAGCCAGTTAATAAAGTTATATCCCACGTAACATCCATAATGGAAAAAAGAGCTCATTCATTGCGAGATCTTGCTACTGAAGTTGATTTGCAAATACTTATCCAAGACCAACGCAAAACTCAAAGTACCAAACTTGATGCTAGCAAGCTAACCATGATATTCAGAGAGAATCCGGAATATTTCAGCAAGATCGCAGATAAACCAAAACATAGCCAACTTCATTTGCAAATACCAACAAATGTACGAATGCAGATGACAGCTCTTATTCAGTCAGAAAATAAGAATATTGCTGATAGATTAAAACAGCAGGCACAAACCAAAGATATTGGGCTATTCTTAGAAGAGATGGGGCGTAGCAAGATATCTGACGAAATGAAAAAAAGAATTTTTGGCATCGATGCAACTAAGGAAAAAGCAATACGTCAAATTGATGTCTTGAGGCGTAATAAGGCGTTATCGCTAGATGTAATTGATGCATTAGAAAAGATGGTGCAAACTAAATGCATTAACGCCAATATATTATCTCAAAAGTCATTCGCTCTCATTCATGATGAATCTAAGATAGCACCACCACCTCTGCATACAGACCGTGATAGTATAACGTATAATGCTCCTTCCACGAAGAGTAGTGATAAGTTACGTCAAGCTCAAAACTACGAGCAAGCGCAAGTGCTGCATAAGCAATGCGCTGAGGAATTTAAGCAAATTTCTTGTATGAGTAATGATGATACTAAACTTACTATCATCACATATGTTGACCCTAATCTTACACCAGAAGAGCAAGATAATCCGAAAAACCATGTCAAATATCTCATTAAAAATTACGATCCAAAGAAAGGCACTGGTGAGTTAACAGATATTAAATTTGGTACAAATGTAGAACATGCTATCTGCGCTCCACAAAAACTTGGAGATAATGGAGCATTTGCAATACCGGCAATTATCAATAAAAAAGCGATGTTTCTTGTGAATAAAACACAAGGCAAAATGCCAATAACATTACATCAACTTGGAGGCGATGAGGCTGATAAAGAAATCACCCATGCGGAGCTTTTATCAAATACTCATGTAGCAAATATACGCAGCAATCATGATACAATAACACGGCGCAGCAGCGCTACGCAGATATTGGCCCCAAGGCGTCAGAATAAGAGCCCAGGAGCAAGAGGCGCCTGAGGATTAATATGTCAATCGCCCATCAAAGTCAGTTCATAAGTCAGAGCATTGTATTCATAATATGTCGTTGATACAGACCGGTCTAACACATAGTATATGTTAGCATCCATTAACATAACTGGGTTACTATGTGGACATACAACAATCGTGATTACGTGGGGAGCTTCGAGTTCGGAAACTGGTACAGGTATGTCATATGTCGTATCAACCCCCCAATTATCATAAAAGTTATATATGACGCAATCACATACCTCTGACTCTGTTGGGTAATATTGCGGTAAAGATGCAGCAGCCATTTGACTGAATGCTGCAGGCGTATATGAGATTACGCGTGACTACATTATCCTAAATTCCCACATCATCCATAGGCACGATAACTTCCGCTAACTCAAAAATCTTTTTCTGACTCTTCGTGAGTTCTTGAATAATCATTTTATCATCATAGATTTTGCACTTGAGAGCCCTGGTTAGCATGAGTGCTTGCTCTACTGTGAAGTGACCTACGAGCTTTTCTCTGAGTTCGATGAACACGATCAGTAATAGGAATTGCAAGAAGAGATATCCACTGATGGTTTTGTCAGAATGACATCTGATTGGTAGGAGGTCGAGGTCAGATTTTGCAAAGCCAAACACTTGCTCTATAGACTGGCGAATGTAGTAACTAGCAAGCACCTCTTGTGCTTTTATCTTCTTTGAAGAGATAAGCGTAAATATACCAGCTTTTTTAAAAGCGAAGCTATCAGCATCTTCATCTATTTCTTTCGGACTTTCTGTTCTTTGCGTTACTAATTTCTCTATATCTTTGGTTTTTTTGGCTGGATCTAGGATAATATAAATATATCCTTTTGCGCCATAGAGATCGATCTTGCGAGCTTTGACAAAGAGCGACCTTTTTCCATATTGTACAGCGTTCTTGAGCGCTTCTAACTGATGAGAGTATTTTGTGATCGCTTCTTTATATAGCACTCTACCAACAGGTAAGCGCATTAAAAAATCAATTTTATTATCGCGTAAGTGCTTGATGTTTGCCTCGGATAAAAAGCCAGCATCTAGAAGAGCAAAGGAGTAGCCACTACCAAGACTTTTCAGTTCATCTATGGTCGCTTTAAGAGTTGAAGTATCCGAGATATTACCCGGAACATACCTATAGAACAAAGGCTTTTTAGTTTCTTGTGCAAGTACGCAATGAAATCTAAATTGTTTTTCTATACCACCATCGCTATATCCAAAGGCATTAAAATTAGAACTATTTTCACATGGCAGACTTGTAGCATCTATGATGACATTTTTAAGCGAAAGACCCTCTGATAAAAGATATTTTTGAAAGAATTCTCTCTGCAAAGATTCCTTCCCCAAAACGCCTAGAAGGCGTGATATGTCTTGGGAAGATAATTGCGCTTTATGGCTAAGCGTCCCAGTTACATTGCCTTGCATCCATAGCTGACAGTTGTACATTGGCGCGGAGCTACAAAGGCGGTAAGACATAAGAGACAGAAGCTCTGGCTTTGCAGCAAAGATTGATTCAAGAGGCGAATAAATGGCGGATTTCTTGATAGACTCAATAGCCAAAAAACCATCCCCAAAATCTTGAATGAGTTTTTCTTGTGCTAAAACTGCGGAGATAGTGGGAGCTTTGCCTCTTCTAATTGGATGCTCCTTAGTACCTTTTGGAATTACATTTCCCTCTGCATCACATCTACCCAAATATTTAGACACAGCTCTTGATTGCTTTTTTGACGCGTCCCAAACTGCAGCGACCTCATAAGCATAAACTGCACCTGACTTCATTTTTTTCTTTCTGATAAAACTCATAACACGCGCCTATAAAAATAATAAATATAGGCACGAGAATATACAGAAAAATACTCAAAAGCAAGAGCCAAAACTACTCGTAAAGTCTTTATATATGAAGGTGTTGTGGAGAAGTCACGTAGCAGGAAGAAGACTATCGTGCCTATGGATGATGTGGGAATTTAGGATTATCTAGCAGAATCTTACTTACTTTTACTCAGCAATCTGATTATAGAAATAAGTCATATTATAAAAATTCCGACAAGATTAGTTACCAGGAAAGACAGCATTTACACCTTCCTATCACTATGTCTCCGTCAGAAGCAAATAGTATAGCAGATGGAATAATCAATTTGTCTCACTCAGAAAAGATAATATTCAAATTCACTCTGCCAATCACTTATATCTATTTGGAACCTGCGGATATGATAGAGATATTAGGTCATAGGATAAGAATTACAGATATCAAAATTAATGGGTTAGCAATGGAAATTACAGGTATTGGTTATTAATTAATGTGTGCACGCATGGTATTAGCCCTGAACGCACTTTGGTCTATGCTGTAATGTGAAATATTACCCAGATGATAATGTGCTAATCACATATTACGTTCTAACTGCAGCGAATAATCTATTCGATCGCTCTACCCCCAACCTCCACAACTTACAAATGAGAATAAAATGATTACATTACTTGCATCCATTGCTGGTTTTATCACGTCGATAATTCCAGAATTACTTAAATTCTTACGCGATAGACAAGATAAGCATCATGAACTGCAGATCATGGATCGACAGATGAAGTTTAGCGGTAGTTCATCTAATCAAGCGATAGAAGAGATATATATTGCTAAAGATATGGCAGAACAAGTCGCGCTTTATCATACTTATAAAACAGGCATATCTTGGGTTGATGCTCTGAATGGATCTGTTAGACCAGTACTTGCTTATAGCTTCTTTGCTCTATATTCTGCCATGAAGTCTATTCAGTATCGTGCTATTCACCATAGCGCTAGTGCTATTGAATATATGGACATATTGTGGAGTATAGACGATCAGGCAATTTTTGCCGGTATAATAAGCTTTTACTTCGGTCAGCGTACATTTAGTAAAATAACAGGAAGGAAATAGTCTATGCTCAGCACATCACAATATGGGATTGAAATAATTAAATCTTTCGAGGGATTCAGGCAATTACCTTATATTTGCGCCGGAGGTAAATATACTATAGGTTATGGACATGTAATATTGCCATATGAGTCATATGAATCTGTCTCTGCGGAGGATGCAGAAAATATCTTAAGACGTGATCTTGCGCACGCCGAGCAAGCTGTAATGCGGAATATTGATGTGAAGCTTACCCAAAACCAATTCGATGCTTTGGTATCATTAGTATTTAATATAGGACCCGCAGCATTGCAGCGTTCGACTCTCAGACAAAAAATTAATTATAATTCCTGCTTCGATGAAATTACACGCGAATTTATGCGCTGGGTATATGCTGGAGGACGTGTACTTGCCGGGCTTACGAAAAGGCGAATGCATGAAGCGAATTTATATTGTGTCTTATAGTTTCTTTATGCTACACTGCTCAAATATTAAACCAAGGCTAGACAATGCTTATTGTCATTATATTTATTGCAGCAACTTTGTTCGTTCTCATATCTGGAATATTGCTCATGGCACGTGGTGGAGCAGTAAATAAAAAATATGGCAATAAATTGATGATGATGAGAGTGATATTACAAGGCATAGCAATATTATGCATTGGTTGCATGTATTACTTTAAACATAGTGGTGGTTGATGTTATGCATATCGCTTTGGCACAAATTAATCTGACTTTGGGAGATTTTGAAGGTAATCATCAAAAGATATTAGATTATTGTACCAATGCTGATAAGGATGGTGCTGACATAGTAGTTTTCCCAGAACTTGCTATCTCAGGATATAACCCGGAAGATTTAGTATCACGTCCTGCATTTGTAGCAACATCGAAGCGTTGGCTTGATAAATTGGTGAGCGCCAGCAACAAATTCAATACCGCAATTGTTGTTGGGTCTGTATTTTTAAACCCAGTACTAACAGATGATGAAATACGTCGCGCTATCGAAGCAGAGCATCCAGATAGAGCAGAGCCATCGCTAATGGATCGATTAAAAGCTCTTGATTCATGCCTTGATTCAGATGAAGTTGAAGTTAGTGTAGATAGTATCGCAGGGCGCGCTGAGCATAAACCATGCAATGCATCATTTTTTATACATAAAGGCCATATCTTGCATCAACATGATAAGATAGCTTTACCAAATTATGGGATTTTTGATGAAAAGCGTACTTTTGCCGCTGGTAAAGTTTTTGGGTCGATAAGGTTTAAAGACTACATAATTGGCATGCTTGTTTGTGAGGATATTTGGGTGGACCAGATATACACAGTAGAGCCATGTGACCTCATTATCGTTCTCAATTCTTCTCAGTTTGTAGTGGATAAATACAAGGACAGGCTTGAGTTACTGAGGCGCCAAGCTCATGCTTATCAGGCTGATATAATATATCTTAATGCTGTTGGTGGACAAGATGCAATAGTATATGACGGAGGTTCCATGGTTGTTACAGATACTGGTCAGTTACTTCATCAGTCTGTATTTTTTGAGGAGAGTATGGATATAGTACCTTTATACGAAAAAACCGAATCCGTTCCACCTACTACTCCACCAAATGACGAAGCAAATCCTCTAACTGACCAGAATACCTCACCAACTGAAGAACAAAAAGATCCAGAATATGATAATATGGAGCATATTTATCAAGCCCTCACTTTAGCTCTACGTGATTACTTACGCAAAAATGATATAACTGATGTTGTGCTTGGACTATCTGGTGGCATTGATTCGGCTTTGACAGCGGTGATTGCGATAGATGCACTCGGCAAAGATAAGGTACATTTGGTCACTCTACCATCAAGATATAGCTCTACTGAAACACACAAAGACAGCAAAGAATTGCTTACTATGTTAGGCACTGAAGCGATGGAGATTTCAATTGAACCTATGTTTGAAGCAAGTTTAAAATCCTTGCAAACAAGCAAGCACACTGAGGAAAATCTTCAAGCGCGTATTCGCGGCTTGTTACTTATGGCTCTATCAAATGAGCATGGCTATATGCTACTTTCGACTGGTAATAAGTCAGAACTTGCTGTTGGATATGCTACATTATATGGAGATATGAATGGTGGGTACAATTTACTTAAAGATCTCTATAAAACAGATGTGTATAATCTTGCAAAATGGCGAAATGCACGTGGGCTAGTGATCCCTGAGTCTATTATGACTAAAGCTCCTACGGCAGAACTCAGTCCTAGTCAAAAAGATTCAGATACTTTACCTGAGTATGAAGTATTGGATCGAATTTTAATGAGTTATATAGAAGAAGGAAAGTCTCGCGATGAAATAGTAAGGCATTGTAAAGTCAGCGCGAATATGGTTGACACTATTCTTAAATTAGTGAAAATGGCAGAGTTCAAAAGAAATCAGGCTACGTTAGGGCCAAAGATCAGAAATATGAGCTTTGATTTGGATTGGAGAATGCCAGTTACGAATAGGTTTATATACTAACATCACACATCACAAATGTTGGTTTCTTACCTTGCCCATGTTTTGTGCTGCCCTTTACCTTTTGAGCTTTTATATTTTGCAACATTACGTGGTGGCTGATGGTGTATCAAGCTCTCTTGCATCAATTTTGCTTGTCTTTTTGTTTTTCTTTGCGTTGTTTGCAACTGTGTTTTTTGTTTTGTATTGCTTTGTCTTTGTTCTTTGGAGGCTGGTGCATGTACGCTTTGTGACGTTGTTTTTTGTTCTATTGCGTTTCCTTTGCGTTGTTCAGAAGCAATTGCGTGTGAATGCAAAGGCCGTGGTTTGTTATATAATGCACTATCCAGATATTTCCCTTGATAAGTATTACACATATGGTCAATATGCATGCTTTCTCTAGCGTATTTTAGAGGATTGTCTATAGCATGTTTATCTCCGTATAAACATGCTTGTTCAGCTGCTGAAGCAAATCTACCACAATTCCACCAATCATGCTGCTTACCAGTGTACTTGGCTGTGAATGTAAATTGCTCATCCTTTATTGGAATCTTTTGATCTGCAAATGCCCTTCTTATTTCTTGTCGTATTGGCTGCAAGTTGTAATTTCCCTCGCGCATAGAATCTGTATGCACTACCTCGATTTTATTTTGTTGATCAATCCTAATTGATAAATGCGTCCAATGATCACGTGGAGGATTAAGTGGTAGTTTTTTGTCTGCTGCACGAAATAGATTTGCTATTTGTCGTACCATTCTACGTATCCCTGTAAGCTCTGTGGGCTGCTCTTGAGCAATTTTTGTAGAAATAGTTAATGGCCTCTTGCCACCTGATGCCTTGATAGCATCTTGCACAGCTTGAGATATGCTATATCCATTTGATCCATGGCCCTCGGGGTCGCTAGATGGCCCTGGATCATCACTCGCAGGAGGTGTTATTATTGCTATTCCCTTTTGTTCATCTCGTGCAAAAAGCTCACGCACTGTTGCTTTATTTCCCGCACTGACTCCATCTGTATCAAGGTTTACCGCGCCTATAGGGCGCCAGTCAGATGCTATTGCATGATGCGCTGTAGCGGCGTAGAGTTGCGCAGTAGTATATTTATCTGCTGGTGTAAATAGCCCCCCACTTTTTATTGACCTGATCTTTACGATTGTAGGTTTATTGACTTCTGTGTTCTTTGTTTCAGCATCACCATCAATCGCCCAATCATCTTCTGCCATATCGTACCTTATTTATTGCTAATGCTTTATTACTTAGTGCAACTCTCAACTGAAATACTAGACTTCGCAATCTAGACTATATGGACTTGTTGACATTTTTTATTTAGAAATGTAGTCATTTTACTATAGCATAAATTTTATAAATGTCGACACTGCTTAGTCTAAGCCAGTTCTATAATATGCTAGGTTATAAGTAGTCAAACGAATAACTACTAGATGTAATACTTAGCTTATTGTCATTCCACCGCTTTTAAGCTATCTTAAGATAAATCATTTTATAGTTATATGACAGTCATTACACGCTTTGCTCCATCTCCTACAGGCATGCTTCATATTGGCAATGCTCGTACTGCACTAATCAATTTTCTTTATGCTCGCAAGTATAATGGAAAATTTATATTACGTATTGATGATACAGATTTGGAACGCAGTAAAAAGGAATATGAGGATGCGATCATTCGTAATTTAGAGTGGCTAGGACTTAATTGGGATATGACATTCTCACAATCCAGTAGGCTAGAGAAATATGAAGCGACAAAAACTGCTCTGCTCAAAAGCGATAGGCTTTATGAATGTTATGAAACTCAGGACGAGCTTGAAGTTAAACGTAAGCTGCAACTTGCTGCTCATAAACCTCCGTTATATGACCGTGCCGCACTCGCTTTATCAGATTATCAGAAAACTCAATACAAAGCCGCTGGAAGAAGGCCACATTACCGTTTTTTGATGAATGACAAACCTATCATATGGGACGATATGATTAAGGGTAAAGTACATTACGAAGCTCATAATATTGGCGACCCGATTTTGATACGCGAAAATGGTAGCATGACATATATGCTTTGCTCTACAGTTGATGATATTGATTATGATATCAGTCATATCATACGCGGAGAAGATCATGTGAGTAATACGGCTGTGCAGATTCAGATTTTTGAAGCATTAGGAGCGAAATTACCAACTTTTGGACATCTTAGTTTGGTCAAGACACGTGATGAGAAGATATCGAAACGCAAAGGTGGTTTTGATATTGATTCTATGCATAATGAAGAAGGGTTTGAAGCTATGGCTATCAACAGCTTTTTTAGTACCATTGGCACCTCACTTTCTGTTACGGCTAAGAAAAATTTACAAGACCTAGTTCAAGATTTTGACATCACAAGCTTCTCCAAAAGTCCTACGACATATCTTCCAGAGGAGCTGGATCGCGTAAATCATAAACTCATATTGTTGTTTGGATATAATGAAATAAAGGAAAAACTGAAAGAAATTGGTGCTAGCTATATTGATGAGACTTTTTGGCTTGCTGTGCGTCCTAATTTAAAAAAACTGCGTGAAGTCAAAACTTGGTGGGATATTTGCCACAATCATATCAAGGTAGCAAATATAGATAATGAATATCTCAAAATTGCAGCATCTCTATTACCAGATACCAAATTTGACGAGAATACATGGTCTCTTTGGACTAAAAAAATTTCTGAGCAAACCAGCAGATCTGGTAAGGAACTCTTCTTACCTTTGCGTCTAGGACTTACTGGTATGGAGGCAGGACCAGAGCTAAAGCATCTTTTGCCTTTGATAGGCAAAGAAGAGACTCTGAAGAGATTACTAGATAAATAAAAGAGTAATTATGACAATAGGATATGACGCGTCTGAGATAATAGATGCACATGGAGAGCAAGCGACCCCAATAACCATTGCAGCGCAGTGCCTACAATTGTTATTTGGCTTGTCATGCTCATCTCTACTGACAAATTGCATTTTTGATATACCTGTGCTTGGCTATATATGGAAGATATGTGGCGCAGCGCTATGCCTTAATATATTGGGTATGACTGCATTATCTGTACTCTGTTGTATTACTAGCTGTATAGAAGTATATCATAATTATAATTTCGAAAATGGTGAAGATATGGGTTGTATAGGCTCATCTGAGTCAGATAGCGAGGAGTAATATGCAATTGTATAATTAACTTAGCATGGCTGTGATATGTCCAAAGAATCTAAAGCGAAAGAAAATTGGGATAAAATAAGATCAAGCGTGGCAAAGATTAGGCATGCGCTGATACCTGATCAAAAACTCAGAGTTGATAGTGTTAGAGTGCATCTTGAGAACGATTTGTATTTACAAGAAATCACCTCTGGAAAACAAATAGTGTGTGATGTAGAGTATCAGATGCTCTTTATGACGCCAGAAGAGCTTGAGAAGTGTAAGTTACATTACGATAATGGCGCGCTAAAAAATGCTAAAGGCGAAGTTGCAGATACCGCTGGAATGCAGAGTAAAATGATGGATGATGGGCAGGCCTTCGTTATGAGTAAGGATGGAGATTTATATGTTGGTACTCATACTGGAGAGTTAAATAGATCACGTAAGAATCTATCACATGCATCTTTCTTAGGCGGCAGGCCAGCAGAAATGGCAGGGATGATTGGTATTAATGATAAAGGTAAAATTGTTGAGATAAGAGATATCAGTGGGCATTATCGACCTGAAGCGCTAGATATGTATCGTGGCATAAAGGCATTGGAGAAAACCATGCCTGGCGTTTTTGATAAGCAATGTCGGATATACTTCCTTCAAACTCTGAAAACGTTCACTATTCAGGCTTTCCTCAAAGATATGGAAAAAGAAGTTGCGCCAGGACAATCCAAATACGATATGCTACGAGCAGAGCGCATCACTAAGGATAATGCAGCTTTGTCCAAATTAACAAAAAGCACATCGCCGACAGCAACGCCCAGGAGCCAATCGCGCACTTCGTCTCCAACGCTAGATAGATAACAGTACTTGTGTACAAAATACTCTATTTGCGTTATAAACCTCAATAACGGATTACTTGTACTTCGCGCCGTTGCGAGGAGGCGGAGCCGAGGTGGAAATCTATTTTATCATTTTGTGGTAATTTATGGATCGCCGCGGGCTTTTACAGCCATCGCGATGACGGTCGTAGCTATAAACATCCATTATTGGAGGTTAGAAGACTCTCCTAGGATTTGAAACATGCAATTTATTGATGAAGCAAAAATATTCTTGCGTAGCGGAAACGGTGGTAATGGCTGCGTTAGTTTCCGTCGCGAAAAATATGTAGATATGGGCGGACCAGATGGTGGAGATGGAGGGCGTGGTGGTAGTATCATTATTGAAGTTGATACTCATATAAATACTTTATTGCACTTTCGCTACAAACAACATTTTAAAGCTAGAAATGGTGAAGGCGGGAAGGGTAGCACTCGCACTGGTGCTTCTGCAGAAGATTTGGTGCTAAAAGTTCCAATTGGTACGCAAATATTATCAGATGAAGATGAGCATTTGATTTTTGACTTCACTTCTCCTGAACAAACTTTTACCATTCTTAAAGGTGGTAAAGGTGGGTTAGGTAACGCGCATTTCAAATCCTCGATCAATCAAGCTCCAAGAAGAATCATACCGGGCGAAGAAGGTCAAGAGTTGTGGGTTTGGTGCAAACTCAAACTACTTTCTGATGCTGGATTAATAGGACTACCAAATGCTGGTAAGTCTACGTTTTTATCTCGCGTTACTGCTGCAACCCCTAAAATTGCTGATTATCCATTTACCACACTCAAACCACAACTTGGTGTAGTTCGGCAAGATGATATAGAATTTGTGCTTGCTGATATGCCTGGCCTTATCGAAGGCGCGCATCTTGGACATGGTCTAGGGGATAGATTTCTCAAGCATATAGAACGCTGCGGCGTGTTATTGCATCTGATAGATTCAACAAATGAGGATGTTGTAGGTAGTTACATGACTATAAGAAATGAACTAAATGCTCACTCTGAATTGCTCTCAAATAAGCGAGAAATAGTCGCGCTCAATAAAGCTGAACTGCTTAGCGAGGAAGAGCTTAAACTCAAAATGAAGCAGCTTAAAAAAGTGACGGATTCAAAGATTTACATTATATCCGGTCACACTGGACAAGGCGTGAAGGAAGTACTCTTCGCAATGTATGATATTATTCACGGCGAAGGTGAGTAGACCCATAAAATCTCGAAGTCTTTCTTCGAAACTTCATATGAATAAAGATTCATCGCTGCTCGGACGAAGTCTTATGCGACCATTTAATAAATTCATCATAGGGCATATAATTTTCATCATGCTTCGCTAGAAGCTCCGTTGCTATAAAAATATTATTGTATAACTTACCTTTGGCCACTATAGCTTGGTCCTCGCGAAATAATGTAGGAATCAGGCCTTTATAATGGACATCAAGATCCTTATCAAAATCAGTGATACAAAATGCAATCGTGCTATGATCAAGTTTAATTATCGATCCAGGTTTTACTATACCTCCTACACGTATCTCTTGAGTTAAATTAGCTTTGTGCAATTGCGAAGGTGAATAAAAAAAAATAATTGAATCTGACATAGCATGTAATAATAAAGCAATACCTACGCCAATTGATAGGATGACAAGGCATATAACAATCAGCCTAGCTTTGACTGCCTTAGTCATATCTTTTACCATCTACGGTACGTATAAAGCTTATTATCGACGAGATTGCTAGCAGAGATAGAGTGAGCAAGCTGAAAATATATGACAAAATTAAGTACTGTATCATCTATATACCAACTAAAGCATTAGCAAATTCTGATGCATTGAACGGTTTAAGATCATCTATTTGCTCTCCAATACCTATAAAATGTATAGGTAATTTAAATTTCTCGCTTAAGCCTATTACTACGCCGGCTTTTGCAGTACCATCTAATTTGGTCACTACGAGACCAGTAATATTCGCTGCCTCACTAAAATTTGCCACCTGGCTGAAAGCATTTTGCCCAGTGGTAGCATCTATAACAAGCATGGTCTGATGCGGAGCTGTTACATCTAGTTTTTTTATCACTTTTACTATTTTTGCCAGTTCTAGCATTAAGTTTTTGTGATTATGCAGTCTACCAGCTGTATCTATAAATAATATATCTGCATTTTTTTTAATCGCCATCTCCACTGCTTCATAAGCAAGACTTGCTGGATCCTGGTTATCTGACCCAGTGATGATATCACACTTTGCTCTGTTTCCCCATTGTATCAGCTGCTCTTTTGCCGCTGCCCTGAAAGTATCACATGCGGCAACCAGCACTTTTTTACCCTGAGCTGTATATAGATAAGCTAGTTTACCAATTGTTGTGGTTTTGCCATTGCCATTTACGCCACATACTAAAATAATATTTAACTTATCACTTATAGAAAATGTTACCTGGTTTGCTGACAATAAATGATCGATTATATTGGCTAATTCTTGCTTCACTCGCTCTGCAGTTATATCATCCTTGTTGAGTTTTAACTCTCTCATCTTTGTTATGATACTATTTGCAGTATCAACACCAAGATCAGCTGCAATCAACAAATCTTCAAGCTGATTTAGACTTGTTTCATCAAGTTTTGTTTTAAACAAAAGATCACTGATACCATCAGAAATTTTATTGGATGTTTTGTACAGCGCTCCTTTGAGTTTGTTAAACCATGACATTATTTAAATAACCTTTTTTTAGAGTCATTTAAAAACTGCCTCATTTGATCTATGTTTAGCGACTTATCAAGATTACGATAATCTACAGGCTGATTTGTTACCAAAAGAAAATCTATAATAGCTTTAAGCTGCATATTATCAGTTTTTAAGTCCTTTTTTAACGCCTCTAATTCTGGTGTTTTGCCTAACATAGCATAAGCTATAGCTAATCTTAACACATCCTGCACAGCATTATCCTTGATTGTTCTAGTCATAGCTTCATCTATGGAAGGTTTAGCATATTCTATATAATCCTTCCATTTACCAGCTTTAAAATAAGCTTCCTTGCGCATTGTTTGAGATATTGGATCTTGGTCACTATCAGGAAGATAGGATAATGCATCATTATATTTTCCTAAATCTATGAAAGCTTTGGCCTTGAGTTGTTGACGATATATATACTCCTTAAAAGTAGTGGTGCTTTTATCTGTAGAATTCAGTATATTGACAGCGTCTTGTGGATGATTATCCATAATGTAAACCAGAGCTAAATGATCTGCGTTGATCACTTTCTTCTCACCACTGAGTCTATAATCTACCTGATGTTTAAGTAACTGCGCCGCTGTATCAAGGAGATCAAGGTTAATCAGCTTTTTTGCTATCATAAGAATAACATTATCACCTTCTGTACCTATTGGGGTTAAGTCACGAAATTCATAAAATAGGGCCACTGCATCAAAATCATTCATTTTCTCGGCTGTGCCACCAGGTAAAAAGATGCTATTGTAAATCTTTACCATTTCAGATGAAATATAAAAATTGTGGAATTGGTTATCAAAGGCAGTAAGCATATATTTATAAGTACGCATGGCATTGATAGGTTCGTTATTGTCCTTGTAAAGCTCCGCGATTGTTAAAAGAAGATCAAACTCCACTCTATCTCCACGCCAATCAAAACGTATTTTGTCAAGACGTTCAATTGCTTTGTTAGCGTCGATGTCATTAGCATTATACAATATCTTGACCAACTCTAACTCCGCCCTAGTTGCATTATATAGATCATCTTTTTGACCAATGAGCTCAATCAATAATTGCTTTGCAAGGTTAATTTGATCCTTTTTACGATAATAATTAGCTTTGTAGAATTTAAGAGTATCAGCAAGTACGGTCTTATTAGGAGGTGTACGTAATGATTTAAATAAAGCTTCAAGAGTGCGTAAATTGTTATTCTGTAAACACAAGTCTATTTCGGCGAAGGCAAGAGGCCAATACAAATCTTCAGGATAAAGACTCACAAATTTGTTAAGCGAGCCTATTAAACCTATTGTTAGCGGGGTATTACCAAGCATATATTCGTTATAGTTACGAAATAATGTCATTTCTTCTGGTTGAGCTGAGTTATACACAGTTCCTAGCTTGTCATATATAATCTTAGCTTCTTTATACTTACCTAACATTGTGAGAGTTACTGCTTTTTGAAAAAGGATCACAGTATTTTTATCAAAATCACCTGGCTTCATCTGACTAGCGAGATTTAAAACAGCAAGAGATTCATGGTAGAGTCCATGCATGAAATAAAATTGTGACAAATCTAATTTTTTATTATAATTATCCAGATCGTCGTGACTAGATACGATAGACTGCCATAAATGATCTAGAATTGGCGTAAAGCTCTTAATCACCAGAGCATTTGTAATAATTGGCAGCATAGAACTGATTTTTGTTTGAGACGCAATTGGCGTAGGCTTGACATTGGCATTATTAATTGCATCTGGTATTTCGTAATGCGAATTGATTGCGATATTATCTTTCGTGATATCTATAGTAACGCTATCTGATGTTAAAGCCAATCCTAGGCCTTGAAACGATGGTAATAGTTGAAAATCTACAGCAGATCTTGGTTTTGTAATAAAAGCCCCAACTCGGCTGGCCACTACGGCACGGAGTGTATCCCCAACATCTGGATCTTGAAATTCTATTACTTTTGGATTGCCTAAATTATTTTGAAAAATAATCGATTGCTGAGGTTCGCTGATTACTTTTGTAGGAGCGACGAGGCTATTTTTGATTGCTGTTTTGGATAAGTTAAGATTCCAGTACGCAGGCGTAGTGCTCGTACTAATATAAGGTAATTTAGATGCGCTAATCTTAAGAATCGTCACATCACCGGGGACTTGTTTGTAGTTTTCAATATAATCATTTTGTTGTATGACAAACTCTGTATATGTATCAAAGACAAGCCAAATATACTTACCGCGTTTGAACACTGCAGCACGAGGCTTGTTCTTAAATGGAAATTGTATGGTGATACCATCACGCGTTTTGGTATAGCTTACTACAACGGCTGATTTTTTTGGAGCATCCGCTTCATCTGATTCGATAGATTTGACTTTTGCTTCAGCATTTAGTTGAGTAATTGGCAGGATAACATCATTACTTGGTAGAGGCTTTGTTACTTCAACTTGCTGCTCTGGAGTTTTTGCTTGCTCTTTTAATTTAATTGCCGTGAGCTTCTCGCCATCTATTTTACCAGTAAGTGAATATTTTGTTTTTGTTGCAAAAGAAAAACCTCGTCCATCAGCGCTGGTGGAGAAAGATCCAGCAAATTTTTTGAGATTGTTTTCATTATCTAGCACTAATTTTATTGGTTTATTTGCAACGACTGTAGCTAAATTAGTATTGAAATTTGTGTGCAAATGTACAGAGCGATCATGATAAAAGACAAATACAGTTTGCCCATCAATTTGCTTTGTTTCTACTCTGACAGTGGAAACGGCATGAGATATTGTTGAGCAACAGAGCAAAAACAACACAGATAATGAGTAGCGCAATAAACGCATCAGCTTCAACACATAAAGATTACTTTGGGTCAGTGTGAAAGATAGCTATAAGCCATTTTGAAGTAAAGTTATTTCTAGATTTCAGGATGTTTTTACAAAATCACTTATTTGATTATGGTTTCTACGTTAATTTGAAAAATAGTAGGTATGAGTAACGGTAGGTCAAATCTTATCATAATAAATAGCGCGACATTTACGAAGTAGATTACTAAACTATTTCTACTGATCAATCTGAGATCTATAGAAATTGGTTTGTCATATTTTCTAATGCTAAGTGCATAGCAAGTAACGCAAACCATTGCTGCCATCATAATGCTATCTTTGAAAGAAAAAGCGTGAACATAATCGGCAAGCATTATTGTTGATAAAGTGAGTAATGGCATATACCCTGGATCACTTACTCCACTACGATATAATTGGCCTATTAGCATGAAAGCTATAACTAAAGTCCCATATTCAAATATTTCATAAGTGAATGGTGTTGCCGCTATGAGCGATAAACAGATTATAAATGTTCCCTTTTCATCATTCATCTCATATTGACGTATAAAGTGTAATACGCATTGCCCAAAATATATGCTAAAGAGCATATTCATCATCGTAGTAAAGTGTATCATCTCCAGGACCTGAAGACATATACCTAGAATCAAAATATTTACTTTAGGTTTAGTAAAATTATATCCAGCAAAAAAACAAAAGACTGGCATGACGCTGCGGCCTATCATTCGTAGTAAAGGGTCATGATAAAAGCCTATCCACCCGAGATGATCTATAATCATGCATATAACAGCTATGGCTCTTAATAGATCTTGATAATTTGCTTGAGAGACTTTCGTCATATCTTCCTTACTGCACGAATGATATTTTTATCAATCACCCCAAAGCAAAAAGCAGATATAACATAAGTGACAATGCCTATTATAATTGTCACGCCCAATGCTAGTATTTGCGTCATGATTGAAGTGGAATAATGATAATCTTTTATGTAATAACCTAAAAATAATATCACTACTGATAGTATTAGAGAAGAAATGCATATTTTCAATGTGTAACTACCTATATCATTTTCTCTACATAGATAGCCATGTTGTTTTGCGTAACGAACTAATAGCCATACATTGTACCAAGCCGCAATGGAGGAACCAAGAGCTATGCCTACATGCTCAAAGGGTATCATAAGTGCAATATTGAGTAGGGTATTCACAGTTAGTGCATAAATAGTGATCTTCATAGGAGTTTTGGTATCTTGATTAGCATAAAAGATAGGCATAAAAATTTTTGTTAATATAAAAGCAGGTAGTCCTATAGCAAAACCAGCAAGAGCTTCCGCTGTTTTAATAGTATCCGTACTTGTGAACGCCCCATGTTCATAAATAATATGTATTATTTGATGCGACAATACTATGATACCAGCAGAACATGGTACAGACAAAAAAAGAGCGAATTTAATAGCATTATTTTGTGTTAAGAAAACTTGCTTCATATCACCTATCTTATATAGCCTAGATAGTGTTGGTAATAAAATAGTACCAAAAGCTATGCCAATAATGGATAGTGGGAATTGATATATTCTTTCGGCATAGGAAAGTATTGACACAGCTCCTGGAATAAAACTTGCGATTGATTGAGAAATGAAGAGGTTGATCTGCGCAGTGCCAGAGCTGATTGTTGCTGGGATCATTAGTATCAAAAACAGCTTGATATCATGATCATATATATTGATTCTTTGTGGTAGTCTTATGCGTAGATGATTGCGTCTTGCGGCAATCCACATGAAACATATTTGCATAATGCCAGCAAGGATAACAGAATAAGCTATGGCTTTTTCGGGGGCGATGTAATGTTCGAGGCTTTTGCTACCAACAATTACCACCACATTTAGTACCACAGGAACAAAAGCAAAAGCCGCAAATTTACTGATAGAATTAAGCATTCCACCTAGTAGTGCAGCAAGTGATATACAGATCAGATATGGCATTGTGATACGGCAAAGCAATACTGTAGTTGTAAATTTTTCAGGCTCTAGATGGAATCCTGGGGCTATTATAAGCATTAGAAATTGCATAAGTAACTGAGTGACGCCTACTAGGATAATGAGCGTTAGTAACAACAAATAGAAAATTTTGCTCGCGAATTTCTCTGCCGCATCATCAGACTCTATCATTTTGCGATTAAAAATTGGTACAAAAACTGATGACAGTGCGCCTTCTGCAAATATACGTCTGAATAAATTTGGTAACTTAAATGCAACATTTACGCTATCCGCGATCGGTCCGGAGCCAAACATTGTTGCAATGAATAACTCTCTACATAGTCCTAAAATGCGCGAAAGCAAAGTATAGAAGGCAACAACCATACCTGAGTTGAATAGTGATTTCGTCATTTTCTATGCATAAATCAACTTTCCCGAATAGTATGTAGCATAGCCATTATATATACTGATAACAGCAGATACCAGGACAAAGTTTAATATGTGTCAGGAAGTATTTAGTTAAAATACTTCCTTTCAGTAGAGCGCTGAGGTGGCGCATCGTTATTATCTGATGATCTGCTTTTACTACGCTCGCGATCATTACCTCGATTAGGACCTCTATCATCACGTTTTCTGCCGTTATTATGACGCTCAGGACGATCAGATGTGTCGCTAGTAGGGCGATTACTCGTATCGTGATTTGCCTCAAGTCTCATAGATAATTTAGCTTTGCCTTTAGGATCGATACCTATAATCTTAACTTTAATTACTTTACCCATGGTAAGATGATCATTGATGTTTTCAACGCGCTCATCAGCAATTTCACTGATATGGATAAATCCGTCTCTACCAGGCATGTAGTTAATAAAAGCTCCAGATTCCAAGACCTTCACTACTGCGCCATCAAATATTTGTCCAATTTCTGGCTCAGCAGTAATGGCCATCACCATTGCCATAGCCTTATCTAGATTTTCCGAGCCTATAGCAGAGATTTGTACTTTGCCATCGTCGCTAATGTCAATTTTTGCACCTGTTTTTTCACAAATATCTTTAATGACTTTACCACCAGGGCCAATAATTTCACGGATTTTATCCTTATTGACCTTGAATGTCTTGATCACAGGTGCATGCAGACTTATAGCAGTTCTATGACTCTCCAGTGCTTTAGCCATTGCTTTTAAAATATGCAGACGCCCTTCATTCGCTTGGCTAAGTGCCTGCTTCATAATGGCGAATGTAATACCTGTAATCTTGATATCCATTTGAAGAGCAGTGATCCCTTTAGCTGTACCAGCTACTTTGAAATCCATATCTCCCAGATAATCTTCGTCACCAAGTATATCGGATAATACAACAAATTTTTCCTTCTCCTTGATTAGACCCATAGCGATACCAGATACTGGGGCTTTAAGTGGAATACCAGCATCCATCATTGCAAGAGATCCACCGCAAACTGTAGCCATTGAAGATGAACCGTTGGATTCTGTGATCTCTGACACTATTCTTATCGTATAAGGAAATTCTTCTTTAGATGGCATGACTGGATTAAGCGCTCTCCAAGCTAGCTTGCCATGTCCTACCTCACGTCTACCAGGAGCTCTAAGAGGAGTAGCTTCTCCAACAGAATAAGGTGGAAATATATATTGCAGCATGAAATGGTCACGTAAATCCTGATTGAGTCCATCTACGATTTGTTCATCTTGCGTCGTACCAAGAGTCGCGACTACGAGACCCTGCGTTTCACCACGTGTAAATAAAGCGGAGCCATGAGCTTTAGGTAGTAGAGAAGTTTCACACTCTATTTGCCTGATATCAGTTACTTTTCTACCATCAATTCTGACACCTGTGCTTAAAACTGCGGCTCTCAAGATAGATGCTTTTGCTGCATCAAAAGCAAATTCAACATGCAAAGCTGTAATACTCTCATCTTCTGTTAAAGTATCAGTAATAGACTGCTGCACTGCAGTGAGAGCATGCTCGCGCTTTTGTTTTTCTTTGATAGTAAAGGCTTCAGTAATTTGAGTAGCGTAATTTTTTATTATCTTTTGAAGTAACGCTGCATCAACATTAGGCTCTGGTAACTGCCATTTTGGCTTACCAACCTCAGCTACAAGTTCGTTAATCATCTGAATTACTGGTCTTAATGCATTATGACCAAATTCAACCGCTGATAACATTTCTTCTTCTGATAATTGATCGGCTTCGGATTCTACCATCATGACGGAAGTATCAGTGCCAGCTACAACAAGATCCAATCTACTGTTTTTTGCATCTTCAAAAGATGGATTGATAACAAATTCACCATTAATATGCCCAACTCTTGCTGCAGCAATTACTTCTGTTAAAGGTACGCCAGAAATAGCAAGAGCAGCTGCTGATCCAATAATAGCTAATATGTCAGGATTATGCATAGGATCATAAGATAACACTGTACATATTACTTGTGTCTCATTAAAAAATGACGGGTGAAATAATGGCCTCAGAGGTCTGTCGATAAGTCTACAAACCAAAACCTCACGATCTGATGATCTTCCTTCACGCTTAAAAAACCCACCTGGGATTTTACCAGCTGCGAAAGCCATTTCACGATAATGTACTGTGAGTGGAAAAAAACCAATACCATCTCTAACACTTCTAGCACTTACTGTCGTGCATAATAGCATTGTCTCTCCCATGGAGATGATGACCGCGCCATCAGCTTGACGAGCAACTTTTCCTGTTTTTATAGTTAGTGTGTGACCGCACCATGTGATCTCTTTTACTGTTTCATTAAACATATATTATATTTTCCTTGTAAATAGCGTTGATTTGACACAGTAAGATCTGTACAAAAATGCATCTGAAGTGTCAAACAGAAGTGTACAATAGGACTGAGAAAGTATGAACATGTGTAAAGAGATACCTATTTACGCAGACCTAATCTTGTAATAAGAGTAACGTACCGATTTAGCGCTGTGTTTTTTATATAAGTAAGAAGTCTCTTGCGTCTTCCGACTAACATAAGCAATCCACGTCTAGAATGAAAATCCTTATGATTGGATTTCAAATGTTCCGTAAGATTAGCAATACGCTCTGTTAAAATGGCGCATTGCACCTCAACAGATCCTGTATCATTGTCTTGATTAGCATAATCTTTAATTAGTGTTTGTTTGCGTTCTGCTGTAATCGACATCTTTAATCTCCTATATATCTATAAATTAAACACCCTCGAAGAATAAAAACGGCCTTGAAGTATTTTGCCAATAGCTAGCAAATTATCGTGATGACGTAGCCATAAAAGCTCTGTATCTGGTCTATCAACGGTTACCATTTGACCATATTTGACTTTAAGGGCCAGTATGTCATCAACGTCAAGTACCAGGATGTCGTCCAGTACCGCATCAATTCTCGAAGTTTTTTCTATCAAATGCTTTGCAGCATCGTCTTTTGTCATTTGTACCAAATCGGTAAAGCTTATAGAAGTGCTTTCTACAAAAATGCCGACTTGCTTCCGCGCTAATTCTAGCACAAAACCCAAGCTTTGCAAGGAGAAAGCTATATCCTCCCCTAAAGTCCTTATATAGGTACCTTTTGAGCATGTGGCTTCATAAGTAGCAATGTGATTTTGCTCGTCATATCCAAGGCATTTGATATCAAAGATAGTGATAATGCGCGGTTTAAGCTCAAATATTTCTTTTGCTCTCGCCATATCATAAGCTCTACGTCCAGCTATTTTTAATGCTGAAAATGCTGGCGGTATTTGCTCTATAGATCCAATAAATTTTGTTACAACAGCAAAGCATTGGTCTTTCGTAGGGAATATATCTGTTGTCGCTATTACCTGACCAACTCTATCTGCAGTATCTGTTCTTGTTCCGAACTGAATTTTAAAACGATATGTTTTTTTTGCGTCCATTATATAAGCTACAAGTTTAGTAGCTTCGCCTATAGCGAGAGGTAATATTCCCTCTGCCTCGACATCCAATGTTCCTGCATGACCTATTTTAGGCTTTATCCCTGTATATGCTTTTATTATCCTACTTATGGCGCCCACTACTTGCGCCGAACTAATTCCAGTAGGTTTATAGATATTTAGCCATGCATTCAGCGTCATATCATTGCATTTTTTTATAAGCAATGGTGGAAAAATGTATGAGTGCAGAGCTTGCTATGATACTAGCAGTTGTACTAAGATCATAATAAAATGATATGCATAATCCAGATGTGCAGGCTATGAGTGCTATACATATGCTGCAGCATATCATTTGTATAGGAGTGTTGCTAAGTAATAGAGCTGTCGATGCAGGAATAATAAGCATGGCGCTGACAAGTAATATTCCTGTGATTTTCATGCTAAATGCAAGTACTAAAGCAAGCAGAATGAGCAAAATCAATTCTGTTTTTTTTGTGTCGATACCATGTACTTTTGCAAGATCGGTATTTAAAGATAATAACACGATATCATTCAATTTAAGCGCAAAAATTATAGCAGTGAGAAATACTAGCGCTGCTAAAATCGCAATGTCATTGTGATTTACTGATAGAATGTCTCCAAGTAGCAATATGTTTAAGTTGATGCTATTTGGGGCGATATTTGCTATTAACAAACCAAGTGCTAGCATTGTATTGGACACAATATTAATCGAAGTATCACCGTCTAATTTAGATTGAGTTACGAAGACCAATAATGCAAATATTACTGCAGTTAAAGGAGCTGAGATTATGATGGGAATTGCGTAGCATAAACTGAGACTTGTTGCGAGTAAACATGCGTGGGCAAGACCATCTGCAAAATAGGATTTTTTTTGCCATAATAACGTGCATCCCAGAGGCGAGAACAAGAGGCAAATCAATAAACATGCGAGGATTATTGTGATCATGTAAATTTTTGTGTTATGTCAATGGTATTAAATATTTCTCAAGATTCCTTATGACCAAATCTGCGTCACTTGCATTCAGTGTACCGAGTTTCTCGATAATTAATTTTGCACCAATAGAAAAGATCTTCATCCTTATTACTGAGCTGCTAGATAACCCGATGCATTGTATGTCGGTAATTTTAATATCATCTACCCAACTGCTTTGCTTAGCGCTAGTGATCATTGCCATTATACAATGATTGTGATTGACATGATACTTCTCAGAAGAAATCACAAGAGCTGGGCGTTTTTTAGCAGAATCGATGTCCGTGAATGGAAATGGTACCTTCACAACATCAAATCTTTTATAGATCATTATACGCCTCATCATCATCTTCACTTGCCCATTCTGTCATTACTGCGCTCAGTGATTTGAGATAGTCGTATTCATTATTATCAACCTTCTTCACTACAACCTGATTATTTATAATCTCAAACTTCACTCTATCGCCATTCTTAATATGCAGAAATGCCCTTACGGTACCTGGAATAGTCGCTTGATATTTTGCTGTGACTTTTGAGACTAACATAAATGATGCATTTTTTAAGTATACCAGTATACTAGTATATCGTCATACCAATGTCAAGCAATTGTATATCTCTTTAGCTTAATGACTATGATTGTGATGATGCGTGTATAGCCCAATTTGAGATAAAGTCGCCCCAGTCTTAATTCGCTTGTCGGGTGTACCGCTAAAGCAAATATGGTGATTGAGGCATAATACCTTATCGGATTTTTTCATCACAGTGTATAAATCATGAGAAATCATAAAAATTGCCACATTGAATTCATCTCGAATATGCTCCAGTAATGTATATAACTCTTCTTGTCCTCTAATGTCTAAACCTTGGGTTGGTTCATCTAATACTATCAATTTTGGCTTAGATAGCATAGCAGTTGCTAAAAATACTTTCTGTAATTGCCCACCAGATAAAGTGCTTATTGGTTGATCAGATAATAACTTCAGTTGTGCAAAATCCATGACATCTGCTACATCACCAGTGTTTGTGTCGCCTCCTAGATACTTGACTAGAGCACTGACGTTAAGAGGTAAGTTGTAATTAAATGCTATTTTTTGTGGTATATAGGCATGTTTATCATAATCGCGCGTAATATGACCAGAGCTTGGTGTCTCTATATCCAGAATTAATCTCGCTATAGTGGTTTTACCAGCGCCATTTGGTCCAACTAATGTTGTAATGCTACCAGCTTCAATTGCAAAAGAAACATTATCTATTATAAGTTGTCCATCATATTCCTTAGAAACATCAGTTAGCGTAATTATTTCTGACATATGATTCACGATTCCCATGGATTTATCATTTTACGTCAGTTTATCATACAAAGCGAATCCTATATATCATTTCTTTCTTGACCATCACGTTACGTTATAGTTTATCTTGGGCATACATCATTTCAAAGGGAGTTTATGCAATATACAGTAAAACAAATAGCTAAGCTATCTGGAGTCAGTGTTCGTACCATGCATTGGTATGATAAAATTGATTTGCTCAAACCGTCGCACATTAATCAAACTAATGGCTATCGTTGTTACAGAGAAGAGCAACTCTTGCTATTACAGCAGATTTTATTCTTTAAGAAACTTGGTGTGAAGCTCAGTGATATACGAAAGATACTTGCTAGCAATGATTTTGATAAAATTAGGGCGCTGCATGTGCATAAAGTGACTCTTGAAGAAGATGTTTGTAACACGAAAATATTAATCAACACTATTGAGAAAACAATTTCACATTTAAGAGGTAAAAAAACTATGACTAGTAAAGAATTATATAATGGCTTTGATGCTCCTAAACAAAAAGAATATGAGCAATATTTTGTGAAGTATAACCATAGTCTTGCTGAAGCACTGATTCACGAGAATGTAAAAGCGCCAGTAAGTGACGAGACAAAGAAATTTGTGGCACAGGAAGGGAATGAAATATATAAAGCTCTTGCTGAATGTATAGACAAAAAATTAGGATCAGAGTCGGATGAGGCGCAAACTCTTATGTCTCAGCATTATAAGCTAATGGGCGAGGTTTCTAATGCGTCTAAGGAGGTATATTTAGCATATGCAGAACTTTACTCCACGCATCCTGAATTCAAGAAATTGTTCGAGCAATATCATCCAGGGCTAAAGGAATTCATTGTCCAAGCGATGAAGGCATATGTTGGCAGGAATTTAGCTTAGCTAGTGTATTAATGCCGCTAGTATTATGACCATTGTATCTGAAATTTCGTAGTACAGATACGAAATTTCAGATATACTATTCAGTAGCAGTAAATAATGATCTCCTCATGTCAGCTTTGATAAAAAGAACAAGATACTATCACAATATCTCGCGGCAATTATTAAGTCATCAAATTGTTGCTTTACTCGGCCCTAGGCAATCTGGTAAAACAACGCTGGCAAAGCAATATTCGTCAACGTTTACTGGTCAAGTGCATTTTTTTGACTTAGAAGATAGTCGCGATCTAGCGAGGCTGAGTAACCCTTATTTAGCGTTTGAGTCACTGCGTGGACTCATCATCATCGATGAAATCCAACTGTTACCAGATCTGTTCAAAACACTGCGCGTCCTCACGGATGACAAGCAGCAACGTCAATTTCTTATTCTTGGTAGCGCATCTCGCGACTTGATCAGGCAATCATCAGAAACGCTCGCTGGTCGTATTGCTTATATCGAAGTTTCACCGTTTTCCTTACTTGAAGTTCATGACGTAGAGAGGCTGCATCTATTCGGAGGTTTTCCAAATAGCTATCTGACAACTACATCTTTTGATTGGCTTGAACAATATATTAGAACGTTTTTGGAACGTGATATTCCAAATTTAGGATTTTCAATCTCACCAGTAACTCTGCGTAGATTTTGGTCAATGCTTGCGCATTATCACGGAAATATTTTTAATGCATCAGAAATTGGACGTTCTTTGGGACTAAGTGATCATACGCTAAAGAACTATTTGGACATTCTTTGCGGTACATTCATGGTGAGGCAACTCATGCCTTGGTTTGAAAATATTAAAAAAAGACAAGTCAAAAGACCAAAAATTTATTTTACTGATTCAGGAATATTTCATCATTTGATGGATATTCATACGCAAGAACAGTTATTGAAACATCCGAAATCTGGGGCTAGTTTTGAAGGATTTGCACTTGAGCAAGTGATTAGAGTTTTTGACCAAAGGACTGAAGACTGTTATTATTGGGGTATTCACGAAGAGGCAGAACTCGATCTTTTTATGACGCGTAGTGGTCAAAGGTTTGGGTTTGAGTTCAAATACGCAGACGCTCCTGTGATGACAAATTCAATGACGAAGGCGATTCAATATCTTAAACTAGACAGGCTTTATGTTGTGTATCCAGGATATAAAGACTATAGATTATCCGAGATTGTGCATGTGATGCCAATAGAAAATATTGATCGTCTTGTGGACTAAGGCCTGTTATGAGTATTATATCAGTAGAAGAGAGTTTAAGAGCGGCAATTGCTCAGCATGGCTATATAGGCATTGACGATATGATGCGTATTACAATGTCTGCTTCTAGTTCCTCATATTATAGAAGCAAGCAGCCACTTGGTCAGGATGCGGATTTCATTACATCACCAGAGATTTCACAAATGTTTGGTGAAATGATTGGCGTCTGGTGCGTAGACATATGGCAAAGATTAGGAAGGCCTAGTGACGTCACTTTAGTAGAATTGGGACCTGGCAGAGGTTTACTGATGCGTGATTTGTTACGTGCGACTCAGCATGTGAAGGGGTTTCATGATGCCATACATATAGAATTACTTGAGATCAACCCATTACTTATCGATGCTCAGAAAGAAGTGCTCAGTTTTTTTTCGCACAAGATCCGTTGGATCACTTCTATAAATGAAATAACCAAAAGCCAATCAATTATTGTAGCAAATGAGTTTTTTGATGCTTTGCCATCCAAGCAATATATTAAAGTCAAAAAAGAGTGGAATGAAATCGTGTTAATGATTGATCCTAAAAATCATCTAAAATTTGAACATTGTGCTGTACTAAGTAAAATCCTAGCCGAACAATTGCTTCACGAGCATCCGCGCGCAGGTGATGGTGCGGTGATTGAAGAGTCCATAGAATCCTTGTCTGTAATAAAATATCTTACAGATCATATAAAACTATATGATGGTGCAATGCTTGTTATAGATTATGGTTATGATCTACCTCCTATATTGCGGCAGGATTATCAATACACATCTACTCTACAAGCGATTCATAACCACCAATTTCACCATATTCTTGCCACTTTAGGTGAAGCTGATCTATCTACACATGTAGATTTTTATGCTATGAAAGCCGTAGCAGAGGCGCGTCATGGTTTGGTTTTTGGGTCTGTAGAGCAAGGAGAGTTCTTAAGGCGTTTAGGTATCGAAGTGAGACTTAAGGCGCTGATAACACAAAATCCCGGTACAGAAGTCTTGCTTAAAAAACAATATCATCGTTTAACATCTAAAGAGCAAATGGGATCTTTGTTCAGAGCAATTGCTATCACAGGTAGAGAATCAATGTTACCACTGGGCTTTAGCGCAGTTTCATTCCAAGAGAAATAAGCATGTTGCGTGTTTCATAAAGAGGTAGACCAATGATGTTTGAGAATGAACCGCTTATGAAAGAAATAAAACCTTGTACGCATCCCTGCACAGCATAGCCACCAGCCTTACCAATACCTTCGCCACAATTGGAGTAAAACTCGATTTCTTGCTCAGTCAAGCGCTTAAATTGAACAATAGTTTCTACCAGCCTTGACCGCGTTTCTAGCGTAGCATCTATATTTTTTTTGATAATATGCACGCCTGTGTAGAGTTTATGACGTCTACCAGAATAGCATTTTAAACAATTTGCTACCATGTTCGGAGTAAGTGCTTTGGGCATGACGCGCCTTCCAACAGCGGCAATCGTATCAGCCCCAATGATATAACCATATTCTATATCACGAGCAATTTTTTCTGCTTTTTGTTGACTAAGACGTATTGCAGCACGATGAGGCAATTCATTTACTAGCTCAGTTTCATCTACATCAGCAGGTATAACTATAGGATGAATATTAATACGTGATAATAGCTCCAGTCTAGCGGTGGAGCTAGAGGCTAGAATAACAGGTAGATTTTGCATATGAATTATTTATGGCGATGAATTACTCGACCTTTAGTTAGGTCATAAGGCGTCATTTCAACAGTTACTTTATCTCCTACCAATATGCGGATTCTATTCTTTCTCATTTTACCAGAAGTATGGGCTAAGATTGTATGCCCATTATCAAGCGTCACTCGAAAATTCGCGTTTGGCAGTAATTCCATAACAACTCCGCCAAATTCAATTAATTCTTCTTTTGTCATATCAATATCGTTGGAATCCTATGAATATATGGCTCCCCGGGCCGGGCTCGAACCAGCGACCGAACGGTTAACAGCCGTTTGCTCTACCACTGAGCTACCGAGGAGCAAACCTCAAAGCATATTGAGGCGAATAGTTATATATCAAATACGGAGTGGTAGGTCCAGTCTTTTCTGATGATAAGAAAATTTTTCTTCCTTCGCGCAAGATTCTCTTGTAATGTACCAGCCGAATTATACTCATCTTCCTAAGCTATGTCTGACTCTAAAAATCTAGTTGCTGTACTTTTATGCACGCACAATGGAGCAAGGTTTTTACATGAACAGCTTGAATCATTTACCAAGCAAACTCACACTAATTGGCATTTATATGTATATGACGATGGCTCAAGTGATAATACGCGCGGTATAATAGAAGAATATAAAAAAAGCGTGAATAACAGAGTCGTTTTTATCCCTACTCAGCATAAAAATTTTGCTAAAAACTTCTTGTCTGCTGTTTGTAGTACTGATGGTGATTATGACTTTTGGGCCTTTTCAGATCAGGATGATATATGGGAGCCATTCAAACTTGAACGAGCCGTTACGAATTTAAATCAAAGCAATACTGGTGCAAATTTATATTGTACAAGAACTGGTTTAATTGATAACGGCGGGAAGTTTATTGGCCTGTCTACCTTATTTATCAAAATCCCGTCTTTCAAAAATGCTATCGTACAGAGTATTGCTGGCGGTAATACTATGGTTTTTAATAAAGCAGCAAGAGATTTGATTGTGACAGCTGGATCTGAGATAGACATAGTGAGTCATGATTGGTGGATTTATCAACTCATTTCTGGGTCAGGTGGAAATGTTTTTTACGATCCAGTTCCTTCATTGCTATATAGACAGCATGAAGGTAATTTAATGGGGTCGAATAATGGAATTTATGCAAAAATATCGAGACTTATCATGCTACTAAATGGTCAATTTAAAGACTGGAATGATCGCAATATCTCTGCCTTAACTAATGTTCGTTTTATCTTAAGTACTGAGAGTCAGCACATTCTGGATGAGTTCGTTGCTTTAAGAAAAATGGGCATGATAAAACGTATGGTTACATTTTATCGATCTGGTATTTATAGACAAACTTTCTTAGGTAATGTAGGATTGCTCGCTGGTATTCTTCTGGATAGAGTATAATGAATAGTACAGTAATAGTAACGGGAGGAGCTGGGTTTATTGGCTCTAATTTTGTCCTTGATTGGATAAATTGTGTTGGTACCAATATTATCAATGTTGATGCGTTGACTTATGCTGGTAATTTACAAAACTTATCATCATTGCGTGGTAATTCTAAGCACATTTTTGTTCAAGGTAATATTAATGATCGCGGCTTATTCACAAGATTGCTTGCAGAGCATAAACCTCGGGCAATTGTAAATTTTGCTGCGGAAAGCCATGTTGATAGATCTATTGCTGGACCAGATGGCTTTATCAATACCAATATTCATGGCACTTATGCATTATTAGAATCTGCGAGAAATTATTGGGTCAATCTGACAAGTGATGAGAAGAATCAATTTAGATTTTTGCATATCAGTACAGATGAAGTATATGGCTCTCTTGGGTTCGGAGACGATCCTTTTACTGAGACTCATGGCTATTATCCGAATAGCCCATATGCAGCAAGCAAAGCCGCATCTGATCATTTGGTCAGAGCGTGGTATCACACATATGGCCTGCCGGTAATCACTACTAATTGTTCGAATAATTACGGACCATATCAATTTCCTGAGAAACTTATTCCTCTTACTATCACCAATGCTCTTGCTGGCAAGCACTTACCTATATATGGCGATGGAAAGAACATTAGAGATTGGTTATTCGTTACAGATCATTGCGCCGCTCTAAGAGAAGTGCTAGCTCGAGGTAGAATAGGAGAGGTTTATAACATCGGTGGATGGAACGAGAGGGTTAATATAGATGTAGTCAAGACTATTTGTACTTTGCTAGACAAGCTTGCACCAAATAAGGATCGAAGTTATCATGAGCTGATTAAATTCGTTGCAGATAGACCTGGACATGATAAGCGTTATGCCATAGATGCAAGTAAGATTCAAAATGAACTAGGATGGATGCCAAGTCATAATTTTGATGATGGGTTAGAGAAAACGGTGAGATGGTATTTAGAGAATAATGAGCACGTTGAATGAAAATATTGCTCTTCGGTAAAAATGGTCAAGTTGCAAGTAAATTGCGCTACACATTGTTGCCATTAGGAGATGTGATTTGTATCAGTAGCCAAGATGTAGATTTTACTGATCATAGCAAACTAGCTCAGTGTATCAGACATCACGCCCCTCAGTGTGTTGTTAATGCCTCTGCTTATACAAATGTTGACAAAGCTGAGGATGAGCCTGATTTAGCTTTTGCTATTAATGCCGAAGCGGTAAAAATTTTGGCTGAAGAAGCGTTAAAGCTTAAAGCATTACTTGTTCACTACTCTACCGACTATGTTTTTGATGGGACAAAAGAAGATTTGTATACTGAGAAGGATGTATATTCTGCTATTGGTGTTTATGGTAAGAGTAAAGCTTTGGGTGAAGAATATATCGTACACAGTGGTTGTGATTCCCTGATCCTAAGAACGTCATGGGTATATAGCAATACTGGTAATAACTTTGCTAGGACGATACTAAAGTTCGCAAAAGAACGTAATAGCTTACGCGTCGTTAATGACCAAATTGGCGCACCTACGAGCGCGCAACTAATTGCCGATGTTACTAGTTTGATGATATACGAAACTATTACTACGGAAGCTTATGGTACTTATAATCTCACAGCACGAGGTCATACGACATGGTATGATTTTGCAAAAGCGCTGTTATTTTATGCTGAAGCTATAGGTGTAGAGCTTAAATGTAAGCATAATGATATAGTTGCAATTCCTACATCGGAATATCCAATGAAAGCAAAGCGTCCCATGAATTCTAGATTAGACTTGAGCAAGATAGAACAGACATTTGGCCTTAAGATGCCGCATTGGGATTGCTATGTTTCGCCAGTTGTAGATGATCTATATGCGAGGCATATCCTATGAATAGGAAAGGTATCATACTTGCTGGCGGATCTGGCACAAGATTATATCCTGTAACTCACGCTATCTCGAAGCAGTTATTGCCTGTTTTTGATAAACCAATGATCTATTACCCATTATCTACCTTGATGCTTGGAGGTATCAAGGATGTGCTTGTGATTTCAACCACAAGAGATTTGCGGTTGTTTGAGCATCTGCTTGGCGATGGTTCAGAATTAGGTATGAATTTTAGTTTTGCAGCGCAAGAAAAACCAGGAGGCATAGCTGAAGCGTTCGTCGTGGGTAAAGAGTTTGCTCGCAATTCTGCGGTCGCACTGATCTTAGGTGATAATATTTTTTATGGTCATAGTTTACATGAAATGCTTCTAGAAGCAAATACGCAAGAAGATGGCGCGACAATTTTTGCTTATCATGTCAAAGATCCAGGGCGTTATGGGATAGTGGAATTTGACCAAAATATGAAAGCAATATCTTTAGAAGAAAAACCAACTGTACCAAAATCGCATTATGCTGTAACAGGAATATATTTTTACGATCACAATGTTACGAACTTAGTACAAGAATTAAAGCCTTCTGCGAGGGGCGAGCTTGAGATTACGGATCTGAATTTGCTTTATCTCAAACAGAAAAAGCTATCTGTAAAAGTTATGGGTCGTGGATATGCTTGGCTTGACACCGGTACTCATGAATCATTGCTCGAAGCATCTCAATATGTTGCGACGCTTGAGCATAGACAAGGTTTAAAAATAGCATGTCCAGAAGAAATAGCTTGGCGTAATGGATGGATCGATAACTCTAAGCTTGCAGAGATAGCAACAAGATACGGTAAGAATGAGTACTATAAGTATTTAATTGGATTATTATGAAAGTAACAAAACTTCGAATTCCAGAAGTGATTCTACTGGAACCAAAAATCTATTATGACGATAGAGGGTTTTTCTTTGAAAGCTTTAATCACGCTAAATTCGAGGATGCCATAGGCCATTCTATAAAATTTGTGCAAGATAATCACTCATTCTCTAATCAAGGTGTATTGCGAGGCCTGCATTATCAAAAAGCACCAAAGGCTCAAGGGAAGCTTGTGCGCGTAGTATCTGGTGAAGTTTTTGACGTAGCTGTGGATATCAGGAAGAACTCAAAGACATTTGGTAAGTGGGTGGGAGAGACGCTGTCCGCTGAGAATAAAAGACAGCTTTGGATTCCCGCTGGTTTTGCTCATGGATTTTTAACGCTTTCTGAAACTGCAGAAATGCTGTATAAGACTACGGATTATTATGCGCCAGAATGCGAAGGATGCATCAGATGGGATGATAAGGATATTGGGATTGAGTGGCCTGTGGGAGAGATGAAAGTTGTGGTGGCCGAAAAGGATTTAGCTGGAAGCTGGTTGTTAAATCATAGTAAGTAATTTAGAATTATACAGATAGAGGTGCATATGGCTCATCCAGAGCAAGTGCTATTTTGCAAATCAGTAAAGGAAAAGCTACCAGAGTGTTTTAAGAACAGGTTGGTTGTAGATATAGGTTCTCTAGACATTAATGGTAGCAATCACTATTTGTTTGAGAACTGTCTTTATTTTGGTTTGGATTTAGCTCCAGGGAAAAATGTTGATTTTGTATCTAATGGTCATGAACTTAATTTACCAGACGAAAGCGTTGATACAATTATTTCGACAGAGTGTTTTGAGCATGATCAATTCTATGATTTGACTATCAAGAATATTGTTCGCATGCTTAAACCTGGTGGATTGTTCATATTCTCATGCGCTACAACAGGGAGACCGGAACATGGTACTCGTCGCACTTCCCCTCAAGATGCTCCTTTGACACAGATGTTTGGTGAGTGGGGAGATTATTACAAAAATCTAGAAGAAAGCCATATAAGGGAAATTCTAGACATAGATACGACATTCTCAAAATATGCTTTTTCTATTAACAACGAAACCCATGATCTATATTTTTGGGGTATTAAGAGCGGTGAGTTTGTTGAAGGTATTAATAGCGCTGTACCGATGATCGCAGTGACAATGTTAAAGGATACGGTGAGACAATATGCAGAGTCGCATGGCGCATATCTAGCCGCAAAAATCGAAGCTGAAGCCGCAAAAATCGAAGCTGAAGCCGCAAAAATCGAAGCTGAGAGAATGGTGAAGGAAATAACATCCTCACGTTCTTGGAGGATTACAAAGCCGTTACGGATGGTGCGCAGTATATGCAGCAGATCTTTTATAAAAAAAGTGTTTTCAGCTTTTGTGAGATTGTTATTTCGATATTTGAAATGCGCCATGCCTAGTGAAACAGTTATAAACCATGGCACTGGCACCATATCTCATGTTACGCAGGATATAGCGTCTATTGTTACTACTCGCTGTCATATGACTGAGCAACCTTTACTTTCTGACCATTTGACTGTTGGTCCCGCATCGCAAGAGCTGCCAGAAATTGATATGAGTGTTGTGACGCATAACAATGGTAGATGGGTAAAGGGATTTGTGGATAGCTTATTGAATGCAGATTGTGTACCATCAAAGGTAAATATTTATTTTGTTGATAATAGTTCAACAGACGATACCGTATCTATAATAGAGCGTGAGGCAGTGAAGTTACGTGATGCAGGATTTAATGTTTTATTAAGACAGGAGCCAAATAAAGGCTTTGGCGCTGGTCATAATATAGGCATTGGATTAGGTAAAGCAAAATTTTGTCTAGTAACGAACATAGACCTCACATTTGATAGAGCGGCACTAAAAAATATTATTAGTATCGCTTGTAACGATATTGATGAAGTAGTAACTTGGGAGTTAAGACAAAAGCCATACGAACATCCTAAATTTTATGATCCAGTTACAGGGCTTACCACTTGGAGCGCTCATGCATGCGTATTAATTAGGCGTAGCGCTTTTGAGCGTGTTGGTGGATATGATGAAACAATCTTCATGTATGGAGAAGATGTGGAGCTCTCGTATCATTTGCGTAGTCTTGGCTTTTTGCTGCGTTATTGCCCTAGCGCTGTGGTGTATCACTATTCGTACGCAGAAGTCAACGAAATAAAGCCTGTGCAATATATTGGCAGTGTGTTTGCAAATCTCTATCTCAGGCTCAAATATGGTACCGTTTTGCACATACTTGCTATACCCGCTATGTTGCTCATGAGATTTGTTAGAAAGCAGCCATTTGCCGGTGCGCGTTACGCGTTACTTAGGCGTGCATGGAAGTTACTTACCGTTGTACCAAGGACTTTGCTTGGAAGAAAACGCCATAATACATATTTTGCGTTTTATGGTTGGGATTACAGTTTTAGGCGTGAAGGTGCGTTTATTGCATGTCCGCCACTACCAGATAATACACCATTAGTTAGCATTATTACTCGTACTTACGAAGGAAGGGAGTTATTTTTAAGGCAATCCCTTCTCTCTGTTGCGCATCAAACATATCCTAATATTGAGCACATCGTTGTTCAAGACGGCGGTAGTAGTATGAATGCAATTGTGGATGAGGTTATAAACGTTACTAATAGCAATATCAAATTTTTTGGCGCTACTAAATCTGGACGTTCTGCCATTGGTAATATTGGCCTTGCCAAATCAAGCGGTAAATGGTGCATGATCTTTGATGACGATGACTTACTATTTAGTGACCATATTGAAATATTAGTAAATGCATTAATAAATGATCCAAAAGTCTCAGGTGTATCTTCTTTTGCAGCAGAAATATTGACGGATGTGAAGGTCACTAACGGTATTGTACAAAGTTATACAGAAAAAGAATTTAAGTTGTCTGATGCATTTAATCAACCAATCTCCGCAGAGGAATTGCGTTTATATAATTATCTTCCTGTGCAGTCAGTGTTATTCGAGAGAGAATTGTTCGAAGAGCGCGGAGGTTTTGATGAGGATATGGAGCTGTTAGAGGATTGGATCTTGTGGAATCGATATGCTAAGGGCAAAACATTTGGTTATGTGGCAAAATGCACATCGATGTTTCGCTCACCATACCACGTTCAACAGATTAAGGTAAGGCATAAAATGTTTTCTGAAATTCGTGACGTTGCAAAGGCAAGGGTAAAGATGATCCACGAACCCGCATCAAGTCTGCCAAAAATGCTTTTCCCAGCTGGTCATTTTTATTCCCCAATTGTTGATGCCACAGATATACAAAATCGTGCCAACAATGTTTGGCAACCTCATGATACGATGCAAGGCATTGATATGAAGGTTGAGCAGCAACTTGCTTTACTTAATGATCTTAAACCGTATTTAAGTACCGTTAATTATCCAATTTCGAAGCCTATAGGTAATGATCGTACATATTTTTATAATAACGATCAATACCCAGCTCTTGATGCAGAGTTTTTATACGCAGCTATACAATATTTTAAGCCAGCATCTATTATTGAAGTCGGTTCCGGCTTTTCTTCTTTGGTTATAGCAGATGTAAATATGAGGTTTTTTAAGAATAAAATAACATTTACGTGTATTGAGCCATATCCGAGACAATTTTTGCGCGATGGAGTGAATGGCGTCACAACATTGCTAGTTAACAAAGTAGAAGATATTGAGGCTACATTCTTTGATTGCTTAAATGAAAATGATATATTGTTTATTGACTCTTCTCACGTTTCAAAAACTGGCAGTGATGTTAACTACTTATTTTTTGATATATTGCCCAGATTAAAGCCTGGAGTGGTAGTACATATACATGATATCTTTTTGCCAGATGAATATCCGAAACAATGGGTAATTAACGAAGGGCGTAATTGGAATGAGCAGTATTTGCTTCGTGCGTTTTTGCAATACAATTCCGATTGGGAAGTTCTGTGGGCGGCGCATTTTATGGGCACGAGATACGTCAAGGAAGTACAAAAAATATTTATTGATTATCAGAAATGTGGCCCTGGTGGTAGTTTTTGGATTAGAAAAAAAGCATGATATACGATAACTTCAACGTATTAAGGTTAATCGCGGCTTGTATGGTTGTTTTTGGCCATGCTTTTGCATTTCTTGGCTTACCTGAGCCATTGTTATTCTCATGGATTAAGTACGGGTCTTTTGGAGTACTGGTATTTTTTATCATTAGCGGATATCTTATAGCAGAAAGTTGGAATAAAGATCCAAATCTATTTAGATTTTTTGTGCGTAGATTGCTACGTATTTTTCCCGCACTTATTGTTTGCACTTTACTTACTGTGTTTATTTTTGGTCCTTTAGTAACGGACGTTAGTCTTGTAGAGTATTTTAGTCACCGTTATACTTATGGTTATTTACGCAATATAGTGCTTTATATCTCATTCTATCTTCCTGGCGTTTTTACGCATAATGTTCTACCAAATGCTGTGAACGGTTCCCTTTGGAGTTTGCCAGTGGAATTTTTAATGTATGTGATGGTATCGCTTTTAGGCATTATTGCTGGGATGACTCGTTTGAGTTCTTTGGTGATATTATGTATATGGATCTTTATTGATTTAGCATGGGCAGAGCGTACAGCAGAGATGTATGTCGTATATGCCTGTGATATGCGCCAAGTTTTTATGGTAGGAACGTATTTTTGGTGCGGAGTAGTATATCTTACTTTTGACCTCAAACGATATTTGTCATTATATGGCAGCATGCTCGCATGTGTGATTTTACTTTTGTGTAGTGGGCATGCAATGTTACTGCATATTTTATCTTGGATATTATTACCTTATATAGTTTTAAGTATAGGTTTCGCCAAGTCTTTGGGTATTTCGAAAATGATTACACGATATGGAGATTTTTCATATGGGATATATATTTATGCGTGTCCAATACAACAATTAGTAGCTATGATTAAGCCCGATCATTTTGGTCTATACTTACTGCTCTGCGGGATATGTACTACGTTTTGCGCTGTGATATCGTGGTATTTAGTAGAAAAACCAGCTATGTCACTCAAGCCATCTAAAAAGGGTCAACAGTTTGTGCAAGGCGTTGTACAAACTTGACATGAGATGATTTGTATACCATACACTGAAGATTCCACCTTAACTGCATTGTCTATTCAACGAATCGCATTATATAATGATCAAAGAACTCACTCTTGCCATAAAGCACTTCGACATATACCATTTTCTTGCTCGTCAGGATGTGAAAAGTCGTTTTCGTCGCTCGCGCCTTGGGATACTTTGGATCATTATTCAGCAGTTGGTATATTCCCTTGGCGTTGGGCTCGTATGGACTAAGATCTTCGGAATGGATCCTGCTGAATTTATCCCATTCCTTACTGTTGGCATGACGCTTTGGACTTTTATTTCAGCAGCAATGGTGGAAGGTAGCGTGACATTTGTCACTGCTCACGGCTATTTAAAGCAATTGCCACTACCTCAATCTATATTTATTTTTCGCACTTTGTTCACGCAAGGATTTTATCTTGCTGTTGGCATGACTACCGTAGTTTTTGTGCTTCTTGTATTCGGCAAATTCAGGTTAATGGGTATCATATATGCTATTCCTGGATTCTGTATATTGGTCGCATATTTCTATGGAGCAAGTGGCGCTTTTGCTTATCTTGGCTTAAGGTATCGTGATCTTCAGCACGCTCTGTCTTCCATTTTCAGCATGCTTTTTATAGTAACGCCTGTAATGTATCCACCTGAAATTCTGATTAAAAAAGGTATAGCAATCGTAGTATATGGTAATCCTTTTGCATCACTTATTGAAGTAGTGAGGATGCCATTACTTACAGGGAGCAATGCTGCGCCAATCCATTATATCATCGCTTTGATATTTACTGTGATTATGATAATGCTTAGATTTATTGTTGCAAAAAAATGGGAGCGGTTTGTACCGTTTTGGTCATGAAAATATATAACTCAAAGCATCGTCATTGCGAGAAGGAATCAAAGATTCCGTCGAAGCAATCCATCTTAGACTCAAGAATAGATTGCTTCACTACGCTTACAATGACTGGAACATAGGCAAGTTACATGAAAGCTATTGAAATAGATAATGTCTGCATAGATTATCCGCTTGAGAACGAGGATGGCTATAGTTTTAAAAATACTATCCTCAATTTTTATGCAAAAGCTAAAAAGCCAAAGGCTGAGTTTTTTAGAGCTTTGGATAATATCTCACTCTCAATAGAGCGTGGAGAAAAAGTTGGAATTATAGGGCTTAATGGCGCTGGGAAAAGCACTATGTTACGTCTTATGTCAGGTATTTTCCAGCCAAGTAGTGGTAAGATTACTATCAAAGGTCAGATATCGCCATTGTTAGATTTTGCAACGGGCTTTGAAAGTCATTTGACTGGAATTGAAAATATTACAATTCGTTTGCTGTTTTTAGGTTTGTCCAAGAAAGAAGTTGCGGCCAAATTGCCAGAAATAGTAGAATTTTCCGAATTGGGAGATTTTATATACCAACAAGTGAGAACTTATTCTTCCGGGATGTTTATAAGATTAGCTTTTGCTGTATCAACTTCTATTGAACCAGAAATATTGATCGCAGATGAAATTATCGGTGCTGGTGATGCTCAGTTTGCAGTCAAAGCAAAAGCTCGCTTGGAGTCATTTTTATTTAAGGGTTCAACCACAGTACTAAGTTCTCACTCTATGGAGTTGCTACGTAATTTCTGTAATAGAGTGATATGGATGCATAAAGGCAAAATTATTGCTGACGGCGCCACTAATGATGTGGTGCTCGAATATGAAAAACACGCAGAGACTATGATACGATAGTTATTACTGATGTGATACAGAAATGATGCATTATGTACGAGTTATACTAAAAATTACCAGAAATAGTTAATATTGCTTTTTGTCTTATCTAAGACGGTATATATTACGGTGTTATATGAGTTTATATGGCCTATGACATTATTTTTCTACATCTTTGCTAGCTTGATTGTGCTTGGCAGTATTGGCGTTGTTGCGAGTAGAAATAGCGTGCACTCAGTGCTTTGGCTGATTTTTGTATTTTGCAATGCTTCTGGACTATTCATTTTGCTTGGCGCAGAATTCTTGGCCATGACTTTGGTGATAGTCTATGTTGGAGCTGTTGCCGTACTCTTTCTCTTCGTTGTGATGATGCTCGGCAATCGTTTTTTAGGTATTCAGGGGATATTATCTAGCACTCGTCACCTCATCATTGCCGGTCTAATACTTGGCGTCTTGCTTTTCGACCTTGTGCTAGTCATTCTTGCAGGTGCTGATTCTGACATAATTGGCTTTGGCTTTGCAAATACAAATACTTCTATTACTAATACTCATGCTATCGGTGCTGTGTTATATACGGATTTTATGCTACCATTTCAGCTTTCTGGTATTGTGTTATTTGTTGCAATGATAGGCTGTATCGTGCTTACATTGGATAACAAGGTTACGAGGAAGCGCCAAAAACCGCAGGATCAGCTATCTCGTAGTAAAGAGAGTGGTATGGATCTTGTACAGGCTCCGCTGAATGAAGGTATTGACGGTATTAAATATGACTGAGATAGGGCTACATAACTTCTTAATTTTAGCTGCTTTTGTCTTTTCTATAGGCGCTGCAGGTATTTTTTTAAATAGAAATAATATTATTGTAATACTAATGTCTATTGAGCTTATGATGCTTGCTGTCAATATCAATTTTGTAGCCTTCTCATCTTATTTGCATAATCTTACTGGCCAGATCTTTAGTTTGATTATTCTTACTATAGCAGCCGCCGAGACAGCTATAGGTCTCGCTATTCTAGTGGTGTATTTTAAGAATCGTCGTTCTATTCTAGTTGAAGATATTAATCAGCTTCAGGGGTAATGATGTCCGTCATACTTGTCTTATTACCTTTGATATCCAGCATAATATGTGGTCTACTAAATAAACATCTGACCCACAAGGCAGCCAGTCAAATCGCATGTAGCTTTATTATAATATCTGCCATGCTTGCTATGGATATTTTCGTATCTTATTGCCTTGGTAAAGGTCATGATAGTACAGTTTTACTTGCCGAATGGTTTTATATTAATGGCTTTGTTGTAAATTGGGTTATTCATGTTGACCAACTCACGGCAGCGATGTTCATGATTGTAACTCTTGTATCTGCAGTGGTGCATATTTACTCAATAGGCTATATGCATGATGATGAAAATCTACCGAGATTTATGTCATATTTATCATTATTTACATTCTGTATGTTGATGCTCGTTGCGAGCGATAACTTCATTCAATTGTTTTTTGGTTGGGAAGGCGTTGGGCTCTGTTCTTATTTATTAATTGGATTTTGGTATAGCAAGCCAGCGCCTTGTGCAGCTTCAGTCAAGGCTTTTGTAGTCAATAGAGTTGGAGATTGCGCATTTATTTTAGGTATCATATCTATTATATATTATTGCGGTTCAGTAAATTTCAAAGATGTATTTTCTCACGCGGATACTTTATCAGCAATTAATGTGCTTGATTTACGTTTTTCAGCTTTGGATCTCATATGTTTACTATTGTTTATTGGAGCTATGGGTAAATCAGCTCAAATTGGGCTGCATGTCTGGTTACCAGATGCTATGGAAGGACCTACGCCAGTATCAGCATTAATTCATGCTGCGACAATGGTGACAGCTGGTGTATTTTTGGTAGTGCGTTGCTCATTTTTATTCGACAACTCGCCAGTGATACTACAATTCATTGCTTGCGTTGGAGCTGTGACATGTTTATTTGCTGCAACTATCGCTCTCATGCAAGATGATATTAAAAAAATCATAGCTTATTCCACTTGCAGTCAGCTCGGATATATGTTCATTGCTTGCGGTGTATCTGCCTATGAAGCTGCAATTTTTCATTTAGTGACTCATGCATTTTTTAAAGCGATGCTTTTTTTATGCGCAGGAAGCGTCATACACGCTACTCATGAACAAGATATTAGAAAATTAGGCGGTTTACGCAAGACTATGCCATATACATATTTGTTTTTTTGGATTGGCTCGCTCGCAATTATAGGTATTTTCCCATTTGCAGGATATTACTCAAAGGATTTGATTTTAGACTCAGCTTTTGCATCCAGAGTTTTTGTTGGCGATAGTGTTTTTATTTTTGGAGTGATAGCGGCATTTTTTACAGCATGCTATTCTGTGAAGATCATTGTATTAGTGTTCCACGGAGAGTCAAGGTTATCAGATCATGATATGTCTCACGCACATGAATCACCTATGGTGATGTTGGCGCCTTTATCGCTACTAGCTCTTGGCGCTCTTTGTTCTGGCGCCTATGGTCATTATTTTCTGCATATCGGAAGCAATGCAGGATATTTTGGTGCTAGTATCGTAGACAATGTGCAACATGCACATGCAGAAGCTTTATATATACAGTTTTTGCCTTTATGCATTGGGTTATTAGGCATGTTTTTTATGTTTGTTGTTTTAGGACGTAGTTATCGTGAAGCAGCAGAGTTAAATTGGATTCAGCGCTTAGTTAAGCAAAAATATTATTTTGATGAAATTTACGACATGACAGTGGTGAAGGGAGTTCATCTACTTAGTATAGCATCTGCCTACATAGATAAGCAGATTATAGACAGATATGGACCTGGTGCAGCTGTGGATAGTGTAACACAACTTTCTGCCATCACGCGCAAGGTACAAAATGGTTATATTTTTAGCTATGCATTATGCATCATGCTAGGAATAATCACCATAATGAGCGTATTATTAGTGCAATATATTAATCAAACCTAAATGTATATGGTAGATTTTCCAATCCTCTCATTGATGATTTTTTTGCCACTTGTAAGTGCCATATTCATTATGCTATGCGTTGATCAATCGATTCAAGCAAGTAAAACAATATATATCAAATATATATCAGTACTCAGCTCTGTTATGTCATTGTTAGTCAGTTTATTTGTGATGATTAAATTTGACAAACAATGCACGGCTTTTCAATTTATAGAAAAGCATATGTGGATAGACCAGATAGGCCTAGAATATTATGTTGGCGTTGATGGTATCTCTCTTTTATTCGTTGTCCTTACTAGTCTTTTAACATTGATCTGCGTCGTAGTGAGTTTAGTGACTGTAGAAAAAAAGGTGAAAGAATATCTAGTATGTTTCTTGCTTTTGGAATCTGTCACCATAGGATTTTTTTGCTCAATGAACTTACTTCTTTTTTATATATTTTTTGAGACGATGCTTATTCCTATGTATATCATCATAGGTGTATGGGGCGGTGAAAATAGAATATATGCTTCATTCAAGTTTTTCCTCTATACATTTTTTGGCTCTGTATGCTTTCTTGTAGCGATCATCTATATACAAAAAACTATCGGCACACTTAATATGATAGCTCTCACTGAAAAGTTACCACTTTTAGATCTTGGTACATCAAAACTTCTTTGGATTGGAATGTTTATCGCTTTCGCAGTAAAAGTACCTATGGTTCCATTTCATACGTGGTTGCCTGATGCTCACGTTCAAGCTCCTACAGGTGGATCTATAATTTTAGCTGGCGTTTTATTGAAAGTAGGTGGATATGCAATTTTAAGGATTTTATTACCGATGTTTCCTGAAGTAAGCATGATATTTGCGCAAGCTGTGATAGTTTTAAGCTTAATAGCAATAGTATACGGGTCATTTGTAGCAATGGCTCAGACTGATATGAAAAAAATGATCGCTTATTCTTCCATCGCACATATGGGGTATGTCACTGCTGGTATTTTTAGTTTTACAAATACTGGAATGCAGGGTGCGATATTTCAGATGCTCAGCCACGGCATTGTGTCTTCTGGATTGTTTTTAGCCGTAGGGACGCTATATCACAGGATGCATACCAAAGATATTAATGCTTATGGTGGTGTTGCATCGAAAATGCCAATTTTTGCTAGTTTCTTTATGATTTGCGTTCTAGGTTCTATCGGTCTGCCTGGTACAAGTGGTTTTATCGGTGAGTTTCTTAGCTTGATAGGGATGTTTAAATATTTCTCTTACGCAACTGTTATAGCTGCCACGGGAGTTATTTTAGGCGCTATATATATGCTTCAACTCTATAAAAAAGTGATGCTTGGTGCTGGGGTGCATTCCGAGGTAGAACAATTGCATGATCTTAATTATGTAGAGGTTATAGCCTTTTTACCTCTGATATTTTTAGTGGTTTATTTAGGAGTACAACCTAATGCTATCATGCAGTTTATACCAAACTTTACTTTACAGTGAGTAGTTGATGATCGAAACCTTTGCCATTGGTGATTTACTATTATTACTCCCAGAGATTTGCCTTGCTATGCTAGCATTGACTATTCAAATGCTTGGTGTATCAAAATTATGCAGAGAAGATATGGTATGCAAACTTGCCATATTTGGCATGATAGGCATAGTCTTCGTTATATTCAGTTCTGCATTCCATTCTGAAGCAAATTTTTTAGCTTTTAATAAAACATATGGCTCTGACATCTCAACTGCTTTTTACAAAGGGCTAGTTTTAATAGCTGCTATTTTTGTGATGTTAACTTACATAGGCTATCATAAATCTTGTATTTTAGCTTTTTCGAGCGAATATATTGTTTTGATGATTTTGGTTGTACTTGGGGCTTTTATTGCAATTTCTGCAAGAGATCTGCTTATACTATTTGTTGGGATTGAGTTACAGGCTCTCGCGAGCTATGTTTTGGCTGCATTTGATAGAAATAGTGTGAAATCATCTGAAGCAGGGCTCAAATATTTTATCCTCGGCGCCCTATCATCTTGTATCATGCTACTTGGTATGTCGTTTTTATACGGTTTTTCTGGCTCCACTTTATACACAGTAATACATCAAATGCTGATGATGTCCCAGAATGTACTAGGGCTTGTTGTTGGAATAGTGTTATTATTTTGCTCTATGATGTTTAAATTCTCTGTCGCGCCGTTTCATGTATGGACGCCAGATATATACGAAGGATCTCCTGCGATATCAGTAAGTTTTTTTGGATCTGTGACTAAGATCGCTGCATTTGTTGTCATAATTAATGTTTGTTGTTTGATGATGAACGATAATATGATGTGGATGAATAATAACTTGCTTTGGATGATACGTGCTTTAGCTATGTTATCAATGCTTATAGGCTCCATTGGCGCAGTGATGCAAACATCAGTGAAGCGCTTGATAGGTTATAGTACAATTTTGAATATGGGCTATGTATTAATACCTTTTGTTACAAGTGATCGTGCATATTTTGAACTTGCTGTAGCTGATAGTTTTTTATACTTAATCATATATGTCGTAACAGTAATTGGATTATTTGCTATTTTGGTAGCGTCTTTAGGGGCTAAAGTTGAAGACGCTACTTTAAGCGATTTAGAGGGTTTATCTAGAACTAAAAAAGTAGCAGCAGTAGTAATTACTATTTTCATGTTTTCTATGATTGGACTTCCACCATTCGCTGGATTTTTCGGTAAATATTATGTTGTATATTCCGCAATACAGCATGGGGAGTATTTACTGGTCTTTACTATGATATTGACCAGCGTGATTGCTGCTTATTACTATCTAAAGATTATTAAGGCTATGTATTTCTGTGAAATATGTACTCATGTTAGTCGTACGCAAGTGAGTGCGGAATTGATCACTGTTCTTACCATTACTACAGCGTTTGTTATATGTTTTAGTATGATATTATAACTATTTCAAGAGCATCAATCTTGCTTAGGTAGGAACCCATAAGTTTATGCAGTTACAATGGCTAAGGCATTACAATTTTCTAATCTTTGATGAGACTGATAGTACTAATGCAGAAGCGAGGAGGCTTGTCGAATCTGGTGCTAGCGGTAATTTTATTATTTGGGCTAAAAGTCAAACTCATGGGCGTGGAAGATATGGGCGTAGCTGGCAATCGCCGCCTGGCAATCTCTATATGTCTATTTTGCTGGATTCAAATCGCTTTGCAAGTAAGCAGCAGGAGTTGTCATTTGTCACATCCTTAGGTGTATATAACGCCATCCGAATTATAGGGTTACGTAATAAACAAAAACTGAATCTAGGATTAAAATGGCCAAATGACGTCCTAGTTCATGGCGCAAAAATTGCAGGTATTTTACTCGAAACAATCAAAACTCACAACAGACAATATCTTATTATTGGTATCGGTCTTAACATCGATAATCACCCATGTGATATTGACCGAGATACGACATCTATGAGCGCTATCGTGTCTCAGGTGCCAGAAGTGAGTCATATGTTGGATGTGATTATGTCTTCTTTTGAGCATTATTTTGCCTTATGGCAAGCACAAGGCTTTCTGCCAATAAGACATTTATGGCTCCAAAAGATCTATAACCCTAAGCATGTGATGACAGTGAATGATGGTCGGAACAGAATATCTGGGATATTTCAGGATATAGATCTAAACGGTGCTATCAGGCTTAAGCTTGCTTCTGGTCAGATATACACTCTTTCTGCTGGTGAAGTGTTTTTTGGTCATGTGTGACTATTTCTGTGTTGCAATGGTTATCATAGCTCCTGCAAGAATGATAATAATCCCGAATGATTGTATAGCTGTGATAGTTTCCCCAAGCAACGCTATACCGACGAGTACTATAGATACAGGTTCAAGTACTGATAGTATTGATACTTTCTCTGCGCTTATATACTTCAACCCTTGTAATAGTAATAAAATTGGAATAGCGGTGCATATTATGCCAATGCCTAATATATCAAGCCATATATTGATATGATTTGGGATAATAAAGCTTCCTTCTATATAAGCGTATAGAAAGCTTGTCATCATAGAGCCCATGGATAGCATGAAAGTCGCTGGTAATGGTGCAAGAAAGCAACGCTTACTGACAACTACATATATCGCATAAGATGCTGCCGAAAGAAAGCTTAATGTTACGCCAATAATATCCGATTGCAACTTACTTTTGTCTACCAATAAGACTAAGCCTATCACTATCATTACTACTGCTATGTAATATATTAGACTAATTCTTGTGCCAAAAAAATACCAATTTATAAGCATGACCATTACAGGAAATGTGAAGAATATCACGATTGCAAGACCGGTGCCTATATATTGGCTTGATACAAAAAAAGCCATTGCACCTGGGCTATAGAATATCATGCCGTATAGCATAACTTTTAATGCCTCTCGCTTATTTGCTAGAAGGGCTTTATACTTACTTGGTAATAATATTAGAGCTATGACGCCAGTTGAGATAAAAAAACGCCAAAATGTTGTATTCGCAATCGAAAGATTAGCCTGAATGATACTCATACCAAAATATCCGAGCAAGCCATAACATAAGCCAGATGCTATGGCATATAATGTACCGCATTGTTCGTTTGATAATGGTTTAAGTGATTTCATTTGTCATTTTCTGTAATGTGAGAGTAATCCATCTTTCATTGTTGATTATATCTATTGGCGTCATGTTATGAGCTATATATCTCTCTAACACTTGTGGCAGTTGATAGTCTAAAAATCCAGATAATATTATTATGGCATGATCAGATAATATGCTAACAAAATCCTGAGCTAATGTGATTAGCGGCTTAGCTAATATATTGCTAATAATGAGATCAGCTTTTTTGGTAGCAAAAGATATATCAGCGCATAAATGAAAATCTACTACAACATTATTGATTATGGCATGCCTATTTGCTATTTCAACGGCAACTTCGTCTATATCTGACCCTATTACACAAGCGTGAGGCCAAAGTTTTGTAGCAGCGATAGCAAGGATACCAGTACCTGTACCTACGTCTAATACGAGTTTTGGATCTAATTTTTGTACATTTTCCATCGCCTCAAGGCATCCTTGGGTCGTGTAATGATCTCCAGTGCCAAATGCCCTACTTCCTTCTATGATAATTTGATGTATATGCGATGCAGACTGAGTTTTACACGCTGTATTGGTGATACAAAACTTGCCTAAATATATAGGCTGAAAATCGTTATGCATTTTCTGCACCCAATCTATGTCCGCAACTTCTTCTATCTTTAAACTCTCAGCGCATAATGCTGTGTAGAGAGCGCCTAACTCGTGTCGTATTTGCTTTATGGATGGTTTATCATGAAAATATCCTTCAAAACACCATAGATCTTCTGGGGCTGATTCTATTGTTTTAGATGATAATTCATAGCAAGAAGTATTATCTGTGATTTTTGCAAAACATGCTTCTAACAAGAGCAATGTATCATATCTTGCATGTAGAGTGACTTTCCAAATAATACCATTTGTACGATTAATTTCGGAACTTGGCATGAGGAGTTTGTGCATATATGACTGTGATATATTACGATTTAGTGCAATATATCAATAATTTAGTACTAGGCAAATTATTTACTAGATGATAGACTCTTCACTTAGTCTCATAAAGGGATGTTATTAACTATTCAATGGAGAATAAAATGAAAAAATTTGGATTCTTAGTAGCTTTAGCATGTTTAGGGATGAGCCTCAACGTCTATGCTGCTACCAATACAGAAGATAAACAAGATACGACTGCTGATTATAGCGCTGGAGCAGAAGAGAAATATCAGAAGGTTATCAGTGATTATAAAAAATATTTAAGCACAGTGAATAAGGATGTAATAAATGAAGTGACAACATTTCGTGTAGAAGTAGAAAAGTTGAACAAACAAAAACAAGATCTATATCACCGTCTTTCACAGGAAGCACAGAGTTATCTCGCTACAGAGAGAGAGTTTAAGCGCAAGTTACCTAGAAATCAGCGAGCTAGCCTAAATCAAGCAGCTACTAACGAGTAGTAGCACAACATAAATCATATGAGTATACCGCAAAAAATTCAGCTCACTGGATCTGTTTGTATTAAATATGTGGATAACATAACATCTCCAAAGCTCGGGGATGTTATGTTATATTTAAATGATGATGCAATTAGCGGTAGACAAGGTGATTATACAGATTTGACATCCAGTGGATATATTAAGGCCAAGGTCTATGATGGAAAAGTATGGCATAATATGTATATTGCAGAATTTTGTCTGGAGAAAGAAAATAAATTTACTAAAACGCAGCGCGCTATTGATTCTGCTCATCTGTGTAAAGCAATAATGGAGATGCAGAAATCTCTTTGGTTATTTAAAGGTTATAGAGGGCATTTTACGCGTAACGAATATGAACAAAATCCCTATATAAGAAAAGCCAGCAGTAATAGAGGATGATATACAATCAAGAGCATATTAACCACCAACAGCATGTTGGAACGCTCTTAATGTGTCTTTCTCTGTATTTCTTTCACCTTGCCATACAGCTGTTACATAAGATATTTTTTGTTGAGAAGAAGAAATCTCAGCCATAGCTTGTGTAATATCTGCAGCAGATAAGGCTTCTGCGGCATCTGTGAGAGATTGCATATTATCCATCATATTATTACTGATACCAGTAAGTGCATTACTATAGTTTCCAATATCAGTAATAACTTGCTCTACTTGATTAAGCGATGCTTCCACGAGGTTAGCTGCGATAACAGCATTAGCATTTGTATTAATCGTAGCGCCAGCAGTAGTAATATAGCCTGTCTCGTTATTGATAATACCTATTGCACCATATTGGGCAGCAACTGATTGAGATGCACCAGTACCATATTCACAAGTAACGACGTTTGTTGTACCAGCGATGCCCAAATTTGGCGTCAGAGTGAAGGAGCCATTTTCAATAGGAACAGAGGTAGATGAAGTAGCAACTGCGAAGTTTACAGTTGAATCACTATATTGTAATACAGCGTTTGACAATGCGCCAAAGGTAATAGCTGTATTTGTCGTACCATCACCGATAACAACATGATTACTAGTGCTTACTACGCCTGTAGCAACAGTAGTATTACTCGTGTATATAACAGCAACAGTACCAACGTTAAGAGTGACAACGCCAGCTGACGCGGCAGTTGAATTAATAGCGCCAGCAGAAGTACCAGCTGTACCACCGCCATTTGCTGATACTCCAGCTATGCCGCATATCTGTACAATCATATTTGATATAGTAGTTGCTGCACCGTTGGTTGAGCCCGCTGAAGTACCGTTTGATGTGCCAGTTATACTTGACCCACCACCTGCTATAGCTGGATCAGCTATAAGAGCTGTACCTGCAAAACTATCTAGAGATGCAGATACAGTGATCTTATTACCAACAGCAAAGCTTTTGTTATATGAAGCTGTAGCAAATAATGCTGTTCCACTAAAGTTAGCATCTGCCAGAAGACTAGCAACAGTTGCTTGCTTAGATGCGAAAATACCTTGTATCAATACAGTATCAATAGCTGAAGCATTTTGCGCCATAAGAGCAAGTTGTTTCATCTCTGTAAGCTGAGATTTGATGTTCTTAGCTGAGGCAAGAGCTGTGTTTAAGTAAGTCTGTGCTATCTTTGCTATGCTTAAATAAGCAGATAAGTCTTTAGCTGATCTCCACAGCTGAGATACGTAGACATTTACTGCAACATTTGTATCATCATAACCCTGGCCGAGGATTCTACCATATTTTTGAATATTAGCTGCCGATGTAGTTTGCTGCGTGATAGTTACAGCGGTACCTAGTCCGACTTGTAAACCCATAATAACCCTCCATATGCAAGAGAGGCTTGTTATTTAAGAAAACGCTAACTAAACATAAACAACATACATTACCGTACACTAAATCGTAACATATCCGTGATATTTACTACAAAAACAAAAGACTCATTATACGTAATGAGTCTTGAATATGAGAATGATGTAATGATTTTATCACATCATTATATAGCCTGCATTGTCCAAAGCCTTTTGTATAAGCCTTTGTCTTGCTCTATGAGCTCTTCATGAGTCCCTTCCTCTATAATTCTACCCTGATCAAGTACGATAATCCTATCCATATGTTTTAGCGTAGACAAGCGATGCGCAATTGCAATCACTGTTGCTTTACTTGTTTCTAACACCTCATTGAGAGAAGTTTGGATGAGTTTTTCGGTTTCAGTATCGAGTGCAGATGTAGCTTCATCTAAAATGAGAATTGGTGCATTTTTTAAAATAGCGCGTGCAATAGCAATTCTCTGTCTTTGACCGCCACTGACTTTCACGCCACGTTCACCAACAACAGAATTATATCCGTGACTCATATTCATGATATCATCATGAATCCTTGCTTTCTTACATGCTGCTATGATCTCTTCGAAGCTTGCATCATGTTTTGCAAGTTGAAGATTCTCTAAAATCGTCCTATGGAACATAGTAATGTCTTGCGGAATAACTGAGATATTCGCTCTGAGTGATTCTTGTGTGATATCGTATATACTAGTTTGATTTATCAAAATATCTCCAGATCTGATATCAAAATAACGAAGCAAGCATTTGATGAGCGTAGTTTTGCCTGCGCCAGAAGTACCAACAATACCAATTCTTTGACCGGATGGAATGTTAAGAGTAAAGCTCTCTAACACATTTTTGCCTCCTTGATATGCAAAACTTATATCATGCAGCGCTATGGCTCCTGATGGATTTACAAGGACAGAGGCATTTAATTTGTCTACTACATCGTAATTGCAATTTATGAACGCAAAAGAAGTTTTGATCGCGGCAATTTTGGGATTGATGTTGAATAATATTTGCTCGAGTAGATAGTCGATTTCAAAATGCATGCCTATCGTAATCATTGAAATAAATGCAAAATCACCAGCAGTAATTTTACCAGATTGATATAAATGAGCGGAAAGATAAATTTGTGCTGCGCTCATAATTACTACGATAATCGTATCTGCATTATCTACAAAATATGCATCGAATTTTAAGACCTTTATATCTGCAATACGTCTACGTTCTAACGCAGGAGTAAGCTTCAGCTTAAATTCAGCCCAGATATTACCTATAACTTTAATGCCAAATATATTCGTCATGGAATCATTTATAATCCCAGTTGCTTCTTGCCTTGCTTTGGTAAAATCTTGCTGCAAAACCATTTGTTTTCTGAGTAAAATAAATAACACTGGTACATAAATTACAATAAAGGTAAGAATCACATAAGCTGATAATGCATTTACGCTGAATAAAGTGGTGACACCTATTACGATGGTTGTAAAATTATTGAGCGCGAAGAAGCAATGGTTCTTGATGAGCTCTACTAGATTTTCTTGAAAATCATTGATTTTACTTGTGATTTCACCAGACATATGCGAATCAAACCAATGTAGCGAATGCCCCATAGTCTTAGTGTAGATATCACTTGTTATAGCCATTGCGAAGTCTGGTACATATTTTATATCAAGTAAACGACTTATAAAAAACATTCCGTGATGCATGAATTTATAGATAACAAACATAAGAATCAGCATCTCAAGATTTGCATCTGCCTTTGATTGGATTGTATCGATTATTTCTTTAATTTTATAATCCACAGCTATTTTGCATATAGATGCAATAGTAGCTATAATACACAGTGACCCAAGCCAGAATCTGTGTTTAGAGATGATAGATCTGATATAGGTAGAGAGAGTCATAACTTATATATCCTCCAAGTCCCATCTTGCTTTTGGACAAAAGTCCAGCTTATTGGTCAGGCCGGCTTTTAATCTTTCCATACCAGACCATGCTATCATAGCAGCATTATCAGTGCATAGATGAATGGGTGGCGCAACAAGATTAAAATTGTATTGCATTATGGTTTTTTGTAACACTTCTCGCAGATAAATATTGGCTGCAACTCCCCCTGAGATAATGAAGTCTTGATCTATATTGTTAGAACTGTATTTTTCAAATGCTTCAATCGCATTTATCGCTCTCTTCGATAAGATCTCGCCAATAGTATATTGAAAAGATGCACAAATATCATGCATAAATTCTTCAGACATATTGTCTTTTGCTTCTATAATTCTGCGTATAGCAGTTTTTAATCCTGAAAACGACATATCACAACCAGAGCGTTCTGTCATTGACAATGGTAATTTATAGGCATTATATCGCCCTAATTTTGCTAGTTTCTCAATCATTGGACCACCTGGATAACCAAGGCCAAGAAGCTTTGCAGTTTTATCAAAAGCTTCGCCAACTGCGTCGTCTAAAGTTTGTCCAAGGATTTTATATTTTCCAAGTTCAAGCGCTGCTATAAACTGACAATGTCCGCCTGATACGAGAAGCGAAAGATAAGGAAAAGCAATATCTGACACAAGACGAGGAGTAAGTATGTGACCTTCAAGATGATTTACAGCTATAAATGGTTTTTTAGTTACAGATGCAAGGCCTTTGGCAAACATTGTGCCCACAATTACTCCGCCTATCAGCCCAGGTCCAGCAGTCACTGCAATGGCATCGAGATCTCGTAAATCCATTTTGGCATCAAGCAAGGCCTGTTTGACTGCTGCTTCAAGATTACGCATATGCGATCTTGCAGCGATTTCTGGTACTACGCCTTGATACGGTGCATGTTCTTTGAGTTGAGACACAACTATATTGGAGAATATTTGTCTGTCACTAGATACTATCGCAGCTCCTGTGTCATCACAGCTTGATTCTATACCAAGAACATATTTAGTCATTGCATTAGCGCCTTAGATGTAATGAAAAAACCACAGATATAATTTGACTATATAATGACTATATTACACTATCCATTATCAACGCATCATATCATGAATATGCCAGCAGAAATAGCCATTAGTCATTTTAAAACCCATTGTCTTGAGATAATAGATAAATTGCAAACTAATAAGCAATCAATAGTTATTACAAAAAGAGGGAGGCCTGTAGCAAAGATAGATGCCATTGTCACTACGCCAAAAACTTCTTTATTTAACATGTTGAATGGCAGAGCTAAAATCACTGGGGATATAATATGTCATATTGATGATCAATGGGATGCTGAGCGTGACTAATTTAATGATACTTGATACGCATTATTACTTTGGTCTCTTTTATAGCCAGAAGAACTATCTAGCAATATTAAAAAACATATCGTCACTGCCCAAGATGCAAAATCTCATCTGCAGCTTCTATTGCGGATAATTCCGTCACATCAAGCTCAAAAGCATTGGAAATATTGATCAGACTTGCTTCAGATACTGCATCGGCGATATTAATAGATTTGTACCGCGCCAATCTTTCTGGATTTTGAATACGTTTGATGTTTTCTTCTTTAGAAATAAGGAGTTTAACTGGAACAAATAAAGACCCACGCTTTGATGCCATTTGTTTTACTTGATCAAAGCATTTACGTCCACAATCATCATCATAAAGAACATTTGTGAGAACGTAATTACCATCTGTTATTATGCTTAAAAAGTTAAAAACGCTCTCTCGAATCTGCTCTATTGTATTCCAAGCATATTCTGGCACTGGCGTCAGTCCGTCATAATTTAGAAGCGCAAAAATCGGATTATTAATAAGCTGATTATCGCATATAGTATAGCCTGACTTAGCTATTTCCTTAGCTATGGAATATTTTCCAGTACCAGGCCTACCGATTAGATAGATAATGCTTGTCATGTTTAAATCCTATAATAAGCTTTTTGTGCAATCAACTGCTGTAATGGCAAAAACAGCGGTTCAGGTAATGACACAAGATCAAACCATCCCCATTCTGCTATCTTATTAGGCTCTAGGTTTTGTATTTGCAATTCCTGATATAAATAAGCTTTCATAAAAATCGAAACATAATGCTTTTGCTCTGTAATAAAAACATCATTTGTGCAGGCCAGAAATTCTGGATCTTGAATTCTAATTCCAACTTCTTCCATCACCTCTCTTACAGCGCATTCTTCAAAACTCTCGCGGAATTCAAGATGTCCACCAGGTGGCCCCCAAGAACCATCTCCATGAGCATTGATACGTTTGCCAAGCAGGACTTGGTTGCGCTCATTGAAGATTAGGACTCCAATGCCTATGCGAGGAGTTAGTGCAATATCCGAATATTTTTCTTTATTTGCCAAATAATAGCCAATATCCTCATGATCTGCGTCTATCTTAATATGAGATGCATAAAGCCTTTTGTCGAACCCACCATTCTTCATCCTTTTTTCAAGCTGCCTTTGCTCTATTTGTGCGCGAGATATACCTGTAGCTTTACTTAGAGAATCAAACACTTCTAAAACATCAGCTAATTCCTCTATTAACTCGTCGTCACAAGTAGCATTTACAACTTCTTGCGCTTCTTCCACGAGTTTATCCTTGAGGCGTAGTATATACTCATCCACCTCCATTACATATTCAAATATTTCTGCGTTTTTTGCCCTAACGATGCTAGGGAGATTGTCTCGAATTAATTTATTCAGTTTAAAACAATGTTGTGTAGTCATATAGCCTCAAGTTCTATCATTTGTTCGGCCAATCTAACATATTCGGCCGGACTTACATTCTCCGCTCTTGCTTCTATATTGATCCCAAGTTTAATGAACACACTTTCAGGGACAAATTTCAATGATGATCTCAGCATTTTTCGTCTCGCAGTAAAAGCAGAATGTGTAATCTCACGCACTTTTTCGATCACAATTTTATCAAGTAACTTAGCAAGTGGTTTGATAGTGACAATACATGAATGCACTTTTGGTGGCGGGTAAAATGCCTGAGGAGAGACGTCAAATTCTTTGTTTACATCAGCCATAATCTGACACATCACAGATAGTTTGCCATAAGCTTTGCTGCTATGTTTTGCGCAGATACGCTCTACTACCTCCTTTTGTAGCATGAGAGTCATGGATTCAATAAGTTCTGCATGTTCAAGCCATCTGAACACTAACTCAGTGCCTATGTTATATGGGAGGTTGGAAATAATTATCAGTTTTGGTGTAGTTACGGCAGGAAGGCCTATTTTTAATGCGTCGCCATCTATAATCTCGAGCTGTTGGTAGAGTAACTTTATATCCCCAAGCAGCGCTAGGCATCTGCGATCTTTTTCTATCACAGTTAGTTTTGCAGGATGACATGCTAAAATCGACCTAGTTAGTCCAGCAGGTCCAGGGCCAACTTCAAGTACATATCTATCGGTGACAGATGGTGCAGCTCTCACAATTTTATCACATAAACTAGCGTCGAAGATGAAGTTTTGTCCTAGCCTTTTTTGAGGAGTAATGTCGTGAAGTTTTGCATGAGCTGCAATAGAAGGTATGTCATTCATTCCTCATTCCGCCTCCTGAGAATAAAGCAAAGCTTGTTTGATAAAAAGCAATGGCTTCGTTTATGAGATCTGGGCGATCATGTACTAATATTTGTTTATCATCAGATATCTTATATACCTCTGTCTTACGTTTAGGAGCGAGGATGACAAGATGATCATCTTTGATATAGCCAAGTAATTGATATGTGCTTATAAATGCCCTTTGCGCTGGAAAATGTATCGCATCCTTGCCAATAAATTTGGACTTATAGCTTATATTAAGTAACCCCAAAATAGTAGGTGGGATGTCAATTTGACTTGTGACATTATCAATAATAGCGGGTTTGAGTATTTTGGGCGCATAGATTATAAGAGGAATATGATATTTATTTACTGGTAATTGAACTTTGCCAGCGCTAGATGCGCAGTGATCGGCTGTAATAATAAAAATAGTATTCTCAAACCATGGCTTTGTTTTAGCATCTTCTATAAATTTACCTATAGCATAATCAGTATATTTGACAGCAGCAAGCCTGCCACCTTTACCAGATGGTCTATCTATACGACCTTCAGGAAAAGTATAAGGTCTATGATTGGATGTAGTCATAATTAGCGAAAAAAATGCTTGTCCAGCCGCATAACTATCATCAGCTATTTTTAGAGCTTTGGTTAAAATATCCTCATCAGCCACTCCCCAGATATTTGTAAAGCTAATTTCATCTGTAGAAAGATTATTACGATCGGTAACTTTATATCCATTACCAGTAAAATAATTTTCTAAATTATCGAAATAACTAAATCCTCCATAAAAGAAATTTGTTTCATAGCCCTCAAGTCTCAATACACTACCGATATTAAATAACCCATAATTCTTTTGACGTCTGATGATTGCTGAACCAGGAGTAGGTGGCAAGCCTAAAGTCACGGCTTCTAAGCCTCGCACAGTTCTTGTACCGGCTGCATAAGTCTTAGTAAAAAATATACTTTCATCTGCAATGCGGTCAAGATTTGGCGTGATATGCTCCTTATGGCCGAATTTACCCATATATTCTGCACTCATGCTTTCTATCGTGATCAGGATTATGTTATATTTTTGTGGTTTAGACGAGGCGATAGTATTTCTTTCTACTCCTTCAGCGCTTAAGAATTGTTGATTAGGTTGCACTATATTGTGCCTTACTATTTGCAAAGCATCCATATTGTCTATGGTTTTGTAAAACTTGGTATAATTTAATTCGTTATTACGGAATGCAGAAAAAAATTCATAAGGACCATTTTTTGCAAGTTCACGAGCATAAGCATTATTGGTGAAGACCCATTTATCTGAATCATAGAATTTGAATAAGGTATATGTTACTCCGCATGTGATAGTTATTAGTATAAACGAGGTACTACGCTTTATATCTGCCAATTGATTGTGCATGAATAATTTTTGAGTGACGATATATGTCATGATGCCACTAAACACCACGAGTGCAGTAATAATTTTGCCTAAGGGAAATGATTCATTAAGAGTGCCTATAATTTCTTGTGTATAGATCAGATAATCTACTGCAATAAAGTTATATCTTACACCAAATTCATCCCAGAATCCCAATTCTCCAAATAAGTTAGACGTGAGAAGAAAGATAGCTATAAAGCAGAGAGTGATGTTTAATAACCCGTGACTACATCTTCTGCTTAGTGAGAGAATAAGTAAGAATGGGACGACATAACTTAGTGAGATTATATCATTTAGCTCGCCAACTAACGTAACATTTAGTAGCTCGCGATAATCAATCTGATCATATTTGATTGCAAAAATGCAAAGTGCAGCGCGCGTTGCTAGCTGTGAGATTAAGTAAATAGCTATAAATTGTACTACAAGAGGATATTTCGTGCGCATCGTCGATCTTATGATTTGTTTTTATAGTATATAGCAATTGAGAGCTTGCGTGTGTAATTATTTTACTGTATAACGCAATTTTCATTAAGGTAATTTATGAAATATTTAGTATCAATATTATTATTCATGTCCATTATTTCTTCAAGCCTTGCTGCTTTTGCTGATGAGTATGACGCAGATAGCGAAGTAGATAACGAGAGTGAAAAATCATCCATTTCTAGCAATAAGAATTATTCATATGAATATTCAATAGATAAAAACGCCTCTGCATTTGCTGGAGCTGATCTATCAACGTCTCTCATAGAAGCATATCGTCAGGTCGAAAATAAGCTAGTACCAAATCAGAATCTTGGTATTTTAGCTAGTACAGGATTGTTCTTATCGAGATATTTAGTGACTCAAACAATCACTACATTTCAACATGAGGTATATGGTCATGGGGCAAGACTACGTGAGTTTGGATGGAAAATAAAAGGATATCAAATAGATTTTGGTGGAGGTGGTAGTACCAGTTATTATCGTCCATTAAGACAACACCCTCAGAAAGATATAGTTGTTGTGCTTGGAGGCGTGCAGGCTGAGGAAGTTTTGGCTAACAAAATTAAGTCACGCATAATGATGCATGGCGTTATCAATCCAGTTTATGGCATGGCTTATTTAAATAGTATAACTGGTCAAACACAATATATACTCGCTACAAGCTATAAAGGCAGAGGTCATGATATTCTGTCTTATATCAATCAGATGAACAGAATATATGGCAGGAATTTTTTAACAAAATCTAAGGTCAAAGAAAGAGCTCGTTTAGACTTGCTTGACCCGTTCCTATATTTTGGCGCTTATGCTGCGCTTACAAATACAAATTTTGAATATCCAATGATTCCTATTGGTGATATTGGTTACTTACCCGGTGCGCGCGCCTTACTCACCCCTTATGGTCTTGAATCTAAATTGATCAACTATATCAGGTTTGATGATAAGCAAATACAAGTGAATCTGACTCATGGCAGAAATTTGTCTCGTACATCAGGTGCTGCTGAAGTTATTGTAGAGAATTTGAGGCTTACTGATAAGGTATCATGGGGATTTGGTGGAACAGTCTGGCGTCAACCAAAATTGCTTGCAGCAAATCCAAAACTTGCCCCAATTAAAACTGGCGGCAGTATCATTCTAAATTCAGTTGTTTCGTTTAATAATACTTATGGTATGACGATAGAAGGTGGATATAAAACAGCTGGTTACCAAGTAGGTAGGCCTATTGAAGCGACTCCTATTATCAGACTTGGGCTCAAAATAGATATTTGATATCAGACGTTAGTATGAAACTCTTTCAAGCATTATTACCACATGCTATAGCACCTTGTTTTTGGTATAGTAGTGCATGTAATGGCATTAGGACAAAACTCTATTCCAAGCCTTGTGCACTACGTCTAGTAGATCAGATACCGGAACTTCTCAGGACAATGTATAGTACATCCGATTTTGATAATGTTGATATTCTTCACTATAAACTTGGCTTAGCATTTTGCTCATTAGGCCGGATAGATAAAGCATTAAAAGCCTTTCAAGATACTTGTAATATTAATCCAGATTTTCCTGCTGCTCATCATTATCACGCCATCTGTTTACATGCTAATGGTCAATATGCTCAAGCTCAAGATGAATTTTATATTGCTAATCAGTTGGATCCGCGTTTTTCTTTGCCGCTTACCGGTACTGATTACGTTACATTTTACGAATGATAACCACAAGCATGAAGAATCACGTCGTAAATTTCTGTTTCATATCTGTAGTTGATGCACTAGACTGAGCCCTGCCTATGTATGGGCGAGTTAAGGTAAATCAATAGGAGTGTTTATGTTAGCAGCAGAAGAGAAGAGATTCGAAGAACTAAATATTAATGAGCAATATGCGCATTTGCTTAATGCACTTAAGGCTTTGCGTGACAACATTACATCAGCTCAAGCTGCGTGTTTAGGACATAGAAGCGCAGTACAGGCTAATAGTTCAGACACGCGAGATACGATGGTAGCGTTATCATTTCAAAACATAAAATTAACAGAGTCTTTAGAGAAATTCAAAGCAACACCTTACCAAGATGTCCGCGATGATTCTTCTGTTGGACAAAAATATAGTACTTTGCTCACAATAGGTAAGCAAATGTACGATAAGGCCACAGATGTTATCATGGATCATCCACAACAAGGTCTCTCTATATCTCAGGTTTTGATAAACAGTAACGATGCTCTAAATAGAGTGATAGAATCATTCAACGCTTTTGTAGTTGGTATGATTGTAGGCGATGTAGAGCAACACAGTCCTATAAGTGATGGCGAGTTACAGCAAGATCTTTTAGCAGCTGCCCATGATGGTAGAGAGTTGGGAGGAGAAACAATCTATACGTTGCCACAATAGGGTGTATAGTGCAACAAGAGAGTGGGATTATATTATCCTACTCTCAACTCCTCAGCGCCGCTCCATATTTCTTTGCCATATTGTCTATGATATTGCTACTTAGCGCGTTAATTTCATTATCTCTCAATGTTCTATCATCTGCCTGAAATATTACATTGAATGCAAGGGATTTTTTACCTTGCTCTATCTTATCTCCAGAATAAACATCGAACAAACACACATCACGAATAAGTTTTTTATCCAGATTTTGTATCATTAATATCATTTCTCCAGCTGATTGTTCTACATTTACAAGAAAAGCAAAATCACGATTTACTGGCTGATAATCCGATACAATAAATTTGCCTTTATAACCATATTTTAATTTACCCTCAGGAATGACATTCAAATTCAGTTCAAATGCTATTACTGGATGCGTTATATCGTAACTCTCCAGTATCTCAGGATGTAATTCCCCAAAATAACCAAGTTGATTTTTTCCGAGTTGAATTGATGCGGATCGATAAGGATGATAATAAGCAGGAGCATCGCCTAAGGAGCATTTATCTAGCGTCAAGCCCATTTCTTTCAGTAGTAAATCTAAATCACCTTTAATGTCAAACGCATCTATTTCTCTAGCGAGGCTATGAGGATTTTTACTTATTATATTACCAATTCTAGCAGCTGTGATGCTAAGTGTTTCGATGTCGTTAAATACAGGGCCAATTTCAAAAAATGCGAGATCACCTATGGAGCGGGCAAGATTTTTTGCAATGATTTCAAGCATATTTGCTATGATAGATGGACGCATATAGCAGAGCTCTGTGCTAATAGGATTTTGTATTTGTAGCTCATGGTGATGCTTGCCGAACATCCCAGCCCGCTTATCATCCATAAAGGAATATGTAATGAGCTCATCATACCCTCTATTTGCTAAAATACGTCTCGCATCACAGCTTCTACGTTGCGTAGTGGTGAACATTCTTGCTATATGTCTATCGGATAGAGGTGATAATGGAATATGTTCATAGCCATAAATGCGTATGATTTCCTCGACTATATCCTCTTTGATATTGATATCATGACGAAAAGATGGAATTGCGAGATGTAGAATATCTCCAGATAGCTCAATAGTAAAATCTAGTTTATGCAATATTTTTATAATTTCTTCAGTAGGAAGGCTCAATCCTGTTACATGCATCAGTTCCTTTGGATCAAATGCTATTTTTTTATTTACATGCACAAGCTTTTCTTGTGACGATATAGTAGAATATTCTCCGCCGCATATTCCTATTATCATTTCTGCTGCAAGTTTGAGCATTGGTATAGACATGAGAGGATCGACACCTCTTTCTAATCTTTGTCTTGAATCAGTATCGATGCGGTGTCTTCTACCGCTTTTTGCAATTGCGAGAGGATCAAATATTGCAGCCTCTAACGTGATATTTTTCGTCTGCATATCGCAACTACTATTCGCTCCGCCTATAATACCTGCTAAAGACTGCACGGAATGCCTGTCATGTATTACAAGATCTTCGCTTGAAAGCTCATATTCCTTGTTATTTAAGGCGCTAAATTTCTCTGCTTCGCGCGCGAAGCTTACTTCAAGCGCGCCATCTAGTTTATCTTTGTCATATGCGTGCATAGGTCTTGCAAAGCTGATGCAGATATAGTTCGTAATATCTACAATTGCAGAAATTGGTGTTTGGCCAATGTTTTTAAGTAAAAGCTGTAACCATTCTGGACTAGGTTTATTTGTAACATTTGTAATGTCTAATGTAGCGAATTTGCTATAAGAATTGTCATGATCAATACTACCGATAAATACACCAACACCTTTGGCAGCAAGTTCTTTTGCAATATAATATACTCCAAGACAATCCCCTCTATTTGGTGTGACGGAGATTTCTATGACTGGATCATCGAGACCATAATATTTTGCAAATTCTTCGCCAATCACAGCATCATTTGGCAATTCTACGATGCCGTCAGAATCTATGCCAATCATGAGCTCATTTGCAGAGCAAAGCATCCCATTACTAGCTACGCCTCTTATCTCAGCAGCTTTAATTTGAAAATTACCATTTGGTATTAAAGTACCAACTTTTGCTAAAATAACTTTAATTCCAGCACGAGCATTTGGCGCTCCGCATACAATTTGCAACATAGCATCATCACTTGCTACTTTACAAACTCTGAGTTTATCGGCATTTGGATGAGGCTTTGCTTCAACTATTTCGGCTACTTTGAAATGAGCAAGTTCCTTCGCACGATTGGTGACATTTTCTACTTCAAACCCGATAGCATTTAATGCGTCTACTATTGTTTCTACAGATGCATTAGTCGCAAGAAATGTTTTGAGCCATGATAATGTGAATTTCATCTAGTGAGCCCTCCTGCAAAGCTTGGAATATCAAATCCAGAAAAACTATAATGATCTAGCCAGCGCTTGTCTCCTTCAAACATTTGACGCAAATCCTCTATACCATATTTAAGCATTGCAAATCGCTCTACGCCCATCCCAATAGCAAAACCCCTATACTCTTTACCTACATTTACATTGGTAAGAACATTCGGATGCACCATGCCGCAACCAAGGACCTCAAGCCATTTTTCGCTATTTTTCATACGAATATCAACTTCTGCACTTGGCTCTGTGAATGGGAAAAAGCTCGGACGTAATCTGACTTCAATATCATCTCGTTCAAAGAATTGCGTGATAAATTCAGTAATAAAATATTTTAAATGTCCCATATTTATATCTCTGTCGATCATTAATACTTCGATCTGATGAAACATTGGCGTATGAGTCATATCTGATTCGTACCTATATACCCTGCCTGGCGCTACAAAGCGAAATGGCGGTTTACCAGAGATCATTGAGCGAATTTGTACGGGAGAGGTATGAGTGCGTAGGAGTCTGTTATTACCATTGAGGTAAAAGGTATCATGCATTTGACGTGCTGGGTGATGATCAGGAATATTCAGAGCTGTGAAATTATGCCAATCATCCTCTATACTTGGTCCTTCTTTCATCTCAAAACCAAGTCGTATAAATATCTCAAGAAGCTCTTGCATAGCTTGAGTTATAGGATGAATAGAGCCTGATTTTATCTTACGAGCTGGAAGAGATAAATCTAGCTTCTCAGATTGTAATCTTTGTTTTATATGCTGCGTTTTGAGAATTTTGTATTGTGTGTCAATGGCATTTGTGATTTGCGTTTTAGCTTCATTGATTTCTTTACCAAAAACTTTTTTTGCTTCATCATCTAAGCTCGCCATTTTACGCATCTCAAGCGCAATAAATCCATTTTTACCAAAGTAATTTATTCGCATATCTTCCAAAGCGGCAAGATTTACGGTTTTCGAGATCTCATCAATGGCTTGATTTATAATATTTTGTAACATACAATCTCGCGCAGCTATATCTAGGATCGGGATTTTAGCCGAATACTATATGACGTGCAATGCAAATGATAAATAAAGACGTATATGACCACATCATTCGTTCATCTTAGGTTACAAAGCTCTTACTCTCTATTGCAAAGCGCTCTTAAAATTGAGCAAATAGTTGCTATAGCTAAAAAATATAAGATGCCAGCCGTTGCCTTGACCGATAGGAATAATCTCTTTGCCATGCTAGAATTTTCGCTTGCAGCAAGCTCTGCTGGTATTCAGCCTATCCATGGCGTGATCATGACAATACAAGAAGATAGTGATAAAGGAGAGATTTTATTTTTTGCAAAAAATCAGACAGGATATAGTAATTTACTCAAGCTAGTAAGTAGTATCTACACTCATGCAGACCATCGTCACGATCATTATATTAATTTTGCAGAGCTTGCAAAATATCAAGATGGATTAATCGCGCTTTCTGGCTATACAGAAGGTATCATTGGTAAAGCGTTATTAGATAAAAGGCCAGAAGATGCGATACGTTACGCCAGTAAGTTACAAAATCTCTTTGGTGACAGGTTTTACTTTGAAATTATGCGTCATGGCCTCAGTTCTGAAGAGGATATTGAAGCAGAATATGTAAAGCTTGCATCTAATCTATCAATACCACTTGTTGCCACCAATAATGTGCTTTTTGCAGATATAGGCATGCATGAAGCGCATGACGTGCTTCTTTGCATCGCAGCTGGTCTGACAAGAGAGCATACTGATCGTAAAATGGTAAGTAATCAATGTTATTTAAAATCTACACAAGAGATGCGCGAGCTTTTTCATGATATTCCAGAAGCGCTGCAAAATAGCGTATATATTGCACAAAGATGCAGTGTAATGGCAGAAGGGCTGAGTCCTATGCTTCCTAAATTTGCTATTGATATTAGTGAAGAAGAGATGCTAAGACACCAAGCTACAGAAGGTTTACAACAAAAACTAAAGACAAAATTCCTCCATGGTATTTTTACTGATGCCGAGAAGACTAAAATTACAAAGCAATATATGGATCGTCTTAGCTATGAGTTAGATGTCATATGCAAAATGGATTTTTCCGGATATTTTCTTATCGTTTCTGACCTTATTAAATGGAGCAAGGAACATGGGATCTCCGTTGGTCCTGGTAGAGGCTCTGGCGCGGGCTCTATTGTTGCATGGAGTTTACTCATCACAGACCCAGATCCAATCAGATTTGGTTTATTATTTGAACGTTTTTTAAATCCAGAACGTATCTCAATGCCTGATTTTGATATCGACTTTTGCCAAGAGCGTAGAGGCGAGGTCATAGAATATGTTAGACAAAAATATGGATATGAGAGAGTTGGTCAAATCATAACTTTTGGTAAGATGCAGGCTAAAGCCGTGATTAAAGATGTTGCAAGGGTGCTTGGACTTGGATATGGCTATGCGGATTATTTAACTGAACTTGTGCCATTTAATGCAGTTACTCCAGTGACTTTAGAGCAAGCATTACATGATGTTGCAGAGTTGAAGCAAGCATATGAAGGCAAAGGGCTCTATAATATGAGCGGTGAGGAAGAGCTCATCAAGCAGGTTCTCGATACAGCATTAATCCTTGAAGGCCTTCATAGGCACGTCTCTGTACATGCTGCTGGTATTGTTATTGGAGGTAAGGATTTAGTTGAGCTCTTGCCATTATACAGAGCTCCAGATGACGACATGCTAATCATTCAATACTCCATGAAATATGCCGAAATTGCAGGTCTTGTAAAGTTTGATTTTCTTGGTCTGCAGACCCTGACCGTTATTGCAAAATGCTGCTCTATGTTAAAAGCCAAAGGAATAGAGATAGATCTACCAAATCTGCCTTTAGATGACCCTAAGACCTATGAACTTCTGAGTCATGGAGAAGGCGCTGGGGTATTTCAGTTTGAAAGTGTAGGAATGCGCGATACGCTAAGACGTATGCGACCAGATCGTATCGAGGACCTCATTGCGCTTGGTGCTCTTTACAGACCTGGCCCTATGGACAATATTCCTACATATATATCATGTAAACATAATAAAGAACGTCCTAATTATCTGCACCCAGCTTTAAAGACAACATTAGAAGAAACTTATGGAGTAATTATTTATCAGGAACAAGTGCTTGAGATTGCAAAAGTTCTTGCTGGATACAGCCTTGGAGCTGCTGATTTACTAAGGCGAGCCATGGGTAAAAAAATCAAATCCGAAATGGAAGCTCAGGAAAAGCTGTTTATAGATGGTGCTGAGAATAATAAAATAGATAGCGAGCAAGCAAAAAGTATCTTCACCACTGTTGCGAAATTTGCGGGTTATGGATTCAACAAAGCGCATGCTACTGCTTATGCGATGATCTCTTATCAAACAGCATATTTGAAAGCAAATTACACAGCTGAATTTTTAGTAGCCTGCCTAAATTTAGATATTAATGATAGCGATAAGATTAATCTCTTTATTCAGGAAGCAAGGCAATACAATATTGAAATTGTTTTCCCAGATATCAATCAATCTTCCGGATTATTCACATTGCATGACGATAAAATAATATTTGCCTTAGGTGCGATCAAAGGCTTAACAGTTGCTGCTGGAGACGCAATAGCCCAAGAAAGCAAGGCTGGTAAATTCGAGAATATTATTGAATTTGTAGAGCGTATGGCTCATAAAATAGTAAATAAAAAATTGCTTGAGAATTTGATCAAAGCTGGGGGTTTTGATTCTATCCATTCAAATCGTAATCAATTGCTTCTTAGTATCCCCAAGCTTCTTGCTCATGCAAACTTACATCATGCAGAAAAAACATCGAAGCAATATAGCTTAATGCAATTACCAAGTGATCATATTTTAACAGAAATAGATGATCTATCACTTGAAGATAAAGCTTTTGCAGAATTTGATGTACTAGGCATGTTTTTGTCATATCATCCTCTTACAGCTTATGCAGAGATTTTAAAACAAAATAATATAGTCAATTCTTTCTATATCAAAAACGAGTTACAAGAAAAATCCAGCCATATCAAAATTGCTGGCATCATCCAAAACAAAGACTCTCGCATGTCTGCGCGCGGTAGATTTGTTACTCTCCAATTATCTGATCAATATGGTAATATTGAAATTACGATTTTTAGCGAGGAAATACTTAAACAATATGTGCATTTACTTGATATCAAAAGCTTAGTTGTGATTTCATGCGATGTGTTTAAGGATGAAGGAGGATTTAGACTTACTGCAACAAAATTGGAAAGTTTAGATGATATACTCAATTCTCTCAGTTATAATTTAACTCTCCAAATAAATAATGGAGAGGAGTTGAATGAGCTATTACACACTTTGTCTATAAGTAAAGAAAGTGATAATAAACCTAATGCGTATATTGAGCTTTTGATTAAAGTAGAAGATATCTTCATTGCTAAAGTCAATGTACCACCACTTTATCTTCCGCTGGACGTTATTCATCAACTGAATATTGTGAAATGAAGATGAGTTCAATTTATGCCAATTATATACGCTTCGTGCTAAACATATTATGAGAAATTAGTATGCCATATACAACAATTCCTGGCTTTCGTAAGCTATCCAGAACTGGCGTGATCTATGTTACTGACAAAGCGATACAAAAAGGGTTTGAACCAAATAATAAAGACTGGGTAAATTTAGGTCAAGGTGCGCCGGAAACGGGTCATATAGAAGGAGCGCCTCCTCGTATTAAAGCGCTTCATATTAATCTTGATTTACATGAATATAGTCCTGTAGCAGGACAAAAAAAGCTCAGGCAAAAAGTGGCTGATCTATACAATTATTTGTATAGACAAGATAAGAAAACCCAATATAGCTGGGAGAATGTGAGTATATCTGGTGGCGGCAGAGTTGCGCTGACACGTATAGCAGCAGCTTTGGGTAATATAAATTTAGGACATTTTCTTCCAGATTATACAGCATATGAGGAGCTGCTCAGTGTTTTTAAAGCGTTTATGCCTATTCCGATTTTATATGATGCAGCGCATAAATATCAAATTTCAATCGAGTATATTAAAAATGAAATTATTGGGCGCGGATTAAAGGCAATATTGATGAGCAATCCTTGCAATCCCACAGGGCAATTAGTAGAAGGCAAGACATTACAGCAAATGCTAGAATTAGCACGAAATTACAAATGTACATTCATCTTAGATGAATTTTATTCGCATTATATCTATACAAATAAAACCGCAATCGGTACACCAAGAATGGTATCCGCAGCTGAATATGTTGAGGATATAGAACATGACCCAGTTATTATTGTTGATGGTATAACTAAAAATTGGCGTTATCCTGGGTGGCGCGTTAGTTGGACTCTTGCTCCAAAAGAAGTGATTAACACTATCACCAACGCAGGATCATTCCTAGATGGAGGTGCAAGTCACCCAATACAAAATGAAATACTCTCCATGCTTGATCCAGATTATGTGATTCAAAACGCTAAAGCATTACAAGAATGCTTTAGTATAAAAAGAAAATATACTATTGATAGACTACGTAATATGGGGATTGAAGTTGAAGCAGAGCCTCAAGGAACATTTTATGTTTGGGCTAAACTCTCAACATTGCCAGAGCCGATAAATGATGGGATGCATTTTTTTGAGATCGCTCTTGAAGAAAAAGTCATTACTGTCCCAGGAATCTTTTTTGATATTAATCCAGAAAAACGGCGTACACATAGTAGATTCAACCAATATATTCGTATTAGTTTTGGACCAAACTTAAGTGAATTACAGCGAGGTTTAGACGCGATAGAAAGAGTGATCAAACGACATAAATAGTGGTCGTCAATAAAATCATTGCTTATAGATTACAGCCACCTCTAGACATTATTACCTAGTCCATGTTATATGATTTGTCTGTATTATTCTGTGTGGCCATGAGGCACTAATCCTATGAGTTCCGCTAATACTTTAAGTGGATGATCCGCAAACGCGTGGCTATGAGGGTTATACTGTTCTTGAAATGGCTTGAGAAGGTCGTTATCACGAACAGTATTACTAGGTTGCGTTTGAACAGGACTGACTTGACGCGTATCAGAATACACTGGCTGTGTCGCCGTACTTACCAAAGTCACATTCTGCGAAGTTGGCGCGCATGTTACTAATTTCCACATTACTGATAATGGGTTGTGAAAAAAACTATTCTCATACATATGTTTCTCCTGATTTTGTGTTGCTTGCTAGAAGTTTGTACTAAATTCTTATGCCTCGCAAGTAGAATTTTCTGATGTATTAAACTTATACATGAATAGATTGTCCTATTTTCAAAAACATGGTATTAAGCTAGTTTGAGCCCATGAATATACAAGTAAAGAAATAATGAGTTTCGAAGATAATTTAGCAAAAATTGTAGTCAAGAAAGAAGAATTGTCCAATAAACTCTCTTCTGGTATTACGGGTGAGGAATTTATCAGATGTTCAAAGGAATTTTCTGATCTTGAGCCAATAGTAGAAAAGATCAATATGTATAATGCTCTGAAGCAAGATATTATTGATCTTAGTGACATCATCACGCATAGTGTGAATGATCCTGAAATGCTTGCTATGGCAGAAGATGACCTGCGCGCCGCTAATCATAAATTACCATCTGTTGAACATGATATAAAAATAGCATTGCTACCACGAGATGAAGCTGATTCTAAAAATGCTATTCTAGAGGTTAGGGCTGGCACTGGCGGAGAAGAAGCAGCTTTATTTGCAGCTGAACTTTTTGCAATGTATCAAAGATATGCGGAAATAAAAAAATGGCGGTTTGAGATTCTATCTATTTCTGATACAGGCATTGGCGGGTATAAAGAAGCCTCTGCTTCTATCTCAGGAAATAGCGTATTTATGCGTCTCAAATTTGAATCAGGCGTGCATAGAGTACAGCGTATACCGGATACTGAGTCAAGTGGACGAATACATACTTCTGCCGCCACTGTTGCAGTACTTCCCGAAGCCGAAGAAGTTGATATTAAGATAGAGGATAAGGATATAAGGATTGATACATATAGAGCATCTGGCGCTGGTGGTCAGCATGTCAATACCACTGATTCTGCCGTACGTATTACACATATCCCGACTGGGATAGTGGTCACACAACAGGATGAAAAATCTCAGCATAAAAATAAAGCTAAAGCTTTAAAAATTCTGCGCTCAAGAATTTATGAAGCGCAGCGTAGTAAAATGCAACAGGAACGTGATGCAACAAGAAAAGGGCAAGTAGGCTCTGGTGATCGTTCTGAGCGTATCAGAACATATAATTTCCCACAAGGAAGGGTGACAGATCATAGGATTCACATGACGCTTTATCGGATAGAAGATATTGTAAAAAATGGCAATCTGGATGAATTTATCGATGCGCTTATTGCGGATGATGAGGCTACAAGACTTGCAACTGGTATTGCGTTATGAGAGTGAAAGAATAATAGCAAGAAGTTGGCTAAACAAAACTATAGGCATAATTTTATTGCTTTTGGTGTGAAACTCATTCTTACAAAAATATAATACACATTCCTATTTTTAAATGATCCTGCCTATACTCATCTTCTAATTGATACAACCACAGACATACCAGCTTTGATTAATTTTGCTACATTTTCTGGCGCTTTAAAATCGATAATTACTGGAAAACGCTGTACAACTTTCGTAAAATTGCCTGTGGCGTTATCTAGTGGAATAAGACTGAATTTACTACCAGCAGCTGGTGAGATGCTGCGAACCCAGCCTTTAAGTTTAAGTCCGGAAATGCCATCAAATGTTATCCAGGCTTTTGCTCCAATACTAAACTTTGTGATCTGAGTTTCTTTAAAATTTGCTTTA
>Ga0364893_10003_pt1 | contig 192008 bp, 162 predicted proteins | sample ExccelJu500001D3_FD_206943 | JGI IMG/M metagenome (GOLD analysis project Ga0364893, IMG submission 206943) | Enriched cells from Trout Bog Lake Hypolimnion, Wisconsin, USA - BchlTB.July16.5000.01.D3 | ecosystem: Environmental > Aquatic > Freshwater > Lake > Hypolimnion/Profundal zone | place...
CATCGGCAGCGGCAATCAATCGACCCCCATACATGTCACGCCTAACAGTCGTCAACACACCGAATAAATGAAAGGAGGAAAACAATGGAGCAAGGCTTTTACAACTATCAAACCGTAACGACACCAGGTGACGATACGCAGCACATCGTCACCGTCGATAAGGTCCAGGCCAATGTGTATTTTGATGGGACACTCAATAATTACTACAACGTCGAACAAGCGAATGACGCAATCCGTCAACAATATGGTGGTGGGGAAACCAGTTACGACAATGGTTTATCCAATGTCGCCCGCATGTGGAAAGCCATTGGTAAAGAAGGCGATGGCCCAGACATCGGTGTGTATATCGAAGGCATGGGAACGACTAAATTTGAAAAGGATGATGTCACTGGTTTTGCCTTAGGTGAGGGCAAGACTGGCATCCGGGCACGCGCGCAATCGGCCTTTGCGCCGCTGCTAGATAAAGTGAGCAATAGTCGTGGTAGAAAAGGGCCACCCGCCCTGTTGGAATTAAACATCTTTGGCTTTAGTCGTGGCGCAGCAACGGCGCGACATTTTATGCATTTACTGCGCAATGCGGATGAAATTAATAAACATTTTGTTGATGAATGGCGGTTTGTGCACGTCCTGGTCAACTTTGTCGGGCTATTCGAGACGGTATCTTCCGAAGGCGTGTACTACGGCAATGACGTCAACGATCTTGGATTGCGCTTTACCCCCGACGCTGCCAAACATGTATTTCATTTGGTGGCGCTGGATGAATATCGCGCCAACTTTAGTGGCACCACCATTACCAGTGCTTGTCAGGCCCATGTCATCATTGGTAACGACTACTTCCCGATGGGGTTCGAGTTTGGCATCCCTGGTGCACACTCCGATGTGGGTGGTGGCTATGTCTGCGATATCGGTAGGCCGGAACTGGAGCAGCGACATCTGGCACCAAGCCAATCGGGTGAGCATGGTGAGAGACCAGGACCGCAAGACTTTGCCTATCAACAGGGCTGGTACCTGCCATCTGATCAACAAACGACTCGCTTGCATCCGTATTCTCATCAACGCATGATCACTGGTGACTATTACAAGGTGGCGCTCTCATTGATGGTAGATATGGCAGAAAAACACACCGTGACTATCTATAAAAAGAAATTAGATGTCACCGCACAAACCCCCGAGATCGCCACAATACAAACACTATTGCGCGCCCAAGTGCAAGAAAATGCCTTTATCCCTGGCAAACCTACGCGCTTGAATTGGGAACTGGATGCCCAATTAGGTACGGAGGCCGCCAAGGCCTTTCGTCACGCCTATCTTCATCTCTCTGCCAGCGATAAATTTGGCATGGAACCACGTTATCAAAACCCAACGACATGGAAACGCCATCATGAAGCCGGTTAAACCCATCAACCAACAACGCCGTGCATGGTTCACCAAAGCCGCGCTTTCTGGCTTAGGGGTGACTATCACGCCCCCGACCTCCGCCTCCGATTTTTTAAAAGGATTATTCATGCAACCCTATGCCACGCCAGAAACTGCCGTCATGAAATGGGATATCTCGTTTTGTAAATACAGCATTGATATTGATCCTCGTGCGAACTCCAGCCTCGAAACCCTATGGGCAGACAATTGGCTTAAAGACGCACAAGGTGACACCGTGGCGCGTTTCTTTTCTGGGTTTGGTGCAACATGGGGCGCTGGTAGCAGCGACATGGGCGGCACCAATCCCAAAGGATCTCGTTTACCAAAAACCATTCATCTGAGCTATTACGATTATCAGGAAGACCGCTTTTATCGACTGGAAGCGGAATTGCCGTTACATCGCATTTACGAATTATTTTTTAAAGAGCCTAAAACGGTCAGTAAGAAATCCCCTCGCTACGGACAAGTCGTACCCCGCTTTTCTGAATTACGTTTTGGTATCGCGCCGCAAGGTTTTATTATGCTATGGGCCAGCAGCTTTACCCATCAGGTGGAATTGCAGACCTACCGTGCTCAGATTATTCGTGACATTGATGTCAAGAGCTATAACGCCAAGCTGCCCGGCGGTACATTTACACTCCAAGAAGATCGTTGGCAAGAGCTAGAGGCCTGGCGCTTCAAACCCGAAACAATAGAAAAGATCAAGGCAGGCTGGGTCGCTGATCCACAGTGGTATATGCGCCATATCCGTGTCAAGTTCCCCTGGCGTCATCGATTGGCGGGGAATGTGTCACGGCTGATTGAATTAGATAGTTACAAAGGCAGTGGCGAGTTTGAAACTGTTGGGGCGTGGGAAATGGCGATGTACCAACAAACGACCGCCATGCGCGGGATTCCAGAGACCGCCAAGTTTTGGTTTGAGGATAAATCCGGACAGCGCCATTATTTATGGCTAGAGTTTCATTTGCGGCAACGTGCTGGCGGCGAGGCGGATTTACGGGACGTACGCAACGCTTTTGATCAACTCTACCCAGGCCGACAACTGGAAGACAATGAATACTTCCCCGGTGACGAGGAAATGTCCACCGTCGAGGTCACTGTCGGTGACGACCCTGACCAGATCACTGCCGCCCTAGTCAAGGGCAATCAGCGCATTCCACTTCCCGTCGGAAAAGTACAACGCTTTGCACTCCAACCCGGTGCCCACTGGAACGGGCAACCGTCACCTCCACCCGAGATCATCAAACTGTTTCAGACGGGACCCAGCGATTGATTGTGATCACTCGGCTGTCATGAATAATCCCTGTGTTTTATGGCCCGCCTCAGAGATTCTTTGTACATTCTCTCTGAAGCCATCATGTCGATGACTATGATGAGAAATTTGCCTTTCATTTGCCTTGTGGCACACCAATTGTGGGACAAAGTTATCACGCCAAATCTTCCATCGGTGAGCACGCAAGTAAGACAACATCCGGCGGTGCGACACCAAGTATTTATACCTCATCACCGCAGCCATTACAGGTCGTCCCCGTGTGGCATGCGTTTAGCTCACCTGAGCCGATGACACGACCAGGATCGAGCGATCCAAGTAACAACAAGGGAGATAACAATGCCGGTTAATACAACCCAAGGGATGACCAATAACACGCCCAACAGTTGCGTAAAGATAGATTGTGATTGTCAGCACGTATGGTCCTTAGCACAAGAATTTGCCTTTAAACGCTTGTCTGCTAAACCGCCTGTGCTCAACAAAACCAACATGTTGCTGTATCAATATAACGTTCGTGCCCGACGCATCAGTGCCACCTACGCGAGGTTTTATTTAGAGACCGAAGAACATGGTAATCCGGCTAAAAAAGGACGCTACTACTGGGCAGCATTAGCAGCATTCGCCAGTAAGACAGTCGCTTGTTCGATTGAAGACCCACGAGTCAAAACAATCGGCACCGTCTTACAAGGATTAGGTAAAGGAAATATGTGGTTGTTTTATGAGATCGCCCCATGGCATTGGGCGTATAGCCTTTCTTCTAAAAGTTTCGACATGTGCAAGGCCAAACGTAGCGGAGATAATTTTGTGACCCCTATTTTGGACTCCATCAAAGCCATGCCTTGGGCGGAGGAGGCAGTACCAAAAATGAATAATTTAAAGTGGAATAAATTGCTGGAAGACGGTTTTGATAAAGTACGAGAAATCGAACAAATGGACTCAAGTGCTCCAACTCGACCTGCAACTCAATTGAAACATCTGATGAGCATTGCCAAGCATGAGCAAGGTAAGATTTTGCAGCCGCTGATCTACGACGATGAAGATTTTAAATGGTGGATACAGCAACAACGTTCAACATGGGTAAATTGGGCGTCACCTGCGCTCAAGCTGGTGTTTGCGTCGTCGTGTGATACCGATGATCCAGAATTGGAATCGGTGGCGTCTAAGGACATGAAATTGGAAGTATTTGATGAACGAATGAGATGGATTGAACAGGCTGCTCAATTATTTCATAAGTTAATGCAAAGGCAATCGCCGCATATGGAAAGTCAATTGAAGACGATGGCGTCATGGGTTGATCATGCAGATGACCACATAGTGACTCCCACAATGCCGCTCTAATCGCACTTATTTTTATGCAATACATACTTAAAAAAATATCTCTCGGGTTATTGCTCCTAGCGGCTATTTACGGCTGTACAAAGCAATATGAACACCTTACCAATGAATCAAAGAAGGAGAAAGCAAGCATGGTACAAAAAATATCCATTCGCTTAGGTGAATCTGGCAATGATTTTGTACAACGAATCGGAAAAAAAGCGGTTCGGGTAAATAAGCAACCAGCAGGAATGAATTTTTATGATGTCGATTGGACTATCTACAACCCAGGTCCAGGTCAGATCACCTTCGAGCACGGCATGCATACTTTCGTCATCACTAATGCACTTGGTGCCATGGGATCGACTTTTGAGCCAGATACTCACAAGTGGGGCATATTTAGTTTTGATCTGAGTTTTGGACTTCCCCCGCGCAATCAAATTCCTCACAATGAAGCACGACTACAGGTCATTAGTCTCCTAAAAATGCTGCAAGAGAAAGGCTGGCGGCAATTCTATTACCGGGACGCTGCACGAATTATGGGGCGCAGCTCGCTACATAATATCAACATAGATGTACGTTATATACCGACATTTGAAGAATGGATGGCGTTAAAAGATGGCGCAGGTTGGAATTTAGAAGCAGATGGGGTCTATATGCGAATAGTCATGTATCGGGATGACGATCGCTTAAATCCACTTCAACCCGGTGCGTATTTTATGACCATGGAATTACACAGCGAAGAAGACGAGGTGCGCAGTCATTTTTTATATGAGGATCGAGATAACTGGAAAATATTGTGGCCCGATCGCATGAAAAAAGCCCATGAATGGCGTGCTAAAGATGAAGCCGAAGCACGCGCCAAAGGCTACCAGATCGACACCGACTACCAAGACCCGCCAATCAAAGCCCTCATCAAACCAGAGCTGAAGGTCAAGGTTGGTGATATCTGCCCCAAAGATGGCATCTGGGAAGCCAGCAGAACCGACAGCATGGCAGAAACATTAGCGACCTATCACGGTCGTTGGCGACAGTTTACACAAGGGCAAACGGTCACCGGTTTTGGTCAAGGCTTACCGGGATTTGACGAAGATAATAAGCTCATTACGTGGACATGGCGTCAGCCTTTGCAGTAAGTATGGACGCAGCATTTTACAGTTATGTTGAGGAAGTTCATCACCGTAAGGCAGCGGATAGCGAAATCTACATGGTGACGGATGATGCCCGTAAAGTGGCGCAATGACGTCAGCGGGTATGGGAGCAGCATTCGGGGGGGGTATAGAAAAGCCGATGGTGGCGATGGAAGTCAAAGTGCCATCGCGAAAGCGTTTGATGCTTGGAAGCAGTTGATGAAAATAAACGACATTTCTGTTTTTAAAGATGATCCAATCATCGGCTTTCTCATTCCCTTCCGAGAAACGCGAGAAGTCACCTTCCGTCATGGATAAGGAAAATGTATGCACCGTTTAAACCACCTCCTCATTTGTATTTTACTTGCCACTTTTACTTTGACTGCCTGCTCAATGAAACCGACTCTCCCTCGCAATATGGAATTAAAAGCCTTTGATCCTCAACGCAAAGAATTTAGCTGCATGTACGAAGTTGACCACGTTCCGCCGGTTGATCCGGAGGCGGAAGCCTGGTTTCAGGAAGGCATGCGTGTGACAGGACGTGATTTGCAACCTAATCAGCGTTACCAAATCACGCACCAATTACTCGACTTCCGTTGTACTCTCACCACTAAGTCTTCATTTGTCGTGTAGCGAACAGGCCTGCACTTTGGCCCCAAAGAAATTTGCCTGTAATTGAAACGCTTGCAAGATTCTTTGCCGTCCAGGTTCATCCTCTGGCAAGGCAAATACGACTTTTAAAAATTTGGGTGCATGGGCAGCGCGACTACTGCCTATATCGTTTGCCAATAAATCTTGCTCGAGCAATGTCATTACCGACGGGATGACATGTTGTTGAGCGGCACGCATTTCTTCCAATACTTCGGTCTCAGTCACATTCACTGTGTCGTGTGCGCCTTGAAATTTCTTTACGCCGCCAATGTTGACTGCCATACCGCCGGTAATTTCAAATTCGGTCGCGGATAGTCGCTCGTAATGAAACGCCTCCCAGCCCGGTACACCTCGCTTACGTTGGGCGACCACGGCCATCGCGGCGGCAGCGCTACCACCACCATTAATCATTCCGACGGGCAACATTTCCGCTAAACTTAGCGGGATGGGGGCGTTGATAGGTTCGGTCATGACAATTTCTCACTCTAAAGATGCTGAAATGCCATTGTATGCTGAGTCGGCGCAGGGATCATATAAGATCGTTTGGACATAGCCGGAGCGCAGAAAAAGGGGAACTTATTGATAAAAAGACTGCCCAAGCAGCCAGACCGTGGAAAAAGCTACCTACGAGCAACGATGACAGATTCGTGACATTTTGAGCAGAATTGCTGCAAGAACGTAACGAAAAGTGAATATCTAGCAAGAAGCCCCTAATCACAGGTAGAATTCAGCGTCATTTAATTTGGAAGCATATCTCTACGTAACATTGTCGTCGGATATGCGATGATATTTATTCGCTGCACAGCAGTTCAACTTTAAGGAAATATTCATGTCGATCAAATCCCGCGTGGTTTTGGGTAGTGCTATTGCGTTGTTCGCGCTGAGCGCTTGTAATGATAAAGATAAAGCGGCATCTGCCACGACAGCTGCGGCAACTGATAGCAAAGAAGCAGTTGCAGCGACCGTCAACGGTACGCCAATCGCGAAAAAGCAACTGGATCAGATCATGCAGCAACAAGCTGCTCAAGGCATGCCTGACAATCCGGAAACACGCAAAATGGTGATCGACAATCTGGCAATGCAAATCATCGTTGCTCAGGAAGCCGAGAAAAAAGGCCTGGATAAAGCACCAGAAGTCAAAGAACAGCTGGAAATGGCACACATGTCTATCCTGGCAAATTCTTTTGTTAAAGATTACATGAAGACAGCAACAGTGACTGATGAAGCGCTGAAAGCTGAGTACGACAAGTTCAAAGCTTCCCAAGGTGGCAATGAATACAAAGCACGCCATATCCTGGTAGCGACTGAAGCTGAAGCAAAAGATATCATCGCTAAAATCACTAAAGATCCAAAAGCGTTCGATGGTTTGGCAAAATCCAAATCCAAAGATCCTGGTTCTAAAGACAAAGGCGGCGATCTGGGCTGGTTTAATCCGCACAATATGGTGCCTGAGTTCGGTAACGCTGTAGCGAAACTCGAAAAAGGTAAATTCACGACTGAACCTGTTAAATCTCAGTTCGGCTATCACGTGATCATGTTGGAAGACTCACGTCCATTGGCAGTACCTTCCTTAGACGAAGTAAAAGCCGGTATGACTCAGCAATTGCAACAGCAAAATCTGAAAAAAATGCTGGACGACATGAAAGCAAAAGCGAAGATTGATATCGTCGCTGCGCCTGCCGCTGCTTCTGCCGCTGCTACAAGCGCTGCACCTGCTGCACCAGCAGCAACTGCCACTGACGCTGCTGCATCTAAGTAATCGTTTTTCCCTGAAATGGCTCATCACCTCGCGGTGGTGGGCCATTTTTGTTTGGCGTTTTATTTTTTAACAACGAAGAGATCAATAGCGGGCGGTATGATCAACAGGTAATCACTCGCCGATTCTTGAAGCCGTAAGCGACATATGAAGCGCTACATCGTCTTGCGTTGAATTTGCATTTGGGCTCCTGCTTTGTGTAGAAAATGCAATAATGACGCCGCAAATGTTGCGTCATTATTCTTCCCGAAACAGGATTACGCATGCCAAATAATCATTTCGTCTGGACAGGCAGTGAGATCACGCTGGACGTGCGTCCAGATCGTCTGGATTTACGTGACCGTCCATTCACACCGGCGATACGCCACCTTCCCCCAACTTGCCCTTCTCCCGATTGGGTCGCTGCGCATTGGCAGGCATATGTCGATGCGGGCATGATCTTGAATCAGGGATCCGCGGGTGCCTGCACCGGGTTTGGTCTGTCCGCGGTGATTAATTATCTGCATTGGTGCGAAAGCCCCGATCACCAGCAAGTCAGCCCACGCATGGTCTATCACCTCGCAAAATTTTATGACGAATGGCAAGGCGACGACTATGTTGGTTCCAGTTGCCGCGGCGCGCTCAAGGGTTGGAATAAGCACGGGGTGTGTCGCCGGGATCTTTGGCCTTTTACAGTACATGCTGACAACACCGCCGTCAGTTGGGAAGCGCCAAAAACAGGTTGGGAACAAGATGCCCAGACACGACCATTGGGCGTGTATTACCGCATCAATAAGGACAGTATCAGCGACATGCAGGCAGCACTTTCCGAGACGGGTGCTGTGTATGTGTCTGCCAGCGTGCATACCGGCTGGTATTTGTCTTCCCATCGCCCACCTAAAAAGCCGCAGCCACTGACCAGCCTCGATCAATTGCCGTTGATTCCTGTACAAGACCAAGGGATTGGTGGCCATGCGTTTGCATTGATCGGCTATACCTCGCAAGGTTTTGTCGTGCAAAACTCGTGGGGAACGGGATGGGGATGTCAGGGTCTGGCGATACTTACTTATGAGGACTGGCAAAATAATTGTACTGATGCGTGGGCGGTCTCCCTTGGCGTGCCAAGCAGCGGTGTCAGCGCCTACGCCAGTACCGATTCTTACACGCCAATTCAATCTGGCCCGTCGATGCTCGCGGGATTAGCCCCCCCCATGGCGAGTAAGCGAAGCACGCCTCCTCAACATAAAAAAACGGTACACACTGCGCACAGTTTACCGCCGCTGACGCTGGACCAGGCCTATGGTCTGAGTCTGGTCATGGATAATAATGGCGCACTTATTCAACGGTTGGTGGCATTCAAAAATGCAGCCGCCAGCGCAGAACACATTGTCTTCCACGCCCCGCTCGCCGCGTACACGCAACAAAAATCAAAACGTGCGTTCAAACTCACGCTGTTTGCGCTGAGTGGGCTGGCGGATGAAGACACAACCCTCGCCCACATTGCATCGCTGGCACCGTACTTTTTGGCCAATGGCAGTTATCCGATTTTCCTGACATGGAATAGCGGTCTGGGGGATAGTCTCAATCAATTGCTCACCAGTGCGTTCTCTTTACCGGGCAACAGCCCTGGCGCTGGTGTTGCGCAAGATATGAGCATAGAAAGCTACGCCGCGACCAATGGTGGCAAGGCCGAGTGGACGCTGTTAAAACAAAATGCCGAACTATCCGTACTCAATGACAGCCCACCGCGCGGCTTGCATGCGCTCGCACGTCACTTGCAAAAGCTGGCCAGCATCCTCGGTGAGGATCACCTTGAAATTCATCTGGTCGCCCATTCTGCCGGAACCCAATTGATCGGCAACTTATTACCGTATCTGAAAAAATTCACGATCAAAACGTGCAGTTTGTATGCCCCCGCATGCAATATAGATTTTGCCAATGCAAAGTTTTTACCAGCTCTGGAATCTGGTTTCATTCCGCGCAATCAATTCCATTTACACGTGTTGTCAGATGAGTTAGAAAAATCTGACAACGTGGCGCAGGTGTATGGCAAATCTTTGCTTTATCTGCTGTCGCGCAGTGTTGAGATACGACACAAAACACCCATGTTGGGTATGGCAGCCGCATTGGACGCAGAGTACTTTGCAGGTGAAACAACGGAAAATGCACAATGGAATCCCGCTGCAATTCCTGCGCTCAGAAAATGGAATGGCGCGTATTGGGGTAAGCAATTGCCGAAAGGATTTGCAACTAAAGGGCTAGGTTTAACGTCCAAGCAAGCGAGCACTTTACACATCCAGCAGCAACGCTATGTGCGTAGCGGCCATGAAGTATTAAGAGCGAGCCATACGACGTTTGATTACGATGAGAAAACCATCAATGCGACGTTGTTGCGCATCGCCGGAATGAAGCCGGACCAGACGTTGCCATATCCGGTTGGCAATTTGAACTTGTAAAAAACATCCTGCAATTTTGCATAAAAAAACCGCCATCAAACCAACAATGGCGGTTTTTTATCATTACTTTAATTTATTTCGATGGCTTACGGCGCGTCGTGCCGCTATCTTTATCAAACTTTGACGGACGGCCATTCGAGAACTTACCTGCTGGCTTGCTATCGGAACGGCTGTCAGAACGCGCACCTGGCTTGCCTGCTGCCTTTTCTAATACGCGACGATCGCCACCCGATTTTTTCTGTCCTGCCGGGAAATCATGCGCAACGCCACCACTGGTTGGCTCACCAACCGGGCTGATTTTAATCTGCTTACCAGCAACCCATACACCTTTGAGTTGCGCCAGCAATTCAGGCGGCATACCAACCGGTAAATCCAACGTGCTGTGGTTATCAAAAATATCGATACGACCGATGTATTTGGCTTCCATACCTGCTTCGTTGGCGATGGCACCAACAATATTGGCAGGCGTTACGGTATCTGCTTTGCCGACTTCAATGCGGTAGGTTTGCATCGGAACGCTGACCTTGCCTTTGGACGCTTTTTCTTTCTTAGGCTTAGCTGGGCGCTCATCTTCATCTGGAGCGCTAAACGCGCGATCGACCACCTGATTCATACGGCTACCTGGCACTGCGTCAGCAATACGTGGTGCGCGTTCAGCACGCTCTGTACGTTCAGTGCGTGGTTCGCTACGCGGCGAACGTGCTGGTGCTGAGGTACTGCCGCCTGCTTTTTCTGCACTGATACGCAAAGATTGACCAGCGACACGTACTGATTTCAAATGATCGAGCATGTCTGCTGGCAAATCATCGGGCAAATCGAGAATCGTATAATCGTCGTAAATGTCGATGCGGCCGATAAATTTGGATTCGATATTTGCTTCATTGGCAATCGCGCCAACGATGTTGCCCGGTTTAACACCATGCTCATGACCGACTGCGATGCGATATGTTTGCATACCTGGTTCTGCGGTACGTGGGCTATGTTCGCGACGAACACCGCGGTCTTCACGTTCAAAACGATCACCACGGTCACGGCCAGGGCGGTCGCCGCGATCACCTCTGTCACTGCGATCATTACGTGATGGACGTTCATCGCGCCAGCTATCATCGGACTTCACTTCTTTACGATTTTTATCCAGCAACAAAGGTTCATCACCGCGTGCCATTTTGGCTAACGCTGCCGCGATTTCAATCGCCGGAATATTGTGTTCACGCTCGTAATCTTCGATCAGCGATGTGTATTAGTCCAGACCACCTTCTGCTAATGCGGTGGAAATCTGATCTTTAAAGCGGGCGATACGCACATTGTTGACCGTTTGTATGGTCGGCAATTCCAATGGTGACACGGGTTGGCGAGTCGCACGTTCAATCGCTTTCAAGAGGTTTTTTTCACGCGGAGTGATAAACAAAATCGCCTCGCCGCTGCGGCCAGCGCGGCCAGTACGGCCGATACGGTGGGTATAACTTTCCGGATCGTACGGTACGTCGTAGTTGATCACGTGACTGATACGCTCCACGTCCAGACCACGCGCAGCAACGTCAGTGGCGACCAGAATATCGATTTTGCCGTCTTTTAATTGCTGAATCGTGCGTTCACGCTGTTGCTGATTGATGTCGCCATTGATGGCGGCAACGGAGAAGCCTCTTGCATCCAGTTTGGCGGCTAATTCTTCAGTCCCCAATTTGGTACGCGCGAAAATGATCATGCCGTCAAATGTTTCTGCCTCCAGAATACGTGTTAACGCATCCAGCTTATGCATGCCGGAGACTAACCAGTAACGCTGACGGATATTATCGGCGGTGCCGGTTTTAGCAGCGATGGTGACTTCCGCGGGCTTGTTCAGGTAAGTTTGGGCAATGCGCTTGATTGCTGATGGCATCGTTGCCGAGAACAAAGCGGTTTGACGACCTTCCGGTGTTTCTTGCAAAATGCGTTCAACGTCGTCAATAAAGCCCATGCGTAACATTTCATCGGCTTCATCGAGAACCAAGGTTTTAATTTTGGACAAATCCAAAGAACCCTTGTCCAAGTGATCAATCACCCGGCCTGGTGTACCAACGACCACATGCACGCCACGGCGCAATGCTGATAATTGTGGGCCATAGCTTTGGCCGCCATAAATCGGCAACACGTGAAAACCTGGGATATGGCGGGCATAAGTCTGAAATGCCTCGGCAACCTGAATTGCTAATTCGCGGGTTGGTGCCAGCACCAAGGCTTGCGGGCTGGTCTGGCGTATATCTAAACGCGACAAAATCGGTAAAGCAAATGACGCGGTCTTACCGGTTCCAGTTTGCGCTTGTCCCAGCACATCGCGGTTATCCAACAAATAAGGGATGGTCGCGGCCTGGATAGGAGATGGTGTTTCGTAGCCGACATCTTGCAAGGCGCGCAATAAAGGCGCACTCAGTTGCAGATCGGAAAAAGTAATAGAAGGTGTGGATTCTGACATGGCGATGCTCGCTCGTTCGCTCGTATCGCAGGATGCGACAAGATTTGGGGCGTAGTTTACTCTGTTGTCATACGGTCAGGGAGAAACTACGGCATAGTTTGCACAAAAAACAGGCAATACGGACGGAAAATCCGGTTTTAGGCATAAAAAGTTAGTTTTACAGCTATCTTTTTTTACTCTTTTGTGAAAAACAAATCGTTTAGGCTGTTTAAAAAAATCCGTGTTTTTCAATGAACCAGCACCGAGAAGCGGAGAAAAACCATACAAAATGCTGCTCTCAGAAGGGTGGATGAAAGCTGCGCTCATCTACCCGCGAACACATTTGGCGGGTTGCCACGACGATTCTCCCTCTTACTTCGCCATTAGTCCATATCGTCGCAGCATCGCGTCTTGTTCACCAGTTGCCTGGATATGAGCAACTGCCCGATTGATTTGCTCAATCTTCCAGACAGATTTTTGCGACAAACCACATTGGGTAATGAGTACTGAAAACGGTGTCTTAGATAAAGCAAATAAATCGCGTTGCTCAGGAAAAGTCTTGAAGTAACCTTCAATTTCAGCCTCGGAACTGATAAGACCATCTGCACCACCTATCGTCAGTAACCGAAACATACTTGGAACATCAGTTAAGTCGATGCGTTTAATTTTTCCTGCCACGACTTCTTTATCGATTTGTGGATAAAAATAGCCAAGTCGCGTGGCTATTTTTTTATCGAACAATTGCTGTGGAAATTGATTAAACACAGGTTTGTCGCGCAGCACGACGACACGTTCAATTTGCGGTAAATTCGGTACAGACCAAAATAGTTGATCGCGATTCTCTGTCCATTGTGGGCTGAAATAGCACACCACATCAGCCTGACCTGCGAATAAGGCTTGCTCAACACGGCGACGTGAATAGACCACATATACGGGACTTGCACCGATTTCTTTTGCAATCGCATCACCAAAATCTTTCAGCACACCGCCAATCAGGTGGGTATTTTGATCGAATATGTTCAGCGGATAGCCGAGTGTATCAAACACGGCAAATTTGATTTCCTGTTGTGACTGTTGTGACTGAGCTTTCGCTGAAAACAACATGCAACTCAGCAGCATCAAAACCATGATGCTCAGCTTAACAAAACCCAAATGCGTTCGATATTTCACGCTACCTTACCCTTCATCAGGTTAATGATTATTCACGTATTGATCGCCGGTATCAACCTGGCGGAATAAGGAAACCCGCGGTTACCTTGCAGACCGCCCGTGTGAATTGCCACGACACTCGTCTGCTCAGGAAAATACGCTTGCATGCAAAGCTTGTGTAGTGCAAATAGCATTTTTCCAGTGTAGACGGGTTCCAGCGGGATGCCAGTCTGACTTACAAAATTCTCACAGAAAGACATTAGCACGGAACTCGTTTTTGCGTAGCCGCCATGATGAAAATCAGTTAACAAACGATAGTTATCGTATTCGGGGTAGCCAGCCTGTTGCAATAAATTTCTAATGTCATTATGCAAATAATCTGCATTTTTGAACGCAGCGACACCAATAACCTGGCTCTTTCTCTCAGCACCCGCCAATACCCCTGCCATTGTCGCGCCGGTACCACATGCGAGCATGAAAACATCAGGGCAGCTTCCGATGCTAGTGCTTACTTCTGCGACTAATTCAGCGACGCCGTGCAGTGCTAAAGGACTACTACCTCCTTCAGGCAACCACACGTGTTGCGGATTCACCTCTGGCAGACACTGACGCCAATAACCAGGTTCGTCGCGCAGTTGTCGGTAGCTTTCCCGACTCACATAGCGTATTTGCATCCCCAAACGGCGACAATCCTCCAGCATCGCACTATCCATCCCCTCAGCAGCGCGTATCAAAGCGGTTGACGCATAACCCAGAACGGCAGAGGCATGCGCGAGGGCGTGGATATGATTAGACCAAAGCCCGCCCATACTGACCAAGTGTGGATTCTTGCCCTGTAACGCCAGCAAAGGATATTTCAACTTGCGAAACTTATTGCCGGAAACCTCGGCATGTAAAAGATCATCGCGCTTGATCCACAGTGCTATCCCGGGGAATAAATCACTGTCGATTCGCTGGCAAGGAGAAGTCGGGGCAAAGAACACGGTGCAATTCTGACGGTGATGATGGTAAAGTAGTATTGTACGCGTACCGTCAGCATGCAGTGAACGTCGCTTTGCCATTCACCGCACCCGGTACCCATTTTGCCCGGAGAGGACATGCCCGCAGATCTCGATCAGCCACTCGTCAGTGCCAGACATCAATTATCTGAATTGATTAAACAAATCAAAGAAACCGGGCAACAGGATAATCTCCTGGTGACACTGGAGACGGTATTGAACAAGCTGGAAGGTTTGGCACAGCATGACCATCTGACCGGTGCACTTAACCGGCGTACTTTACTCAGCATGCTCGAAGGCGAATTGGCGCGTTCTTATCGTACCGGACATACGTTCTCTTTTGCCGTCATCAGCGTCGATGGCCTTGAGAACATTCTCGAACAGCACGGACAGGCAGTTGCCAAGCAAGTCTTGCAAATGGTCAGTAAAGAAGCTTTGGACATGTTGCGCACACTGGATTCTTTTGGACGTGTCGCCGCCAATGAATTTGCCATTGTGATGCCAACTACCTGGCTGGATCAAAGCCTGAAAGCCATCGCCCGTCTCAAAAAGCGGGTCGCAGCAGTCGATTGGAATACCCTCGCCCCCGATTTGCACATCACTTTTTCTACCGGCCTGACAACCAATGCGATTAAAGACACAGCTGAAACCATGCTGCAACGTGCCACAATCGCATTACAAAATGCTAAAGCCAAAGGCCCTGACAGCATCACCGATATTGATCCTCCTTTACCAGAATACGACCCTAACGCTCCCGAAAATAATCCACTCTGAGCATAACAATGAGTAGAAATAAATGACATGTGCCACCATGCTCAAGAAGTTTTGTGGTATTTCAATGGTGGCAATGCGATTGAATTTGTCCTTTATCGACATTTGCCTCAAGGAGAGGTAGCGCATGAACGGGCGGCCTGGATTGTCTGGGACTGGATATCATGAAATTTACCAAGATACAAAATGCCCAAAAAGAGACTGACAGCGACCCCGATGAATACTAACAGTTCAACGATGGCCTGCCCGCGCAGTAAAGAACGATCCACTGACATGCACATTATTTCACATCGAATACTGTTGAATTGATGGGCACGTTTGCTTTGACCGAAACAGGCTTTGTAATCAGCACACCAAATTGATCTTTGGTTAGAATGGCCCTTGCATATCCTGTCACATATTTTCCATCTATCATGACGAATTTGGTAGCGCCAATTGGTTCTAAAATGCAGACCTCACCAAGCACATTGGTTGTTGCGTTATTTTCCTGGCATTTGAGATGGAATCCGTCGACAATTTTGGTCACAGGAAAAATTGAAGTATCTTTTTCTGGTTCCTGGATCGCATCCCCTAGAGAATCCGGCCCAATGCGCTCACCGTTTTTTAGCACTTCAACGTGATAGCTTTTACCATTTTTAATTATCATGTGCGATTCAGTTTTCCCAATCCACGTGGGACAGCCTTTATCCGGATCGGGCTCCATGTCGATTCCGTATTTAAAATCACTATACAAAAAATTCTTGCCGTCCCTCACATATACTTCTTTATCGACAATGAAATCTGCTGGCACATTAACAAATGGCTTCACTGCAATGTTTTTCAAATTCGCGAACCCGACACAAGCTTGGTACCCCAATTTATACCAATCAATATATTGCTTGAGATTTTCCGGCTGAGTGACGGTAACCACTTCATAGGTCTGGCCCGACGCGTTATTCGCATGCGTATTGGTCGCACCAGAGCTGTCTGCGCTATTGCCGCACGCAACGAAGGTCAATGCCAGCATCGTAATGAAGCTGGATTTGATTTGCCCATTTTTTTTGATTAACTGCATGTTGTATCTCCACCTAATAAGCTTGCAATCGAAGGTAAGCCTTTCGTGGCATCAGCGATACCACGCGCGACGCTTCCATCAGTGGCGAGCGAGGCTTGCCAATAAGGATTAAAAAAACTCAGCTACTCAGTCATACCTTGACCTAGCCGACAATGACATAAAACGAATTTGTTCATGATTTCTCGGTTAGGTTATAAAATGAAACTAAATACTGCGGGCGAAGAGTAATGTGAAAAACAAATTACGTTTTGACAATTACACATTGTTACACTCCTCATAGCAAGGTTAAACTAGAAAGATTTGTCCATTAAAATCTTGCTATTGAAAAAAGTAGTCGTACTCCCCCACAAATACCGCACATCTTTACCTATATCAAACGTCGAGTTAAATGAAAAAACTATCGTTATCAACATTAAGTATCTGCCTGTTCACTTTTTTAAGTATTGCGAGTTGCAATAAAAAGCCGGTTGAAGCACATTTAGTGAACTCGGCTGCCAGTCCAGCGAGCGCCGCGTCGGAGACTGCGACGCCACCTACAATCGCTGCAACACCTGCAGCTCCAACTGCAGCAACGCCGTTTGATCTTGACTCCATTGCCATGACTACTGTCAACCTGCCACCATTTCCTTATGTTGACTATCCCGTAACGTTAGACGAAAGTTATCGCTCTGGTTTACCTCCTACGCCATTTGATATTACTTATGTCATTGCAGGAAATGAGTTAAAAACCGTAGAAGGAAAAGTGTCGATACGCCACTTCCCCAACAATCCAGCAAAGCTCTCTGTGGTCGCAGCACAGCGCAATTATGACGAAGCGATCAAAGCACTTGGTGGTGTGAAGGTGAATAAGCTTGAGCCCACAGATCCTGCCTTTATAAAAGCGCAACCAGGCGGACTTGAAACTCTTTTGGGGAAACTGCATATCAACGATAGTCCGCGCTCCGATAATCATGGCCTTGAGTCGTTTAGCCAATACCTTATCCGCACCAACAAAACCAATATCTGGATAGCTGTCATTGAAGAAAACGGTGGAATAACGACCACATTGGTCACCGTAGAAGAAAAAGCACTGGAACAAAGTGTTGCACTGATTAAGGCAGATGCGATGGCGGCAAGTTTGCAAACACAAGGTCATGTTGCTCTGTATCTTTCCTTCGATACTGACAGTGATGTGATCAAAAGTGCGAGCAAACCGGTCGTAGAAGAAATCGTTAAACTGCTACGTTCAGATGACAACTTACAACTCAATATCGAAGGTCACACCGACAACGTCGGCTCAGCTGAACATAACAAAACCCTGTCACTAGCGCGTGCGCGTGCGGTAGTGAAGGAAATCACCGATAAAGGTATAGCCGCTGCGCGACTCAATGCGATTGGTCTTGGTGCAGAAAAACCTCTGCAAGACAATACGACAGAGCAAGGCAGAGCAAAGAATCGTCGCGTCGAATTGGTAAAACGCTGATTGGCTGGTGTTAAGTTGTACAACACAACTTAGCATTACACAATTCCCAACTCACTACAGTTTCAGTCAGCCAAAGATCTCCGATAATCCAAATGCCGCGACATCACGGTATTTGGAAGTATCATTTTTTTGCGGGTGTCATCACGACCAAGTATGTCGCAAGCACTACCCCGGCGCATCCTGCCAGAGTACTCAACGTGATATTTTCGTTGAGAAATAAAAATCCCCACAACAAAGCAAACAAAGGAATCAAAAACGTGACCGTCAGCGCCTTGGTCGGACCAACGTCGTGAATCAAACGGAAGTACAACAAATAGGCAATTGCACTGCAAAGCAAAGCCAGCGCCGCTGCAGCAAAAATGACCGCGGATGTCACTGTGCCTGGAACGGGTGAAAATGGCAGCGAGGGTAACAAAAATATTGCACCACCTACCTGAGAAGCAGTCGCCATCAAAACCGGATTAACGTTCACCGACAGTTTTTTGGTATATACGCCAGCCAGTGCATAACAAATCGTCGCCGCAGAACATGCCAGCAACGCCAGCAATAATTCAGTGCTCCACTCCACAGGCCCCAATCTGACCAACATGGCAACGCCAAGCACGCCGACCAGCATCCCTAGCATCTTACGTAGCGTGAACTGTTCCCCCAGAAAAATCGCTGCCATCACCGCACCCCACAAGGGGCTAGTCGCATTCATGATTGCAGAATACCCAGCAGGGATATGCTGCGCCGCATACGCATAAAAGACCGCTGGTAAGGCGGTACTGATAGCGCCAAGTATCAGAAACGATTTCCAGTACTGTCTGAAAACAATCGGTTGGTTACTGACTAACATCCAGGCAATCAATGCCAGACCAGCCAGACCAACCCGGATCTCAGCTGTCCAGAATGCGCCTAGCACAGGTGCGATAATGCGCATAAATAAAAACGAAGCACCCCAAATTGCCGCCAGCCCAAATAATCGTAAAAAGTCACTACTGCGCATACTAGTTCCAGATGATCCAAAGAGCGTCAGCTTAACAAAGACTGCGGTTCTGCGCTCGCCAGAATCGGACACAAGATGCCAAACAATGTGCTCAGGACGGTCGATACAAATTACATCGGCTTAAAGCGCCACGCGTAGGCTTGACTGACTTTGAGTTTTTCATTACTGCCATGTAATTCAACGGTGTAACGTCCCATCTCGTCGCGGTGTGCTTTGGATATCGCATCGGCGCGCACGACCACACTGCGGTGAATTTGCCAGAATTGTTCAGTATCAAGGCCTTCCATGATTTCTTTGAGCGGTTTGCGCACGTGGGCTTCATCGTTTGCGCACACCACCCGGGTATATTTTTCATCCGAGGTAAAAAACAGGATTTTATCGATCGCGAACATCTTGATCGTGTCGCCAACACTGGCGCTGACCCAACGTATCCGTTCCGGCGCATTACTACGTAGTCGCTTATCTAACGCCGACATTAACTGGCTGATATCCGGCGCATCTTGCTTGCTGGCGATCCGCGTTTTCAAACGTTCTATGGCTTCAATCAGACGCACTTGCGATATCGGTTTGAGCAAATAGTCCACAGCGCCAGCCGCAAACGCGTCAATCGCATAACTGTCATACGCCGTGGTGAACACGGCATGACAACGCCCTTTGACGGCATGGGCGACGTCTAAACCTGTCATGCCTGGCATACGGATATCTAAGAATGCGATATCTGGCTGGAATTCATGTATCGCCTCCAGCGCTTCCGCGCCATGTTCGCATTCGGCAACGATCTGCAATTCTGGCCATCGTTCCGCCAACATGCGGCGCAGTTCTTTGCGCGGTAAATCTTCGTCTTCAGCGATGATGGCAGTTGTCATGCTTTTCTCCGGTCTTCCATGGTTATTTTTCTAAAGGTAAGCGAATGATGGCAGTGACGCCACCATCTTGATTGGCTTTCAAGGTCAGGCTTGCTGTATCTCCATACATGGACGCCAGCCGTTCACGAATATTCTCCAGTCCAATGCCAGAACCGCTGGTCGCTCCACCAAAACCGACACCATCGTCTGCCACACTCAGTTCCATAACACGTTGCTGATCAAGCACCAGTTCATGAGCGGCAACGGCAATGTGGGCTGGTCCTACTTTGGGTTCGACACCATGTTTGATCGCATTTTCTACCAGCGAAATCAACATCAAAGGGGGTAAAGCAGCATCTGCAATTTCAGATTCAACCGAAAAACTCAGGCGTGGAATTCTGGCCTGCATTAAATTCAGATAAGCACGGGCAGCATCCAGTTGCTGCAGTAGCCGGGCTTGCGAAGAGCTGCCATCTGAGCGAAATTTTGGGATGGTCGCACGCAAATATTCGACCAGGTGATCGACGATCGCCGTTGCCCTGGCGGGTTCCGTATTAATCGCAGAGCGCACGCCAGCTAAGGTATTAAACAGAAAATGCGGCTCTACCTGCGCCACCAGGACAGACAAACGTAACTCCGCTTCGCGCCGGGCTTCTTGTGCCTGTTTTAACTCGCGTGAACGTTGGTCCTCCACAAGACGTTTTTTCTGACGAAAAAACAGCCACAGATCAAATCCACCGCCCAGATAAATCACAATGAGGGTGTCGACGAAGCCGTTCACAACCGGTTTTAAGAACTGGTTGATATTTTGATTCGTCTCTTTAGCTGTTTGCTCATCTGATGATGCAGTGGCGGAGGCGGTACTTACTTGGGGTTTTGGTTTTACAGAATGGAAGCTGTTAATTCCGCTCTCCATCTCTTTACTTGCCGGACTATTGTGCCCTTCAAATTTGGCTGCAATTTCAAAGCTGCCATGTACTTTTTGTTCTGAGCTGACCCACTCACAAAAATAATCGGATAATTGATAGACACCATTGCTGAGCAATCCGCCAAAAACCAACGCCAATGTCAGGTAAATAGCTTCTTTTTTTTCGACAAACTGAAGCTGCCGTACTAACACAGCCAAACCCGGCCCAGTCAGGTATAAAGCCGACACACCTATGCTAATCGGCAACATCACCGGTAATACTTTACTCAGCGGCAAACTCAATAGCGTTGTGATTGCCAGGACAAGCAAATCGATCACCACCAGAGGTATCAGCCATGCCAAGCTTCGGTAGTAATACCAAGTGCGTGAAAAAACCGGATAGTTACGTGCTCTGGTCAGCCAGCTATCACTACCGATTGAAACTTCAGCTGGTAGTGGCTGTTCAATAGAGCGATTATTTATTTTTGTCATTATGCTTTTTCCCCTTGGCAATAGCTATCACAACTCAAGCATAGCTAATTGAGGCCAGTTTAAGGAGTATCAGAACAGAAAAGGAAGTCTGCGACGAAATCGCTGATAGCCTGACGAAACCAGGCCAAAGTACGATGGACTAAGCGGTATCCCCGGGAATCTGATCGCCACTCTCATTGTTGGCATTCGATTCCGGCGTGGCAGGACGTTGCTGTTGCTTCGCTATACGAATAATAGTGTTGCGTATCGAGCTCAAAACGGCGACGGAATTAAACGGCTTGACGATAAAACCTTGCACACCGCGTTGTTGGGCCGCCTGTAACGTGGCCGCATCAATTTTAGAAGAAACCATAAACAATAAGGTTTTTGGTAGTTCTTGACGGAGATTATCGAGGATAGCCAGACCTTCATCATTGGCTTCGCCGATATCAATGCAAATAATTTGCGGTTTCAATTTGATCACCCGCGCCATACTGGAGGGTGCCAGGTTGGCATCACCAATGACTTCATGTCCACCGTTATTTAATACGGATGTCAGCAAATTGCGGGCAACGGCATTCGCATCCAGGATTACGGCTTTAAGCATAGGTACACCATGAAGTTTGAGTCACTTGCATATTAATGCAAAAGAATAAAAAGTAGTAAACGAGGCATCCCCATTGTTATATTCTGTGGTGGGTTTGCCCTGTTTTCTCCGAAATACCCGATTAACGGTTGCTATCTTCGCGTCCACCTACCTCAGGTTTAGCATTTTTAACATACATATCAAGCCAACGGTCTTGCTCCCATAGCATCTGCATGATCGATTCACGTGCACGGTAGCTATGACTTTCATTGGGCAACATGACCAGCCGTGTTACCGCGCCCAAGCCTTGTAAGGCCTGATACATACGTTCGCTCTGTAATGGGAAAGTGCCAGTATTATTATCTTGTTCACCATGAATCATCAACAAGGGGTCTTTGATCTGATTGGCAAAATTAAAGGGTGACATGTCTTGATAAACCTTCTCTGCCTGCCAGAAATTCCTGTCTTCAGATTGGAAACCAAAGGGTGTCAATGTGCGGTTGTACGCACCGGATCTTGCAATGCCAGCGCGGAAAAGTCTCGTATGCGCCAACAAATTTGCGGTCATAAACGCACCATAGCTATGACCACCGATAGCGATACGATTGCGATCGGCGACACCCAGACGCACCACTTCATCGACTGCCGCTTCGGCATCCATTTTTAATTGCTCGATATAGGTATCGTTAGGCTCTTTTTTACCTTCGCCGATGATTGGCATCCCTGGACCATCCAGCACGGTATATCCACGCGCTAACATCACCATCGGGCTGCTATACGAAATGCGGTTGTATTTGTAAGCTGAACCTGTCACTTGTGCTGCTGCATCCGCTGTTTTAAATTCGCGCGGATATGCCCACATCAACATGGGGCGCGGACCATCTCGCTTAGGTTCATATCCGGCGGGCAAATACAAGGTCGCACTTAACTCGACACCATCAGCGCGGGCATAGCGAATTAGTTGCTTCTTGATGCCTTTAAATTGCGGTAAAGGCGTCGCAAAATTGGTTAAGGCGCGCGGAGGCTCGTTGGTAGCGAGATCACGTACATAATAATTTGGACGCTCGTCACTTGATTCTCGGCTGGTAATAATGCTGGTGCCGTGATCATTCAACATGCCGATCACTTGCTCATAATGTGGCGCTTGCGAGCGGAATAAATGAACGCTTTGTTTGCTGCTCAAATCATACCTGTCTAAAAATGGTCGCTCTCCCTCAGGACTTGCTCCAAGACCCGCCAGGAATAGGTGTTTTTCATCCGCTGTGGTTTTCAATACGGGTGCGCCAAACTGATTCAACTCAATGACAGGATTGCCCTGATTCGCATATTGATCTTCCGTCTTGCGGCTAAATAGCAGTTCCGGCTTTGCATCGGCGAAGCCGGGATGGATACGCCAGGTACGCGTGTCGCGGGTTTTCCACCAGCTTTCGGTGACCAGAGCCAGGCCATCGTTGCCCCACTGAACGCTGGCAAAACGCCATGCGAGTTCCATCAATTTTTGGGGCGGGGTATCAAACGGTGCGGCTTGTTGTACCAGCAAATCACGTACTTTAGCTGGCACTTCCGGATCACCACCTGCCTGGGCTTCCAGCCAATACAAAGTTGCGGGCTTATCACTGCGCCAGCCAAAATCACGCGGCCCCTGTTGGACAGCATCACTACCGATCGGCAAACGCTCGCGCATAGGACGCTCCGCCACCGTCTTGATCTTTTTACCCTGCTTATCCCACAATTCAATGAGTTGACCGAAACGATCCACGGGAAGCATTGTGGAATACGGGCGACGCAATTGCGTAGTCAGGATCATTTTGCCATCGGGTGACACCTGGGCTTTGCTCAGTGTCAAAACGGGGCCGACACGATGCAATTCACCTTTGGTATTCACAAAGCCTAGTTGCGTTTGCAGTTCCCAGTCCAGGGCAGCAGAATCTGCTGGCGTCTTGAGCATGTCTGGATAAGTGCGATTTTGAGCGACTTTCCCCCCCTTAGTTTCGAGGGTATTGGGGCCTTCGGGGATAAATGGTGTCGGTGGCAGTGGCTTTTGATGCAATGGCAATAAATGCACAAATAATTGTTCCGATCCTGCACTCCATGCAAAGCCGGCACTGGTGGTCGCATTTAATTTATCGGCAATGAGGCGATGTGCCCGCGCTTTCTGCACATCAACTAACCATAACTCAACCCCACCCTCTACCCAGCAGCTAAACGCGATCCATTGTTCATCCGGCGACCATGCGGTATCGGCGATACGTGGATGTGCGGGTAGGCCAGTAACAGTGACTGTTTTCCCGGTTGCTATATCTATGAGGCTAAGGCCGTTGCCGAACTCAAACTGACTCGCTGCGCGGGTACGCGGGTTGATGCGCAAACCAGCAAGACGCAGTTCTGGCTGCGCGACTTCGGCAATTCCCGGCAAGCCGGGTAAGGACATTAATAAAGCCGTTTTACGTCTGGGCCCCAACTTTAAATTCGGACCACGTGGCGCATCAACAATGGCTTGCAGTTCAGGGGGCGGCATTTTGTAAAATCCATCATTGGGATTGACGTTTCTTACACCGTTAGCAGATAGGCAAAATGGGGAGGCAATCAGCAACAGTAAAGGTGTCAGTCGGCGAAAGTTGGAAGGCATAGTTAAATAATGAAGCATGTCTCTGGATATACGAAGCTCTGAGTACAAAAAACCATCAATGAAAAACAACAGCACGTATCATGTCGCAAATCGAGGCGCAAATCGGTGAACGACCAATTTCATTCTGCCGGGAAAATACGCAGTGTAGCGCGATGCCATTCTTTGTCTATAGCTTATTTTGGCGTATCGGTGTCGGCAGCGAAATTTGCTGCAATGCAGATCGCTGCTTTTTTTACGACAAATAGCGAGGCTTTTTAGCCATTTTTCTCTTTTCTGAAGAAGCAATTGATAACGAACTCGCTCGCTTAGCTAAATTTCCTTAGTATGTTGCCTGTGCTGCGGTTAGCTAGACCAATGAGCAAAACTAGTCCCCAAAAAAAGAGATTAATATGTCAACAACCTTACCAGTTCAATTTACCAACCTGGGCTTGCGCGGCAAAATGTTAATTGCCGTATTAGCAATGGTCATCATCGGCTTCTCGGTCACCACGAGTTTACTCAGTTTTCAGGCCAGCAAGATGCAGTCCGAATCGGCAAAACAATATGCCAATCAGCTAGCGGTATATAACGCCGGTCTCATTTCAGAAAAAATCAATCTGGCGTTGCATGCAGCACGTAACATGGCTGCCAGTCTTGCCGCTATGCATGTTTCAGGACAAGCCAGTCGTGCGAATGCCGATCTCCTGTTGAAAAGCATCCTGGAAAGTAATCCTGAATTTACTGGTGTGGGTACGATCTGGGAACCCAATGCATTTGATGGCAAAGATAGTGAATACGCAGACAAGCCCGGACATGATGCCACAGGCCGCTATTTGCCGTACTGGAATCACGGTACGGGACAGACTCAGGTCGAAGCCTTGACCGATTATGATAAAGAAGGTGCCGGGGACTATTATTTGCTGGCCAAAAAGAGCGGTAAAGAAACCCTGTTAGAGCCCTACCTGTACAAAATCGCGGGCAAAGACGTGTTTATGACAACGATCACCGTGCCTATCTTGAGTGAAGGCAAATTTGTCGGCGCAGTGACCGTCGATTTGCCCGTTGCGGGTTTTCAGCAAGAGGTGAGTAAGATTCGTCCTTATGAGACCGGGTATGCAAGCTTACTTTCCAACAAGGGCGTATTCATTGGCGATGTCGACGAAAAACATGTCGGCACTGAATTAGGCAAATTGCCGGGTAACGAAGCGGCGTTAGCGGCAATCTCACATGGCGAAACGTTCACCGACACGATCGAAGACCACACTTTAGATACCCGTATGTACCGGATTTTCGTGCCTATCCGGATTGGCGGCAGTGACACCCCATGGTCATTCGCGATTAGTGCACCGGAAGATAAAATTCTGGCGCAGGTACATCACTTGCGCAATGTTTCTATCATTGTCGGGTTGCTCAGTGTACTCGTCGTCTCGGCGATGTTGGTATTTGTCATCAATAGGTTAATTATCCGGCCCCTCGGCGGTGAGCCAAATGTCGCCGTCGATATCGCGAGGCGCGTCGCTGAAGGTGATTTGACTACCCATGTCGAACTGCAAAGCGGTGATCAGCACAGCATGCTCTATGCATTGCACATGATGCAAGTTCAGTTGCGTGGAATCGTGGGATCTATCCGTGATAGCAGTGAATTTGTATCCGGTGCATCCAATGAAATCGCCAAAGGGAACCTGGATTTATCGCAGCGGACTGAAAATCAGGCGTCGTCGCTGGCCCAAACTGCAAACAGTGTCGAAGAAATGGCCGATACGGTAAAGAAAAATGCCGACAACGCCGAACAGGCACGGCAACTCGCGGTTTCAGCATCGCATACAGCCCAACGTGGCGGTGCTGAAGTCGAAAAAGTGGTCACAACAATGCAAGATATTTCTGTTGAATCACGCAAAATGTCGGACATTATTGCCACCATCGAGGGCATTGCTTTCCAGACTAACATCCTGGCTTTGAATGCCGCGGTCGAAGCGGCCCGGGCTGGCGAACAGGGACGTGGCTTTGCAGTGGTCGCCAGCGAAGTGCGCAATCTGGCACAACGCAGTGCAACTGCCTCAAAAGAGATCAAATCCTTGATCGAAAATTCTCTGCATAAAGTCAATGAAGGTACGGTCGTCGTCGATGCAGCGGGAGCCACCATGAAAACCATCTTGTCTTCCGTCGAGGGTTTATCCACCATTTTGGAAGAAATTTCTGCGGCATCTTCTGCGCAAAGCCAGGGTATTGCAAGAATTAATGGCGAAATTAGTCTGATGGATGAATCAACACAGCAAAATGCCGCCCTGGTTGAGGAATCAGCGGCTGCAGCAGATTCTTTAAAGGATGAGGCACAAAAACTGTGGCAATCACTGACTATTTTCAATATTGGCAACAATACGGTTGCAGCGAGTTCTTCCGCTGTGGCAAAACGCATACATCGCGCACCTTGACCGGGCGCAATGCGATTTGCTTGTCTGACCAGGTTGAGCACCTCTGACCTGGTCGAAACCCATGTTTTATCGCGCTTCCCGACGAATTCACGGCAGGTAGACCGTGGTTCAACACTGATTTTTCAGGACCAAACCTGGCCCATTTTTTGCTGCATCGCAGCATATGTCTTTCTATATGAGTTTTTCATCGTGGTAAGCTAGCCGCCGAATTGATGCAATTCGAAACAATTTGCAGTCAACATTGAAAATTAATTTGCCACAACAGCATTGATTAACTAAAAACCAAAAAACGGAGAGAAGTTTGAACAAAATTCAACCATCCGGGGCGCACACCATCCTTGGGCACCCTGACAGCTTATTTGTCCTGTTTTTCACAGAAATGTGGGAACGCTTTTCTTACTACGGCATGCGTGCCTTGCTGGTCTTGTTTCTGGTCACCAGCGCCGCTAAAGGCGGCTGGGGCTGGACCCGTGAAGAAGCAACCGCGTTATATGGTTGGTACACCGGTCTGGTGTATCTGACGCCTATCCTCGGTGGCTATATTGCCGATCGCTTTCTTGGCAGCCGCCGCTCTGTCGTACTGGGTGGTTTCATCATTGCCGCCGGACACGCCTCACTTTTATTCGATACACCGACCATGTTTTACGTGGGTTTATCGCTGGTCGTCGCTGGTACAGGCTTGTTTAAACCAAATATTTCTGCGATTGTTGGTCAGCTCTACAACAAAGATAACGAACATGCACGTGACTCAGGCTACACCTTGTTTTACATGGGTGTGAATTCTGGTGCATTCTTCGGCATTTTGTTGTGCGGCTACATCGGTGAAAAGATCTCCTGGTCGTATGGCTTTGCACTGGCTGGCGGTTTTATGCTGTTGGGCGCTGTTCAGTTCTTCCTCGGTCAAGGTATTTTCGGTGATATCGGTTTATCCAAGTCACAACAGAAAACAGAAGTCGTTGCTGAAGTCGAACCTGAACCGCATATCGTTAAAGACCGATTGAAAGCAATTTTCGTTTTCTCTTTCTTTACGATTTTCTTTTGGTTTGCGTTTGAACAAGCAGGTGGTTCTATGACCATTTTTGCTGCCGATTACACTGACCGCACACTGGTTGGTACCAGCGGCATGCTGTTTAAAGTCGTCAACAGTCTGATGACGGTAATACCAACGGCGATTCTGAGCTGGTTATTGCTGAAGTTATTTGCGGGCACAGCAAAACGCTATCTGGTATCGAATCTTTTGCTGATCACCTGTATTGGTATCATTTGGGCATTAGTCATCTGGATGCTGGGCCGTGAATTCGGGATGTCGCAATCGGACGTACCAGCAACCTGGTTTGGTGTTTTGAACTCCTTTTTCCTGGTGATTCTGGCACCGATGTTCTCTAAGATGTGGGACAAGTACTGGTCGCCAAGTGGCCCAATCAAATTCGGTACGGGTCTGGTGTTGCTGGGTCTGGGTTTTGCCGCGTTGTCTTACGGTGCAGCAGGTATCCCTGCTGGTGCAAAAACAGCCTCTGTCAGCATGGTCTATCTGATCGCCGCATACTTCTTCCATACGATGGGTGAGCTCTGCCTGTCACCAGTGGGATTATCGTATATCAGTAAATTGGCACCACAACGCCTGCTGGGTCTGATGTTTGGTGTCTGGTTCCTGAATACATCGATCGCGAATAAGCTTGCAGGCATGAGTGGCAGCTATATCGATAAAATTTCGGAAACTTACTCCTTATCGACTTTCTTCCTGATCTTCACTATCGTTCCGATTGCCGCGGGTATCGTGATGATGCTGTTGAACAAGTGGATGGCAAAGAAAATGCACGGCATTCACTAACATCGGTACTGTTTACTTTAAAGTATAAAAAATCCCCGCTTGCCAAAACAAGCGGGGATTTTTTTATTGGGGTATCGGGATCGATACCCCACAACTGTCCGACTCAATAGGAACGTTTATGGACGCTCAATCGCCAGCGCCACACCCATGCCACCGCCGATACACAAGCTAGCCAGGCCTTTCTTGGCGTCACGACGAATCATTTCGTGAATCAGACTCACCAGGATACGGCAACCTGAAGCACCGATAGGATGGCCAATCGCGATCGCACCGCCATTGACGTTGATCTTGCTTGTGTCCCAGCCCATTTCTTTATTCACACCAATGGCTTGGGCAGCGAACGCTTCGTTGATTTCCATCAGATCCAGATCTACATGCGTCCAGCCAGCTTTTTTCAAGCATAATTGTGCAGCTGGAACAGGGCCCATGCCCATGATGGTTGGGTCGATACCAGCAGATGAGTAAGCCTTGATACGTGCCAATACTGGCAAGCCCAGCTCTTCTGCTTTCTTGGCAGACATCATTATCACAGCGGCTGCGCCATCGTTGAGGCCGGAAGCATTACCTGCCGTGACAGTGCCGTTTTTGTCAAAAGCAGGACGCAGTGCTGCCAGAGATTCGAGCGTCGCACCATGTTTGATGAACTCATCGGTATCAAAAACGACCGTGCCTTTTTTGCTGACGATTTCTACTGGAATGATTTCGTCTTTAAATTTACCGGCTTTTTGCGCTGCTTCTGCCTTGTTTTGGGACGCCAAAGCGAACAAGTCTTGCTCTTCACGTGATACGCTGTATTTCTTTGCAACGTTCTCAGCAGTAATGCCCATGTGGTACTGGTTGTAGACATCCCACAAACCATCAACGATCATCGTATCGACCAGTTTGGTATCACCCATGCGGAAGCCATCGCGGGAGCCATTCAATACGTGCGGCGAAGCACTCATGTTTTCCTGACCACCAGCAATAATCACATCGGCATCGCCCACTTTAATTGCCTGGGCTGCCAGATGCGTCGCTTTCAGGCCGCTACCACAGACTTTATTGATGGTCATTGCTGGGACGGTGTCTGGCAAACCGGCTTTGATGACTGCCTGACGTGCGGCATTTTGACCAACACCCGCGGTTAAGACTTGTCCAAGCAATACTTCATTAACCTGATCACCATTGAGACCAATCTTAGCCAACAAGCCCTTGATCACAATCGCACCTAATTCCGATGCCGGGATTTTTGCCAGGGAGCCACCGAACTTACCAACGGCAGTACGACCAGCAGCAACGATTACAACGTCTTGCATATGAATTCTCCAGTTTTCCAAAAAAATGAAATGCTTAGCAATAATTGAAACATTCACGCTTTACAACAAGCTGACAGATTACACCACCAACGACAATAACGGCGGCCTGAACTAAATTTCAGACGAAAAAAAACCCCCGTGGGAGTCGGGGGTTTTTAGCTTTTTCACTCAGCGCGAAAATTCATAAAAAAATTCGCGCTTAATTTTTAATTACTTCTTTTTAGCAGTTGCTTTTTCAGCAGCTTGCGTGAATTGCTGAGTTGCTTTGTTCAGGTTTTCTTCCAAAGTCTGAACAGCTTGCTTTGTTGTTTTAGACAACTGCTCGTAACCTGCGTTGATGTTACCAACAACAGATTTCAATGCGACAACTGCTTGTTCGGAACCAGCTGGTGCATTTTTAGTCACTTCGTCAATCAGACCGATGACTTTAGTATTCGTTTCAGCAATGTGTGCTTCAACTGCTTTTGTGAATTCTTGCTGAGTTGCAGTTGTGATGCTTGCCAGATGACGGCCATATGCCAATGCTTTTTCTGCACTTGGCTGTGCTTGCGCTGCAGTCAAAGTAAAGAATTCTTGTGGGTCTTTCGCAGCCAACAATTGCTTCGCAGTTGCAGTACCTTCTTCGAAAGAAGCTTTAGCAGCATTGACGTTCAGAGCAAACAACTGCTCCAGACCTTCAAATGCTTTTTTGTTCAATGCTGTCAAAGAAGCAAATTGTGCTTCCAGGTTAGTTTTAGTCGCAGCGATAAATTGTTCTGGTGATGTAGTCATGACATTCTCCGGTAGTGAGGATTAAGTAATCGGCAGCGCCTACCACGAATTTGTTTATGGTGCACCGCAACAACCTCGATTCTACACGTGCAAATTTAAACGTCAAGCTTTTTTTGTGCATCGCAACAAAATGAGCTAAATGATATTACTTTACAAAATTGCAAAACCTAGTATCCATGCGCTTCTCCAGTCCATATTAAGCAATTTTTTACGTAATATGCAGGCATAAAGACCGTCGTTTATCTGCCTCAAATTTGAGCAGACTCTGCTTATTTTTTAATCCACCCGCATAACCTGTCAACGCGCCATTTGAAGCAATTACTCTGTGGCAAGGAATGACGATGGAAAGTGGATTACGCCCGTTAGCAGAGCCTACTGCGCGTACCGCTTGCGGATTACCTATTTGCTTCGCCAGTGCGCCATAACTCTGTGTCGCGCCAAAAGGGATACTTTGTAAAGCGCGCCAGACCTGCTGCTGAAAGCCCGTGCCGGCCGACAAATCAAGCGGTAATTCGAATTCGGTTCGGGTGCCAGCGAAAAATTCTGCTAATTGTTGTTGCGCAAGTATCAACACCTCATGCTCATCGTCTTCTTGCCATCCAACGATTCCTTTGAAATGGCGGTGATCCTCAAAGTAGACACCAGCTAATCCACGCTCACTGGCGGCTAAGGTCAGGCGTCCTAAGGGACTATCCATCTCAGTAAATTTCATTTTTTTCTCCCAACGCAAGATGTAGGTGATGTATTTGATGTATTTGATGTATTTGATGTATTTGATGTATTTGATGTATTTGATGTATTTGATGTATTTGATGTATTTGATGTATTTGATGTATTCGGCTTACTTTAAGGATTCCCACAATAACAACGCGGCATAGGAACGCCATGGCGACCATGTAGCAGCACGCAACAGCAGTTGCTTCTCAGTCCAGCGCTTTTCTGGTGGGTCATTAGCTTGTGCCGCTGCCTTTTGCAATCCTAAGTCGCCACCAGGAAACGCATCTGAAAAACGCAAAGCACGCATGGCAATATATTGGGCGGTCCATTCACCTACCCCGCGAATACTCTTCATTTGCGTCATTGCTTGTTCCAGAGAGCTATCTGCCGCTTTTTCGAATCCACCTTCAAGCGCAAATTGGGCAACGTTTTGCAAAGTAGCAGCACGCGCCCCGGGAATGCCTATGCCTGCTAACTGGTCTATTGACAATTCAGTCAATAATAATGGCGTCGGAAAATGATGCGTTACGGCAGCAAAGGGGGTTGCCACTGGCACGCCAAAACGTTGTACCAGCCTGCCTGCCACCGTGGTTGCGCCAGCGACACTCACTTGTTGCCCCAGTACTGCCCGGATTGCCAGTTCAAAACTGTCAAAAGCACCTGGCACACGTAAACCTGGTGTATTTTTAATCTGCCCGGCCAACATCCGGTCTTCTTGTAAATGGCGGTGTATCGTTTCGGGGTGTGCTTCGAGATCAAATTGTTGACGGATCTTTGCCAATAGCGGCATCAATACTGGCGTTAATTCTGGTGCGACTTGCAAGCAGATCTGATTCTTCTCAGCGAGATGACTGACCTTGAGCCAACCCGTTTTTCCATCCAACAATACGCTACGCACGTAAGCCATCCCTGATTTTTCTGTCATGATCGCTTCCAGGCCTGGCATAGCACGACCACGCAGATAGTGCATCAGGGCATCCCATTCATAGGGGGGGGCGGTAAGCAAGGCGCAGTGTCAGGCTTTCATCAGCAGACGGTGCTGCCCGCCGGATTTCGCCCGGCGTCATCTGATAACGTTCAGAAAACAAGGCATTAAAACGACGCACACTCCCAAATCCGGCGGCAAAGGCAATATCAGCCATACTTAATGCCGTCTCTTGCAGTAATTTTTTGGCAAATAATAAGCGCTGGGTTTGCGCCATTTCGACCGGACTAACGCCAAATTCTTGCTGCAAAACACGGCGCATTTGACGCGAAGATAGACCAACCTGATGCGCTAATGTTTCGATGCTCGACTCATTTAATGCGCCATTGGCAATTTTTTTCCAGATTGCATGGGCCAGATTTTGTTGTATCGCATACGGTGCAAGTTCGGGGCGACAACGCAAGCACGGCCGGAAACCTGCTGCTTCTGCGGCGGCGGCAGTAGAAAAAAATGTACATGAGGTTTCACGCGGCGTTTTAACACCACAAATCGGACGGCAATAAATCCCTGTGGTTTTAACACCGGTAAAAAACACCCCATCAAAACGGCTATCACGTGCGGCCAAAGCACGATAATAGTGCTGCTGGTTCTCTGCCGGTGTATGAATAGTTTGATCAGGACTCATGTTCAATTTGAAAATTGGTTAACAATACCACTAGCACTGTGACAACAATTCACGCATGCCGCCGGAGCTTCAATCAGTTCCCGCCAGACATCTTTATACGCGCCCCCATCATTTTGATCTAGCCATTTTCGGACGAACAACTTGGCTTCCGTCCTGGTCATTCCTGTTCCTGCGTCAGAAAATTATTTATTGAATTTTTTTAACTTTGACTAGTCTGATACTATTCAATTTCTCTTTTTAAATATGTTAATTCACATGACCAAACCTCTGCTCATGCTGCTATGTTCTGCACTGGCAATTCAATCCGGTGTTGCAGCAGAAACTTCCGCACCATCCACGCTCTCCGGCCCTGTCGAAAAAGCACCACATCCCAAAGCGCTGGCAGCCAATCCTTTGCTAGTGAAAAGCACACTGCCATTCGAATATCCTGTCTTCGATAAAATCCATAATGAAGACTATGCGCCTGCATTTGCGAAGGCAATGCAAGACGAAAATGCCGAGATCAAAGCCATTGCCAATAATCCGGCGAAGCCAAGTTTTGATAACACCATCGTCGCACTGGAACGTTCAGGACAAACATTAAAGCGCGTCAGTACGATTTTCTTCAACCAGACGGGTGCCAATACGAATCCTTCATTGGAAGCTCTGTCCGGTGATCTGGCACCGAAATTGTCTGCGCACAGAGATGCAATCGTGTTGAATGCGAAATTGTTTCAACGCATCCAGGCGTTGATGGACAAGAAATCCAGCTTACATCTGGACGCGGAATCTGAACGCTTGCTGGATCGCTATTACGCAGATTATGTGCGCTCGGGCGCAAAATTGTCCCAAGCCGATAAAGAAAAACTGAAATCCCTGAATGCCCAACTAGCTACCATGGAGAATAAGTTTATCCAGAACGTATTGAAAGAGACGAATGCGTCTGCTTTGGTCGTTGACACCAAAGCCGAGTTAGCGGGATTATCTGCAGCGGAAATCGACACGGCCGCCGCTGCCGCTAAGGACAAAGGTCTGGATGGCAAATATGTCATCCCACTGATGAACACCACTGGCCAACCCCTATTGGCAACATTGGAAAACCGGGGCACCCGTCAACGTTTATTTGAAGCATCAATCAGCCGGGGCAGCCACGGCGGTGATGCAGATAATCGCGAAGTCTCGCTGGCACTGGCTCGTCTGCGCGCCGAACGCGCGCAATTGTTGGGTTACCCTAACTTTGCTGCCTATAGCCTGGAAGACGAAACCGCGAAAACACCAGCGGCCGTTAATAAAATGCTGGGTGCATTAGCACCAGCCGCTGTCGCGAATGCAAAAAAAGAAGCTGCTGAGTTGCAGAAAATGATCGATGAAGAGCATGGTGGCTTCCAACTTGCGGCGTGGGACTGGGCGTTTTATAGCGAACGTCTGCATCAACAAAAATTCGCATTCGATGAGAGCCAATTACGTCCGTATTTTGAGTTGAATAGCGTGTTGCAGAACGGTGTATTTTTCGCAGCAAACCAACTTTACGGTATTACATTTAAAGAGCGCAAAGATTTGCCGGTATATCAACCGACCGTACGCGTGTTTGAAGTATTTGATGCCGATGGCAAATCACTCGCCTTTTTTATCTCCGATATGTACGCACGTAGCAATAAGCGTGGTGGCGCATGGATGAATAATTATGTCGATCAGTCTACCTTATTCGGCACCAAACCAGTCATTGCCAACCATCTCAACATTCCACAACCACCGGCTGGTGAACCAACCTTGTTGACGGCCGACGAAGTCAAAACCGCGTTCCATGAATTTGGCCACGCGCTGCATGGTATGTTTTCGCAAGTGCGCTATCCACGCTTCTCGGGTACGAATGTGCCACGTGACTTCGTAGAATATCCATCGCAAGTCAATGAAATGTGGGCAGTCTGGCCTGAAGTGTTGAAGAATTATGCGAAACACTACAAGACGGGACAGGCGATTCCACAAGACCTGGTCGACAAAATTATCGCCAGCGGCAAGTTCAATCAAGGCTTTACGACGACCGAATATCTGGCAGCAACATTGCTGGATCAACGTTGGCATCAGTTATCGACAAAGGAAATTCCAAGCGATACGATGGCATTTGAAGCAACAGCGTTGAAAGAAGCAGGCGTGGATTTTGCACCGGTGCCCCCACGTTACCGCACGCCGTATTTCTCTCACAGCTTTGGTGGCGACTATCAGGCGGGTTACTACGCTTACCTGTGGAGTGAAGTGCTGGATGCCGACACCGTAGAATGGTTTAAAGAAAACGGTGGTCTCAACCGCAAAAATGGTGACTGGTTCCGTCAACAACTGCTGTCACGCGGCGGCAGTATTGATCCAATGCAATCGTTCCGTAATTTCCGTGGTCGCGATGCGAAAATCGAACCTTTGTTGATTCGTCGTGGTTTGAATTAAACCCAAATATTGACGTTTGATCGTTAAATAAGGGAGGTGCTAAAAATGCACCTCCCTTTTTAATAGGTTTAACCAGCATCCAGAGATGGTGCAACCTGCGCTACCAGATAGCCACAAAAAACAAAACGCCCGATGAAATACATCAGGCGTTCTTACAACTCTGTCCACGCACAAGCTCTGTCAGGCTCGCTCGTCTGACCACAGCAAATAATTATTCTAGCTTCCAGACAAAATCCACTTTTGCCCAAGTTTGTTCAGGTTTGCCATCCTTGGTACCCGGTTTAAATTTGCACTGCGCCAACGCCGTCAAAGCAGCTTTGTCCAAACTCTTGGAACCACTTGATTTTTCAACTTTTGAATCAACTACCTTACCATCAACACCAACCAGAAAGCCCATACCGACGGTACCGGTTTCTTCATTCATCAATGCTGCTTTTGGGTATTTTGGTGGGTCGCATGATTTGTTGTCCATCACTGGCGAAGTTTCAGCTGCCATTGCGGACGATGCTGCAGCGAGTAGCAATGATACAAGCAAGGTGGAGAGCGGAGATTTCATAATCATGTTTCTTTTCGTTTCGGATAAATATAAAAGTACGTATTGTTGATGCATAGGACCGACATCGAATTCTTCTGGCAAGTCACGATCTATACCGTCACCAGACAAGCTATGTCAGTCCGTAGGAATTAAAATTCTTCCCAACCGTCATCCGCAGCCGCGGATTTGGTATTTGATGAACTCGACGCGCTTGATGCTTTCGTTGTTGTACGAGATGCAGGCAACGATTTCATCGGTGTTACACGGGTCTTAGGTTTATTCACTTTCAACGCTGGTTCTACCCGTCTTGGCGCTGATACGGGCGCTGGGCGATGTGACAACAATGAATCATTGGCACTCAATTTAAAGACGCTCACGACCTTTGCTAATTCAGCAGCCTGATCTTGCAAGCTTTGCGCAGCCGCGGCCGCTTCTTCAACCAAAGCAGCATTTTGTTGCGTCACGCCATCCATTTCAATAATGGCATGATTAACTTCTTCGATACCAACGCTTTGTTCCTGACTTGCTGCTGTAATTTCTGCAATGATGTCAGTGACGTGCTTCACACTGCTCACGACCTGATCAATCGTTACACCCGCTTGTCCCACCAGTTTAGTACCGACTTCAACTTTTTCAACTGAAGTATCAATCAAGGTTTTAATTTCTTTTGCAGCAGCAGCACTACGTTGTGCCAGATTACGAACTTCAGCGGCCACCACCGCAAAACCACGGCCTTGTTCACCAGCACGCGCCGCTTCTACCGCCGCATTCAAGGCCAGGATATTGGTCTGGAACGCGATACCATCAATGACGCTGATGATATCGACGATCTTCTTGGACGATTCATTAATCGAGCCCATGGTGTCCACCACCTGCGCAACCACCACACCACCCTGACGCGCAACTTCTGAAGCAGAAGCAGCGAGTTGATTGGCTTCGCGGGCATTGTCAGCATTTTGCTTAACGGTCGTCGTCAATTCGCGCATGGAAGACGTGGTTTTTTCCAGAGAACTCGCCTGTTGTTCAGTACGGGAGGACAAATCCAGATTGCCCATGGCGATTTCGCTCGATGCAGTGGCGATCGTGTCGGTGCCGGAGCGAACTTGCGCCACGATATTCACCAGGCTATCGCGCATGTTTTTCATTTCGAAAATCAGGCTGTTCTGGTCACCAGCAGCAAGCTCAATGGGTGCTGTCAATTCACCTGCGGCAATCTGACCGGCAATTTGTGCTGCATAGTCTGGCTCACCGCCCAATTGCTTGAGCAAGCTGCGGCTGATGTAAAGTGCAGCAGCGATACCGCCAGCAAGTGCTACTAAGCCAAGGATCAACATCAGGCTCGTTGCTGCTTTAAATGCGGAACTCGCCTCAGCGACGACCTGGCCATTGACTTTATCTTCCAAAGTCACCAATTCATCCAACGTATCTAACCAGCTTTGTTGTACTGGACGCACTTTTTTAATCAAAGCAATGGTCGCCATTTCTTGATTATTCGCCAGACCCAATTCTTGTGCTTTTGCCGGCAAACCTGCTGCCGCATTTTCTTTCTCTGTTAATTTGCTGATCAGGTCTTTCATTTCCTGACTTGGTGCACCATCGGTCTCCGACAATTTCTGGAATTTTTCCTTGGCTTCAGCATATTTTTTGGATTGATCGGCGATTTTGGCCAGATCTTTTTCCATGTCTGCCGCTTCGTTGAGAAGTGTCAGATTGCGTAAAGAAACCATGCGGTCATACACAATCGCACGCATGTCGAGCGCCAGGCGGGTTTGTACATTACTGACATTGACGATATTTTCCAAACGGCCTTGAATCTGCGCCATTCTGGAAACACCAACAATTGTGACGGCAATGAGGAGTGCCAATACCAGAGCGAAGCCCAGCCCCAGACGCTTACTAACGGTCATATTTGAGAAATTCATTGCGTAACTAGTCTGAAAAAATGGTTAAAACTAACAAAATCCCGGTGTTACTAAGAATATCGGGGCAATATCAGCTACTTGGGTGCCGCTGACTACCTCTCATCTTACTTCGCTTAAATCCAGTATGGAAATAAGGTGTAAATAAATTTTCGAGATATAAATCAGAAATATACTTGAATTTTACTTCGCGGAAATGTCTTTTTTAGGTAGTTTCCACAAGTCAAACCTGAGCACTGGTATTACCAGTGAAACTTATTATCAATTTAGCTCAATTTCTTTGAAGACATACTTTGCACGCAACTTAATTATGAATCGCATTTTGAAACATGGCCTGAATTTTCTTTGTCAATTTTTGTCAATTTCAACTATATAGCTTCGAAAATCAAGATACGTTTGCGCCTTGATAAGCAGCATCACCGATTAGATATAACCGTACTTTAGCGAAATGCTAATCTTAAGGATAAACAAGATCACGTTAATGTAAACGTGCATTTTCACAACACTTCCATTCGGGGTCTCCATGTCCGGCAAGATTCGTTATTTCTTTAAAAAGCAAATTCATCAAGTCGACAATATTCCGGCAACCAGAACTTTGCTCCAACATTTGCGCGAAGATTTGCACTGCACTGGTACCAAAGAAGGATGTGCTGAAGGTGATTGCGGCGCATGTACGGTCGTCGTTGGCGAGGTCAACAACGGGCAATTGCATATGAAATCCGTCAACGCGTGCCTGCAGTTGATGCCGACACTCGACGGCAAAGCGATTTTTACGGTTGAGGACTTACAAACCGGTGAAGAATTGCATCCGGTTCAGCAAGCGATGGTCGAATGCCACGGTTCACAATGTGGATTCTGTACGCCGGGATTTGTGATGTCCTTGTGGGATCTGTACCTTGATCGCGAACCGCCTTGCGCTCCATTGCAACGCCAGCAAATTGATATTGCGCTGTCTGGCAATCTGTGTCGCTGTACCGGATATCGCCCGATTATCGATGCCGCACATAAAATGGAGCAATTACCACGCCAGCATTTCGATAAAAGTACGGTGCTGCAGGCATTGAATACGCTCGATCATAGCGATACCCTGGACTACGTTCATGCTGGTCAACATTTCTTTGCCCCACGTACATTGAACGAAGTAATCCAGTTGCGTAAAGCCTATCCACAAGCATGCCTGTTGGCAGGTGGTACGGATATTGGTATCTGGGTGACTAAGCAATTTCGTGATCTAGGCCATATCATTTATCTTGGTAAAGTCGTGGAATTACAACAAATCAGCAAAAAAAATGGCATGTTAGACATCGGTGCCGCGGTCAGCCTCGATGAGGCATATCGCCATATTTGTCAGCACTATCCAGAAGAATTAAATGATCTTTGGCAGCGTTTTGCCTCATTGCCGATACGCCACGCAGGTACGCTGGGTGGCAATGTGGCCAACGGTTCTCCGATTGGAGACTCAATGCCTTGGCTGATTGCACTCGGTAGCCGTGTCGTTTTACACGGTAGCGCTGGGGAACGGGAACTCGCCTTAGAGGATTTTTATCTCGCGTACCAAAAGAAAGATCTGCAAGCGGATGAAATCGTCTCAGCGGTTCGTATCCCCTTACCACGTGCAAATTTGATTTTCCGCACTTATAAGTTGGCGAAACGTTTTGATCAGGATATTTCTGCGGTATGCGCTGCATTCTCGGCAGATCTGATCGGTGATCAGCTCAGCAATGTACGCATCGCTTTTGGCGGCATGGCTGCGACGCCAAAGCGCGCACAGAATGCAGAAATGGCGCTCAATTATCAGACATGGAATGAAGCCAGTCTGAATGCCGCCATGAATGCGCTGGCGAAAGATTATGCCCCGCTCTCAGATATGCGTGCATCTGCCGGATACCGCGTGCAAACTGCGCAGAATTTATTGCGTCGTTTCTGGCTGGAGACACGGCCTGATGCGCCGCTCGACAGACAAAGCGTTAACGTATTTGCCAACGTGAATGTCAATGCAGCGGAGGCACCATGAAAGATCCGGTACAAACAAATACAGTCGTACCATGGGCAGAAGTCGGCAAACCGCATCCACATGAATCTGCTGTGTTACACGTCTGCGGTACCGCAAATTACACCGATGACTTGCCAGAGCTGCAAGGCACTTTGCATGCAGCACTCGGTTTATCTTCACAGGCGCATGCAAAAATGAGCGCCATCAATCTGGATGCAGTTCGCACCGCAGAAGGTATCGTCGCTGTATTAACAGCAAAGGATTTTCCTGGGACCAATGAATGCGGTCCGATTATCAAAGACGATCCGATTCTTGCCGATGGTGTAGTTCAGTATGTCGGTCAACCTGTGTTTGTCGTGGTCGCCCACAGTCATGATCAGGCGCGTCGTGCAGCGCGTCTGGCAAAAATTGAGTACGAGAATTTAACCCCCATCTTGCATCCAAGAGCCGCTCGCGACGCCGAATCATATGTCCTGCCACCGATGTCTTTATCACGCGGTGATGCACAGAAAGCGCTGGAAAAAGCACCGAATCGCATCCAAGGCAGCTGGCAGGTCGGTGGTCAGGAACAGTTTTATCTGGAAGGCCAAATCGCTTACGCGATTCCAAAAGAAGCAAACGGCATGTCAGTCATGTGTTCGACACAGCATCCGAGTGAAATGCAGCACATTGTTGCGCACGCTTTAGCCATACCATCTCATAACGTTCAGGTCGAATGCCGACGTATGGGTGGCGGTTTTGGTGGCAAAGAATCGCAATCGGGTCTGTGGGCAGCAGTTGCAGCCTTGTGCGCATTCCAATTAAAACGTCCGGTCAAGTTACGTGCTGATCGCGATGACGATATGATGGTTACTGGTAAGCGTCATGAATTTCACTACGATTATGACGTCGCTTACGATGAACAAGGCTTAATCCTCGGTGCGAAATTTGATATGGTGTCGCGCGCTGGTTTTTCGGCAGACTTGTCGGGACCCGTCGCAACCCGTGCTGTCTGTCACGTTGACAATACGTATTACCTGTCAGATGTCGATATCCGCGCAATGTGCGGGAAAACCAATACGCAGTCGAATACCGCGTTCCGCGGCTTTGGCGGACCACAAGGTGCGATCCTGATTGAATACGTCATCGATGAAATCGCCCGCTTATTGGGACAAGATGCTCTGGATGTGCGCAAGTTAAATTTCTATGGTCGTAATGATGAGGAAGGCAGAAATATCACGCATTATGGCCAGAAGGTCGCGGACAATGTCATCCACGAATTAGTCGCGGAGCTTGAAGCAAGCAGCAACTATCGTGCTCGTCGTCATGCCATTTCTGAATTTAATGCGCAAAGTCCAGTCCTGAAAAAAGGCCTGGCGCTGACCCCGCATAAATTTGGTATCGCCTTCAATGTTACCCATCTGAATCAGGCTGGTGCTCTGGTTCATGTATATCTGGACGGGTCGGTGCTGGTCAACCATGGTGGCACCGAAATGGGACAAGGCTTAAACACCAAAGTAGCGCAAGTTGTCGCCCATGAACTTGGAATACCCCTGTCACAGGTTCGCGTCAGCGCCACCGATACGACAAAGATCGCCAATACTTCCGCCACTGCGGCTTCTACCGGCGCTGATCTCAATGGTAAAGCAGCGCAAGATGCCGCACGTCAGATACGCGAACGCCTGTCTGAGTTTACGGTAAAAACGTATGGTGGCAATGTCGCTGACGTACGATTCTCTGACGGAAAAATTTTTTGCAACGGCTCAAGCATTGCGTTTGAAGAGGTCGTCAATAAAGCGTATTTTGCCCGCGTGCAATTATGGTCCGATGGCTTTTATGCGACGCCGCATTTGCAATGGGATAGCAAAACCATGACCGGCAGCCCATTTTCTTATTATGCTTATGGTGCGGCGGTATCTGAAGTGGTTGTCGATACGTTGACTGGTGAATGGAAATTACTGCGGGCGGATGCTTTGTATGATGCCGGTAACTCACTCAATCCGGCGATAGATATTGGCCAGGTAGAAGGCGCGTTTATTCAGGGTATGGGTTGGCTGACGACAGAAGAATTAGTCTGGAACGCCAACGGCAAATTAACCACGCATGCACCGTCGACGTATAAAATTCCGGCGATTTCTGATTGTCCGGAAGATTTCCGCGTACGTTTATTTAAAAACACCAATGTCGCTGATAGCATCCATCGTTCAAAAGCCGTTGGTGAACCACCGTTGCTGTTACCATTCTCGGTCTTCTTTGCCATTCGCGATGCGATCGCCAGCGTGGCTGACGGTAAGATCAATCCGCCGCTCACTGCACCAGCTACCAGTGAAGCGATTTTGCGTGCCGTGACGGCAGTACAAACCACGGTACAAACTTAGCATTCTCAGTAAATCCATGACTATCACTCTTGCCCTGCGCGCCAGCCTTTTACATTACACCGATGATCCTGCATTCAAGGAAGATGGCATCCATTGGCATGCCGATGGGTTGCTGTTATTAGATGGTGAGAAAATCGTCGCAGCGGGTGACTATACGGCTTTAAAACACCTGCTTCCTGATGATGTGGTGGTGAAACACTACCCGGGAAAAATCATCATGCCGGGTTTTATCGATACCCATATTCACTATCCACAAACGGATATGATCGCGTCGCCAGCGCCGGGCTTGTTGCCATGGTTGGAGCAATATACGTTTCCGACGGAAAGACAATTCCAAAATCCGGCACACGCGAATGACGTTGCTTCGTTTTTTTTAGATGAGTTGCTACGCTGTGGCACCACCACGGCAATGGTGTATTGCACGGTACATCCAGAGTCCGTCGACGCTTTTTTTACGCAGAGTGAAAAACGTCATCTGCGTATGGTCGCTGGCAAGGTCATGATGGACCGACATTGCCCGGAATTTTTACAAGACACCGCAGAAAGCAGTGCGCGCGACACCGAAGCATTGATACAGCGGTGGCATAACCATGGTCGCCAGCTATATGCGATTACGCCGCGCTTTGCGCCGACCTCAACGCCGGAACAATTGCATCTGGCCGGAGAATTGGCTAAGCAATATCCTGACACATTTATTCAGACACACGTCGCGGAAAATAAAGATGAGTGTAGTTGGGCAAGATCACTGTTCCCCAATGCCCGCAGCTATCTGGACATTTATGACCAGGTCGGTCTGATGCGGCCACGCGCGATGTATGCGCATTGCATCTGGCTCGATGATGAAGACAGGCGACGTATGGCGGAAACGCAATCCGCAGTAGCGCTGTGCCCGACATCGAACTTATTTTTAGGTAGCGGTTTGTTTGATTTTGATAAAGCAGAAGCAGCGTGTGTGCCGTTATCCATCGCCACCGACGTTGGCGGCGGGACATCGTTCTCAATGCTGCAAACGATGAACGAAACCTACAAAGTAGCCCGCATGGGTGGTCGCTATCTACCCGCCTCGCGTATGTTTTACACGGCAACCTTGGGGGCTGCACGTGCCATGAAGCTGGAAAATACGATAGGTAATTTCACGGCGGGCAATGAAGCAGATTTTATCATTCTTGATCCGCAGGCAACGCCATTTTTAAAGCGTCGCAGTCAGCATATCAATTCGTTAGAGGAACAGTTATTTGTCCTCGCGATACTAGGTGATGATCGCTGTATTGAAGCGACTTACGCGGCGGGAAAGCTGGTGCATCAAAAGTAGTGCGCCGTCTATATTTGTAGATTGGTCATTGAAGTATTGCATTTTTGGCGTACAAGCGAACGCTGATATTCAGTTTCAACATCCAATTGATCCGTTCAAAAAATTGGTGTATTGAAACACCAGACGCTTTGAACTTTGGCAGCGCCGCTGTCTATTGTGCTTGAGCAGCTTATTCTATTTTAATTTATTGATTTTAGGATTTGTTTCTAAGAAAGGGAATTCGACCTCGATTTCGATTTCGATTTCGATTTCGATTTCGATTTCGATTTTCTTTTATTTTTTCTTCAAACAAAAAAACCCGGGACGAATCCCGGGTTTTTTGTCAACGACTACAACAAATTAATAGTTGTAGCTTGCACGTACATAGTATGCACGGCCAGTTGGGTCTGTGAAGCGTGGGTCATAGCCAGCTTGGAACACTGTTGTTTGGTAGCTCAGTGGTGGATCTCTGTCAAACAGGTTACGAACACCTGCAGTTACAGAGAAGCCTTTACCAAAGTCGTAAGAACCATAAGTATCAAACGTAGTGTAAGAAGGTACCCAGTTTGTTGGTGTTTGATCAGTGTAGCCAGATTTGTAGTTCGCTGACAAACCTGCGCCAAACTTGCCAAGAGTCCAGTTGACCATGGCGTTATGCTGCCAACGGAATACTGGGTTCTGACCTGAATACACGCCAACGTTTTGGTTCCATGGACCATTTGCATAGTTTTGATACTCAAACTTATTCACATAAGTAGAGTTCAAACTGAATGTGTAGCTACCATACGCAGTGTTACGCAATTTGTACAATGCGCTCAAGTCAACACCGTTCGTATTTGTGCCACCCAGATTCTGGTTACGCAAATCGATATATCCGCATGTCAAAGGATTTGGACATTGGGAACCATCTGTTGCCAGGTTGCCGCTTGCTGTACGGTGATACACGCCTGGGAACAAATTAGGTGTTGTGAAAATATCTTGCTCAGGCAAAGTACCAATTGTGTTTCTCAATTGGATTGCCCACAGGTCAATACCTAAAGTCAAATTGGTAACAGGCTCAACTACCAGACCCAAAGTCATGTTCTTTGCTTTTTCTGGTTGCAGTTGTGTATTACCACCGGACAAAGCTTCAAACTGTTGACCGCAGTTTGCTGCAGCTGGTTTGCCTGCAATAGGTGTTCCACCTGGGCAATTGATCGGGTCGTTGTAAGAGCCGTTAGTATTGCCGTAAGTTTGTGCAGCATTCAACTCATACAAAGATGGTGCACGGAAACCTGTGGAGTAAGAACCACGCAACAGCACTTCTTTTGTTGGCTGATAACGGAAGCTCACTTTTGGATTTGTTGCATTACCAAAATCGCTGAACTTATCGAAACGCAAAGCCGCTGTTACATCCAGCGTTTTCAATACTGGAATGTTTAATTCGCCAAACAAAGCGGAGGAAGTACGTGAACCTTGGCTCAGGAAGTTAGGGTCCAAACCGGTACTAGCAACAACTTGCGTCGCGAAATCATGGTTTGCTGAGTTGATCGCATCTTCACGTTGGATATTTCCACCGATCGCCAATGCAGCTGGACGACCAGCATTCAACCAATCGCCTAATTCGCGGCTAGCGTGAATGTCAAAACCTTTGACTGTATCTTTCGCATTTTCCAGATTACCGTTCAAAGCAGCGCTTTGCAACAGAGCCATACCAGCTGGAGTTTGTGCGCCAAACGGGTTAATGATACCGTTCAATACACCATTGCTAATCGTTCCACCATTGCTGTAACCAGCGATGTCAGCACGTACTTTGTTTTGGTTGTATGTCAGAGCAGCATCGTAGTCCCATGCACCAATCGTACCGGTCAGGTTTGCAACCAGACGTTGTTGGTAGTTGGTGTTCAGAGATTCACGTGGTCCATTTGGCAGATCGCGCCATTTTACGTGGATGAAACCTGGCAAGATACCTGCTGCTGTGCCTGTTTCTGTGTAAGTTGGGCTCAAAGCTGCGTTAACTGGGTAAAATGGATTTGGTGCACCACTTGCAGTCACGTTGTTCATGTACAGACCGCCGTATGGAACTGGGGCGATCTGGTTATTCACTCTATCCTGACTGTTCAGATATTCGAGGCTGAATTCATGATTTTCGTTGATCTTGAATGTGCCGCGCAGCAAGCCAGTTGTGCGCTCTGTTTCAGGTGTGTAGTCAACAAAAGCAGAAGTGGACAATTTGCATGAACCACCAGCTACAGCGAATAAACCCGGGCTTGAATTACAAGCTGGTGAAGCAGGATTAAAGCTTGAGCCACCTTGGTAGTAGTTTGCTGGGAAAGTGCTGGAAGAAATACCGCCGGCATAACGTGTGTTAAACGGACGATCTGTACCACCGATGTTATCCGCTTGTTGATGACTTACAAACGCAGAGAAATTATAGCCTTCTTTGTTCAAATCACCGAAGCCTGCACCGAAAGATGCATTGTTGCTTTTGCCACCTGGATGTTGTGGAGAATCCAGACCTGCAGTCGCGTTAAAGCCTGTGTATGTTTTTTTGGTGATAAAGTTAATTACACCACCAATAGCATCACTACCGTAGAGAGCAGATGCGCCGTCACGCAATACTTCAACGCGCTCAATAGCCGCAAATGGGATCATGTTCAGATCTGGTGCAGAACCGTCAATCGCGTTGTTTGCGAGACGACGGCCGTTCAACAGAACCAAAGTTTTATTTTGACCAAGGCCACGCAAGTTTGCGAAGGATGCGCCACCGTTGTTATTACCAACAGATTGGCTAGTCGTTGTCGTTGTTTGCATTGCGCTCAATTGAGACAATACTTGTTCAACCGTTGTGATACCTTGTTTTTTCAGGTCATCTAACTTGAGAACGGTGACTGGAACTGCTGTTTCAGAGTCAATTTTTTTAATTGCTGAACCAGTAATTTCAACTTTTTGTGTTTCTGGTGCTGTTTGTTGGGCCATTGCTGACTGTGCGAACACGCCAACAACGCCACCCAAGAACATCATCCGCACGGAGCGGGATAAAATCTTTTCGACCATCACTGAACTTCCTCCTAAGAAATTTTCAAATACTCTCAACCAATGACTTGCGTCGCGGTCAGATAAGTACTCTTATGAAAATATTATTTCAAATCTTTTTACTGACGACTTTTTTAAGCAAGTTGTAACCGCTTTGTTTTGTGTAAATTGGTATGAAAAAATATTAGATTGCAATGTAATCATTTGTTACATTCATGTGTCAAGAATGTCATAGAGAAGATACTCAGAAAAACCACACTCTTTACTAATCTTTGTTACAGGAAGCTACGCAAATAAAAATAAACCTGTCCAACTCACGCATTTGGTGCATTTTTGTGTGTGAAATATTGACAAGCTATTTATTTTGAAATTTTCCTTTCATCCAAAATAAATTTTGTGCCATTTCAAATATCAGTAATTAAAATTTGAAATTCCCATTTCAGAACATTTAACGTTACACAATATTGAATTTAAATCTGCTCAATATTTGAGCAACAAAAACGACCAGGAATATTTTCAAACGGAAATAAAAAAATTAAAAAAAAAATTTGTTGATTTTTCTTGATCTTGAAAAAATCTTTTCTTTTTATTTTCTTTTTATTATCTTTTTGAATAACTTTAGAATGCAAAAAAGCCAGCCGGGGCTATCTTGTGCGATGAATTCGTGGTTGTTTATACCAGATCGGGTAGAGCTGATATCAAGCACACGAAAATCGGGACAAAAAAAACCGGCATCAAGCAATACCGGACATATTCAGAACCATCATAAAAAAAGACCATCATCTGGTCTTTTGCTTTTTCAGGTCGATTCGTTCAAGTTAGACCCCAGCTCCGCAGAACATTCAGGGTATGGAGCGCCCTGAATGTTGTATAAGCTATTTATTTTGCTGGTGCTTCGGCAGCAGCTGCAGCAGCGACTTTCACTTCCGGCTCTTTAAATTGTGCACCACCAGCATTGGCCATGTGAACCACGGCGCGCGCAACTTCTACGTCGTCGAGGTCAGGATTACCTCCTTTGGCTGGCATGGCGCGGATACCTTCAACGGCGTGTTTCAATAAAGTATCATAACCCTGCGCTATACGAGGTCCCCAAGCGCCAGCGTCGGCAAACTTAGGTGCACCGGCTGCGCCAGTTCCATGACAAGCAGAGCAAACCATTTTGTAGACGGCTTCGCCTGATTGCAATTGTTTCGGTCCGCTGGCATCTTTGAACGTGAAACCTTCGTCTGCCACAGGTTGAATACGCGCAGCTACTGCTTCTGCCGTCAGTGCAGATGAACCAGCACCGACTTTTTTATCATTGGAGACGTATTGCACTAACAAAATAATCGCAATGATAGGAACCAAAAATCCGGCGAGAACTGCGGCGATGAGTTGTTTAGGTGTTTTAATCACTGATTCGTGTTCGTCGTGCGCGTCGCTCATGGTTTCCTCTTTGCAAATGAAATGGTCATCCCGGTTGCTTGCCAGTGATACAAATCAACTGACACCAAAGTTTTGGATTATAGAACCAAAATATCAGCGATTGCGTATAAAAGCACGGTTTGTCTGATTTGCATCAGTGAATTTTGTTGTGCGATACGGTAACGAGGCCCTTGTTTCGGCGTCGCCAGTCCTCATTGGCACCGAAATACGTTCAAAATGAGGTCAAAAACAGAAGAAAGTCGTGATTTAAAAGCGTTTTTTTCCCGGATTTCAACGAGCTTATACAATTTATTTGATCGATATTGATCGATATTGATCAATATCTTCTTCTGAGAATCTCCAAAATCTCTTGCAACCGGCATTAAAAGAGTCAAAATTCCGAAAATAGCCGCCAGTTTCAGGAAATATTAAAAATATTGCGTTGGGTACAATGCAAAACTGTTCTTAAACGGATACAATTGCGAACCTCAGAAGTGAGTACAACGCGACCGTCTTCCAACGGATAGGATACGAGTTTCCGAAGCTCGCAATACAGGTTCGATTCCTGTCGGTCGCACCAGTTGCACTACTTTTCAGTTGCTTCGATTCCAACCGCACGCTGATTACCCCCTCCCCTGCATTCTTGATTGCCGATTTCACGCCTGGTTCGTCTTCTGTCGCCTGCATGACTATGTTGCATTGGTTTATGTTCTTGCTTTCATCCTTTTCCCGGGCACACAACCAACCTGACCCAATTGATCAACATGTCCGGTCCCTGATCAGCTAAATATATTTGCTTTCACACACTCGCATTTGGTCTGCTACACTCTTTCCGCTTGTTGTTATTAAATAATTTTAATTTTTAAATAGCATCAACTTTATCTCGTCAAAATATGCGTCGTTATCGACACGGCCAACACTGAATCAACGAGCTAAATTTGGTCAATATTTCAACTTCAAAAGGTGTTCTATGATGTCTTCTCGTTTCTCGCTATCAGTAGTCAGTTTATCTATGGCATTTGCTTTTGGTGGATTGATGCATGTGCCTGCCATCGCGGCAGAGTCTACACCTCCGGCAGCAGTTAACACAAAATTGCCGGCTGGCATACAGTTTGTACGAAACGTCGAAGGTATCAACGAGTACGTATTAACAAATGGTTTAAAAGTATTGTTGGTACCAGATGCAAGCAAACCAAGCACCACCGTCAACATCACTTATCGTGTTGGATCACGCTATGAGAACTATGGTGAAACAGGGATGGCGCATTTGTTAGAGCACTTGATGTTTAAAGGAAGTAAGCAGCATCCGCGCTTGTGGGAAGAAATGTCACAACGTGGCGTGCAGTTTAATGGCACAACATCTTATGACCGTACTAACTACTATGAAACCTTTGCGGCAAAACCAGAGACACTGAAATGGGCGCTGTCCATGGAAGCTGATCGTATGGTGAATTCACGCATTTCAGGGGAAGATCTGAAGACAGAATTCTCCGTAGTCAGAAACGAAATGGAGAAAAACGAAAATTCGTCGATCGGCATGCTGATGCAACGTGTTACCTCCAGCGCCTACCAGTGGCATAACTACGGCAAAGACACCATCGGCGCCCGCACTGACGTAGAAAACGTGAATATCCCTCATTTGCAAGCATTCTGGCGTAAATACTATCAGCCAGACAATGCGACTCTGACGGTCGCAGGTGCATTTGATGCGAACCAGGTATTGCAATTGGTCGCACAACATTTTGGCAAAATCCCACGCCCGAAACGCGTGATTGAACCAACCTACACACTTGATCCGACACAAGATGGTGAACGTGATGTGATCGTGCGCCGTGTGGGCGAATCACCTGCCGTAGTGGCGATGTATCACACGATGCCTGCCGCGGATCCTGATTACCCAGCGACTGAGGCACTCGCGTTAATTCTGGCAGATAGCCCAAATGGCCGCTTGTACAAGGCCTTGGTCGAAGCGAAAAAAACCGTCGATGTTTTCCCTTATGCGGCCAATCTGGATGAGCCAGGTTTCTTACTGATCGGCGCAAATCTGCGTTCTGACCAGGATACTGCCGAAGCCAAGAAGATCATGGTCAGTACAATCGAAGGTTTTGCACAACAACCTGTCACTGAAGAAGAATTAGCACGCGCTAAGGCAAAATTGAATTCGGATCTGGCACAGATTTTTAATGATCCTGAAAAATTCGCGGTAGCTTTGTCGGACAACATCGCTTCTGGCGACTGGCGTTTATTTTTGTTATTCCGCGATCGCGTCAATGCACTCACCGTCGCCGACGTCCAAAGGGTTGCTACAACCTGGCTCAAAACCAGCAATCGCACGACTGGTAGCTTTATTCCTGAAGCAAAACCAGATCGTGTGCCAGCGCCAGCCAAGGTCAATGTGACTGAACAAATCAAAACATTCAAACCTGGTGCAGCAATTGCGCAGGCCGAAGTCTTCGATAGTTCAACCGCCAATATTGATAAACGTACTCAGACTGGTTCACTAGGTAATGGTTTGAAATACGCATTGCTGCCCAAAACGACACGCGGTAATACCGTCGTCATGGCAATGAATTTGTATCTGGGTGATGCACAAAGCCTCAAAAATCAGGCATTGAATGCTGAATTGGCTGCGGCAATGCTCAATCGCGGCACAGAAAAACTCAGCCATCAGGCATTTACTGAAGAACTGGATAAACTCAAAGCCAAACTACAAATTACTGGCGGTGCCGGCAATGTCAGCGTAACGCTGGAAACGGTGCATGATAGTTTGCCACGCGTGTTGGAATTGGTACACGATGCATTGCGTCAACCCGCGTTCAATGAGACAGAATTTACCCAACTGGTGAACGCACAATTGGCGCAATTGGAAGAATCCAGCAAAGATCCGCAGGCATTGGCGATTGATGCGGTGCGTCAGGCGAACAATAGCTGGCCAGTTGGTGACCCACGTCGTTATCAAAGTATCGCTGAGAAAATCGCAGGTTTAAAAAATGCGAAGTTGTCGGATGTCCGCGCGTTCTGGAAGGATTTCTATGGTATTAATCAGACAAATCAAGCACAAGTTGCCGTGGTGGGTGATTTTGATGCGAATGCGCTGAAAGGGCAGTTAGCATCTGCGTTTGGTACCTGGAAAGCTGGGCATGATTTCCAGCGCCTGAATAAGGTCTACACCGCCACACAAGGTAAAGATCAACGCATTGCGACGCCAGACAAAGCAAACGCATTTTTCTTTGCCAATATGAGCGTACCAACCAGCGCGCAGAGTCCTGATTATCCAGCCTTAGTCATGGCAAACTATCTGCTGGGTGGCAATGTGAACTCACGTATTTTCAATCGCATCCGCCAAAAGGATGGCATTAGCTATGGTGGTGGCTCCTCCTACAACGCTTCGTATCTGGACGAGGTAGGCGCTTTCTCTGCCTACGCGATTTACGCACCGCAAAACCGCGAAAAGCTGGAAACCGGCATGCGTGAAGAAATCAACAAGGCCATCAACGAGGGCTTCACCGCAGCAGAATTAGAAGATGCCAAAAAGAGCTATTTGCAAGAGCGTCAGCTAGAACGTAGTCAGGACAACGTCCTCGCGCAAGAACTGGCGGCAAATTTATTTCTCGGTCTCAATATGCAACACGATACTGAACTCGAGAAAAAAATTGCTGCATTAAGCGCCGCTGATCTCAAAGCAGCGATGCAAAAATATCTTGCCTACGAAAAAATGGTACGCGTCTTTGCTGGTGATTTTAAATAAAGATATCTTTATTGCATAAGAAAGTGCGTCGGATGTAAATTTACGTTCTTGGTCCGACACCCGATTGGCCTCACTGCTAATGTCAGTGAGGCCATTTTTTACCGCCCATTTGCGTTAAGAACACTTCTCCGCCATTGGTCAATAGATTGGAATGGCATCGCCACGCGATACTTGTTGTTCTGTAGGTACATTTTTATTGCCAGAGACGCTTGTTGGCAATAATGTTGGTCCTCAGTGAACTTGCGACACGTTTTTTGTTGTCCTCAACGTCGGATAAATCTTGACAGCAGCAAGCCAGATTTGGCCCAACAGCGTCGATGTTAGAGCATCTTCTGCGTAAAATAAGAGCAAGAAGAAAATTTTTGCACTCCGCACAACTGGAAGTTGATCACTGCCAACGAATCACTCTGCTGCCGAAAAAAAATTTATGCCCAGATTTTCCTCGAAATTGTATGCACTATGCATGGCAGCCCTACTGACTTCGCTGCATGTCACAGTGGTGTCTGCGGCGACTGCCGGGAACGATCTTTTGCGTCTCTCATCGTTAGATTGGTCTCCGTACGTGAGCCCATCTCTGCCTGATGAGGGATTAGTTTCAGCGATCGTGAAAGCAGCAGCACAAAAAAGTCAGTTAGAGACAAGAATAGACTACTTCCCATGGAGCCGCACTGTGCAAGTCGGTTTAAATGATACCGACTTTGCAGGGTACTTTCCGGCATTTTACTTAAAGGAGCGTGAGAAGGATTGCTATTTCTCGAATACCCTCGGAAGCAGTACCGTCGGATTTGCTTCGTTAAAAGACAAGCGATTTGATTGGGAGACCTTGCATGATCTGCAATTTTATTACATTGGTGTAGTACAAGACTACGCCAATGGAGAAGAATTTGATGCATTGGTCAAACGACATGTACTAAGGACGGATTCAGCCCCTTCAGATATCAGTAACGTCAGAAAGCTACTTGCCGGCCGTGTCGATGTGATTGTGATCGACAAAAACGTTCTACGTCAGTTGCTCATTACCGATAGCAGCTTGGGTAAAGAGAAGCAAAACATTGTTTTTCACACAAAAGAATTGACCAATTTTTCCATGCATATTTGCTTCCAGCATACAGCCCGTGGATTACGCTTACAGAAAATATTCAATGCTGGTTTGAATATGCTCAATCTCAAACAACTCGAAAATCAATATTTTTTGCAATTGCAAACGGGCGGCGCACCTAAAAATGCAGCGCATTGATCATCGTCTACAGCGAAACCAAACCGTTATTTTCTTCATCATCACGTAGTGTATGACGATCGAGAAGAGTTTTTGTCTGGTTACATCTTTGTCATATGCTCTTCATTCATCGTGTGTAAAATTCGCGCATGTGTTTCTATGTTTCTCGTCTCTTTTATCAACGAATGATCTTCTGCGCATTTGCGCTGGCAGCGGGCAGCGCTTTCTCTACAGAATTAACCATCGTCACTGAAGAATTACCTCCTCTGAATTACGCATCTCATGGTGTTGCTACCGGCTATTCGACAGAAGTTCTGGAGGCAGTATTGCGAGAGGCAAACATCAAATCAACAGTCAATATCTTGCCTTGGGCACGCGCCTACTACCTGGCGACGACACAGCCCAATACCTTAATCTTCTCCACCACCCGTACCGCCGAACGCGAAAATTTTTTTGAGTGGATTGGCCCGATCAGTTCAAGACAGATCTATCTATATAAACTCAAAAGCCGCAAAGATATCGAGGTCAAAACAGTTGCTGATAGCGTTCAATACAAAATTGGTCTGATTCGTGAAATGGCATCTGGAAATGCCTTTTTGAAAAATAATACAGTTCCGGACAATGTGATCGACTACGCACCGACCGCGGAATCAAATGTAAAAAAATTATTGATAGGCCGCGTCGACCTGATCATTTCTCAGGATTGGAGCGCAGCCTATCAAATGAAAAAAGAAAATCGCGATCCCAACGAGTTGGAGCAAGTACTGCTATTGGAGGATAAAAGTAGTTATTACTTTGCCCTGAACAAGCAAAGTGATCCGTTATTAGTACAAAAAATCCGCAAAGCGTTCGACAAAGTAAAGCAATCCGGATTGATGGATAAGCTCAGGAATAAATACATGCATTAGCAACCATGATTTACCATGCGCAGAGGTTGCGCCCCGTTAAGCGCATTCGTTATCGCTCATTGTTAATACACCGCATCTATTCAAAATAAAGCTAACTGCCCGTCGCTCATACTTTCCGCCTCTGCCAGCCTGACTCCAAGCCCTAAAAGCCGCACGGGTAAATGTCTGCGAGAAAATCCGGTTTCTAATAATTGCCCATAAATTTCCGGGTTCATATTTTTTCCGACGCACTCAACTGTGGTAACGCGAAAGTCTGAAAAGCGTATTTTGACGAAAAGTTTATGAATATGCGGGATCGCACCCGCACTATCAGCGCGCCGTGCAAGAGAGGAATATAAGCCAGGCATTTCAGCAACGCACGCGGCAAGATCAGGTAAATCATTGGTGTAAGTCTCTTCAACGCTCACTGATTTACGCTCTGAACCTGTATTCACTTCGCGTAAATCGATACCACGACAAAGCTGATAGAGATTATTTCCGAATTTCCCAAAATGCAAAGTCAGATCAGCCAACGACCATGTTAGTAAGTCTTTACATTCATGAATACCCATACTGTGTAATTTCGCAGCAGTGACCTTTCCGACACCAAACAAACGCTTCACAGGTAAAGCAGCAACAAAGTCCTGTACTTGATCGGGCAAGATCACAAACATGCCATCTGGCTTATTCCAGTCACTGGCGATTTTGGCGAGGAATTTATTTGATGCGACCCCGGCTGAAGCCGTAATACCAACCGTGTCGGCAATGCGCGCGCGGATTTCGCGCGCAATCAGTGTCGCGCTGCCGTGATGTTGCGTGGAATAACTGACATCCAGATACGCTTCATCTAGTGACAAAGGTTCAACCGCGTCGGTGTAATCGCGGTAAATCGCCAGAATCTGGCGCGAAGCGATACGATATTTTTCCATCGCAGGTGGCAATATCACCAAATCCGGACAGCGACGTACTGCCTGCGACATTGGCATCGCTGAGTGAATACCAAAGCGCCGTGCTTCGTAATTGCAGGTTGCTACCACACCGCGCTGATCTGGCCGCCCGCCAATCGCCAGTGGCCGACCACGCAAGGACAAATCATCCCGCATCTCTATTGAGGCGTAGAAGCAATCACAATCGCAATGGATGATTTTTTTCAACTCTGAGATGTGGAAAAGCAAGAATGCCTTATTTTAGCCTATTTTCAGCCAAATACTGGATATACAATCAGTATTAATGAATGCATTCCCCATGACAAAATGATTAATTTGCGTCACTATTGAGCTATTCGCTTCTTTTTACGTCTTCATCATGAAAAAAATTCTTTCTGTAATCGCTGGTCTTGCGCTGAGTTTGAGTCTCAGTGCTGCACATGCCGACATCGCACATCCTTACGATGAATCCGCTGATGCACCAGCCATGGTCACCAAAGCACTGGCGGAAGCAAAAATAGCGAACAAAGACGTACTCGTTATTTTTGGCGCGAACTGGTGTAAAGATTGTCTCGAACTGAGCAAATCCATGCAGGGTCAAAGTGCCCCGTTAATCGCCAAAAAATTTATCGTGGTCAAAGTCAACGTTGGTCAATTCGACAAAAATCTGGATCTGGCCAATAGCTATGGCAATCCGATCAAAAAGGGGATCCCTGCCGCTGTCGTATTAAAGCCTGACAATACCGTCTTGTACGCATCAAAAGGTGGTGAGTTATCGAATGCCCGACGGATGAGTGAACAAGGCGTATATGATTTTTTTAATCAGATCGTCAGCCAGCAATAATAGGATTTTCATTGTAAAATAATAAAGTAATTTTTCAATAATACTGGCAGGCAAAATGAACTCCCATGAATTTGCCTCCGGTATTTGCCCTGATGTGATACCGACGAACTTTGTAACGCCCCTCTCAGCTCGCATTTTCTGAGAGATGCAAAGAGCTTGGTGTCCCCTTTCATCAGTAAATTGTGCGGGTAAGGCTATGACTGGAAAATCAAACCTGATCGCGGTCGACTCCTCTATGCCGGCCTTACTGACACAGGGTGAGTTAGAAAAGAGTCACACTTTGCTGAATAACTTCTCGCGCTTTTTGCCGGGCATGTTTTTTCAGTTTCAACGCTATTCCGAGCACCAATTTTTCTTCAAATACGTCAGCGCTGCCGTTGAGCAATTATTTGAAATCACAGCGGAACAATTGGTCAACGATGCCAGCATTTTGTATCGCAAGATACATCCCGATGATCTGGCTTATTTAATCATTGGCATTCGCCGATCTGCCGCTGAACTGACGATCTGGCATCATGAATACCGCGTTTTGCGCGCTGATGGTGGGGAACGTTGGTTAGTCGGTGATGCGACGCCAGAACGGATGTCCGATGGTAGTGTGTTATGGCACGGCTTCATCAGCGACAATACAGAACGCAAACTCACCGAACAAAAATTACTTGCTGCCGAACAACAAATGCGGTTGGTCATGAAAGCCTCGAATCAGGGCTTGTACGATATCAACTTGCAGTCGGGTAAAAGCACCTTCAGTCCGGAATATTTGCAAATGCTCGGTTATTCACCTGAAGATTTTCCTGATTCAACGAAATTTTGGCAGCACTTCTGGTCTGATGGCGTTCATAAGGATGATGTTGCCAATCTGCGTAAAGCGTATCAAAAGCATTTCGCCTCTCGAGGAACGATTGATTATCACGCTGAATTTCGACAAAAAAACAAAGCCGGTGAATGGCGTTGGATCATGTCTATTGGTGCAGTCGTTGAATGGGACACGAACCAACGTGCCGTGCGTATGGTCGGCACCCATATCGATATTACGGAACGTAAGCGCATCGAAGAAGAATTGATACTCAATCAAGAACTCCTTAACGCCAGCAAAAACCGCTACAAAGAATTGGCGCGGGAATTAGAAATTCTGATCGCCAATGCGCCCGTCGGCATTATGTTTGTAAGTAATGATGTCATTGTCAGAGCGAATCAGGCCTTAGCGGAACTCTGCCGTTTCCCTGACGCGAAGTCGATGATCGGTGTTAAAACTTCCTTCTTATATCAACATCTGGATGACTACGAAGACTTTGGTCATGCGGTCATCCCCAAATTGCTTGCCGACGAGTTAGTCGAAATCGAATGGCGCCTGCATCGCGTCAACGGCGAAGCATTCTTGGCAAGGGTCGCAGGTCGTGCCTTGTCTTCAGAAACCTACCATAAAGGTACGGTCTGGATGATTGAGGACATCACTGAACAACGACGGACGCTGGATGCATTGCGTGACAGCGAAAGTCGTTTGCAACGTCTGATGAATTCCAGCCTGATCGGTATCGTGCATGGCAATCAGCGTAAGCGCCTGTTGGACGTGAATCAGGTTTTTTGTCAGCTGTGCGGCTATACCCGCGAACAAATTGTCGGTGAGAGCTATTTCTGGCGGCGGCTCATGTCAGAGTCCGATCAATACATCTGCATGCAGGCGTATAACGAATTGCAAACAACTGGTACCACGTCGGCGTTTGAGATTATGCTTAAACATGCGGATGGGCGATCTGTTCCGATATTGGTCGGGGTCAATCATCTGGAAAATTCACAGCAAGAATGGGTAGCGTTCACCATGGACATCAGTGACCGTTTACGCATGCATCAGCTCAAAACCGAATTTATTTCAGTGGTTAGCCATGAGTTAAGAACGCCGCTCACGTCGATACGTGGTTCGCTCGGCTTACTAGAATCTGGTGTCGCAGGCACGTTGTCCGACGCCGCACAGCATTTGGTACGTATCGCCAACACCAACAGTAAGCGTCTGATCGGTCTGGTCAACGATATCCTGGATATGGATAAACTCGCCAATGGCAAAATGAGCATCAAATCAGAACCAGTGGATTTGATCTCATTATTACATCAGGCGATAGAAGCCAATACTGCCTATGCCAAAAATTTGCACGTATCGTTAGTAGCAGATGTACGTTTGACTCCTGACGCTACGAGCGATACACCACACGCCTGGTGCCTTGGCGACAGTGACCGCTTAATGCAAGTGATCACCAATCTGATTTCGAACGCCGCGAAATTTTCTCCTGAGGACGCTGAAGTCAATGTCCGTTTGTTCCAGTGCGACGATGTTTATCGCGTTGAAATTTGTGATCACGGCCCAGGGATACCGTTAGCGTTTCAGGCGCATATTTTTGAGCCATTTACTCAGGCAGATAGCACCAATACACGCCAACAAGGCGGCACCGGTCTTGGCTTATCAATCGCAAAAACCTTGATAGAAAAAATGCATGGTGAAATTTTCTTCGAGAGCTGCCCCGAAAACGGCACGACTTTCTGGTTTGATTTACCGATTTATCTCCCGGCTAAATCAGCATAGACTTATCGGGTTGGTGCAACCCGCGCTGTACTTACTGCATTAAATCTGGACCGTACTTAGCTTACGCGACTGATGATATTCGCCAGGGCTAAGATTGGTCCAGCGTTTAAAGGCACGCCTGAAACTGCGAGCGTCTGAGTAGCCAAGTTGTTCTGCGATGCGTTCCTGACTCAAATCCGTTTGCAATAAACGCTTGGCACGGTCCATCCGGATATTTTCGATAATTTGAAAATACGAAGTACCTTCGCGTGCCAGCAAACGTTGTAACGACCGTGGACTGATACCCAAGACCTGCGCCATTTGATCCACATTATGAAACTCACAATGCTGATCAACCAAGACGCGTAGCAAACTTTGCCGTCCTAACACACCGACCGTAGCCAATTCTTGTTCGCAAGCGGCACCGGCCTCTTGCACAATCTTCAGATCTGGCGAGCGCAAGGGTAGCTGCAATATATCGTTGGCAATCAAAACCCGACTGACATCTGCGCCAGTCACAACCGGACAAGCAAACATTTTTTCATACAAAGCGAGGCTGATTGTCGCCATGCCACGTAATTCGACCTGATATAAGCGAAACGCCGGTCCACACAATTCGCGCGCAGCGTTGACGGCGGTGAGTAAATGGTCAACTGCTAAAAAATCCTGTAGTTCAACATCGTCAAATAAAGAATGTGCAATCAAGGCTGAATAAGGGCTACCCGCCTCCAATTGCAAATGCACCATCGAACCGGCAATCAGCTGATAGGTCAGACCAAATTGCAACGCCGCCAGAACCGTCGGCTGCGCCAACACGCCACGCGCCATCTGACCTAATTGCGGTAAAGATTTTCTTGCACCTGACCAGATACACAATTCATCACCAGCATGATGCCGCGCTTGCAGCAAACCTTCACGCGCCTGCAAATAGCTGATTCGGCCACCACTTTGTTGTTGGAATGCGGGAAACAAGTGGGGACCGTGCCAGTTCTGTTCACGGGCAATCGCCAGCAAACCCGAAAACGGGTGCGCGGGGAAAATTGCATCTTGCACCGATAACAATGGCGCAATCGTGTCGGAAAACTTGTCTGGCATTGTTGAAAACTATTTATCTCATCATTGTTGATCACACTCTTGGCCACACTTTGTCTTGCCCATGCAACGTGGCAGCAAATGTCCTTACTTTATCTGAACGGGCGTACTAATATCGTTCTCACAGTGGCATATAACAATGTTGCCAGTGTCAATAATTTTGTCAAAGTCCAGCCTGTACCGTACATGGTAAAGCTGAATTCAGCAACACTGCACTGCAACATAAAAAGGATGGAGCACGATTGCACTGGGTTGGTCAGAAGTCAACACCCTCATTAGCAACCCGGCATCTGTCTACATGATAAAAAACGGAGACTATATGAATCAAAACAGTGACTACATCGTAGTCGGTGGCGGCGCCGGTGGATGTGCAGTGGCCGGACGCCTGACTGAAGATCCCAGTATCAGTGTGACCGTGCTCGAAGCCGGAGGCGGCGGTGACAGTTGGGTGGTCAATGCACCGATAGGTGTCATTGCGATGCTGCCGACCAAACTCAATAACTGGGCTTTTGAAACGATTCCGCAACCGGGATTGAACGGCCGGCGAGGCTACCAACCACGCGGCAAAATGCTGGGCGGCTCATCTGGTATCAATGCCATGGTATATATCCGTGGCCATAAAGTCGATTACGATCATTGGGCGGCGCTGGGCAATACCGGATGGTCATACGATGATGTACTACCCTACTTTAAACATTCTGAAAACAATGAAACCCATGGTGGACAATTCCATGGTCAGGATGGTCCTTTACGGGTCAGTGAATTACGTAGTGATAATCCATTTCCGCATTTGTATGTGGAAGCAGGAAAGCAAGCCGGATTCCCGGTGAACACCGATTTCAATGGCGCAGAGCAAGAAGGCGTAGGCATCTATCAGGTCACGCAATATCAAGGTGAGCGTTGGACGGCGGCACGTGGCTATTTACGTCCGCATATGGGTAAGCGAGCGAATCTGAGAGTAGAAACTGGCTGTCATGTCACGAAAATTTTGTTTGAAGGTAAACGTGCGGTTGGGGTGCAGATGATGCAAAATGGCACGCTCAAAACCCTGCGCGCCAATCGTGAAATCTTGCTGGCAGCTGGTGCTTTCCAAAGCCCCCAGTTATTGATGCTTTCTGGTGTCGGCGATAGCAAAGCCTTACAGGCATTGGGCATTCCGGTGATCCATCACTTGCCTGGCGTCGGCCAGAATTTACAAGATCACCCGGATTTCGTTTTCAAATATCGCGCCAAGAGTTTAGATTTGCTGGGTATTTCTGCAGGTGGCAGCATTCGCATGCTACGAGAATTCAGCCGCTATCAAAGTCAGCGCCGCGGTATGCTGTCGTCCAATGGTGCTGAGGGCGGTGGCTTTTTGAAAACAGATGCCAGTCTGGCTGCACCCGATATACAACTACACTTTGTCGTAGCAATGCTGGATGACCATGCACGCAAGCTTCATCTGGGTCACGGTTATTCCTGCCACATGTGTTTATTGCGGCCTAAAAGCATCGGTGAAGTCACACTGGCAACGCCCGATCCGCTGGCGGCACCTTTGATCAATCCGCGTTTCCTCGAGCATCCTGACGATTTAGAAAGTATGGTCAAAGGCTTTAAGCTGACGCGTCAAATCATGGATGCACCCGCCCTGTCAAATGCACGTACTAGCGATTTCCAGACTGCGGATGTCCATACTGATGATGAGATTCGCGCAGTAATACGCGCCACCAGTGACACGGTGTATCACCCAATTGGTACCTGCAAAATGGGAATCGATGCGATGGCGGTGGTAGATCCTGCGCTGAAAGTGATAGGCCTGGAAGGTTTGCGGGTGGTCGATGCCTCGATTATGCCAACGCTGATCGGGGGCAATACGAATGCGCCTACGATGATGATAGGTGAAAAAGCAGCCGACATGATTAAGGCTGAGTTGCGCCAGTAACATCTGCGCTATTCAATCTGAGCCATCGCTGCGTAACTCAAGATAGCGATGGCAAGCAGATTTATTTTGTCAGTAATACTGGCAAAGGCAATGCGGGGCGCGCCTGCTCAAATGCATAGCCGATGGCGAGCAAGCGTGCTTCACTCCATGCACCTCCAAAAAATGAGATCCCGACCGGAAAGCCGCGTACCAACCCCATAGGAACCGTTAAATCCGGATAGCCTGCAACTGCCGCCGGGGTACTCGAGCTGCCATCGACCACGTCTCCCGCTTGGTAATCAATGGCCCATGCAGGTCCCGTTGTTGGCGCAACCAAAGCATCCAATTTGTATTTCGCAATGACCGCATCGATCCCTTCTTTGCCCGTCAGTTGTTTGATTCTGGCGGCGGCATGCAAATATGCCGGATCATTGAGGTTGGTGGTCGCTTGTGCCTGCTCCATCAAATCCTGTCCAAAATACGGCATCACTTGGGCAGCGTGGGTGTTGTTGAATGTAATGACATCGGCCATGGTACGATATTTTACGCTGGCAGGTGTACCTGCTAAATAGGCATTCAGATCTGCTTTAAATTCATACAGCAACACCGTCAATTCGTCTTTGTCGATATTTTCTATACCGGGCAATTCAACATTGAGGATGGTGGCTCCCTGCGCTTTTAAAATCGCCACGCTGCGCTCAAACAAGAGCTTCGTTTCTGCGTCGTAGCCAGCAGTCAGATTAGTGACGACACCCAAACGCTTACCTTGCAAACCATGTTTGTTCAGACCTGCAGTGTAATCTTTAGCGCGCCGGCGATCAGCATCTTTGGTTGCGGGGTCCTGCGGATCGCTTCCCGCGATGGCATTCAATAACATCGCACTATCTCTGACGGTCAGAGTGATGGGGCCAGCGGTGTCCTGTGAGTGACTGATAGGCACGATGCCTGTTCGGCTCACCAGGCCAACGGTGGGTTTGAGACCGACCAGGCCGTTGACCGATGCCGGACAAACAATAGAACCATCCGTTTCAGTACCAATCGCTGCAGGGATCATACGCGCAGCGACTGCAGCACCAGAGCCAGAGCTGGAACCACATGGACTGTAGTCAGCGCCATACGGATTACGTACCTGGCCGCCAGCACTGCTCCAGCCGCTACTGGATTTGCTCGAACGCAGATTTGCCCATTCACTGAGATTGGCTTTGCCTACGATAATCGCCCCTGCCGCCCGCAGACGCGCCACCAGAGGAGCATCTTTTTGTTGTACATTCTGCGACAACGCGATCGAACCGGCGGTCGTAATCATCCCTTGCGCGTCGATATTGTCTTTAATTAACAGAGGTAAGCCCGCCAATGGACCGGGGGTAGATTTTTTCAGATCAACCCGTGCGGCTGCCTGACTTGCTTGCGGATCAATATTTAACACCGCGTTGACGTTGGGATTGTATTGACGGATGCGATCCAGATATTTTTGTAACAACTCGGTCGATGTTGTCTTTCCAGCCCGCAATGCTTGTTCTTGCGTTTGTAATTCGTCACTGTGGTCGTTGCTGGCTGCAAATACCGGCGCAATACCAACACTGGCAGTGCATGACAGCACCATACTCAAAAAAATGATTCGCGGCGCAAATGCAAGGGCGGCTTTCATGCACTTTCCTTCGTTCAAATAAGACGATCACACAGTGAATTCAATAATAAAAAAAATGGAGGTAAAGCTAAAGAATATTAACCGAAAAAACATGAAATTTACATTGCAAAAATCGCCACGAAGTTTCAGAGCTGACATAGAATAGAACTTCTTTACATGAAGTGAGCGGAATACGAATCCATGGATTTTTTGACTCTGACTGCGCGTGATGGCGCGACCGTGAGTATTTGCCATCAAGGTGCACACGTATGTTCGTGGATACCGGCTGGTGGCTCAGAACAACTTTTCTTAAGTAAAAAATCAGAATACCAGGAAGGGGTGGCAATTCGTGGCGGGATCCCTGTCATTTTCCCGCAATTTGCAGGAATGGGGACCTTACCCAAACACGGTTTCGCCCGTACCGCAGAATGGAAGCTTCTGCAACAACAGCAAACTGAAAACGGCGCGGCACAAGCAATTTTTAATCTGAAAGAAAATATTGCACGGCTGACCATCTGGCCACATGTATTCAATGCACAACTCGCGGTCAGTGTACAAGGCAATGCCTTGCAGGTCGCTTTATCGATAGAAAATACGGGCGACACCACGTTTAGTTTTACGTCTGCTCTCCACACCTATCTGGCAGTCAACGATATCCGCGAAGCGCGGTTGTGTGGTCTCCAGGGAACACATTATCGCGACAGTCTGACCGGCAGGAATCAGTGCGAAGAAGCTGCGGAATTCTTGCAAATTGCCGGAGAAACCGACCGTATTTACGCCAATGTACCCGACCAGCTTCGGCTGCAACAAGCGCATCAGCACCTGCATATTCACACCACGGGATTTGCTGATGCTGTGGTGTGGAACCCGGGTCAAAACGCGTCCCTCAAACTCAACGACATGGAAATTGATGGTGACCAGCGTATGCTCTGTGTCGAGGCGGCAAACATCATGCGACCAATTTCCCTCACTCCCGGAGAAAGTTGGTCCGGCAGCCAAAGTTTTATGGTTACTTATATGAAATAACGGATTTTTAATTTTCCGTCTGTCTTTTTAATTCCCATTGATCATTGTCAGGATTACTATGCATTCCCATTCTGTTCGTCGTTCAGCAATTGCAATATCTCTCAAACCCGTATTACGTGCTTTGGTACTCGGTGGCGCTATTTTTTTCACAGCGCCAGCGGCGTTTTCTGACACATTACCCAAAGGCATCACCCAGGTGACCAGCGTTGAAGGGATCACTGAATATCGCTTGCCAAACGGCTTACGGGTTTTGTTAATGCCCGATGCAACAAAACCTACTGTGACCGTCAATGTGACATATCTGGTGGGCTCGCGTCAGGAAAATTACGGCGAAACCGGTATGGCTCACTTGCTCGAACACATGATGTTCAAAGGCACGCCTAAGAATCCGAAAATTACGGAAGAATTCAATAAACGTGGCATGCGTATGAACGGCACGACTTCTTTAGATCGTACCAATTATTATGAATTATTCCAGGCTGACGACGGTAATTTACAATGGGCTTTGGCAATGGAAGCCGACCGCATGGTCAATTCCAATATTGCGCGTAAGGATCTCGATTCGGAAATGACGGTTGTACGTAACGAATTCGAACGTGGGGAAAATTCACCAGGTAGTGTACTGATGAAACGCATGCAAAGTGTAGCCTTCGACTGGCATAACTACGGCAATGCCACCATCGGCAATCGCAGCGACATCGAAAACGTCAAAATTGAAAATTTGCAGGCCTACTACCACCAATACTATCAACCCGACAATGCCGTGTTGTTGGTCGCTGGCAAATTTGATCCGAGTAAAGTTTTGCAGTGGGTCAATAATTCGTTTGGTAAAATTCCTAAGCCAAAACGTAGCTTGCCTGCATTCTGGACGACAGAACCAACGCAAGACGGTGAGCGTAGTTTTGTGGTGCGTCGTGCTGGCGATATTCAGTTGGTGATGATTGCGTATAAAGTACCGGCCAATCTGCACACTGATCGTGATGCCATGGAATTTGCCAGTGATATCCTGACCAACGCGCCGCATGGCCGCTTGCACAAGCAATTAGTCGAAACGGGTAAAGTCGTACAGGTATTTGCCACTGAAGTCGGACGTGTTGACCCGGGTCTGGTCATTATCGGTGCCGCCGTCAAAAAAGGCGACTCTGTGGACGCGGCGAAAGATGCTCTGCTGGCAGGCATCGAAGATTTCAAAAATAATCCTCCAAGTAAAGAAGAAATTGACCGCGTCAAGCGTGACAATGCTAATAGCTTCGAGAAAATGCTCAACAACCATGAGTCGATCGGCATCAGTATCTCTGAATACATTGCCATGGGTGACTGGCGCTATTTATTCAAGGATCGCGATGATGCAGACAAAATGACCTCAGAAGAGGTCGCTGCTGCGGTCAAACACTACATGGTGCGTGACAATCGCACCGTCGGGATGTTTATTCCCGAAGATGCGCCACAGCGTGCCGACATCCCAGTAGCACCAAGCATGGCTGACGTCATGAAAGATTTCAAACCAAAAGTCGCCAAACTTGAAGGTGAAGCATTTGACCCGTCACCAGCGAATATCGATAAGCGTACTGAAGTAACGCAGATTGGTCATTTACAAGTCGCATTGTTGCCGAAAAAAAATCGCGGTGAAACCGTGAACGTTTCTCTGTCTTTACATTGGGGTGACGAGAAGAGTTTATTCGGCAAGAGCACGATCAGCAGTCTGGCAAGTAGCTTGCTGGCCGCTGGTACCAGCAAATATAGCCGCGCTGATATTGATGATCAGATGTCGAAGCTAAAAATGAGCGGCGGCTTGTTTTCTTATCAGACGACCAAAGAAAATCTGGCCGCCTCACTGGCATTGGTGGCGCATGTGATGCGCGAAGCGAACTATCCTGAAAGTGAGTTCACGCAATTGCGTGACCAGATGCTAGTTGGGCTGGAAGCCTCACGTAATGAACCTGGTGCCATTGTAGGACGCGAAATGGCGCAATATTTCAATGTCTATCCACAAGGTGATTTCCGTGCGCCTAAAACGCTGGATCAATCCTTAGCAGATGTACGCAGCGTCAAATTGGATGACATTAAAGCCTTCCATAACGACTTCTATGGCGTGTCTAAAGGCGAATTATCCATCGTTGGTGATATGGACGTAGCAGCGACCAAAGCAGCCATCAACAGCGCCTTTGGCGACTGGGCAAGCAAGGCGCCTTATACCCGCATGGTCAGCCAGCGTGCCGATCCTGCACCGGTACGTAAGATCTTCAACACACCGGACAAAGAAAGCGGTGTATATGCCAGCGCCATGACTTTGAACTTGCGTGAAGACGATCAGGCTTTTGCAGCCTTACGTGTCGCTAACTATATCTTTGGTGGTGGAGCAGGCCTGAACTCACGTTTGATGGAACGTATCCGCCAAAAAGAAGGCCTCTCATACGGTGTTGGCTCTAATCTGTCCGCAGGTGAAATTGATCCGGTAGGTAGTTTCAGTATCAGCGGTACAGCAGCACCACAAAATCTGGCGCGCGTTGAAGCAGCGATTAAAGAAGAATTAGTACGCGCTCTGAAAGATGGCTTCACAGCTGATGAATTAGCGAAAGCGAAATCAGGCTTGCTGCAACAACGCGTTCAATCTCGCACCAATGATGGTAGCGTGGCTGGCGGTTGGAATAGCAATTTATTCCTGAAACGTAGCTGGGCATGGTCACAAGCTATGGATGACAAGATCAAAGCACTGACCGTAGAGCAAGTCAATGACGCTTTCCGCCGTTATATCGATCCGGCGAAAATGAGTGTGTTCCTTGCTTTCGATGAAGCCAAAGCAAACGCTGCGACACCAGCGAAATAAGGCTTTACGCAGGGATTGGCGGGTGGTCCCCGCCCCACTTCTGATAAGTCTGTAATTAAGTCTGTAATACAACGGCCTCCTTATCATTCAATCGATAAAGAGGCCGTTTTTTTATAACAACGATGCAAGTACTGCTCGTCTTATTCTTGATCACTCAAGCGGGTTTCTGCATATTTATGCAAAATTTCCTCTACTTCCGGTTTTGATCCAACAAAAATATTTACCAGATTCGGGTCAAAATGTTTTCCTGCCTGCTCAACTAAATGCGCATAGGCTTCTTCCAAAGGCCAGGCCTTTTTATACGGACGCTCTGAGGTCAACGCATCAAATACGTCTGGAATCGCTACAATGTGACCAAGAAGAGGTATCTGCTCGCCTTTTAATTTAAAAGGATAGCCACTACCATCCCATTTTTTTTGATGTGACTGTGCCATTTCCCGCGCCATCGTCAACAAGTCGGATGAATGCTCTCCGATAATTTGCGCCCCCATCATAGGGTGAGAAATCAACACATTCCATTCGTCGTTATCAAGTTTTGCGTTTATTATTCTCGTCTAAAAATCACTTTGCTCAAGCCATGCCAAGGATGAACCCAAGTCAGATAGAAGGAAACTGACCGGGTCAGAACAAAGCTGCATTACCCTTTCCAACTACGTTGTAAACCAGTGTCTGTATGAATCCAGCCACCATTGGCAGTGGCACGGTAGTAAAAGCCAACACCACCCTCACGAAAACTAGTGATGAGCGAACCCAGAACTTCTTCATGCAGATGGGGAATACGGATGTCAGCCGCCTTGCCATCCATGTGCAAAGATTTACGTGCGGCCGGAACACCTTGCTCAATCAAATGCCGGTTAGATTCGGGTGTGCGATAACCCGATAAAATTTCTAATGGTTTGGTCATCCCAAAACGAGACACATAAGCTTGGGTCGCCCACAGAGTTTCAAACAGCTTTGGGTCAATTGCTGCGGTTTGCTTGCCATTGACGTCACGCAAGATATGGCATAGCTCCTGGTAGGCTGAATCGATGATTTCACCATCCTTCCAGTACAACAATTTACTCCGTTCGTTCGATGCCGGCCGGATCAGGTCTATCGTTCTCGGTTTGACCCAAAAATCAATATCCAGGGCTTGCGAATCAAACAAATCAGGTGGCGGTGCTAAGCCAGTCGATTTTTCTTCAGCTGCTTGCGCCAGAGCGACCACTTTTGTCGTGCTAAACAGACCAGCGGCAGTCAGAAGGATACTTTTTTTCAATAGTTGGCGGCGTGTAGTCATAGGCAGTTTTCGAGGGAGCAATGATACAAAGAGCACTTACTTAAATAAAGAGTTCCTCGTTCGTATTCTTTTGATGTGTATTCGTCTAAAGGTCCTGCATATCATCTTCTGGAAAAGGTACGGGCAAACGCCCTTCCCCTTGCCATCAAGCTTTTCATGTTGGCCCATTGGTTAAAGTGTAATGCCAAAATACAAATATGCAACGCCCATCGTAATTTTTTGCGCTCAAGAACACGTTTTTGGCATTCTGTCGCAAACAGCAGGTCATCATAGCCTGTTCCAGACTACACTTGTGTATTGCTCAATATTAATTAACCGACTTAATTTCATATCATGAAAAAATATATCGCGTGCTTATTCATCCCCTTGATCACCCTGACGGCATGTGAGGTCAAAGTCGATGGAGAAAAAATTGTCGGCAGCGGTAAATTAATCACCGTGCAGAGACCGGTCAGTGCATTTACATCCCTTGAAAATCAAAGTTTTTTCGATATTGTGGTGACCAAAGGAGATAAAGACGAAGTCGAAATCACTGGCGATGATAATCTGGTGCCAGAAATTGAAACCGTCGTCGAAAGCAACAAATTGATTGTCAGGAACAAAAGCAAATCATTCAATTTTTCCTGGAAAGATACACCAGGTATCATCAAAATCAAGGCCGCGCACTTGGACAGCCTTGATAATTCTGGTAGCGGAGATATCGAACTACGCGACCTGCACAACGACAAATTTTCGCTGACGTCGAATAGCTCGGGTGATATTAAGGCAAGTGGCGAAGTGCAATCACTGAGCTTAACGAGCAATGGTAGTGGCGACCTTAAACTCGACCAATTATCGATCTTGCAGGCAAATATTGAAATGAATAGCTCTGGTGATATCAGCATGAATAAGCTGAGCCAGTTACTCAATCTGAAAACAAACGGCAGTGGTGATTTTCAGGCCGATGCCTTACAAGACGCGACTGTGAAGCTCACATTGCAAGGGCCGGGCAGTGTGAAATTACGTGGACAAGTCAAAGATTTAAAAGTCGATGCTTCGGGTTCCGGCGATATGAATATCGAGGGCTTAAGAGTAGCTGCAGCGAATTTAGAATTGAATGGCCCGGGCGATGTCAGCCTGGCGGGCTTTGCGGACTCGCTGACAATCGACGTCAATGGTTCCGGAGACGTTGATGCGAAAGACTTGCATGCAAAAACGGTGATTCTCAGAAGTCATGGACCCGGCAGTGCCAGCTTCAATATCGACCAGAATCTGACTGCAGAGATGTCCGGTTCCGGTGATCTGAATGCCACATTTAATGCAGCAAATAAGATCGAATTATTGATGAATGGTCCTGGAAGTAGTTCTTTATCAGGCACTGCCGATAATCTGAGCGCAAAGGTCAATGGCTCCGGTGATCTCAATGCGCATGATTTGCTATTGCGTCTGGCCAGTATCAAGGTCAATGGACCGAGTGAAGCGGAAGTGAATGTCAAACAAAAGGATGGTTCACGCGTCGTACGTATCGATCGCACCGGGGTCATAAACTAAACGCTGGATTTTTTGAGTCCTTCTTCCGCTTATCGGTGAAGGACTCCCATCCCCAGTTGCAAAGGATGCCCACCTGCTTTACTTTTGTATCCGATACGCGTGTTGCAACACCAGCCTGCTACCAGCAATGAGGCTATTCAAACCCAAAATCAATTGTACTAAGACCTCACCGGGTACCAACCAGATTTGACCGCGCGGTCGTGCCACGCGCGTCACTGCGGTCAGTACCGGCTGCACCCAGTCTGCTTCAGGCGTAACGTCTAACAAAATATCGCCGTCACTATTGGTATGCAAATAAATTTCGCCACCATGCAGCAGATGAAAACAAACCCCGTATCCAGCCTGGGGATTCTTGCCAACCAATTGTTGCAGTTCACGGTCGTGCAAATCCAGCCAGGCTTCTACATCATTGACGTTTTCCAGTGATACCCACGCATGTTCGCGCAGCAAATACTCAGTTTTGGAGACCGTTCCGGCAGTCTCATCTCCGGGAAATTCGGATGACATATTTTTTCTTTACTTGTATTACTTATATGACTGAAAACTTACTTAATTTGACGGATCTGCAATCCATGCTGCTTCAACAAATCGGTAATGCTATTGGCCCCGGATATATGTCCAGCACCGACCACCACTAACACGTGCTTACCGGCTGTCATCAGTTCGAGGATTTTATCTGCCATGGCAGGATTGCGCTCATCAAGTAAGCGTTCCATGATTTTTTTCGAACCGGGGTTTTTATTCGCTTCGGCCTGCAACAACGTCACCACTTTTTCTGCATTTCCGGCCTTCCAGGCATCGATCAACTGCTTGGTGTCACGCTCTGCTTCGCCATTACTTAAGCTTTCTATTGTTTGCGACAGCATGGCATCACCATCTTCATCGCTCAGACCACCTAATATCTGCGCCTGAAATTCCATGGTTTCCAATTCTACGATTTGTTTTTTATCTTGTTTTGCGCGATTGATGAAGTGGAGATCCACGCCCTGCGCCGGATCATACCCTTGTTGAGCAAAACTTCCGACTATCAAACCTGTGGCAACCATTGCTGGTTTCCAGGGCTGAAAATGGTCGGCTGCTGGTCCTGCAAATTTTTGCAAAGCATCCCAGGTCGGCGCTTGCAGATGATTTTGTAATTTGTCCGGAGCCGTATATTTCAGCAAGGGCATCGCCTTCATTGCAGCCTCGCGATCAGTGCCATCGAGCTCAACAGCTAAGGTGTCGGATTGCTTATACGCCTTTTGTACTTTTTCAGGTAAAGGATAAAAACTTGCCTTGGCCAGATGAATGGAACCAAATAAATAGGCAGTATTGGTTGCCGACTTTACTTCCCACAATACACCTTTAGCAGGTGCGTCGGTGACGGTTTTGGCATAAGTATTACAAGCAAACAGCGCGATGGATAACAGTACCGAAGTCTGTTTCAGAAGAGATTTAGACAATTTTATTTGCATGATAATAAAAAGTAATGTGGAAAATAGGCATTCGAAACAGGTTGACAGTCGCGATGGAAAACCCGCAGATGATATCAAACCTGAGCGGGTCAAGTGGGCTTTTAGTCTTTACTCAACAGAGGTCGCTTACGCCATTCTTCGGTGGCTTTTGTTAGTTCTCGCTCAATATCCCCATTTTTGCGCATCTTTTCTATCTGTTCGTTAAAGGCGTTTAGGTACTTGATACAAGGACTTTTCGTGACAAAACCAACCAGGTTGGATGTCTCAGTCACAAATGGTCTGACAGCCTGTATCTGTTGGTCTAACTTTGAAGTCATCAATGCGTTGGTTGCCGGGTAATAACCAGTCAATACATAATCGAACCGATGAGCGATTAACATCCGGAAGCTGGTTTCCATATTGTGCGCCACTTCTACTTGCAAATGTTCATCCATGAATTGATCAAAGGGTTGACCGAAACGGTTGCCACGAGCAACGCCACCACGAAGACCAATTAAATCTTCTTTCTTTGTATAGCGAAAAGTTTTATCTTTGCGCACAAAAACAGCCACCGGATTACTCAGGAGAGGCGCGCTAAATGTCAGAAATTCACGTCGCTCCGGTGTATCTTTAAGACTACTGACCATATCGAGACTACCGTTCTTTGCGGCAATCAAGACTCGCTTCCACGGCCCCAGATAACGCAATTCATAAGGTATTCCAAGCGCATTTAAGGCTTTGGTGGTCAAGGTGATACTAGCTCCCTGAAAATGATCGCCGTTATACCAGTGCAGCGGGGGGTAAGCAGGATCGGCAGAAATAACAACCTTAGGGCAAGTTTCCTGCGCTAATACGGTTGCTGATGTGGCTAGTGACACGGTGAATAACACAAACAGATCCGAGAACCATCGATGCATCGACAACCCCTTTACCACACTGAAAATGATCAATTAAACATAATTAACAAGGTAACAAAAAGACTATTGTGTAGGCAATGTAAAATAACAGAACTGGCAAGTCCTTGTCGCAAGCGGAGATAGCCTAATAGACAGCCGCCGCCTAGTTGCGCACTAATCGCAAACAACAGTAAATAATCTCTGTCATTAGTGGAGTAAAAATTTGCCAGATGTGCGAGTCCAAAACAAACGGTGTAAAACCAGAAGACGTAAGGGTAATGACGAATAAAAGCTCTGCCACGAGCAAAACGTCTGCCGTTACCGACCGGCGCGCGTCTCATCAATATCTTGTCTACCACAGCGGCCAGTAAAATAACCCCTGCAACAATCGCAATAAGAGTGAAACTTTGTGCGCAGTACAAAGACAGCAAGACAGGTCCGACGAACAAGCTGTAGCCAACTCGCCGCAACCCAGCCCGGAATATAAGTTCTTCAATCATCGGGGCGACAAGTACAGCTAAAAACATGTTACGAACATTGAAGTCCAACTTGTCTTCTAAACCTGCCCAATGCTCAAGAATCGCATTAATAGGGGTAGCAACCAATAACACAAAGCACAGATCAACCGCCAGCAGGAACAATATCCTGCGCCAGCCATGACTCAGAGGAACGGAAACACCGCGCCCACGTCGCGGTTTTTTAAGGAATTCTTTCAGCTCACACCATTCTTGTCGCCAGTCAAAGCTTGGCGTGGTGCTCATCGTTGGCAATGCGGTTCCGCGGCTATCACCCGACATTTCTTTACCGCATTGTTGCGCCATCCGCTAACCTCAATATCACTTTGAAAACATTTTTACTTAATCGATTGTCGGATGATGATTTGTTTTTGTCAACAAAGCTTTTAAATTCGCTAAGCGTTCTTTTGGCGTCAAAGTTTCTGCCTCGGTGGGCACGGCATCACCTTCATCCAGCTTCATTTCTTTGATGAAACGGGAGACATCACAATGTACTGGTGCGCCCGCACGTTTGCGCTTTTTGCACCAGGTGATATGCAGGCTGCGCTGGGCGCGCGTGATGCCCACATACATAAGTCGCCGTTCTTCTTCGATGCGGGCGGCCAGCGTCTCTATCGGGGCGTCAGGATCGCCTTTGTGCGGCAAGATGCCTTCTTCAACGCCGACCAGAAACACGTGCGGATATTCGAGTCCTTTAGACGCATGTAAGGTCGACATCCGCACGGCATCTGGCTCTTCGTCTTTCCCTTCCATCATCGTCATCAAGGCGACCATTTGCGTCAGATCCAGCAAACTGCGATGATCATCGGTGCCGTCCTTGCCGCCGCTGCCTTTGGTTTTTAGCCACTGGGTAAAATCGAGTACGTTTTGCCATTTGCTCTGCGCGGCGCGGTCGTCAAAGTTATCGTAAAGATAAGCTTCGTAATTGATTTCTTTCATCAAGTCATCAAGCAATTCTGTCGCGTGCCCTTCTCGATGGGCGTGCGCTTCAACGTGATTGATAAAGGTCGCAAATTCACGCAAAGGCCGCAATTGTCGCTCGGTCAACTTCGCTTCGATGCCGCCCTTAAATACCGCCGCAAATAATGAGCATTGCCATTGACCAGCGAATGCGCCTAACACTTCCAACGTGGCCTGACCGACGCCACGTTTTGGCGTGGTAATCGCGCGAATGAACGCCGGATCATCGTCTTCATTGGCGATCAGACGCAAATACGCAATGATGTCTTTGATTTCAGCGCGGTCGAAAAAACTCTGACCGCCAGAAATCGTGTACGGAATACGTTCTTTGCGCAATGCTTGTTCTATCACTCTGGCCTGATGATTGCCGCGATACAAAATCGCATAATCGGAATACTTGGCGCGGCGTTCAAACCGATGGGCAGAGATCATGATAGCGACTTGTTCTGCCTCTTGTTCATCATCTTGCATGCCCAACACTTTGACCGGATCGCCGAGCCCATGTTCTGACCACAGCGATTTTTCAAACAGCTTGGGGTTATTACCAATCACCGCATTGGCGGCTTGCAAAATACGCGTGCTGGAACGGTAATTTTGTTCGAGTTTGATGATTTCCAGATTGGGAAAATCAACTTGCAGGGTTTTCAGATTTTCTATGGTTGCACCACGCCATGCATAGATCGCCTGATCATCGTCACCCACGGCGGTAAACATCGGTTTTTTACCGATACCGCTGACCAATAATTTCACCAGCTCGTATTGGCAGGTATTGGTGTCCTGATATTCATCGACCAATAAATAACGCAAACGGCGTTGCCATTTATCGCGCACTTGTTCATTGCTGCGAAACAGTTCCACTGGCAAGCGGATCAGATCATCAAAATCGACTGCCTGATACGCTGACAAAGTTGCCACGTAGCTGCGATAAATGCGGGCGGCGGTGGCTTCGTCTTCGTCTTGTGCTTGTTTCAATGCCAGTTCGGGATCAACCAGCGCATTCTTCCACAAGGACATGGCGGTTTGGATCCGACGTATCAATTGCTTATCGGTGGTAATCGCCAAATCCTGCACCAAGGCAAAGCAATCGTCGCTGTCCATGATCGAAAAACGGTCTTTCAATCCCAGGGCTTGCGCTTCTTGGCGCAGAATTTTGACGCCCAGCGAGTGGAAGGTCGATACCGTCAATTGCTTGGCCTGACGCGGTTCTGCCAGCAGTTTGGCGATACGTTCCTGCATTTCCAGCGCGGCTTTATTGGTAAATGTCAGTGCCGCGATGTGCTTGGGTTCATAGCCGTGTAATTCGATCAGATTGACGATTTTTTGGGTAATCACCCGGGTTTTACCCGAGCCAGCTCCTGCCAGGACCAGGCATGGGCCGTCCATATAATTGACAGCATTTCGTTGGGGAGCATTGAGACCGTGGGACATAGGCGCTTGAAAAACAAAGTAAGCGCTATTGTAGCCTTATGCCAGCATGACAGCGGGATTTACCACGATAGCGACCAAGAAGAGTAAACTAGCGCCCAACTAAATTGAAGGCAAGATCATGAAATTTGAACATCTGGTAGAAATTAACGACATCCTTAACCCTATCGCTGATTTTTTAACCCGCGAGCAATTGTGGCGTGGGCTGGTCATGCGTGCCGACTCACCTAAGCTGTTCGTACCGCATCTGGATGAAGCCAGCATCATAGACCGCACCGAAGCCAGCATGACCAGAACTTTGCGTTATGGCAATTTATCAGTCACAGATACGGTCAATTTTGTCCATCTGGATCATATCCACTATGACGTACCAGCGCAGGGTGAAATCCCACCGTCTTCCTTGCGTATGGTGATCGAGGAGCCACAACCTGAGCATTTATTTGTACGCTTTATCTACGAAAACGGCGCCAGCGCTGAGCAAGATCAAGCAGAAGAAATGTATAACGAATACCGTCGTTCCGCATATCTGGAAGCGGATATCGACACCATCAGAATGATACGTGAACTGGCTGAAGCCGGACGTCTGGATACGCCGCTGAATTAAACAGCAAACTATTCCTCAAGTTTTAGGATGTCGCCTGCCCAGATAGATGTGCATAAAAAGCAATACGGGTAAGGCGCAACCTATCACCCAATGCGCCACCGACCAAAGTGGGCGGGCAGTTTCGCTGGCGAAGTAGTACAAGCCATAACCAGTAACCGCCAACCATATCAGGCTAACGATCATGGTCCAACCACTTGTCCGGTTACGATGGGCACGATGGGCGCGACGCATGTGTTGCAGCAACAAGCTACCCACTAATACGGCAAATGGCACAATCAAGGCACCATGGACTTGCATAGACCAGTGTTCTAATGGATGTACCGTTTCGCCAAATTCGCCCATCACACGCAAGCTGAAATGCGCGATAAGCCAGGCAACGCCGCTCAACAACAAAGCGGTCAGTGCGGCGTAGATACTGAGTTTATGCCAATTTTCTAACTTGAACTGCAGACGTGCAGCACTGGTTGAAGTGGGATGACGCAGACTTTGTTTGTGGGTACGCATAGGCTGGCTAATAATGAATGGCTGGCGATCGATCAGAGAATAAATGCTTTTGCCTGATAAGTTTCCAGACAAGGATGACGCGCATCCTGCGTTGCGGCAAGTAGCTTGGTCAGGCCATCCGCCAGCATACAGCAAGGCGCCAGCACCGAATAGCTGCGAGCGGCATGTAAAGAACGCCCGTCACGACCATCAAACAAGGCGCTATGCCATTCTCCACGCCATTTTTTCTGAGAAAAATACGTCGCCGAACTTGCCATTGCCTGATCTTGCAAGAGCATTTTTTTTGCCATTGCCGTGGGTTGTTGCGGATCGCGAATCGCTATTTCATGTTGACCCAGCACCCGTATATCTCCGCCGGCATTCACACAAGCGTGTTGAATACCAAAGTTTTGTAATACCAAAATGGCCTGATCAACCGCATACCCCTTAGCGATTCCGCCCACATCCAGCCAGTCGTTGCGTAATTTTTTTATCTGACCATCGTTAAGCAGTTCATAGGCCTGTTGGCCGCTCTGATATTCAGGTAGCGGTGTGCTTGCGCTGTGAGGTAAAAAATCGCAGGCAGCGAGACGGCTGGCAATTCTCACGTCAAAAATTCCGGCTGTGACCTGATTAAGTTCTTGGGCAAGATTCAGAACGCTGAAGGTATGAGGACTTAATTTAATCTTTGCGCCGACAGCAGCGCGATTAAAACGTGCAATGTCGCTGGCATCTGAATGAAAACTCATGCAATCATGGACGTCGCGTACGACGCCAAAAGCAGCTTGAAAAGCCGCTTGTAGCAGACTTTCCGGCAAGGCATCTAGAATGCTGATGTCGACCAACGTACCTAACCACGGCTGGGCACGACGGTTCATTTTTTCAAAGTGACCTGGGCGATAGCGGCGATACGACGAACGCCATCCGTCACGTGAGCACATGACAAGGTGGCACCGCTGATATTGGCAATCCCTTCGCCGACAACCAAACCCGTGTTCGCCGTTTTTCCGACAAATTGCCGACGCCAGTTAGCGTTGCGAATTTCAAAGCCGTGGCTTTCGCGATAGGTCAGAATTTCAACTTGTTTGACACTGGCATCCGGTAACAAACCAACAGCATAAGAAATCAACTCAAACTTGCCGATGACGTCATCCAACACCACGTAACCCAGCAAGGCATTGTCTTTGTAGGCAGCAATGGTGCGCCAGGCGACGGAGCGCGCTGGCACACCAGCAATTTTTTCGACCTGCTTCATTTGCTCAGCGTTTAATTGCAGGGGCTGCGCATTGAAGTGATTGGCTTCTGGAAAAATACTTTGTTGTGCTTGCTCTACCGTCAGATATTGCGTGGCAAAAGCACTGCTGCTCACAGCAGCGAGTGTTGTCAAAGACAGAGAAGCAAGCATTTTCATAAGAACAATCAGAACGAGTAACCAACACCAAGATTATATCGATCTTGGTTGCTATCCTGCTGGAACTTTTGGTAATCCGCTTTCAGCACTACGCCTTCACCGATGCGGAAATTTGCACCCAGGGTCGTTACTTTTTGATCTACTCCCGGAGTCCAGCCCAGACCTTGCGGCATTGCTGTGTAGGATTGCGCGGTATTGAACTGCTCATAACGCAAGAATGGTGTCAGGCTGTAACTATCTGTTTTCCATACCTGATAGGCAGCCTGCGTGTACCAACCATAGAACGAAGATGGCACCGGCGTTACTTGTCCCGCAAAAGTCTGATTCAAAGCAGCAACGCCTGTGATAGTGCCGCGGGTATACAAAGCGCTCACATCAAGCTTGCCAGGGTTGTAGCGGGCATGCACATCCCACAAAGTGACGCGGGCATCGTTCGCAACAGAATTTGGTGCTCCTTGTCCAGCCTTACCGGTAAATGCAGAACCGCCTAACAGCAAGCCGGGTACACCGCGCCAATTCAGCGCCGCGTGCATGCTCAAGTCACGCGATTTAGCGAGCTGCCCTTCCTGGTGAATACTACCTAAGGGAGAGGTACTGCCGTCGGTACTGGTGGCATCCCACTTATTGATGTCAAAACCGGTCGTCAAACCCGCGTCCCAGCTAATGCCGTTGTCATGCGTTCCGGACAAGCCAAAACCTGCTTCGCGCCAGGTACTTGGGATAATCGCCGTTTCAACAAAATTTCGCGTTACACCATAGTAGGCGGTTGGTTCATGATTGGTGTTGAGCAAGCCAACGGGCATCAAAAACAGACCTGCTTTGCCACTCAAGCCCGGACGAATTTCGTGCTCTACATACAATTGCTCTACCTCACTCTCGCCTTTGTCGTCTTTGGAGGTGACGGCGTGTTCCCACTCAAATTCAGCGACCATTTTGGTTTTTTCATCGAAACGATGGGTGATGCCAATGACTGCACGAGCCACATCGGTTTGCGCCTGGCTGTTTGACTGACGAGGGCGTGTGTAGTTGATCTCACCGTAGCTGCTGATCACAGTTTGCTGGCCAGATGTTGGTACTTGTTCAGCCAGTGCAGCCGCTGAGCCTGTGTTAGCAGCTGCAACATGAGAGATGGCCGCCGTATTTTCCGCAAGGTTGGTGCTCAATTCTTGTTGATTCCTGGCGACACTGTCAGTCTTTTGTTTGGTCGCAGCCAATTCCGCTTTAATCGCATCCAATTCAGCGGCAAGTTTTTCTATTTTTTGAAGCAAGGCTGCTTCATCAGCGTGAGCTGGCGTAACAAAGGCGGTAGCGATGATGGCGCTGCATATGCTCAGGGAAAAGATATTTTTTTTCATATTCACTTTCGGTATTTTAATTTTTAATGTCGATTTTCTATTGCTCAAGGCTTGTATCCGTCGTTCAAGGTCGATAAGAAGGTAATCACATCTTCTACTTCAGAAGGCGTGAGCGCGGGAGCCATACCTGGTTGGCGGTTGTACGGCACTTCCTTCACATTGACGTTACCCGCATAAGCGGCAGGCAAATCATTGAATTTGTGAATCGTTCCATCGGTACCAACCGGGAACCACTCCTCGGGATTGGTATCACGGCGTACATAAAAATTGACGACATCACGCAGGTTATTAAATTGGCCGTTATGGAAGAACACTTTGCGGGTCGCGACGTTACGCAGTGTTGGCACCTTGAATGCGCCGCAAAATTCAGTACGTTTGGCTAAATCCGTTCGATCCGGGCCACAAACACCCATGTCGAAATAATCTGCTGCTGCGGTTGCCGGAATCAGCTTATTCCTTGGCACGCCGAGATTGTCGAAGGTGAAGTCCGTAAACAGCGGGGCTGATCCATCAGCTCCCTTTTTACTGATGTGGCAGGCCGCACAATTACCCTTGGTTGGATTATTGAACAAAGCAAGTCCGCGTAACTCGCTATCGGACAGGGTGGCTTTTCCAGCTAAAAAGCGATCGTATTTTGAATCATAGGGATGAAAATCGCTGTCTTCCAATTGATACTGTTGCAACGCAAACAAGGCACGTTCAAATGCGCTGTCCACATTACTAAAAATAGTGGCGCCAAAGGCATTTTTGAATTCGTTGACATAGCTGGCGCGCTGCAATTTGGCAACAACGTCAGCACGTCCGTTGTTGGCCATTTCGTGTGCGGCCATGAATGGCGTCTCGGCTTGTACTGCCAGGTTTGGCGCCTTGCCGTCACGGGTAAATCCACCTAAAGGCTTGCCGTCGTCACCAAATGCGAAGGCTGGTGTTTTATCGAGATAGCGTAACGAAGGAACGGCGCGAAAACCTGGCATATCGAGATTTGCGCCACCCAATTGAACACTGAGCGTATTGGTCTGCGCATGTGCATTGGCCGGATCGTGACAGGTCGCACAGGACATTTTCCCAGACGCTGACAGTGTCACGTCAGCAAAAATCTTTTGCCCCACTTGGGCTGCTGCACTCATTCCGGTGTCAACACCCGTTGCAGAACCTGCGTTGGAGGATGCGCCACTCCCTCCGCATGCACTGAGCAAACTAACGCCAGCGGCCATCGCCACCCGGGTCAGAAATTGGCGATGAAATTGTGGATGGGTTACTCTGCGATTAGCAGTAGCGAATCTAAATAGGTTCATAGTTTTAAAAAAAGCACAGGATGTCTTTTGCCGATACAAAAAATAGACCATAACGCAAATGAGAACGATTCCTATTATAGTTACAATATATTACTTTCGCAACACAAATGAAACACAAATAAGAGGTGAATAAGATGCAGCTCTGTTTGATTTAACCAATTTGTATCAGTAACCAGCGCCGAGTTCCGCATGCGAGAACGCATCAAATATCTGTTAATAGACGTTTTCTACCCCTTAACTCTGGGATAATGACGATCAATTTCAGTGCCGAGTTAGCATTAATTCCGTACTCATTGATTACCCATTCACATTCACCCAAACCTTTGAAGGTCCATCATGACTAAACGCGCCGCCAAGCCAGCAGTGATCCTGCCTGCTATCCCAGCTCCAGAACCGTTCCAAGCCAAGACCCTGAAACGCAAGCAATTTTCCAGCACCGGTGATGTGCATATTCAAGGTGATGTAACGATCACAACCCAATTAACCGTCGGGGGCGATTTATTGATTGATGGTGACCTGATTGCTGAAGAAGTGTATTGCCTTGGAAAGCTGACGGTCACTGGCGATATTCAGGTGCAGTCTTTGTACATCGGTCATACGTTGGATGTAGGTGGCAATATCGATGTTGAATTTTTGGTTAAAACCGGTTGCAGTGCCGAATGGATGGTGCGCGTACTGGAACTGGATCAACGTAAGCCTGCAAAAGATGGCAGCAGCTTTATGGATGCCTTAGTTCATCCTGCTATTCTGGCACGTCACGAGCACAACGATGTGTTTGGCGGTTTTGGTGATATCCAGTGCCTCGGCTACTTGTCATGCGCTGATCTCGATTGCCACGGCAATCTGCAGCTTGACGACGATCTGGAGGCCTCTGAAGTGCAATTCGTTGGTGGCCACCTGGCGGCCAGCGCCATTCACGTTGCAGGCGATTGCAATTGCCAGGGTGAAGTATTCAGCGAAACCAATATTGAAGTTGAAGGCAGTCTGTTTGCTGGTGAAATCATCAGCCAGGGCAATGTTTCTGCCGGCGCTATCGGCAGCCAGGGTGATATCAGCGCTTGGGGCAGTATCCGTGCCAAAGGTGAAATCAGCAGCTTGTTTGGTGAAATCCACGCTGGCCGCTGGATCGCCACTGCTGCCAGTTTGTATGCGGCCAAATACATCAAGGCTGGTGAATCGGTGGTCGGTGAAAAAGGCATCAGTTGCGGTAAAGACTACGGCATCTTCGCTGGCTCTACCCTGCCACGTTCTGAATGGGCGACCAATGGCATGATTTCTGCCGAAACCAAACCGCGCCTGATTTTGTCGGGTGAATTTGTCGCAGAGAAAAAACTGCGCCATATCGATGCTTTAGAAAAAAAACGCAATAAAGAACTCGATTGGGAAATCGCCCGTCGCGTTAAACGCGAGATGCTGGCAGAGTAAATATCTCAGATCCTCTCAAGTCAGGTCGGTCATGGTTCCTCATCTGACAGACCTGGCGTCGATCTTGTGGTCTTCCATTTAACGCTATCAGACCGTAACTGCTGCCTTATTTAAGTACCACCAATAAAGTACCACCAATAATGATAGTTTCCACGCCAACATTGGTGTGAGAAACAAAACAAATTCCGGAGCAAAATTTGAATACATTGAAAGTCTTACCTCTGCTATTTGCCAGCGTCACGCTCGGCACTACCTCCTCCGCATTTGCCGACGAAGGTCAATGGCAACCACACCAATTACCACAACTCAAAACAGAATTAAAACGCATCGGCATCGCCATCCCTGCGGAAAAATTAGCTGATCTGAGCAAAGCACCTCTTAGCGCAATGTTGTCGCTAGGCGGCTGTTCTGCGTCGTTTGTTTCCGACGCAGGTTTAGTTGTGACCAATCATCATTGCGCGTATGGCGCAATACAACGTAATTCTACTGCAGGAAAAAATTACATCAGCGATGGTTTTTTAGCCAAGGCCATGAGCGAAGAATTGCCGGCTGGCCCTGATTCGCGCATGTACATCACTGACAAGGTTGAGAATGTAACGACGCAAGTTTTACAAGGTATCAGCCCCGCCATGAGTGGTAAAGAGCGCCATGCAATTGTCGAAAATAAAATTAAAGCCTTGATCGCCGAATGTGAACAAGACAAAGCTTACCGTTGCTCTGTTCCCAGCTTTCATCGTGGCCTTGAGTATTACCGGATACGCCAGTTGATGATACGTGACGTACGTCTGGTGTATGCGCCTTCGGACAAAATTGGTAACTTTGGCGGTGAGGTCGATAATTTTGAATGGCCGCGCCATACTGGCGATTTTTCGTTTTTACGTGCTTACGTTGGTAAAGATGGGCGTCCCGCGGACCCATCACCAGACAATGTTCCCTATAAATCAAAAGATTTCTTAACGATCTCTGCTCTTGGTCTCAAGAATGGCGATCCGATTTTACTGGCAGGCTACCCTGGCCGGACTAGTCGATATAAATTACCAGAAGAAATCCGCTTCGCCCGCGACGTCAGCTATCCAAAACGCATCGCTGAATCACAGTCTGACGTGGAAGTCATCACTGCAGCGACAACGGGAAATCCGGATGCTATCGTGCGTTATGCAAGTGTGGTCAAGGGCATCAACAACGGTCTGAAAAAAACGCAAGGCTTAGTCGATGGTTTTAATCGTAATGACATCGCCGCGATCAAAGATGAGCAAGATGCTGAATTCCGCAGCTGGTTTAGCAAAAACAATCCAGACAAAGATTTTTTGAAAGAACTCGATACTGTGATCGCCAGCGATATGGCATTGACGGAAGAAGAGTTTGCCTGGTCTGTCGCCAACAATAGCGAACTATTGCGTAGCGCCCGCACTTTGTATCGTCTGGCATTGGAAACTGCAAAACCCGATGCGGAACGTGAAGCCGGATTCCAACAACGTGATGTTACTTTTATCGCGGCACGTCTGAACCGTCTCGAACAGTCGTATATGCAAAATGTCGACCAGGCGAGATATACAGCAGCGCTGCAAAGGTACAACAAGCTCGATGCCAAAACCCATCCGCAAGGCCTCGATATTTTATTACCGATGCCGGAAACGGTCGCCAGCTTGTATCAACAAAGCGAGTTGAGTAATACCGCTAAACGTCTTGCCTGGTTGAAAAAAGACCTCACCGCTTTTCAGCAATCAGACGATGCGTTTATAAAACTCGCCATCAAATTGCATGACATTGGGATGTCGTTGGAAGAACGTCGCAAAGAGGTAAATGGCAATCTGGAACGCGTCATTCCGCAGTATATGCAAGCGGTGATTGCCTGGAAAAATTCCCAAGGGAAACCGGTCTATGCAGATGCCAACTCAACGCTGCGTGTGACTTACGGAACCGTTGCCCCTTACAGCCCGCAAGATGGTGTGAGCAAGGGACCGTTTACAACAGTGGAAGGTATCGTTGAAAAACATACTGGTAAAGATCCTTTTATTGCTCCGGAAAATTTACTGACAGCAATTAAAGAGAAGCGTTATGGCGTGTTTAAAGACACGCAACTCGGAACTGTGCCGGTCGATTTTTTATCCAGTGCAGATACCACAGGTGGTAATTCAGGATCGGCGGTGTTGAATAAAAATGGCGAATTAGTTGGTTTGAATTTTGATTCTACGTATGAATCTATTACCAAAGACTGGTATTTCGATAGTGCCATCACGCGGGCGATTCATGTCGATATTCGCTATATGTTATGGGTCATGAAAGAAGTCGATCATGCTGATAATGTCCTCAAGGAATTAACTGTGAGATATCCGGTGAAGTAAATACGATCTCAAGTTCTCTCAACAAAAAACGGCGTGTCATGAGATGCGCCGTTTTTTATTCTAAAGACAAGAAAATTGTTACAAGCGGAGATGGCAAGTACCGAACATTATGTTCTAATGTGACGCTGTGTTCCCGCTCGAAATAAATGGATAGTTTTTTATGTCAGAAGTAAAACTGGTGGTGTGCCACGAATGCGATCTGATTTGCCATGACGTGCCACTCGCGGTCGGCGAGGCAGCAAGCTGCCCACGTTGCCATGGCAAACTATTCCAGCGTCGTCGCTCCACTCTCGATCAGACACTGGCAATGGCTTTCACAACAGCCATCTTGTTTCTTATCATGAATACCTTTCCGTTGATGGCACTGCATTTGCAACAAAATACCCGGGAAACCAGCTTATTAGGTGCAGCTTTGGCCATGTGGGACAGGGAGATGCCAGTATTATGCGTGCTTGTCATCATCACGACGATGGTTGCGCCAGCATTGCAAATAAGCATAGAAATTTATGTCTTGTCGCGATTAAAGTGGGGTAAGCGGCTCAAAACAACAGGATTGCCTATGGTCATCTTACAAAAATTGCGCCCATGGAGCATGGTGGAAGTATTCATGCTTGGATTGTTGGTTTCGTTGGTGAAATTAAAAGATCTGGCCGATATCATCGTCGGTCCGGCATTCTGGTCTTGCTCGGGTCTGATCATCGTGTCAGCTTATATGGGCACCATGCTAACCCCGCACAATGTGTGGGCCTGGTTTCAGCAAAGGAAGGCCGATGGCGATGCCTGATCACCAGCAAGCTCCCGAAATCATCATACCGGTGTCGCCTCACTTAGCGACCGGCGCCAGCGCCAATCTGGCGACCTGCCGCATTTGCGAAACCCTCTGTCAGATTCATGCCAACGATGCCAAGTGTCCGGTTTGCGGAACGCACCTGCATCTACGAAGCCAAACCGCATTCAGCAAATCTGTGGCCTACCTGATTGCCGCATATATCCTGTATATCCCTGCCAATTTATTGCCTGTCATGCATACCGAAACCATTTTCGGTCCAGAGGACGATACCATCATGAGCGGCGTGGTGTTGCTATTTGCTTCGGGTTCATGGCCGTTAGGATTATTAGTATTTTTTGCCAGCGTCATGGTGCCTTTGCTCAAGTTGTTTTCTATGAGCTTTTTGCTGTTCACCAGTTGGCGTCGTTCGGCTTCTCATCCTTTACAACGGACGCAATTATTTCGTATCGTTGAAACGGTTGGACGCTGGTCGATGTTGGATATTTATGTGGTCACCGTCTTAGTGGCCTTAGTACAGTTTCAAAGTCTGGCTTCGGTTTATCCGGGCGAAGGCGCGTTTGCATTTGCTGCTGTTGTCGTATTGACGATGCTGTCAGCATTAAATTTTGATTCTCGTTTAATTTGGGATGCGATAAATACCGATGAATGATCATGTTCCCCCCTCACCAGAGGGACAAGAGTCCCCTGTAAGTTCCCGCCCTCAACATGCAGGGATTCCCAATGTCAACGTCCATTCACGTCGGCGAATGCCATCCGTGGTCTGGATCGTGCCTATCATCGCAGCTTTAATTGGTTTGTGGCTGGTCATTCATAGCATCACCAGCCAGGGACCTGTGATTAAAATTACGTTTAAGTCGGCAGAAGGTTTGGAAGTGGGTAAAACCAAACTGCGCTACAAAGACGTTGATGTCGGGCAAGTCAAAGCAATCAGTTTATCGTCTGATAGAAAGAATGTGATCGTGACGGCTCAATTGATTAAAAGTGCCGCGGATATTCTGGCATCCGACACACGCTTTTTTGTCGTCAGACCCCGCATATCTGGCGGTTCAGTCTCCGGCTTGAGTACGCTGTTGTCAGGTGCATATATCAGTGTTGATGTTGGCGTATCCAATGACACCACTGATCAATTCACTGGACTCGAAGCCCCGCCGCTGGTAACGCGTGATTCGGTTGGTCATGAATTTGTTTTACATGGCAAACAAATTGGATCAATCAATTATGGCTCGCCGGTGTATTTTCGTCATATCAACGCGGGTCATGTCACGCAATATAGTCTGGATAAAGATGGTAAAGGCATTACACTGCGCGTCTTTATCGATGCCCCCTATGACCAGTATGTTAATACGCAAACACGCTTCTGGCACGCCAGTGGTGTAGAAGTATCGCTAGATGCGAATGGCGTTAAAGTCGCCACGGAATCATTAACCTCACTGATCGATGGTGGCCTCGCGTTTCAGGATGTCGATGATGCGTTACCCGGGTTAAAGCCTGCTGACAACGGCACGGTCTTCAGTCTATTTGAAAACCGTGACCATGCCATGCGCTCGCCGGACACCCGGGTCCGCTCTTATGTGATGTACTTCAAGGATTCGCTACGTGGTTTGTCCAAGGGTGCACCAGTCGATTTGCACGGGATTGTGATTGGTGAAGTGAAATCAATTGGTGTCGATTTTTCTGAAAATGGCGATGTGCCACGTTTCCCGGTTGAAGTCAGTATTTATCCGGATCGTCTGCGCTCGCAACTCAGAAACGGGGCTCAGGCACCAGATGATGATACCGCACGCAAAGAACATGCTTTGCTTGATCGCCTGGTCGCCAAGGGTCTGCGCGCGCAATTAAAGTCCGGTAATTTGTTAACCGGCCAACTCTACGTAGCACTCGACTTTTTCAGCGATGCGCCGCCCGCGAAAATTAACTGGAGTGGCGACGTGCCCGTGTTGCCAAGCAATAATGGAGGTCTGGCGGAAATTCAGGATACGGTAGGTCGGATCGCCAAAAAAATCGATCAGGTACCGTTTGAACAGTTATCTGGTGAATTGTTAGCCGCGCTAACCAAATTGAATAAGACACTGGAAAATACAGAAAAATTAAGCCGTCACCTTGATACCGACGTCACCCCGGAACTGACTTCGACCTTAAAAGAAGCACGTGCGACCCTGACCAGCGCCAACGCTGTATTGTCGGAAGATGCCCCAGTACAGCAAGACTTGCGTGAAGCGCTTAAACAAGTCTCCAAATCAGCACGCTCGCTGGCCAATTTTGCCGATACCTTAGAACGTCATCCGGATGCGTTAGTCTTTGGAAAAGAGAAAGTGAAACCATGATCAGATTCAATCAATACTCTTTCGTTTCCCACCAATCGTTACTGCGCAAGGCTGGCGTATTGGTGATTATTGCAGCGCTGGCAGCGTGCGCTAGTCCAAACAAAGATCGCTTTTACCAACTCAGTTATACCAACCAGGATAGTAGCTCTGGCGCTGCTAAGTATGACGTGATTCTCGATACTGTCACAATACCTGACAGCATCAATCGTCCTCAATTGGTGGTACAAAAATCACCGACTGAATCACAAATTCTGGATGAGCAACGCTGGGTGGCACCTTTAGATGAACAAATCAGGCAAGCGTTTCTCGCCAATTTGCAGGCACAATTACCGGAAGCCTGGCTAGCGCAGCGCGTTGATACGCATGCCACATTACCACGGTATTTTTTGCATACAGAGATCCAACAGTTACAAATCAACCCTGGTCAGGATGTGGCAGTCGATATTGTCTGGATTATTTCTGACGCCAATAAAAAGCCTTTGCGGCGAGAGCATGTGAGACGTTCACAGTCGTTAAACAGCACGGACTACAGTGATATTGCGCCCGCTATTTCGAGTGTGCTACGCGGCATATCGGAGAATATGGCGAAAGATATTTCAGAAATTACGCAACAAAGTTTGAAATAGCCGCTGAAATAGAACCTGTCAGGTGGTCGGCGATGAATTCGCCACCGCGCTTCGCCATGCAGCAGGAACCTGATAGGCTCGCGCCCATGCCAACACCTGATTAGCTGGCATGGGACGGGCAATACCAAATCCTTGAGCGAGATCGCAACCCAGTCGCATCAAGGCGACGCCATGCTCTGCCGTCTCGACGCCCTCAGCAATGACTTCACGCTTAAAGGCGCGTGCCAGGCCAATAATCGCACCAATCAATGCGAGATCATCCTGATCGTCAAGCATATCGCGAATAAAACTCTGATCGATTTTTAAGGTATTGGCCGGTAAGCGTTTGAGATAAGATAGAGAAGAATAGCCAGTACCGAAATCATCCAAGGCAAAGCGAACTCCTAACTGCTGCGCGGCCAGCATGACTTCGTGCACATATTGAATATCCTGAATCGCGGCTGATTCAAGAATCTCAATTTCCAGACTTTGCGCTGGCAATTCAGGAAAGGCAGAGAGGATATCTCTCAGCTTTTCAAGAAAATCCTCGCACTGGAAATGTCTGGCAGCGATGTTGACGCTGACGACCCAATGATGCCCGGCAGCGATCCATTCTTGCATGTAAGCGAGCGACTTTCTCATCACCCATTCACCAACTTCGATGATCAGATCGTTTTGTTCTATCAGCGGCAGGAACTCCATGGGACCAAGTATGCCGCGTTCCGGATGATTCCAGCGCAGCAATGCCTCCATCCCTATGACGTGCCCACGGCGCATATCAACCTTGGGTTGAAAATACAAGACAAATTCATTGTGTTGTAAGGCTTCACTGATGCGCACGCGCTGATTGTGATGCGTGCGTACTTCCTGATCACGTTGGGCATCGAATAAATGGTATTTGTTGCGACCACTGATCTTCGCCTGATACATCGCCTGATCTGCGAAACGCAACAAGGCATCGGGGCTTTGTTCATCGCGCGGATAGATAGCAACGCCAATACTCGCTGACATGGCTGTCTTACGCTGTTCAATCTGATATGGTTGAGCGAGCTCGGCCAGTAGTAACACCAGATTTTTATCGACCTCGGCCAGATCATTCTGATTTTGCAGCAAGACGACAAATTCATCTCCGCCGAGGCGCGCTACCAGATTGCCTTCACCAACGCTACGCTCTAATCGACGGGCAACGCGCTGCAGGAGTTTATCGGCAAACTCCTGACCATATTGTTCATTCACTGTCTGAAAATGATCCAGATCCAGCAAACAGACAGCAAGAAATTTGTGTTGTTGCCGCGCTATCGTAATCGCGTTTTGGAAATGACTGTTCAACGAGCTGCGATTCGCTAATCCAGTCAAAATATCGTGACCTGCCTGCCAGGAAATCTGTCGTAGTAACTGGCGTTGTTCGCTCAAATCTCTGAAAATTAAAACACATCCACGGTGTGTTCCATCCGCCTGGCGTATCGGCGCGGCTGTAAAGTTAATATCGAGCAACCTGCCATCACGGCAACGTAAAGCCTGATTGTTTGCCTGGTAAGTAGAACTTTGCCACTGGATATGTCCCAGAAATGCTAAAAATAAGCCTTGCTGTTCCGGATCAGATAATTCAAAGACCTGGGTCAACAGAACATTTTGTGCCTCTTCTCTGCTCCAGCCAGTCAACTGACGCGCAACCCGATTTAAAGTCAGAATACGGCCATGAATATCCGTACTGATAACGGCATCGCCTATCGAATCGAGCGTAGTTTCTACCCTCTCTTTTTCCGCCGCCAGATCAGCCTGAATCTGCTTACGCTCGCTGATATCAACTAAGGCCCCAATGACACCCGATTCTTTTCCCTCTACGCTGGTGTAAGTGGCTTCGTAGTAAATCACATCTAAATCTTTGTGTGCTGCTGGCACTGTCATTTCCAGCACCAGTTGTTGATCCGGGCGGACATCTTTTTGCAAGTGAGTATGATGACTAATCATCTCAACCAGAGGCAGAATTTCTTGCATTGGACGTCCCACCACCTGTTGCGCACTCATGCCAAACATCTGAGTCCAGGCAGCATTGACACCACGACAAATCCCACTGCGGTCTTTAAAAAAAATGGGCATCGGTAAGGCCGTCAACAATTGCCAGGTGAAATGTAATTGTTCGTTTTGCTCGGCCTGACTTAAACGTAAAGAATTGACCAGTTGTTCAACTTCTGCCGCCATGCTGTTAAAGGTAGACGTGAGTGCCCGGCCTTCAGCGGTACCGCTTACATGCATGCGCACCGAATACTCTCCGTGTTGGAAACGGTGGTTTACCTCCGCCAATTGCGCCAAAGTTTTCGCATTCGTTCGCAAAATAAGCGCGAGCAGCGAGAACATCAGAATGATCAAAAAAAGGGAAATAAGTAACTGCTGCTTCACTTTTTTCCAGATCATATTGGTTGCTGGCAGGATATCTGCTTCCAGACGCAGAATAGCGGTTCGTCCTGATGTTAAGGCGACAGAGGTGATAACGCTGGATGGCGGCAATTTTATGAGATGGGCGAACCATAATGGCGCATTTGAACTTGCGCTTGAACTTAGATTTGAGACGGGGGGCTGCCGGTGACTCTCTATGGTTTGCTGATCGACACGCCAATATATCGCTGCCAAATCCTGGGTTTCATGTAGTTCGTGTTCTAACAGAGGGGAAATACCAGCATCGTCACCCTGTGCACTCAATTCAGACAGGTGCGGGATCAGATAATGCGCGGCCTGCGCCAAGATGACCTGTTGCCGCTGCCGGGCCTCTTGGGTCTCAGCATCAATCAACAAGGCATAGCGCAATCCAGCTACTGCAAGAATGACAAGTAGTAATGGTACAAAAAAACGGTAATAAACGCCTTGTTGCAGCCACCAATGCATTATTTTTCTGATCGTTTGCACAAATTCTATAAGAGTCTAAGATGTTTAAAACTGTAGTTTTTTTTCAATGTACGCATTTTTGCCTAAGATTCTCTGTAAGTCTAAGCTTTATCTGAATGAATATGTAATCAAATGTTACCGAGTGGCAACTATATGTAAGAAATGTGTGTCTCGATATCGTTATGTTTCCCCACAAAAATACCTGCAAGTAAGGCGTCCTTTTACCAAATAACATGTCATTTGGTGTCGAAAGCTGCAATTTGCTGCTGGTTTGTGCTCCATGCCCTACAATACCGCCATTGAAGCTGGCATTGCAATGCGCTTGCCACGCACAAAGTGCACCGCACCTCTCCTTCCGTTTTTTTGAAATGACCTCCATGTCCGACGCCACTGCCTTTCATTCGCTTCCCTTGTCTCCTGCCATCCTCGCTAATCTGGAGAGTTTGGGTTATCAAACGATGACAGCCATACAGGCAGAGAGTTTACCTATCGTATTGCAACAACGTGACCTGATTGCGCAAGCCAAAACTGGTAGCGGTAAAACGGCTGCTTTTGGTCTCGGCATTCTGGCCAAACTCAATCCTACGTATTTTGCAGTGCAAGGCCTGGTCATTTGCCCTACCCGTGAACTGGCTGATCAAGTGGCAAATGAACTACGCCGCCTCGCCCGCGCCATTGAGAATGTCAAAATCCTGACCTTGTGCGGTGGCACTGCGATGCGACCACAAATCGCTTCACTGGAACATGGCGCACATATCGTGGTCGGTACGCCCGGTCGCCTGATTGACCATATCAGTCGCGGCACCATCAAACTCAGCACCGTTCAGACGCTGGTACTGGACGAAGCCGATCGCATGGTTGATATGGGTTTTTATGACGAGATCTACACCATCGTTGATGCCTGTTCTCCGCGCCGGCAAACTTTATTGTTCTCTGCGACGTATCCGGACAATATCCGTAAAGCCAGCGAACAATTACTGCGTGATCCAGTAGAAATCAAAGTGGAATCTCAACACGCGGCAAACCACATCGAACAACTGTTTTATCTGGTCACGCCGGAAGAACGCAATGAAGCCGTCGCACGTCTTCTGCACCACTATCAGCCCGTCTCTACCATCGCTTTTTGTAATACCAAAATCCACTGCCGTGAACTGACCGAAGAATTACAAGCGCAAGGGATTAGCGCCTTAGCCTTGCATGGCGATCTGGAACAACGTGATCGCGATGAAGTGTTGATCCGATTTGCGAACCAGAGTTGTTCCGTTTTAGTAGCGACCGATGTGGCCGCGCGTGGTCTCGATATTCAGACCTTGGGGGCCGTCATCAATGTGGACGTGTCTAAAGATACGGAGGTGCATATTCATCGCATCGGACGTACCGGTCGGGCTGGTGAAAAAGGTCTGGCATTGAGTCTGGCCACCCCGAATGAAAAAAAATGGGTGAAACTCATTGAAGAATATCAGGGTGAAGCGGTGACCTGGGCTGACATCAATACGCTCGAAGCCGCACCAGAACAAACTTTGCAAGCACCGATGACGACGGTATGCATCTTTGGCGGTAAGAAAGATAAATTACGCCCGGGTGATCTGCTTGGCGCATTGACCGCCGACATTGGTCTGAAAAAAGAACAAGTCGGTAAAATCAATGTGTCTGAATTCTCCACCTATGTCGCAATCGACAGACATGTCGCGCGTAACACGGTGGATAAGCTCAGCCGTACAAATATCAAAGGTCGTCAGTTTAAAATGCGCATCATTGACTAAACTGGCCCTGCTTACGGTGTTCAGACACTCAATCTGAACACCATAGCCTGCCGGCTGCGCTCGCAAATACCGCGCCAATCATGGCGTTGAGGTAACGCTGCCATTGGTGGTACCACCCCCGCACCGCGCTGAATGAAAAGGCCAGCGCGTACGTGCCAAAAACCATCGCGCCTATACCCATGCATACGACAAGCAAGCAGACGCTATCGCGCCAACCAGAAGTGTCTTGACTGGCAAGTGTCACAATGGCCAGCCAGGCAAATATTGCTTTGGGATTACTCAAGTGCAGATGCAATCCGCGGCGGAAATGCTTTTTCAGCGCACTGCGTTCAGATGAACAGGTCGGTGATGCAAGTCTGCCTGCAAGCGCTGTGCGCCACGTCTTGATTGCCAACCACGACAAATAGGCTGCGCCCAGCAATTTCAATAGTGCCAATAACTCAGCGTAAGTATTTAACAACGAAGCAAAACCCAGCACTGCCATTGCCCCCCAAAACAACGATCCGGCAACGATGCCGCAGGCCATGGCGAATGCGGCCTGCCGTCCCTGATTCATGGCAACTGCCATCAAAGCCATATTGCTGGGACCTGGACTGGCGGTGGCAACAAAGTAGCTGACGACGGCTAAAAGAAAATGGTGTGACATGACAGTGTCCGTGTGAAGTGCAGAAACTGTCATTAAAAATGATACTGAGCTTTGATAGGTGCACAGTCGGCGTGTTTTTGGTACAGAACAGCGGTATGTTGTCAGTCGCTTACGGCTGATGCTGTGTTTGTGCATCACCTGTATAGAAAATATTTTTTTGAATGCGCTCAAACACCGATACGGGAACATGTGGCGATTCATCTGAAACGCGGTCTAATTCTTCTCGTAAAGTATCGAGATAATGTTTCTCGGCAGTCTCGGTATGTTCGGCGTACAGAATTTCTAATTTACGACGGATAGCACCGTAGCGGGCGGCGGTTGCTCTATGCTTTTCAGCGCGTTCAGAATATTTGAAAAACGTCTGCAAACTCGATAACACCGCCGCAATCGCACTCAAGGTTCCGACAATAATTTTTGCACCTGAGCTAATTTCTACCGAACTTAAAGAGGCAAATACTGACGTACCAATCACCGTCGTGATGAGTATGACTGGTACGCCAAGCCAACGCCCACGGGTCGAAAGTAAATTGGCCATTTCGTAATGTGCCATTTGGGATTCGCGCGCGCGACGCAACCACGCAAGCACTAATTCGCGCTGTGTCGCGGGCGGTTGATAAGACGAAGAGGATTTGCTGGACATAAATTAGTGTTGCATTGGGAAGAAAATGGCAGTGGCCTGATTCTCCCACAAATCTTAATCGCTAGATAACTGTTGTTTGAGCTAAATCCTTCAGTGCCTGCGTCTGACGAATTTCAGACAAATTTGATAGCGCACTGATCCACAAGCCGATGCCGGCTCCCAGACAGATATTGACATCACCAGGTTCATTTGCTGAACAGAGCAGAAAAAGCACGATCAACACGATCAAAGGAAGATCCCATGCGGCAAGACCAAATTTATTGCGTATGTGAATGCCAATAAATAGCGCCAACCTTTGTAATCTTCGGTTCGAAAAAATCAGTACGGATGATCACCAATCAACGAAGACATTTGTCACAAGATGAATTCTGCTTTCTGCTGTATGTTCTATATATCGACCGGATCGATCTCAACCGACCATTTGACGCGGCTTTTGAATGATCTTAGTGCAATGATCCATTCTTTAACAAACGCTTGTAACGCCGGTCTGGAAGGCGACTCCACCAATAGTTGCGCTCGGTCTACATTGGCAACCCGCGTCATGGTCATGGGAATGGGATCATGCATGGTAATTCCTACGTGCGTCTGCCACGCCGCAGCTTGTTGCAGAAATTCTATCGCTTGTTGTAATTCTTTCGCTTCTGCACGAAGCAAAGCCTGATACATAAACGGTGGTAATTGGGCTTGCTGACGTTCCTGCAGGAGGTCTTGTGCGAAGGCTTCGTAGTTGTGCGCCATCAGTGCGTGATACAAAGGATGATCAGGGTAGCGGGTCTGAATCAGAACTTCTGACATATTACCGCCCTCTTTTTGCGCAGTACGCCCAGCCCGTCCAGACACCTGCATCAATTGGGCAAAGAGGCGCTCGCTGGCACGGTAGTCTTGTGAGAACAAGGCAGCATCCGGGTTTAACGCGGCAACCAAGGTCAAACGTTTGAAATCATGCCCCTTGGCAACCATCTGGGTACCGATCAGGATATCGACATCACCGTCATGGACGCGTTCGAACGCTGCTGCGGCACTTCCCTTGAGGCGCGTGGAATCAGCGTCAATCCGAAATACCCGGGCGTCCGGAAAAATTGCCGCCAGGATTTCTTCCATTCTTTGCGTACCGCGCCCCAAAGGTTGCAGATCAATATTTCCACAAGTCGGGCATGAACGCGGGATACGTTGCTCCAGTCCACAGTGATGACAACGTAAGCGATGATCACCTTTGTGTAAGACTAAATTGGCGGTACACCGTGTACATTGACTGATCCAGCCACAGGCATCACAAGCGAGAACGGGGGCGTATCCACGGCGATTTAAGAATAGAAGTGATTGCTCACCCTTCTCAAGACGTTGTTTTATCGAGGATATCAAACGTGGTGTCAATCCGTCGCTTGGTTTTTCCCGTTCCAGATTAATAATTTTTACTACTGGTAAAACGGCATTTTTTACCGCCCGTTCACGCAGATTTAATTGGCGATAACGACCACTTTGAGCACCTTGCCAACTCTCCAACGACGGCGTAGCCGACCCCAACACGACAGGAATATTCAGTTGCCTCGCACGCCAGATCGCTAAATCGCGCGCCGAATACCGAAGCCCTTCTTGTTGCTTATAAGAGGGATCATGTTCTTCATCGACAATAATAAGCTTGAGATGCGGCATGGACGCCAGCATTGCCAGGCGCGTACCTAGAATAATACGGGCCTGTCCCTGATGCGCTGCGAGCCAGTGCAATAAGCGTTCGCCTTCCGCCATGCCGCTATGCAGTGTCGACAGCATTACACCAGGAAAACGCGTCCTGATATGTGCTTCAAATTGTGGCGTCAGATTGATTTCAGGCACTAAGATCAAGATCTGGCTCAGTTCGTCCAGGGCAAGGGTTTTTGCTGCCGCCTGCAAATAAACCTCAGTCTTTCCACTTCCCGTCACGCCAAACAGTAAATGGGTGGCAAACCCAGTTTCGCCCGTAATTTGGTCAACTGCAGCCTGTTGCTCAGCGTTTAAATCTGGCTCAGTGGTGGGCTGAGCATTATTCTCCGCGCTTAATTTGGCTAATTTTTTTAGATTCCGCTGAAGAGATACCGGTTTAATTGCTTTTAAATTTTTTGGTAGAGCAGGTAATGCCACTTCGCCTAAGGGCCGTTGATAGTAATCAGCGGCAAATTGCGCTAAGGCCATCCAGTCCGGTAAAAGTGGGGTCAACTCTGTCCTGATCGCGATGACGTCTTTGATCTTGTCTTCCGGAACATCGGTGCTCTCCCGAATATCAACGATGACACCCACTAATTCCTGACGTCCGAATGGCACAACAAGCAATTGCCCGATGCGGGGGATGCTTGCTTGAATAGGGGCTGTGTCGCCCATAAGCTGGTCTCCGGCATCAGAAATCAGCCAACGATAATCAAACAGCGTGTCAAGTGGTGTGTCTAACGCGACACGCAGGAAAATAGCTTTCACGACGTGATTTTTTGGAAACAAACCAGCGTAAACATTGGTTTTATAAGGCCTTTTTGAGTTGTCCACAACTTCTGTGGATAACTTTGTGGAGAAAGATCTATTGACATTGATTTTTGTTAGTGTTTATGCGGGTCTTAGCCTGATAATCATTCTTAGTCTTCATTTTAATATCGTTTAAAATCAAAGACTTACAAATATCCAATAAATGAAGAAAAATATTTTTAAAGCTTTTTTACAACGCCCTGAATTTGTGCATAAGTAAGCCAAAACATGCAAGGAAGTATAAAAAATTTAGCTATTATTTGCGTCATTTTCCACAGCTTTTGGGCTGGGAAGGCGCATCAAACCTGGGTTTTGCACAGCAACATGACGCTACGGTGCGGCAAAAGAGGGATTGTCGTTTTGCCAGCACCATTCACGCCCCAATTTCTAGACTTTCTTTTATATTTTGCACACTTATCAAACGGCAGCTTACCCTAATTTGTGCACATCAAGTCATGCAATGCGACCTGGTAGGGCAAACCAATTCACTTATTTCGCTGTTGACGACTATAGTCGTGCACGGTATCAACCAGGACACTGACAGATTCTGGCGGCGTAAATTGGGAAATGCCGTGTCCCAGATTAAATACATGACCATGTCCGGCAGCAGGTGTACCGTAGGCGTCCAGGGTCTGCATGACCTGTTGACGAATTTGCTCTGGGTCAGCGAAGAGAATAGCCGGGTCCAGATTGCCTTGCAAAGCAACCTTATCACCAACGCGCGCGCGTGCTTGTCCCAGATTGACGGTCCAATCCAGTCCTACAGCGTCAGCGCCGATTGCAGCGATTTTTTCTAACCATAACCCACCACCTTTGGTAAAGACAATGGCAGGAATACGTTTGCCGTCTTTTTCTTTTTGCAGTTTGGATACGATGTCTTGCATATACGAGAGAGAAAACTCTTGATATGCAGCATCGGCCAAGGCACCACCCCAGCTATCGAAGATCATCACTGCCTGTGCACCGGCATCTATTTGGGAATTCAGATAACTCGCGACGGCGTCGGCATTCACACGCAAGATGTGATGCATCAGGTCAGGACGCTTGTAGAGCATGGTCTTAACCTTGTGAAACTCTTTTGACCCTTGTCCTTCCACCATATAGCAGGCAAGCGTCCATGGGCTGCCGGAGAAGCCTATCAGCGGCACGCGGCCGTCAAGTGCGGTCCGGATTTGGGTCACTGCATCAAACACGTATTGCAGGCTGCCCTCTTCTGGTACTTTTAAAGCCAGAATGTCTTTTTCGTCTTTTAGCGGGCGCTCAAATTTCGGACCTTCGCCTTCTTCAAAATACAAACCCAATCCCATGGCATCAGGGACTGTCAGAATATCTGAGAACAAAATCGCTGCGTCCAGAGCATAGCGATCAATAGGTTGCAACGTCACTTCGGTCGCGAACTGCGGATTTTTCGCCAGACTCATAAAGGATCCCGCACCTTTGCGCGTGGCGCGATATTCGGGTAAATAGCGTCCAGCCTGGCGCATGAGCCACAATGGTGTGTAGTCGGTTTCTTCACGCATTAATGCTTTAAGAAAGGTATCGTTTTTCAGTGGCGAAAATTGGTGGCTCATGGGGGCTTTCAAAAAACTAAAGTTATCAACGATGAATAAATACCATCGCGAATGTCGGATTAGTCGACATTATCGCTTAAGCCGCATTGATCAGCATCTGATCTTGCGCAAGTTACGTTTGATGCTAAGAATTTCTTTTGATTAACTGTGGATAACTTTGTGGATAGATTTATTTTTTTTGAGGTTTACCTCGATTATTTAAATGTGTATCGCAAGTTAGCTTCGTAAGTCATTGATTTTATTAAATATAAATATTCGCAATAAATAAACAGCTTTTTTTTATAAAAATAATGTACTTGACAGTTTGTGCATAAGTGTTGATTTCAATGATGGTTTTATGTTGCTAATGATTTAAATTGATGACTCATACCAGTTCTGACTGGCAGAATGAGTATCGCTATCTTTGGACAACATGTCGCTATTTGACTAGCTTCTTCGCATAACTATTTAGCGGTTCTTTTCGCGCAACAGACCTCATGAAAGCTGAAGGATTGCGCTCGAAACGTTCAGCGAAAAAAAGTAAGCTTGCTTTTAATTATTCAACTTTTATTTTGCTATATTCGAGATTGCCTGGAGGATACTTTAGGTTCAGGCTTGCCAGTCGTTCATCGACAATACTCGCGATGACCAGATTTCTTTGTGTTTTAGAATTTGATGGCACCACATACCATGGTGCTTCTGGCGTATCGGTTGCCGATAGGGCTTTTTCGTACGCGCGTTGATAGGCATCCCAGTGCACACGTTCAGTCACGTCTTGCATGTCAAATTTCCAATGTTTATCCGGATCAGCCAATCGCTCTTCCAGGCGTCCTTTTTGTTCGGCATTAGAGATATGCAGAAAGAACTTCAACACAATGGTGCCTGTTTCAACCAACATACGTTCAAAGTCGCGGATATGCGCATAACGACGCTCACATTCATCGGCATCAATCCAGCCATGTACTTTACTAATCAGTACATCTTCATAATGGCTACGATTAAAAATAACGATTTCTCCCTTACCTGGCACTTCTTTGTGAACGCGCCATAAAAAATCGCGATCTTTTTCGGCCTGGCTTGGCGCTTTAAACGCGACAGTGCGCGCTCCCAATGGATGGAGCTGACCGAACACACTTTTCACCGTTCCGTCTTTTCCCGACGTGTCCATGCCTTGCAAGATAACCAATAGTTTATGGTCGTGATTGGCGGCAAAAACTTCTTGCAAGCTGGAGATTTGTTCAGCCAAGGAAGCGGTTTGTAATTTATCTGCTTGTTTGTCTTCGGATTTCTGACCAGTGGAAGATCCGATCAGCTTACGGGAGGCATCAGCCTCTTTGAGTTCGAAATTAGCTGGGACGTGAAATAGTTCGGCGACACTCATTATTTATTCACTTTCAGTGGAGGTATTGGTACTCATAAGAAACCGCTGATGTTCTGTTTTCAGACAACGATCCATAACGACGATGAGTCCTGCCTCATGCGCCACCTGTGCCGCATCCCTATTGACGATGCCGGACTGCATCCAAAGGCAGCGCGCCGCGATCTCGATCGCCACTTCGGCAATCGGTGGAATATCGTCAGAACTTCGGAAGCAATCAACGATGTCAATCTGGTGTTGCTGCCGCGCTTCTGCCAAGTTGGCATAACAGCGTTCCGATAAAATCGTTTTTCCAGCTTCGCGGGGGTTGATGGGAATAATGCGGTAACCGTGCGCTTGCAAATAGGCCGCGACGACATAACTGGCGCGGTGTGTTTTGGGCGACAGTCCGACCACGGCGATTGTCTTAGTCTGGCGAAGCAAATCTGCTATGTCTGCCATGGGAGGCTCAAAAATTGCTGATGCGTGCATTAATCACCCTGAAAAAACAAAAAGACAGCCGGAGCTGCCTTTTTATTGTACTGCTTTCGTCGCGTCAGTGACGACAACGAATTAACGCTTTTGACGCAATTTATGAATCGCTGCCAATTGGGCGATCGCGGTTGCCAATTCAACTTGTGCTTGCGCATAGTCGATGGTGGAATCGCGATTCACCAAAGCTTGTTCAGCCAATTTCTTAGCTTCAGTCGCTTTAGCTTCGTCCAGGTCGTGACCACGAATCGCTGTATCGGCCAAAACTGTCACTCCATCTGGTTGCACTTCCAGTAAACCGCCAGCAACGAAAACGAATTCGTCTTCTGCCTGGCCAGCCACTTTGATGCGCACCGCACCCGGTTTAATACGGGTAATCAGTGGAGTATGTTTTGGATAAATACCCAATTCACCAGCCTCACCCGGCAACGCGACGAATTCAGCTTCACCAGAAAAAATCAATTCTTCTGCTGAAACTACGTCAACGTGAATAGTGTGTGCCATGTTGGACCCTTTGTGTTCGCTTGAAAAAGCTCTTGCTGCGACGTTACCGCCGCAGCGCTAGTGCTTAAAATTAAGCAGCCAGTTTTTTCGCTTTTTCGATTGCTTCGTCGATAGTACCTACCATGTAGAACGCTTGTTCTGGCAAGTGATCGAGTTCGCCGGAAGCGATCATTTTGAAGCCCTTGATCGTGTCTTTCAGCGAAACGTATTTACCTGGTGCGCCGGTAAATACTTCAGCAACGTGGAAAGGCTGAGACAAGAAACGTTGCATCTTACGAGCGCGAGCAACGATGAGCTTGTCTTCAGGAGCCAATTCGTCCATACCCAGAATCGCGATAATGTCACGCAATTCTTTGTAGCGTTGCAGCGTACCTTGAACAGCACGAGCTGTTTCATAGTGGTCTTGACCTACCACTTGTGGATCCAGCTGACGGGATGTCGAATCCAGTGGATCAACCGCTGGGTAGATACCCAGAGAAGCGATGTCACGGGACAGAACAACGGTCGAATCCAAGTGGGCAAACGTCGTTGCAGGAGATGGATCGGTCAAGTCATCGGCTGGAACATACACGGCTTGGATCGATGTGATCGAACCAGTTTTTGTGGATGTAATACGCTCTTGCAGACGGCCCATTTCTTCAGCCAATGTCGGTTGGTAACCCACAGCGGAAGGCATACGACCCAACAACGCGGAAACTTCAGTACCGGCCAGTGTATAACGGTAAATGTTATCCACGAAGAACAGAACGTCTTTACCTTCGTCACGGAAACCTTCAGCGATTGTCAGACCAGTCAAAGCAACGCGCAGACGGTTACCTGGTGGTTCATTCATCTGACCGTACACCATCGCCACTTTGGAGTTTTCTGGATTTTCCAGATCAACCACTTTTGCGTCAGCCATTTCGTGATAGAAGTCATTACCTTCACGAGTACGCTCACCAACACCAGCAAACACGGACAAGCCGCTGTGTGCTTTAGCGATGTTGTTGATCAGTTCCATCATGTTAACGGTTTTACCAACACCAGCACCACCGAACAGACCAACTTTACCACCCTTAGCGAATGGGCAAACCAGATCAATCACTTTGATACCGGTTTCCAGCAATTCCTGGGATGGTGACAGTTCGTCGTAAGCAGGCGCTTTACGGTGAATCGATGCTGTCTGCTCGTGGCTGACAGGACCGCATTCATCGATAGGGTTACCCAATACGTCCATAATACGACCCAGCGTTGCTTTGCCGGTTGGTACCATGATTGGATGACCAGTGTTGCTGATAATCATGCCACGACGCAGACCGTCAGAAGTACCCAGAGCAATGGTACGGACAATGCCGTCGCCCAATTGCTGCTGAACTTCCAAAGTCAACTCGGAGCCTTCCATTTTCAAGGCATCGTAAATCTTAGGCATCGCGTCACGTGGGAATTCAACGTCCACCACAGCGCCGATACACTGAACGATTTTGCCATTAGCCATGTTCGTTCCTTCAATAAATATTTATACAGTTTAGACCGCTGCCGCGCCGGCGACGATCTCGGAGAGCTCTTTGGTAATGGCAGCTTGACGGGTTTTGTTATAAACCAGTTTCAACTCACCAATGACGTTACCTGCGTTATCACTTGCTGACTTCATCGCCACCATACGGGCCGACTGTTCAGACGCCATGTTTTCAGCAACAGCCTGATAAATCAGTGCTTCAACATAACGGATCAGCAATTCATCAATCACCGTATTCGCATCTGGTTCGTAGATGTAATCCCAGGAATGGGAAGACTTATCTACTGCCAGGCGATCCGCTGTCAGAGGCAATAATTGCTCCATCACCGGCTCTTGCTTCATGGTGTTAATAAACTTGGTATAACTCAAGTAAACCGCGTCGAGTTTGCCTTCCTGATAGGCATCCAGCAAAACTTTGACTGGGCCAATCAATTTATCCAGGTGCGGAGCGTCGCCCAGTTGTATAGCATGGGAAACGACTTCGGCGCCGATACGATTCAGGAAGCCTAAACCTTTATTACCAATTGCGACCGCTTCTACTTTTGAACCCTTACCTTCGAGTTCACGCAATTTGTTGGTGACCAAACGTAACACGTTAGTGTTCAAGCCACCGCACAAACCTTTATCTGTCGTCACAACGATCACTCCGACCTTCTTGGAGTGATCTTGTTGAACCATGAAAGGATGCGTGTACTCTGGGTTGGCTTGTGACAAGTTAGCAGCGATATTACGAATCTTTTCACTGTACGGACGAGCCGCACGCATCCGGTCTTGCGCTTTACGCATTTTGGACGCAGCGACCATTTCCATCGCTTTCGTGATTTTCTTCGTATTTTCTACGCTTTTAATCTTGCCACGTATCTCTTTGCCTGCAGCCATGAGTATTGACTCCTTCTAGCTACAGTAAATTAATAGGCGCCGGATTTTTTGAAATCAGCAATTGCGGCAGCCATGGCAGCTTCGCCATCTTTGTCCAGTTGCTTGGTTTCTTCGATCTTTTGCAACAAAGCAGCGTGGCTTGTTTTCATGAAGTTGTGTACGCCAGCTTCAAAAGCCAATACTTGCTTAACAGGTACATCATCCAGGAAGCCTTTGTTCACGGAGAACAATGTGACAGCCATCAAAGAGATTGGCAATGGTGCGTACTGAGCTTGTTTCAGCAATTCAGTTACACGGGCACCACGATCCAACTGCTTGCGGGTTGCTTCGTCGAGGTCAGATGCGAACTGAGCAAACGCTGCCAATTCACGATACTGCGCCAAGTCAGTACGAATACCACCGGACAAGTTTTTGATGACTTTAGTCTGCGCTGCACCACCAACACGAGATACCGAGATACCAGCGTTAATCGCTGGACGGATACCTGCGTTGAACAGGGATGTTTCCAAGAAGATCTGACCGTCAGTAATCGAAATAACGTTAGTCGGAACGAATGCGGAAACGTCACCAGCTTGTGTTTCAATGATAGGCAATGCTGTCAGAGAACCTGTTTTACCTTTGACTTCACCTTTGGTGAATGCTTCAACGTAGTCTGGGTTCACGCGCGCTGCACGCTCCAGCAAACGGGAGTGCAAATAGAACACGTCACCTGGGTAAGCTTCGCGGCCTGGTGGGCGGCGCAGCAACAGGGAAACCTGACGGTAAGCCACAGCTTGTTTAGACAAATCATCATAGATGATCAACGCGTCTTGGCCGCGGTCACGGAAGTATTCACCCATTGCGCAACCGGAGTAAGCGGATACGTATTGCATCGCTGCAGATTCAGCAGCAGTTGCAGCAACAACAATGGTGTATTCCATGGCGCCGTGGGCTTCGAGAGCGCGCACAACGTTTTTAACGGAAGATGCTTTTTGACCGATCGCAACATAGATACATGTCACGTTTTGGCCTTTTTGGCTGATCACCGCGTCAATCGCTACCGCTGTTTTACCAGTTTGACGATCGCCAATGATCAATTCACGCTGACCACGACCAACTGGTACCATCGCGTCGATGGACTTGATACCTGTTTGCAGTGGTTCAGAAACGGATTGACGAGCAATAACGCCTGGTGCGATTTTTTCGATTGGTGCAGTCAATTTTGCATTGATTGGACCTTTGCCGTCGATTGGCTGACCGAGCGCGTTAACAACACGACCGCGCAGTTCAGGACCGATAGGCACTTCCAAAATACGACCAGTACATTTCACTGTATCGCCTTCGGAGATGTGCTCGTAGTCACCGAGAATAACGGCGCCAACGGAATCACGTTCCAAGTTCAATGCCAGACCGAATGTATTGCCTGGGAATTCCAGCATCTCACCTTGCATCGCGTCAGACAGACCGTGGATGCGGCAGATACCGTCGGTAACGGAGATAACCGTACCTTGATTACGAATCTCAGCTGTGTCGCCAAGGCCTTGAATCCGGCTCTTGATCAACTCGCTGATTTCAGATGGGTTGAGTTGCATACTAACTCCTAATATTTATTACGTTCTTACGCGGTCAGGGCTACGTGCATTTTTTGCAGCTTAGCGCGAACCGACGTGTCAAGCACCTGATCACCAACCACGATGCGCACACCACCGATCAAAGCAGGATCTACTTTGACTGTTGGGTGCAGTTTGCGGCCAAATTTCTTCTCCAATGTCACTGCCAGGTCGCTCAACTGGGCTGCGGTCAATTCAAAAGCGCTTGTTACTTCCGCATCTGCAGCGCCGTCGAAGGCGTTTTTCAGAGCGTGAAATTGGAAAGCGATTTCAGGCAGCAAAGTCAGGCGATCATAGTCAGCGAGCGTTGCTACGAAGTTTTTGGCTTCAGTAGTCACTGGCGATTTGAGCGCAGACAGGAAAATCTCAGCTTTTTGAGAAGCCGAGACTTTTGGGTTGTGTGCAAGAGCTTGTACATCGGAATTCGCACCCACATGACCCATTTCAGTGACCAGTTCCGACCAGGCGGACAGGTTACCGGTTTGGGCAACACGGAATAGCGCTTCTGCGTAAGGACGAGCGATCGTTGCGAGTTCGGCCATGATTACAGCTCGGTTTTCAGTTGAGTCAACAAATCTGCGTGAGCGGATGCGTTGATTTCACGTTTCAGAATTTGTTCTGCGCCTTTGACTGCTAATGTAGCAACCTGGTCGCGCAATTCTTCGCGTGCTTTAGTAACTTGATTTTCTGCGTCAGCCTGAGCAGCAGCGACAATGCGAGCAGCTTCAGCGGATGCAGTGTTCTTGGCTTCTTCGATGATCAGTTGGGCGCGTTTTTCTGCGTCAATGATACGTTTTTGGCCTTCATCACGCGCACCAGCCAATTCAGCTTGTACACGCTTTTCAGCAGCTTGCATTTCAGCGCGGCCACGGTCGGCAGCTGCCAGTCCGTCGGCGATTTTCTTCGCGCGCTCATCGAGCGCGTTCATCAGTGGCGGCCACACAAACTTCATGGTGAACAATGCCAAGATGAAGAAAACCCCAAACTGAACAAACAAAGTTGAGTTAAGGTTCACGGTAATTCCTTATCTAGATGGATCAAGCCAGAAGTCAGCGACTTCCGGCACGAAAAGGAAAGACTATTAAGCGTGGAACGGGTTTGCGAACGCGAACAACATAGCGATACCAACACCGATCAGGAACGCAGCGTCGATCAGACCAGCCAGCAAGAACATCTTAGTTTGCAATGTATTCATCAATTCTGGTTGACGTGCAGATGCTTCCAGGTACTTACCACCCATGATAGCGATACCGATACAAGCACCGATCGCGCCCAAACCGATAATCAAACCGCAAGCCAAAGCAACAAAAGATAAATCAGTCATGACATTTCCTTAAAAGTTAAAAATAATAAAAAGCTAAAATTAAAACCAAAAAACTAAAACTAAATCAACACTTACTACTTACTGCAATCTTAGTGATGTTCGTGTGCTTGACCGATGTACACCAAGGTCAGCATCATGAAAATAAATGCTTGCAAGAACACGATCAAAATATGGAAAATCGCCCAGATAGAACCTGCAATCAGGTGACCTGCAACACCAAATACTGTTGCCATTGAACCCAACAAAGCGATCAACAAGAACAATAATTCGCCTGCAAACATGTTACCGAACAGTCGCATACCCAGGGACACAGTTTTTGCCGCGAATTCGATGACTTGCAGAATCAGGTTGAATGGGGCCATTTTGATACCGAATGGTGCAGAGACCAATTCGTGCAGGAAGCCACCCAATCCTTTGATTTTGACGCTGTAATACAGCATCAATGCCAGTACGCCTAAGGAAATACCGATCGTGCCGTTCAAGTCAGCAGTAGGAACGACGCGGTGATGCATCTCAGCCAGCGATTCAGGAGCAACACCCAAACTCACCAGCAAACGGAACAGACCAGAGAACATATCTACCGGCAAGAAATCCAGCGAGTTCATCAACGCCACCCATACGAATACAGTTAGCGCCAAAGGTGCGATAAACGAACGGTCACCGTGTACGATGCCTTTAGATTGTTCTTCGACCATTTCGACCAGGATCTCAACTGCAGCCTGGAAACGACCTGGTACACCTGCTGTTGCTTTACGTGCAGCCAACCACAAAACGACGCAGCCGACGATACCGCAAAAGACAGACCAAAAAATGGTGTCGTAATTGAGGATGGAAAAATCAACGATTTTATCTTGGTGATGTGTCGATAAATGTCCTAAGTGATGGACAATATATTCTGACGCTGTTGGTGCGTTCTCGGTTGCGCTCATGGTCGTTGTCTAAAGAGTAAAATGAAATAACTTTTCAGTACTACGATGAAGGCGATCAAAAAAGCCGGCCAGTTGACATCGTGGTACAAGGTAACAACTGCACCCATCAGGGCAATTGTCAGTCCAATCTTGATAAATTCACCGATGAAAAAACTCATCGGGTTGGCTCCTCCAGGCTTTCGGGCGCTCATCGTCAGGCGCAACGCGAAAAAAGCGTTTGGAATTGCACAGCATAGTCCGCCCAACAAGGCTGAAAATGCTAAAGAAATCGTCCCAAATACACCAGCAACTAGCGCGGCGACCAGAGCTGCCACCATTTGCAGCAGTACGATACGCGCCATGCTTTCCTCACTTAATTTATAGATCTTGCTCGAATTTGCGGCATTTACTGTGAAATATTTCCGCGCAGCGCAAATCCTCGCCTATCAAAACCACGGAATTATACGTGGTAGTGCTTATTAACGTCAAACGATACCTTCAGTGCACCAGAATGAGACACTGCCTGTTTTTTTAGCAACGCTATTCTGTGCACATCAGTTTTTGCAACCAAATCTGGCCTTGCTCCCAATTTCCTAAACCCGATTCGCTGTTGATATGTCCTTTTGCGCCGAGAAAATGAAATTCGCTTCCCCAGCAATGTGCCCAATGTCTGCTTAATGCAACATCACACCAAGGATCATTACCCGAAGCAATCAACATACTTGCCACAGGAAGTCGTATTTCTGGCATAGGACTAAAGCTTACAGCTGGAAACGTATTTAGTCCTACATCCGGAGGCGCCACCAAAAATAAGCCTTTGACTTGTTTCACGTGTAACGCCGATGTCTTGAGCGACGAAATCCAGTGCACTGCCAAAGCACAACCGAGACTATGGGCAACCAAAATGACATCTTCCTTACAAGTGTCAATGTGAGACGATAAATTGGCCATCCAGAGATCAAGGTCGGGTTGATCCCAATTCTCTTGTTGCACCCGCTCGATGTTGGGCAAGCTGGTTTCCCATAAGCTTTGCCAATGCTGGGGACCGGAGTTGTATAAACCTGGAAGAGTAAGAAGTTTCACGTGGAACGCATGATGAGAAGTGAAAAAATCCCATTCAAAAAACGGGGACGAAAAAAAAGCTGCAAAACCAAATTGGTTTGCAGCTTCATGTTGTATTTTACTGACCGCGTATTTTTAAAATCACGCCGTCAAGAGAATCGAGGTCGGCAAAGTCGATCACCATTTGCCCCCTGCCCTTGCTTCCCATTTTTAATGTCACCTGGGTTGCCAGCAGATCCGAGAGCTCTTCTTCAAGTCGGGTGATGTCGCGCGACTTTTCAGCTTTGTCACGGGGCTTGGCTGGTGAGTTCATTTCAGATGTGGTTTTAGCCACCAACTTTTCTGCTTCACGCACCGACATGCGTTTTGCAACGATCTGATTCGCCAACTGAATCTGCGTTGCAGCATCAGTCACCAATAAAGACCGTGCATGTCCCATATCGATATCACCCGCCATGAGCATGGTTTGCACTGGCTTAGCCAGATTCAACAAGCGCAGCAAGTTGGACACCGCGCTGCGCGAACGCCCCACCGCTGTGGCTGCTTGCTCGTGGGTGAACGAGAAATCAGTAATCAGGCGATGGATGCCTTGTGCTTCTTCCAAAGGATTAAGATCTTCACGCTGAATGTTCTCAATCAAGGCCATCGCTGCTGCGGCCTGGTCGTCTACATCTTTCACCAATACTGGCACTTCTTCCAGACCCGCCATTTGTGAAGCACGGAAGCGACGTTCGCCTGCAATGATTTCATACCGGGTAACGCCGTTGTTTTGTCCGATAGGACGTACCAGAATTGGTTGCATCAAGCCTTGTGCTTTGATCGATGCGGCCAGTTCTGCCAGTGCACCTTCATCCATACGGGTACGTGGCTGATATTTACCAGCCTGCATATGCAACACTGACAAGCTAGTCGGCGCACCACTGACCGTCGGTACGGCATCCGCAAAATCACCTGCACCACCAAGTAAGGCGTCGAGACCACGTCCCAAACCCTTTTGTTTTTTCATGACCATGTTCATTTTTCCAACTGTTTAATTCTTTCGACCATTTCTGCGCCGAAGGCGATATATGCCTGTGCACCTTTGGACGAGGGATCAAATACCACGCCAGGAATGCCATACGATGGCGCTTCGGCCAGACGGACATTGCGTGGAATCAGGGTTTTAAAGACTTTGTCGCCAAAATGTTGTTCCAGCTGGTCAGAGACCTGCTGGGACAAGGTCATGCGCGGATCGAACATGACGCGTAACAAACCCACAATTTTGAGATCAGGATTCAGATTGGCTGACACTTTTTTGATGGTATTGGCCAGATCGGACAAACCTTCAAGCGCATAGTATTCGCACTGCATCGGAATGATCACCCCATGGGCGGCACACAGACCGTTCAGGGTCAACATCGACAAGGCAGGCGGGCAGTCAATCAGGATGAAGTCATAATCAGCACTGACGGCCGCTAAAGCGTCGCGCAAGCGCTTGTCACGATTTTCCAGCTCCACCATTTCTACTTCAGCACCAGCCAGCTCGCGATTGGCTGGCAATACATCAAATCGACCGGATTCGGAACGCAAACGCGCGGTTGCTACGTCCGAAATGCCAAGTAAGACTTCATACACAGAAGACGTTAATTTTGCTTTGTTAATCCCGGCACCCATGGTGGCATTGCCCTGAGGATCAAGATCGACCAATAAAACGCGTTGGTCCAATTTCGCCAGTCCGGCGGCAAGATTGACAGTGGTAGTGGTTTTGCCCACGCCACCTTTTTGGTTTGCTACACAAAAGATTTTTGCCATACAGGTTTTCCGTGGGTGATTCAGACTGGGGATTTTTTAACAAAAACAAGATGCCGCTCTGCTTGCAAACCCGGCACCGACAACGCTTGCATACCTGTGACTTGCCAGCCCTCTGGCAGTCTTTCGATTTCCTGTGCTGGAGCCACCCCTTTCATGGCGATAAATTGACCACCATCTGCCAGCAAATGACCGGACCAGTTAATGAAGTTACACAGCTCAGAAAAAGCACGTGAAGTGATCACATCAAATTTTTCTGTCACTTGCAAAGCTTCGACGCGCCCCGTGTGTACCGTCACGTTGCTCAATCCGAGTTCGGTTTTTGCCTGACTCAGGAAGGCGGTTTTTTTACTGACCGTATCGATCATAGAAATCTTGATCTCAGGATAGGTAATCGCCAACATCATGCCGGGCAATCCACCGCCAGCACCCACATCCAAGACGTTTTTTGCGCCGACAAACGCTGGTGCTGCTGAGAGAGAATCAAGCAAATGCTGCTTGACCATCTCTTTCGGATCGCGGATCGCTGTTAAATTATAAACAGAGTTCCACTTGGATAACAGTAACAAATAAGCAATCATCTTATCGATTTGCGCATCTGTCAAATGTAAGTCCAATTCTTGCACGCCATCGGCGAGCATGTTACGCAAACCACTTGTATCGTTGATACTCATCAAGCCTCTCCTGCTGCGGGCGTTGTTTCTTCCAATACCTCTGGGGCGGCGGCAAATTCTTTAAAGCCGCGCTTTTTCAAGTGAACCAGCAATAACGAAATCGCTGCTGGAGTCACGCCAGAAATACGGCCACACTGTCCCAAAGTTTCTGGCTGATGTTTATTCAGTTTTTGGCGCACCTCGATGGATAAGCCATTGACTTCCATATAGTCAAAACCGACTGGCATTTTGAGGTTTTCGAAATGGGCGTGACGCTCAACTTCTTTGGCTTGGCGGTCAATATATCCAGCATACTTAACCTGGATTTCAACTTGTTCCCGGACAGCTTCGTCGGCAACACCAGGTCCAGCCAAAGCCTGGCCTTCAACACCAACCAAGCCCATCAAACTGTCATAGGTAACTTGTGGACGGCGCAATAAATCGGCCAATGAGTACTCACGTTCCAGGGCTTTACCAACAACTCTTTCTGCTTCTTCGGCAGCCAGAATTCGAGGATTGACCCAGGTAGAACGCAGGCGTTCCATTTCACGAGCAACACTTTCACGCTTTTGTTCAAACATCTGCCATTGTGCATCGCTGACACAACCAAGCTGGCGACCGATTTCGGTCAGGCGCATATCCGCATTATCTTCGCGCAGACTCAGACGGAATTCGGCCCGACTGGTAAACATGCGGTAAGGTTCTTGTACGCCTTTGGTAATCAAATCGTCGACCAAGACACCAAGATAAGCCTCGTCACGGCGTGGTACCCACGCGTCTTTGCCCTGGGTTTGCAAGGCGGCATTCAGACCTGCCAACATACCTTGCGCCGCCGCTTCTTCGTAGCCGGTGGTGCCGTTGATTTGTCCAGCAAAGAACAAGCCTTCAATCTGGCGCGTTTCTAAAGATGATTTCAAACCACGAGGATCGAAGTAATCGTATTCAATGGCATAACCCGGGCGAAGGATGTAAGCATTTTCCATACCGCGCATAGAACGCACCAATTCTAGCTGTACATCGAATGGCAAACTGGTAGAGATACCGTTCGGGTAAAACTCGTTGGTGGTCAGACCTTCAGGCTCAAGGAAGATCTGATGCGATTCTTTACTCGCGAAGCGATGAATTTTGTCTTCGATCGATGGGCAGTAGCGTGGCCCTACCCCTTCGATCACACCGGTATACATCGGACTGCGATCAAGGCCAGCACGAATAATATCGTGGGTTTTTTCGTTCGTATGTGTGATCCAGCAAGGAACTTGCTTAGGATGCATTCCTGTATTCCCCATATAGGAGAACACTGGCACCGGATCGAGATCGCCGGGTTGTTCTTGCATGACAGAGAAATCGATACTACGACCATCAATCCGCGGTGGCGTGCCGGTTTTCAGGCGACCTTGCGGCAAAGCCAATTCTTTCAAACGGGCCGACAGCGATATCGCAGGTGGGTCACCTGCTCTGCCTGCGGAGTAGTTATTCAAACCCACATGGATCTTCCCATCGAGGAAAGTACCTGCGGTCAAGACAACGGCGCGGGCGCGGAAGCGGATACCAACTTGCGTCACGGCACCAACGACGCGATTACCTTCGACCAGCAGATCGTCGACCGCCTGTTGGAATAGCCATAAATTCGGTTGATTCTCCAGACGACTGCGAATCGCTTGTTTGTAGAGAATACGATCCGCTTGCGCGCGTGTAGCGCGAACTGCAGGACCTTTGGATGAGTTCAGAATGCGGAACTGTATCCCTGCCTCATCAGTCGCGATTGCCATTGCACCACCCATGGCATCGACCTCTTTGACTAAATGGCCCTTACCAATACCACCGATCGATGGATTGCAGGACATCTGACCAAGGGTCTCGATATTATGGGTCAACAACAATGTGGACTGCCCCATACGCGCGGCGGCGAGGGCAGCTTCTGTTCCGGCGTGACCACCGCCGACGACAATCACATCAAATTCTTTAGGATAAAACATGGCTAGCTTCTGACAAACAAGGACTTAAGAGGCACGATTATAGTTTGTTTTCGCGCCGCAGCACTTTTCAAAATGTGAATCTCTAAAAAATAAGTCCCGATGTTTCACGTGAAACATCGGGACAGCATTTAAAAATATACAAAACAACAACAATAACTACCTACGTAGTAATTCACGTTAGAAGCGATGATAAACACCACTACACTGTTTCACGTGAAACAATCACTTCAAAAAGCCATCATAAGTCGTTTTGCAAATCAATGCGACAACAACAAACAAAAACATTTTACGAACGAAACCTGTGCCATGTTTGATCGCCATATGTGACCCCATCAATGAACCACCCACCTGGCACACTGCCATCGTTGCACCTAATATCCACAATACATGTCCACTAAAGCCAAACCATGTTAAAGCCGCAGCGTTACAAGCGACATTCAATACCTTAGCAACCGCAGAAGCACGTAAAAAGTCGTAACCAAAAAAACGCACAAACAAGAACATAAAAAAGCTGCCAGTGCCTGGACCAAAGAATCCATCGTAGAATCCAATGGCAGCACCAACCAACATTCCAAGCAAAATTTCTTTACGTCCTGAAAATACCGGCTTATCCAATGCACCAAACTCTTTCTTCTTAAACGTGTAAATCGCTACCCCCACCAATACGAAAGGCAACGCTTTCCGCAACTGATCCGGCGATACATGCGTGACAAGATATGCTCCTGCAAAAGCAAATATAAATGCAGCCAATGCAGAAGGTAAGGCCATCTCCCAGCGTATGCGTACTTTACGCAAATAATTTTTTGCTGCCACCGCCGTGCCCCAAATACTGGCTAATTTGTTCGTGCCCAATAAAGTCGCAGGTGCAGTACCTGGCATTAAAGAAAACAAAGCTGGAACTTGTACCAAGCCACCGCCACCAACGATTGCATCAACAAAACCAGCAAAGAAAGCGGCTCCACCTAACACCAACATATCAACCATGTCATTTACCTAATCTCAAATATCAACCAATCACAGACCGACAACGAATCTTTCCACCAGTTTTGCTTAAGTGGCAAAGTTCTGGCAAGCTATAGAGCATAGCAAGTCTCAGCCCAATCGGGTCGTACAGTTTTCAGTATCTTTTACCAGAACAGGAAATACCCGCATGAATCCCTTCGAGTTTCAGACTGTCCCCCATATCATCAGCAAGGCTGGTGCTGCCAGCGTATTAGGAGAAACAATTGTCCTTCATTACCCTGCCGTACGTCATGTGCTGTTGGTCACCGATGCTGGATTCTTGAAAACCGGGCTAATGCAAACCGCTATAGAGAATATCAAAGCGAAGCAAATTGAAGTCAGTGTGTTTTCTGACGTCGTCGCGGATCCACCGGAATCTGTTGTTCTCAGCGCGGTATCTCAGGCACGTCGCTTACATGTCGATTTGGTGGTTGGCTTTGGCGGCGGTAGCTCTATGGATGTCGCCAAGTTAATTGCGATTCTCGTTAGCGGCGATCAGGAATTAAGCAGCATGTATGGCATTGGCAATATCCGAGGTCAACGTTTGCCTTTGATTCAGATTCCGACAACTGCAGGCACAGGTTCCGAGGCCACACCCATCGCCATTGTTACCACAGGGGAAACCAGCAAAATGGGGGTCGTGGCGCCGCAACTCTACGCAGACATCGCAATTCTGGACGCCCAATTAACGCTAGACTTACCCGCCGCGGTCAGCGCCGCGACGGGTATAGACGCGATGGTCCATGCAATAGAAGCCTACACAACCAGACATAAAAAAAATCCACTCTCAGATATGCTGGCAACACAGGCACTGCAGCTACTATGGAATAACATCCGTATAGTTTGCCGTGAACCACACAATCTGGCCGCTCGTCAGTCTATGCTGCTAGGCGCTCTTCTCGCAGGTCAGTCGTTTGCCAACGCACCGTGCGCCGCAGTACATGCACTCGCTTATCCGATTGGTGGCATTTTCCACGTACCGCACGGGCTGTCCAATTCTTTGGTTTTACCCGCCGTGCTGCGCTTTAATGCCAGTATTGCACATCCACAATATGCTGAGCTTGCTGCCATCATTGCGCCCCAACAGAACGGTAGCACAGAGGCGAAAAGTGCTGCGCTTATTCATGCTCTGGAGCAATTAGCCGAAGAATTGGGAATTGCCACCCGGTTGCAGCAGGTTGGTATAAAAGAAGAAGACCTCGACAGATTGGCAACAGATGCGATGCTACAAACCCGCTTACTCGGTAACAATCCACGCGACGTCAATTGGGAGCAGGCGAGGCAAATTTACACTGATGTACTCTGATCAAACCAAAAGCATCAGCCTTTTGCTCCACCCGGACATGAAGCGAAGCCTGAAACAACTAGTAATACTTTTAATTTTTTCTGTGAGTTAATTTGGTTATACTTAACATATTAACTATATTTTTTGAGGAAAATAAATGCGTAACAGGTCAGTCAATAAGATGTTCAGCTTTCGTATCATCTGCAGTGCCTTTGTGTTGCTTTCGACATCCAATGCCATGGCTGAGGGCAGCATAGAACCAGGTTCCATTGAAAAATGTAACCGTAATTTCGGTACGCTCGCCGTTGCAGAACCGCAAAGCCAGATTCTGACTTATCTCGGACGCTACAGCCTCGGCTCACCATCAACCATGCTGCGCATGATCGTCCAGGAATCTGGTTGTTTCACCGTCGTCGAACGTGGCGTTGCCATGCAAAACCTGCAGCAAGAACGTGCCTTAGCATCTGGAGGACAATTGCAAGACGGTTCCAACGTTGGTGCCGGGCAAATGCAAGCGGCTGATTTTGTGATGACGCCATCTGTTCAGTTTTCAGATGATTCTGGCGGCCTGAGCAGTACCGTCGGCGGCTTATTCGGTAAGATGGGTGGAATGCTCGGTGCTATCGGCGGATTAGCTGGTGGCGTTAAATTCAAGGAAGCAGAAACCACCTTATTACTGGCAGACGTACGCTCAGGTATCCAGGTCGCAAGTGCTGAAGGGCAAGCCAGCAAAATGAATTTCAGTCTGAGTGGCTGGGGTTGGGGTGGCATGGGTTGGGCAAATGCCGGCGGCTATAGCAAAACTCCTGAAGGCAAATTAATCGCTGCGAGTCTGCTCGACAACTACAATAAGATCGTCTTGTCTGTTCGTGATAAACCACAGCTGATTCAGTCAACTTCACACAGTTCAAAAGTGAATGCAGCGAACTCCATCCAGGCGACGAATGGCAGCCGCCCTTCGATCATTTCCAGTGCGTCTGCCGCTCCAGTACAAAGCAATGTCATACCGGTAGCACTGGTAGGCATGTACACGACCCAATTTGACGGTGATGATCAAGGTAAAGTCAATGTCATGGTGAGTGGCAGTGGCAAGGTAACAGGTATGGGAACTTCGACCAAGTTTAAAACGAACTTCAACGTCGTTGGTACGATTACCGCCAATGGCGAACTAAACCTGGTTGGCACAGGCAAAGCTGGCGCCGCCAAATATATGGGCACCATCGATCCACAAAGTGGCGCCGTGATGGGCATGTGGCAATTCGATGATGGCAGCAACAAGCAAGGTACTTTCAGCGGTCGCAAGCAATAAAATTGAATAAGGGAGAGCAAAAAATGGCTCTCCCTTTTTTTAAGTTCAACATGAAACATCATCTTCCCCTTCAACCAGCACATTGAAAACAATCTGTGTTGTCGTTGCGTGTGTAGGCAGTTGGTGGGCACGCCCCATCTACTTAACAGCAAGCTTTTTCAGGACGGGTACAACCCGCCATCGCTGACCTCGCAAAGCGTCGTGCGGCCCGCTTCCGGCTTTGCTCTTCGGGGCATGACCCCTCATTGATTACAAATCAGTGCAATAAAAACGCAGTTTACTTGCATTGAATAACAGCGTCGAACCAACTGTTTCACGTGTAACTGGATACCGAGCAGCGAGTTTTAATGTGGATAAAAATGCCCTTCTACACAAGCAAGCAACTCACCTCAAAAACCAGCAATCCAAACAGCCTGTGGATAGCCATACACTTTTCCACAGGCATCAAGATCTTTCATGCCAACATCCAAAACAATGCGGCTTGTGAATAACATTTACTTTTTCCACAGCCGCGTCAGTGACAAGCACAGAAACCAGCAAATATAACAATCAATACAGGCAATCAAAAAAGCGCCTCAAACCCGCCAGGAAGGTTCTGAAGTCCAACGCTATCCAAACTGCAAGTGACCACTAAAAACCGCCCCTCGCCCCCTCAAATGCCTTACAAACGCCATTCCTCATTACCACCGAGCTGTCAGAAAATAAAAAGCCTCGCAAATTACATGGCGAGGCTTTGATTAAATGAGTGTGGGTGAGGAAACTCTCAGGAAAAAACTGGTTTAACGCGAAGCTGCACCCCGCTTAGACCCAAAAGCAGCCGCCAATTCCCCGACGATCCCCTTACGAAACAACAACACACACACAATAAAAATAAAACCAGTCACCAGCGTCACGGAGTCACCAAGTGTCCGAAACCACTCAACATGCGACACATCAGCCAGCCACGATCCGATATCCCCCAATTTATCTTCAAGAGCAATAATTAACACCGCACCGACTATCGGGCCAACCAGGGTACCCAAACCGCCGACAAGGGTCATTAACACGACAAGGCCAGACATTGCCCAGTGCGCATCAGTCAATGTCTCAAAACCGATGACCACCGCTTTTGTGCCACCAGCAAGACCAGCAATCGCTGCAGACAATACAAACGCCAGCAACTTGTATCTATCCACGTCATACCCGAGCGAAATCGCCCGTGCCTCATTTTCTTTCACGGCTTTCAACACTTGTCCGAACGGTGAATGAATAGTCCGGACAATCAACGCAAAACCAGCAACGCAAATGGCTAACACAACGTAATACATCGCCATGTCGGAACCCAAATCAAGTACACCAAATAATTTGCCGCGCGGTACACCTTGCAATCCATCTTCACCACCAGTGAACTTCGCCTGCAAAAAAACGAAATACAACATTTGTGCCAGTGCCAACGTGATCATGGTGAAGTAGATTCCCTGCCGGCGAATCGCCAGCGCCCCCATCACTAACCCAACCAGCGCAGCCACCACGACACCAGCAAGTATTCCTGCTTCAAACGACCACCCGGCATCACGCAATACCAGACCTGTCACATAACCAGCGGCACCAAAAAATGCCGCATGCCCAAACGACAGCAAACCCGTAAAACCGATCAACAAGTTGAAGGCACAAGCAAACAAAGCAAAACACAATACTTTCATCAGAAATACCGGATACATCCATTGCGGTGCCAGCAGCAATAACAGCAGAGCTATTCCATACGCCATTTTTTTATTCATCACAGCTCCGTTTATCTTTCTTTACCGAACAACCCAGCAGGGCGGATCATCAACACAATCGCCATCACGATAAATACCACCGTCGCTGATAGCTCCGGATAAAAAACGCGCGTCAATCCTTCGATCACCCCCAAACCCAAACCAGTCACAATCGAGCCGAATATTGATCCCATTCCCCCAATCACCACCACCGCAAAAACCGTAATGATCAGGTTCGATCCCATCAGCGGTGAGACTTGAATGACTGGCGCCGCCAGTACTCCCGCAAAGGCCGCCAACGCCACACCAAACGCATATGTCAACGTCACCATCAGCGGTACATTCACACCGAAAGCCTCGACCAATTTCGGGTTCTCTGTACCTGCCCGCAAATAGGCACCGAGCTTGGTTTTCTCAATCACAAACCAAGTCGCAAAACACACCACCAGCGATGCGACAACAACCCAAGCGCGATAATTCGGCAGTATCATGAAACCCAGATTGGTCGCACCGCTTAAGGCTTCAGGAACGGAATACGGTTGACCGGACACGCCATATACAGAACGGAAAATCCCTTCTAGCATCAGCGTGATACCAAAGGTCAAAAGCAGGCCATACAGGTGATCAAGTTTATAGAGCCAGCGTAGCATCGTGCGTTCAATCACGACGCCAAACACGGCAACGATTAAGGGGGCGGCAATCAACATAAACCAGTAATTAATGCCGAAGTATTCCAGCCCCATCCAGGCCAGAAAAGCCCCGACCATATATAGCGCACCATGTGCAAAATTAATCACGTTGAGCAGACCAAAGATCACAGCCAACCCGAGCGACAACATCGCATAAAACGAACCGTTCACTAGCCCAAGCAACAGCTGGCCCATCATCGCCTGTAGCGGAATACCAAAAATTTCCATGGCACTCTTCAAAAAAATCCGTTAATAAAAACGGTAACTAATCAAAGAAAGTCAGCATCCGAAAAAAGATCGGACACTGACAAACGCATTCACATTCAAAGAACAATGCGTATTATTTCCACAGCGCGCATTTCGATTCCGCTTTGGTGGTAAACGCTTGTTCACCCGGAATTGTCTGAATCACTTTGTAGTAATCCCAAGGTTCTTTTGAATCCGCCTGCGCTTTCACTTGCATCAGATACATATCATGGATCATGCTGCCGTCCGCGCGCACGTAGCCGTTTTTAACGTACATATCGTTGAACTTCATACTGCGCAATTTCGCCATGACCTTATCGGTATCATCGCTACCAGCCGCTTTAACTGCATTGAGATATTGTATTGTTGCGGAATAATCTGCGGCCTGCAGACTGGACGGCATTTTTTTCATTTTTTCAAAATACCGACGAGCCCATGTACGCGCTTCCGGGGTCTGATTCCAGTACCAGCTGTCAGTGAGATACATGCCATTGGTCAGATTCAGACCCAGCGAGTGAATATCATTAATAAACATCAGCAAACCGGCTAATTTCATGGTCTTGGTAATGCCAAATTCATTCGCCGCTTTAATCGCATTGATGGTGTCGCCACCTGCATTTGCCAAGCCCAGAATTTGTGCTTTTGAGGTTTGCGCCTGCAATAAAAACGAAGAAAAATCGGAAGCGGAAAGAGGATGTTTAACCGAACCACTTACCGTCCCTCCACTCGCTAATACAACCTTGGTAGTGTCGCCTTCTAAGGCGGCGCCAAACGCATAATCAGCGGTCAGAAAATACCAACTCTTACCACCCTGTTTAACCACTGCAGAACCAGTGCCTTTAGCCAGAGCAACGGTGTCATAAGCATAGTGCACTGTGTACGGCGTACATTCAGCGTTGGTCAAAACAGCCGTGCCAGCACCGATAGAAATAAACGGCTTTTTCTTTTCGGCTGCAACTTTCGCCATGGATAAACCAGTGCCAGAATTGGTACCACCAATCAACATGTCAACACCATCACGATCAAACCACTCACGCGCCTTGCTTGCCGCGATATCCGCTTTGTTCTGATGATCGGCACTGACTAATTCAATTTTTTTTCCCAGTACGGTGCCGCCAAAATCGGCGATCGCCATCTTGATTGCTTCTATACCGCCTTTACCATCGATGTCGGAATACACACCGGACAAATCACTAATAAATCCGATCTTAACGACGTCACCGGATACCTGTGCGCCTGCACTGCTGCCCCATCCCGCGCACGCCATTGCTACTGCCAGACTAAGAAATTTTGATGTGGCTTTCATGTGTCTTCTCCAAGAGATAAGGATCAATACCAACGCTGTTTTTTGCGAACTTATTCAAATTTTTACTTCAGACGCCCAACAATTGATTCAACACCGGCATTTTTTCTTGCAATTCGCCGGCTGAAAAACTCTCTACCATTTGCCCATGTTCCATCACATAAAACTGATCCGCTAAAGGTGCAGCAAAGCGGAAATTTTGTTCAACCATGACTATCGTGTAACCCTTTGCTTTCAGCGTCAGAATCATGCGTGCCAAGGCTTGTACAATAACCGGCGCAAGACCTTCAGAAATCTCATCCAACAACAACAATTTTGCCCCTGTACGTAAAATACGCGCGACTGCCAACATTTGTTGTTCACCGCCAGATAAGCGCGTTCCCTGGCTATGTTTGCGTTCAGCCAGATTCGGAAACATTGCATAAATTTCCTCCACCGACATGCCCTTTTCGTGACGCGATACAACTGGCGGCAACATCAGGTTTTCTTCTGTGGATAAAGACGAAAATATCCCCCGCTCTTCCGGGCAGTAACCGACACCAAGATGCGCAATGTTATGCGTTGCCATTGCGATGGTTTCTACGCCGTTAATTTTGATCGAACCTTGACGTGCCCCCGTCAACCCCATGATCGCGCGCATCGTCGTGGTGCGACCCGCGCCATTGCGGCCGAGTATCGTGACCACCTGCCCCTGATTTACACGCAAATTCACATCATGCAAAATGTGGGATTCACCATACCAGGCTTGCAAGCCAGAAATTTCCAGACTAGGAATTTGTGCATCGACACTCATGCATGCGCCCCTTCCAGTTCGGCACTGGTACTGCCCATATAGGCTTCCATCACTTGTGGATTTTCTGCGACTTCAGCATACGATCCTTCTGCCAATATTGCCCCGCGTTGCAAGACAGAAATACGGTCACAAATTCCGGAGACGACTTTCATATTGTGTTCCACCATCAAAATGGTCCGGCCTGCTGATACCTTTTTGATCAGCTCCGTCACGCGATGCACGTCTTCGTGCCCCATTCCCTGCGTAGGCTCGTCCAACAACATCATTTCAGGTTCCATCGCCAGCGTGGTGGCGATTTCCAATGCGCGCTTTCTACCATACGGTAAATCGACCGTCATCGTATGAGCAAATTCAGTCAGATCCACCTGCGCCAGTAAATCCATGGCCCGATCATTCAAACGATTCAGCGATGCATTACTTTTCCAGAAATGAAACGAGCTCCCCAACGCCCGCTGCAACCCAATGCGTACGTTCTCTAATACCGTCATGTGAGGGAATACCGCTGATATCTGAAAAGACCGGATAATGCCCTGACGTGCGATCTGCGCAGGTTTGTTGGCAGTGATATCACGACCGTTGAACAAAATCTGTCCGGACGTCGGATTTAAAAACTTGGTGAGTAAGTTAAAGCACGTGGTTTTACCAGCGCCATTCGGGCCGATTAAGGCATGGATATGTCCCCGCTGAATTTGCAGGTTAACCTCATTGACCGCAGTAAAGCCTCTGAACTCTTTGGTCAGACGCTTTGTCTCCAGGATGACTTGAGTCATCTCATCTCCTTTGATTGTCTTGCTTGAAACATGACAAACCCGCCGTCATAGCAGTGGGTATTTATTTTTCTCTGTGAGATCAAGCTCAGCAGATGATTTCTTCAATTCGGCTTCGATTCGGCTTCGATTCGGCTTCGATAGTAACGACTAAATCTGCTTGTATGCAAGCGTTAAAACAGCAAAAAATAAAAGAATTTGTTAATGCCTATTCTGCAAGATGTGCATCGCCGCTTTCTCCGCAATCATGATGGTTGGCGAGTTGGTGTTGCCTGAGGTAATGGTCGGCATCACCGATGCATCCACCACGCGCAAACCCGCGATGCCAAGCACGCGTAGCTGACTATCCACGACCGCGCTGACATCATCCTTACGTCCCATCTTACACGTACCAACCGGGTGAAAAATCGTTGTTCCGATATCGCCTGCCGCCCGCGCTAACTCTTCTTCGGTCCGGAATTGTGCACCCGGTTTCATTTCTTCAGGTTGGTATTTTTTGAGCGCAGGTGCAGCAATAATTTTTCGTGTCAGCGTCAGAGAATCAGCTGCAATTTTTCTATCTTCCGCCGTACTCAAATAATTTGGCGCAATTTTTGGTGCAACGAATGGATCCTGACAAATGATCCTGATCTGACCACGAGAAGTAGGACGCAAATTACAAACACTCGCAGTGAACGCCGGAAAATCATGCAAGGGGTCACCAAATTTTTCCAGTGATAAAGGTTGCACGTGATATTCCAGATTCGCACTGGTTTGCGTTGCGTCCGAACGAGTAAATGCACCTAATTGTGAAGGCGCCATAGACATCGGGCCGCTTTGCTTCAATACATATTCAAGCCCGATGGCAGCTTTGCCCCACCAATTATTCGCCATGGTGTTGAGGGTTTTTGCACCAGTAATTTTAAATGCCGAACGGATCTGCAAATGGTCTTGCAAATTCGCCCCTACCCCCGGTAACGCGTGCTGTACGGAAAGCCCCAGACTATGCAAATGCTCAGGATCACCAACACCAGAATGTTGCAATATTGAAGGTGAACCGATGGCACCAGCGGCGAGAATAGTTTCGTGCACAGATTCTGCAAACCATTCATGACCACCGCCAACAAATTCAACGCCAATACAACGCTTTCCATGTTCACCATCTTTAAAACGCAAACGACGTACCTGGCATCCGGTCATGATGGTCAGATTGTCGCGTGCCGCAGCGGGACGTAAAAATGCCTTGGACGTATTCCAACGTATGCCGCGTTTTTGATTCACATCGAAGTAGCCACAACCTTCGTTATCACCACGATTAAAATCATCGGTTTTTGGAATGCCAACTTGTTCCGCCGCGTCACGAAATGCATCTAAAATTTCCCATGACAAACGCTGTTTTTCAACGCGCCATTCACCGCCTTGTGCATGAAATTGTTCATCTTTACTGTAATGATCTTCGCTCTTTTTAAATAGTGGTAACACCTGATCCCAGCGCCAGCTATCATCGCCAGTCAGTGATGCCCACTCGTTGTAATCGCGCTCCTGTCCACGCATGTAAATCATGCCATTGATCGATGAACAACCACCGAGTACTTTGCCTCTTGGATAGATCAGACTACGCCCATTTAAACCAGCCTCAGCTTCAGTGCGAAACATCCAATCAGTCCGCGGATTATTAATGCAATACAAGTAGCCGACAGGGATATGAATCCACACATAGTCATCTTTACCACCCGCTTCAATCAACAGTACTTTATTTTCGGGGGCTGCTGATAAACGATTCGCTAAAACGCAACCAGCACTACCGCCACCGACGATGATGTAGTCATATTGTCCCGCTGCTTCCATGGAGGTTTTCCTTTTTTCTTTTTAGTTTTTTAAGGATTGATCTAAGGTTAGATGTTTGACTAAATCACGCATCAATTCGGTAGCACTCATCGCTTTTGCGCGGGCAACGCCCTGGCCGCACCACATAGACATCCACTCAGGATTATTACTCTTTCCCGCCGCTGCTCTGATGGCCGCAGTCAATGCATTCTGTACCGGATATGCTGGTACCTGATCAGCCACTGTCGCCATGACTTGCATAAATTGATTATCTAATCCACGTGCAAAACGACCAGTAATTGCACGCGTCTGCCGGGTGGTATCAGCGGTGGAAGCTAAGAGTTTTTCCTTGTAAGCAGGATGAATTCCAGACTCATGCGTAACCAAAAAAGCCGTTCCCATTTGCACGGCTTGCGCACCCGCAGCCAAAGCCGCCGTCACGTCTTCACCAGTGACAATATTGCCGGCAGCAATTACCGGTATGTGTAGCTGTGGAACTACCTGCGCCAGCAATTCCTTGGTCGATAACTTCGCGTCTTCTTGTCGTCCAATAAATGTGCCACGATGACCACCGGCTTCAATACCAGACAAACACACTACGTCCGCACCGAGCTCCTGCCACGCCCGGGCTTCCGCCAGATGCGTTGCCGTGCCGATGACCAACATACCGGCTTCATGCAACCGATGTAATTGTTCGCGCTTCAAAATGCCAAACGTAAAGCTCGCCACGGCGGGCGCGGCACTGAGCAACGCTTCAAATTGCTCGTCAAAATTTTCACACCACTTGTTTGGAACAGGCAATTGATCCCAGCCCAATGATGACCAGACTGGTTGCAATAAGTCACATGCGTGTTGTACTTCCTCCGCCGATGGTGACGGCGTTTGTTGTACAAATAAATTCATTGCAAACGGTTTGTCCGTTGCTTGTCGGATCTGCCATGCCTGGTCCAGCATTGCCTCGGGAGACAACATCCCACACGCCAGAGAACCCAACCCACCTGCATTCGATACCGCCGCCACCAAAGCCGGTGTCGAAGCACCACCCGCCATTGGCCCCTGAATAATCGGATGAGGAAATAAATCACGCAAAGTCAGCATTGTTATTCCTTGAGGTGGAAAGTTATTTCGCTACCGGCATCGTAAACTCTGCGCCTTTGCCTATGCTATCTGGCCAGCGCTGCATAATCGATTTGTAGCGTGTATAAAAACGGATACCTTCTTCGCCATACGCATGCATATCACCAAACAAAGAACGCTTCCAACCACCAAAAGAATGCCATGCCATTGGCACAGGGATAGGCACATTAATACCCACCATACCAACCTGTATGCGACGTGAAAACTCGCGTGCGGTATTTCCGTCCGACGTAAATAAAGAAACGCCATTGCCAAATTCATGGCGATTAATCAGCTCAACGGCAGATGCAAAATCAGGCACCCGAACGATGCACAACACTGGCCCGAAAATTTCCTCGCGATGAATCTTCATGCCTTCTTTAACATGATCAAATAAAGTACCGCCAAGGAAGAAACCACCCTCATGTCCGGCCACTTTCAAACCGCGCCCATCAACTAGCAACGTCGCTCCTTCAGCAATACCATCAGCGATATAGCTTTCGATTTTTGCTTTGTGCATGGCGGTCACCACCGGGCCCATTTCGGCGTCGCTTTCCATGCCATTTTTGATCGTCAATGCTTTGACGCGCGGCACCAATGTACTCACCAATTGATCGGCGATATCACCGACCGCCACCGCCACAGAAATTGCCATGCAACGCTCACCTGCAGAACCATAAGCCGCACCCATCAATGCATCCACAGCTTGCTCGAGATTGGCATCCGGCATCACGACCAGATGATTTTTTGCACCGCCCAAAGCTTGCACACGTTTTCCTAAACGCGTCCCTTCGCTGTAAATGTATTCTGCGATCGGCGTTGAACCAACAAAAGAAATCGCCGCCACATCCGGATGCTGCAATAAAGCATCGACCGCTGTTTTGTCGCCTTGCACCACATTAAACACGCCATCCGGCAAACCCGCCTGACGGAATAAATCTGCAATCATTAATGCACATGATGGATCGCGCTCCGACGGTTTCAATATAAACGTGTTTCCCGTCGCAATCGCCAGTGGTGCCATCCACATCGGTACCATGAAAGGAAAATTAAATGGCGTAATACCGGCTGTCACGCCCAATGGCTGGCGCAGATTGTAGTTATCAATACCGCCACCAATGTTGTCCGAAAACTGTGATTTCAACAATTGCGGCATCCCACAGGCAAATTCAACTATTTCAATACCACGGGTGACTTCTCCCATCGCATCGGATAAGACCTTGCCATGTTCACGCGTGATCAACGCTGCTAACTCCTGGTGGTGCTGATCCAACAATTCTTTAAACTTGAACATCACCCGCGCACGCTTGAGCGGTGCCGTTTCTGCCCACGCTGGCGCAGCCGCCCTGGCAGCCGCAACAACCGTATTGACTTCATCCACGCTCGCTAAAGCTACCTGGGCAATGACCTGACCCGTTGCAGGATTAAATACGTCTTGCTGACGGCCACTGGCAGAAGGAAAAATCTGACCATTCATAAAGTGCTGGAGTAACGATGTCATAAGAAAACCTTAATCAGAAAAAGATATTTGGCATGAGATTAATTCACTCGTCATGGCAAATCCAATGAGTTATTATCAACAGCAATATAAGGATTGCTTATAATAATCTGGTCGATTTTCTCCACATCGGAAAAAAACTGATGGACTTCACGCAACTACGCGCCTTTGTGACCATCGCCCGCGAAGGCAACCTGACGCGGGCCGCAGAACGTTTGCATGTAACGCAACCCGCAGTCAGCCTGCAAATGAAAGCCCTGCAAGAACAACTTGGCTTACAGCTATTTAATCGCAGCAGTAATGGCATGGTTCTGAGCAATGACGGTGCCAAGCTTTTGCCGTATGCAGAGCGGGTATTGGCGAGTAGCGGTGACTTTATGCAAGCAGCCAATGCACTTCATTCGACTTTATCCGGCGAACTAGCAATAGGTACCATCCTCGACCCGGAATTTACCCGCCTCGGCGTATTTTTGAAGCGCCTGGTCGAAACTTATCCACAGATCGCGACACGCCTGCAACACGGCATGTCTGGCTGGGTTTTGCAGCAAATTCGGGCCGGGCAGCTGGATATTGGCTTTTACCTCGGCGACTTGCCCAATGATGGTAAAACCCCATGCCACCGTCTGGTGCTCACTGATTTTACCTATCGCGTTCTGGCACCAAGTGGCTGGAATAGCCGGGTACAAGGACAAAGTTGGGAAAAGCTGGCACAGTTACCCTGGATCTGGACACCACCAGAATCAGCACATCATCGCTTGTTAAGTAAAATTTTTGGCCAACACGGGATTACACCCAACAAAGTGGCACTGGTCGATCAGGAACAATCCATGCTTGATCTGGTGAAATCGGGTGTAGGACTGAGCTTAATTCGCGACGCGATTGCCATGCGTGAAGCCCATGCGCATGGATTAGTGATTGCCGATGCTGTCAGTATTACGACCCAACTTAGCTTGATTTGCCAGGAAAAGCGAAAAAATGAAGCGATGATTGCGGAGAGTTTTCAACTAGTTAGTCAATCGTGGAAGTTAATCATCTAAAATCTCAGTTCAGACTCAGGTCTGATTTAATCAACTCTTTTGTCCGGCTTTTTCTAAGCCGACAATGTTCGGATACCAGAAAGTAAGCCGTGTTCAAAGTGCGTGCGATTTATCAGTCCCTAGTGATTTGTTCAGGTTCTATTTTTCTTCCTGCCTTGGCGCAGGCAGAGAGTATTAAACTAGTCATTCAGGAATTTCCTCCATTTACTTATACCGATCCAAAAACTGCTGAAATAAAGGGGTTTTTAATCGACAAGGTCATGGAAATCATGAAACGTGCAGGTGAAGCACCAAGTCTGACCAGCACGTCGTTGGCACGCGGACTCAACGCCACAATGAACGAAGAAAACACCTGCCTTTTTGGATTCAGACGTACGCCTGAAAGAGAAAATTTCTACACCTGGGTAGGCCCTTTGACCACGGATAACTGGGTTCTCTATACGCGCAAAGATGACACCAGGGTACTTAAACGCTTCGACGATGCCAAACCATATGCGATTGGCTCATACCGTAACGCTGCGACCGGGGTTCAATTAAAAGAACAGGGTTATCACATCGTTTTTGCTGGTGAAGATGAAGAAAACCCGCGTCTCTTAATTAATAAACGTATTGATTATTGGATCGTCTCCGAATTGCATGGTTTGTATATTGCGGGACAACAAGGTTTCACCAAAGACATCGTGCCAGCCATCAAATACAAAAACATTGAACTCTACATGCTGTGCAATGTTCATATGGAGAAACAAAGAATAGACCTGTTCAATAAAATCAACAAAAATATAGACAACGATGGCACTATGGACAAAATTTTACGTAAGAACGGACTCAAATAATGGCGCGAACCACCAAAGCCAGTAACGCGGTGCAACGACTGAAAGAACGTAGTACGCAAGGCGTTTATTCGATGGTCACCATGGCCGATGGTCGTTTTTACCTGACCCTGAGTGTCGCTGGCGCAACGCCGGTCGCTGTTCACGCTCCTTTGGAGATGGAAGCCTTTGTCAGTCTGGTGAATAGCCTCGAAAAACAAGCACCAAAAAAGGCGAGTAAATTAGACATCGCTTTTGAAAAAAAATTACAGCATTCCAGAAATCAAGACAATTAACACTCAATACAATTATCACTACCTTCGTCATCAGGATCTCACCGTTATGAAATCTCGTTTATTCGCTGCACTGTTAGGGTTATTCACTATGTTATCCACAGGGTTGAGCTCAGCGCAAACCCAAACCGAAGCAACAACTTTCGGTGAAAATTTACAAAAAATTGATGTCAAAGTAGGTACCGGACGAGAAGCGAAATTGGGTGACATTGCGGTGGTTCAATATACAGGCTGGATTTACGATCCCTTAGGCAATAAAGAACATGGCGCAAAGTTTGACTCATCCGTAGGTGGCGATCCATTCAGCTTTCCGATAGGTATAGGAAAAGTAATCAAGGGCTGGGATAAAGGCGTCGTTGGTATGAAAGTCGGAGGTAAACGGACCTTAATTATCCCACCTGCTCTGGCCTATGGCTCGCGCGGTGCTGGCAATGTCATCCCGGCCAATGCCACTCTGATTTTTGATGTTGAGTTAGTCGACGTCAAATAATCCCTTCAGTTTCAAAAAGTAAAGCAGATCCGCGTACCAGCGCCACAGATCTGCTTTTTCAGTTTCTTAAGTCATCAATACCTGATTGAATCGTAACGAACTGGCAAGTAAACCCTGTCGATAATAAAATCGATGCGCAAGAGCATTATTGAGTCCTGTATCGAGAACGATTTTTCCACAGCCTTGTTCCAAGGCTTCCTGTTTCAACATTTCCATCAATATTTGTCCATAACCAGTGCCGCGCACTGCCTGATCTGTAACCAGATCTTCCACATACAAATAGTGCCCGTGAACCAGATTCTCAGCGATCCGGTAACTAGCCAGAGCTACAAACTGGTCTGCTTTTTTCAAACTCCATAAGCGATATCCTGCTTGACTAGCGCGTTTCCAATACGCAATCCAATCATCCAGATTAACGAGGTGGGGCCTCAATTGCTGGATCAAGGGCAACACAGCTGCCAACTGGATTTCTTCAGAAACCCTTATTAATAAAAGCCCATCTTGTAAGTAAGTGCTAGCTTTTAAAGAATTCATGAAGACACCTGTGTGACGCCTGGTGGATGAAAGCGCAAAGCAACACCAATACGATTCCATTGATTGATGCTCGCGATAGCGATACTCAAAAATACTAATTCAGACCGAGTGAAGTGTTCTGTCATCACAGCATAAAGACTTTCATCTGGTACGCCATCCGGTAAGCTGGTCAGCGCTTCTGTCCAGGCAAGCGCCGCTTTTTCTCTGGCAGAGAAAATACCTGCCTCTTGCCATACAGCAACGAGGTCGATTTTCTCTGATGGAATTCCCAGTTTGCGGGCAATCTGAATATGGAATTGCAGACAGAAAGCGCAATGATTAAGTTGAGAAGCACGAATTTTGATTAATTCAGTTAATTTTTTCTCCAGACCAGAAGCATCAACCGCCTTGCCTAAAGCCAATAAGCTGGCATAAACATCCGGCGCAGCCTGGGTAAATTCTTCATAACTAAGAACGGCTAAGGACATCTTTTCCTCCATGAGTAAAAAACAATGAGATAATATCAGAACTCGAACATATTATCAGAACTCTGACATTAATCAAAAAACATGGTGACCAAAAAAATTCCACAGGCAGGTGAAGGAAAACGTGGCGAACAAGGTTATCTCGGCTACCTGCTACGACAAGCAACTACGGCATACCGTGCGCGCATGGAAAAAGCGCTGGCAAAATTAAATATCACGCCACCGCAGTTTTCCGTACTGACCATGATTGCCGCCTATGAAGGCATATCGAACGCAGATTTAGCGCGACTATCTCTGCTCACGCCGCAAACCGTCAGCGTAATTGTGACTAACTTAGAAAAATCCGGTGCGATTACCCGACACGCTCATGCAGTTCACGGACGAATACAACAACTACACATCACCGCAACGGGTCAGGAGATGCTGGCGCTATGTAAAAGCTGCGTCAAGGAGGTCGAAAAAGAGCTCAATATGTCCTTGAGCGATGAGGAAGCCGGTATCGTCAAACGCTGGTTAGTCAGCATCGCTGTCAATGCCGAAAGCTAACCGATGAGTTGACAGACAACATGTTGAAATCCAGCTTACTCGAGTTCTTCGTGTGGGATAAACTCAAAGGTATAAACCGCATAAAAAAAACAGCAAATCGCCATCACTAATGCGAAAGTGCCAAAAAAGAAGAGTGGCTGAATTCCAGCAGGGAAAATATATTCATACCAACCAACAACACTGGACAGCACTAAAGTACCAAATGCAAAATTCATCAATTTTCGAGAATGCCGTAGCGTTGCCGCTGCGATGAACAGCATGACCAAGAGAGAGAGCGCGAAATTCAAAATTCCAGACATGTCTCCACCTAATTATTAAAAGAATAAATAACAAATTATCAAACATTTGGAATTATTCATAGCTTTTTTACAATTTATCTCTATTTTGAAATATCTTGTAAAACGCAACGCTTTGCGCCGTAAATATAAAGCTTACGAACTCGCAATCGAGGTGTAAAACCCCCACTCCGATAAATCAACTATTTCAATCAATGTTCGATAAAATAGGCAAGCTAGAGCGCAAGTAATTGCTTTTGCTTCTTTTGTATGATTTACGCTAATAAGTTTATTAAGTCTATTAAGTCTATTTACGACTCCCCCAATTCACCTTCCGACATAATGAAAATCAAGCTAGTCCTGATCCTCGCATTGCAACTCTTTGTTCTTCCTGGCTTCGCAGCAGATCAATCAACGACGCGGGTCCCGGTAAATCCACCAGCGAGTGCACCTACTAACAGCCAACCAACACAATCGGTCATCGTCGTCAGCCCGGGTGAAAACGCCATAAAGAACGAAGGTGTGCAAATTGACCTGCCAAAAATGCCCGAAGAAAAGAAAAATCCACATGCGAATGATCCCATTCGCACATGGTCAGGTGATGTTCCTGTCAAAGGCGTGGTCTATATTTTGATTGCCTCCATGCCAGTGCTGGCATCACTCTATTTCGCCTACCAATTGTTTTTGTTTATTCAGGCACGTCGCCGCCGCTTATCGATCCGTCATCAGCGCGACAATTAACGCCAAAATAAAAGTAGCCCAATCTGGTATTAAGGTTGTATCAGATTGTGCATTTTTCATGAAATATTCATCTGCCTGTCACTTGCTTGTCACCTGCCAATCCTAAAGTCTTCCCCATAGATAACCTAAGAAGCTTCTTCATCTATCATCGGTCAGAAATCAAATAAGGCACCGGTATAACGTGAAGGCGTTCAACACCATCGACGGAGACCAGTATGTCAAGCAAAGCACTCATCGACAGCGCGGTATTTAATTCCACGACCTCAGGCCGCAAAGGTTTAGCAGATAAACTATTCGCTCATTGGTTCAGCCGCCTCGTCTACGCCCAAATCTGGGAAGACCCGAAATCCGACCTCGATGCTTTAGAACTGCGCCCGGGGGCAAATATTCTGACAATCTCTTCTGGTGGATGCAATGCGCTTGCCTACTTATCTGCGCAACCAGCAGCAGTTCATGCGGTCGATCTGAATGCAGCACATTTGGCCATGCTGAACATGAAACAACAAGCAATCAAACATTTGCCGGATTACGACGCCGTACTGGCATACCTCGGCGACGCTGATCACAGCGATAACATCAAGCGCTACAAACGCCATATTCGTCAACATCTGTCAGAGGACGCCAGTAATTTTTGGGAAAGCCGCTCGATTTCTGGCCAGCCCCGCTTTCACTATTTCGAAAAAGACGCCTACCAACACGGCTTGTTAGGCAATTTCATCGGATTGGCGCATCATTTTGTCAAAATGATGGGTGGCGACCTGAAGAAGGTTTTGGAAGCAAAAAACCTCACCGAACAAACCCAATTATTCAATCAGTATGTCGCCCCTGCATTCGACACACGACTGTTTAAACTGATGGCGCAACAACCGCTGGCTTTATACAGTCTGGGAATTCCGCCTTCTCAGTTTGAAGCACTCAAACACGACGCAAAAGATGGACTCCATTCTTTATTCAAAGAAAGAATGCGTCACCTGTGCTGTGACTTCCCATTGGATGAAAACTGCTTTGCTCAACAAGCACTTGGACGTCGTTACGATACAAAAAAACAAGCGGCACTACCCATGTACCTGCAAAAGCAGTATTTTGATACGCTGCGCAGCAACATTGATCGCTTGCATTCACATCACACAACCTTAACGCGCTTCTTACAACAACAGCCACGCGCGTCAATGGACGCCTATTTGTTCCTGGATGCTCAGGATTGGATGGATCAACAGCAGTTAACGGAATTATGGGAAGAAGTCACGAGAACAGCAGCGCCGAACGCTAAAGTTGTGTTCCGGACGGGTGGAGAAACTTCCCCATTGGAAGACAAACTACCTGCGTCAATATTGTCCCTCTGGCATACCGATCCAGAAAAAAACCGTGCTTTGTATGCAACGGATCGTTCAGCCATTTACGGTGGTATGCATTTGTATACCAAAATTTGAACGGACTTTGACCCCACTTTCACTTAAGTTAAGACCTCCCTTGAATACTCCATTACCACCACGCATGGTGGCAGATGCCTTATGGTTACTCACCGCTCGTTCACGCGGTGGGAACCATTGGGTGAGCAACGTGCATTCCGACATTGAATCGGTAGACATTGCAGGACATAGTTACCCAGTTACCTTGCTCAACAACAGCGACTGGCAAGAGAGCTATGTTGCCAGCCCCCGTTCAACCTGGCTCAGGTACGCTCGTCAGGAAGCGATTCGCAACGTTGCGCCTGGCTTTGCAGGCATCATGAAAGCGGCCTCATGTCTGATCTTTGGTCCCTTATCGGCCTTAATGCACGCCAGTAAACTTGACGAAGCAGCAATCATCGGTAATTACCTGATCTCGACCAATTTATATCCTCAATGGAATGCCAGGGATATTGCTGATCTGACGGATAACATGCGTCAAAGGCATACAGATCGTCCATTGATGATCAGAAACATTTGCCCTGAAGTCTCACCAGAATTAACAGACAACCTGACAGCACAAGGCTGGAAAATGCTGCCGTCACGCATGATTTACCTGTGCGATCCACAGCAAAAAACCGTCTGGAAGCATAACCACGTCAAACAAGATGTCAAACTACTTGCCGATGGTCAGGTCGATATCGTTCATCAAGAACATCTTAAATTGTGTGATTTACATGATTTACGTGACGTTTTTCGCCAATTATTTATCGACAAACACTCTCATCTGAATCCTGATTTTAGTCCTGCTTTCTTTGAATTATGTCTGGAAACTGGCTTTCTTGAATTAATCGGGCTGCGTTGGCAAGGTCGTTGGGTTGGCATCCTCGGCTTGTATGTGCATCCAGAAAGTGGCTGGATCACGACCCCGCTGATTGGCTACGACACCTCCCTGCCACAAGAATTGGGCTTATACCGCCGACTCATGGCATTGTTACTCCAGCAAGCAAAAGAGCGAGAATGTCGCTTGCACTATAGTTCAGGTGCCAGCCAGTTCAAACGCGCCCGTGGCGGCGTTCCAGCACTGGAATATACCGCTGTTTATGATGATCACTTGCCAAAGCAGCAAAAAAAATATTCCGGTATTTTCATCAAACTCTTTCAACAATGCGCACCAGGCATGCTGAAACGCGCTGACCAACTCTAAAAAAACCGCGCAATATCAACCCGATTCAAAGAGGGGCAGCAAAAAAATCCCTATGGCTGTCCCCACACCTCTATAAAAACCGCTTTTAGTTCCCTAAATGCCAGAAATTCCCTGTGGATAAAGCCACTCATATCCCCAGCACAAGTTGGGGAAAACCCGATTTATCTTTTGAACTGAAATTCTTATCCCAAATCTGTCCGCAAAACATACAGAGCTTATCCGCGTATATATACAGAGCATAAGTCATTGTTTCTGTGAACAATTAAAGACTTATCCACAGAAAACGGCGACGTTAACCATTACTACTATGTATATATAAACTAAGTTATATAAGTAAACCGGTTTTCGGAAAAATCAGAATATTGAAATCCAAATAGTAAAAAAGCGCCACAAACCTACTGTCTATTTTTAAACATCAATAGAAATTTTTTTTGAATATAAAAAGACGTCGAATCTGGTTATCAATTAAAAAAGACTACGCAACAACGACAAAAAGGCCTTATTCATTTTTAGAGTCTTTTATTTTCTACAATAGGATGCGAAAAATAAGGCCTCATTCTTTCTTCAATCAGTTTTCTCCTCTCTTTGAATGAAGTTTCACGCACAAAAAGTCTCCACATGCCGTGAATCAATTCAAAAAACGCCTCTCTTAAAGATGTTTTTTTACGTTTTTTCAAAAAAATCTCATAAAAAACGACAAATTTAAAAATATTTCTGTGGATAAGTAGACTGATATCCACTGTATGCATTGTGAGTAAACCCAAGTTAACGAAAATAAAATTTTTTTGTACAGATTTTGTCCTGTGGATATACATGATTTTTTCACTGGGTTATAAATCCTGTAAACAATTGATTCTGTGGATGTATACCGACTTATCCACAGACGACACCGTCCGTTAACAATAACTACTATTTATATATAAAGTTATTAAACTAAGTGCTATCAACAGGCCAAATACCAGATTTCCCCATCATTGAAAAAATCCTTTAGAATCCATCACTTACAGAAATTACTCAGTTTAAAAAGGGAACGAATAATCAGGTTTGCCACATTTTTAGGCGATTTTTTCAGGAGTAACTACGACATGCAAATATTTGCGTTCAAAGGGAAAAACGGTTTTCTGTTGAAAATAGACATCTCAGCAAAAGCGCTGATGTGAACATCGATCTTGCACAGATCGGACAAGCGATAAACGGAGTTCAAAATGTCTAAGTGCCTGCGTGTAAAACATGCCCTTTAAATCGAGAAGCAAATACCAAATTAAAAAAAATATGAACGGCAAATCGAATTTTTATACATTGAAGAAATGGATAAACGCGATGTAGTCTGAATTAATCAGTATCCAAAAATGAATCTATTTTTTTAACTTTTTTATTGTATTATTTAAAAATAAACATAATAGGGATAAAAATACATACCGAATTTTTATCGTCTTAAAAAATAAAGTATAAAAATAGAGCGTAATGAGTACCTTAATAGAGGAAGATGGCGGATTTTAATTAAAATGAAGAAAGAAAAGGATTAATCATTCATCTGCAACGCAAATCAAACCTGGTGATCGCTCTTAGTCTTACGATCGCACTTCATGCATTTTTTTGGTTCGCGTTGGACGTTAAATTACCTTTTCATCACGATCAACAGCGAGTTTTGTCTACGTTGATCATTGTAAATACCGCGAAACTTCCAGCACCTTCGCGACAGCAAACGTCGGTGTATCACAGTTCAACGCCTTTTTATCACACAAGACCTAAGCCTGAGTTACACAACCATGTTGTTCACAGTGAGTCTGATAACAATACTGAGAACGACATTTCTGTTCAAGCAGACCGCAAAGAAAGCCAATCTAGTTCTCAGCAAAACGGGCTGACCGACCAAGCGCACACAAATGCTGGCAAAATTTTTCTGGAATTAAGTCAAAAAGAACGTCGCTCGCTGTATCAACTGAAACCGGCAACATTTGAAGAAAAGTTGGGCAAAGACATACAAAAAGCAGCAATAAAAGACTGCCAAAAAGACTATGCTGACAACGGTAGTGCAGGCACGATCATCTCGTTAACCGCTTTCGTCATTTATGATACGGTGACAAATAAATGTAAGTGGAGATAACCCCCGCGCTATGACATGCGTTTAATTCACAGGAAAATCACCACAATTGACCTTGAAAACGCCGGAATACCGGAACAATTGCCCAAATAAAGGATGAACAAGTCGAAAATCCATCATGAAATGGTGTTCATCAATCGCCCGCTCTTCTATATTGGTATGACCGAGTCCCAACCATTCTGGAATAGTTAACAGCCATTTGCCGATCTTAACTACGTAGCGTATGCCAATATACCGAACCATGTCATCCTTAGCATAAACAGCCATGTGCAACCCCAGGACAGGATTAACAAATTCGATCAATTGATTACCACCTGCTGATGTCAGCACGCTGCGAAATCGAATAGTCTTTTCCTCAGGAAAGACAAAAGTTCTGTTCCAGTACTGTTGTTGATGAATAACGTACTTATCCACAGTCACTGGAATTTGCTTTCCACGGCGATTCAATAAGGCGCCGAACAAACACAGTACATTCAGACAGACCTGCATCAGCCATGGATATTCGATGTCCATGTGGCCGGTCTCGTGTAAATTACCCCGACCATAATGGGCCTTTAAAGCGACCGGTAATTTGTTCCAATCGTCACCTAATGCATTCTCAACCAGGCTTTTCATCATGCCACCCCTGGTAAATGTTTGAATACCATTAAAGCAACAACCAGAACCATAGAAACGAAAGCAGGAATGCCTAAGCCAAACCATATTTTTGTCAAACGCCAGTAATCAGAGGATAAATTCGCTGATTCCTTCATTGCACGCGCAGACATTTTTTGCATACGAATTTGCAGGTAAACAACGGGTAACCAACATAGACCCGCTAAGGTATATAAGCTAAGGCTGACAATAAGCCACGGCTCATTGATTGGCCAGCCAGCGATATGCACCATGAGTAAGCCACTCAAAGGCTGAAAAATCACAGTAGGTGTCGTAAAAATCCAGTCAGCTAACACCACATGTTTATTCGTCACAGCGATATGAGCCACGACACCACTACGATCAGCCATCCATTTGTAAAACGCGCTCCCCAAACCAGTGCCGAAAAAAAGCACCATGCTTAAGATGTGTAACGTTTTGATCAAGTTATAGCTCATGATGTTTCTCCATTGATAAAGACATGTTAAGAAAATAGCCCGCTCAGGACAGACTGAGGCGGATGCCCTAGAAGCTTTATCGTTGGCCTAACATCGGCGACATAACTTGCTTCTAACATCCGGAGATTGTCGGGATGAAGTAAAGGGTGCAAAAATTGACCCAGAAATAAACTAGCCAAAGTCAAATGACGCGGAATGGAAATGAGTCTTGCCGGATCCAATCCTTGCGCTCTGCGCATCGCCTGTAAGAGGTCAGCAAAGCGGATCGTTTCTGGTCCTACGAGATCTATAGTTTGCCGGTGTTCACTGCTCACCAAGGCGTTAACGACGCCAGATGCAACATCACTGATATGAATTGGTTGCAGAAATTGATTGCCACGATTTACCACCGGAATCCAAGATAACTTCGCAAGCCGCATTAATAGTGAGGTACTTGTTCCACCTCCGCCATACACCAACGCCGGACGCAAAATCAGCCAATCCAGGTCCAGATGACGTAAAAATTGATCAGCTTTGAATTTACTTTGATGATATTGAGAAAATGCGCATTCTTCCGTACCTATTGCAGAAATCTGAATCACACGCCGGATACCTGCTTGTCCACAGGCTTTGAACAAAGCAATGGGGGCCAGGGTATGAATAGCCTCAAATCTTTGTGTACGGGTCTCTGCAATGATTCCTACAGCGTTGATGACCGCATCGATCCCAGTCAAATGTGTGAGCCAGCGGGATGGCTCACACATCAGACTAAAGTGACTCCCGTCACGTCGCGATAATGGCTTAACAATGTGCCCAGCGTTAAGCAATGCCTCTGAGATATGGCACCCCAGAAAACCGCTGGCGCCAGTAAGCAGTATATTCATCTGATTGTCTCCGGCGAACGTACACTCCCAGCATATAAACTGGTCAGTGAACAGCTTGGCGACGTCGTTATGAATAGTGCAATGAAACTGACATGTGATCCCATTAAAAGCTCCGAAAGTGCAAATAGAGCCCTTAGTTTTATAGAATGGGCAAGAAAACGCTTCCGGAAGGATCAAAAAGGAATAGTTTTTGGTTACAGAATGATCAATCCGTAATCAAAATCACTTCGGCAATCACTGTTCGTTATTTGGAGATGCAGAAATCAGTTTACGGTATTGCCCGGGAGGCATACCTTCAATTTCCCGGAATGCTTCGTAAAAAGCAGACTGAGACGAAAAGCCGACATTCAGTCCGACCGATAATACGGATGCTGAGCGCTCTTCCCGCAGCATGATCTTCGCTGCACTAACGCGTTGTTCACGCAAATAGCGCGAAAAGCTTTTTCCTAGCTGTGTATTAATGAATTCAGAAGTTTGGTGTGTACTGAGACCAAGACGATGGGCTAATTCTGCTAAACCCATATCAGTATCGGTATAGATCTTGTCGACATGCATCAATTGATCGAGTGTTGACAGCACTGATGCACAATCAATATTGCTCAGTGTGGTCGTTGCATAACTGGTGGTTTCACTAATTTCGTGCGATAAATCGGGCCTAAGGCCAAGGGCGATCTGCACCAGAAAAAATGCCATACCTATTGCGATTGAATAAAAGCTGAAAAACAATTTTCCCGGTAAATAATCCGGCAACAGCCCCAGAATGGCGACCGCGATGGCGATCACGAAAACACCACCAAGTAACATAATTTCCTGCTTAAAATTCTCCTGTTCACGGCGTAGCTGGAACAGGCTGATTGCCAGCCACACGAGATAAATGGCCCCCAATAAAAACGCCAATGGAAGCGCCAGCGTCGGACTCAGAAAAGGTGCAACTGCAATTGGTATCAGATGCGCTAAGTAGATCAGTTTTGGCTTCTGTTGTTTATTGTTAATCAGAATCTCTTGGCTGAACAGATAAAATGCTGGCGCGATCGTGAACAGAAGAAGCTTGTAGAAACCCGTCGATACCCAATTCTGGTTTGCATATAACCAGAAGAAATGCGTGATCTGCAAACTGCAAAGGCCAGTGAGCATGATGAACCCCATGTAACGCGAAAACGCTAAATCTTGATAATGCGTTTTATTGAAATGCGTTATGGCAACCAACACTGAGCTAAAAATAGAAAAGCCGATAAATAAGATTGCAATTGCAGTCACTAATGTCATGAACTCTAGATCCTCATTATTTTTTCACTGTCAAAAAAATTGCTCGGTATTGTTTGTATTGAATGGTCACAATCTTGCTGATTAACTGTTTTTTTACAAGTGATACTCTCGAATTGAAAAAAAAGCGAGGTTCAGAGAACCCCGCTTTTTTGTTTGCTTAAATAACAAAGAATGTTATCAGAAACTATACGCTAAACCTGCCGAGTACAAAATTGGATTCAGTTTAACGTGTGTTGTACGCTGAATACTACCTGTAGTCGCAACCATATCAGTGCTGACATTGGCTGCTGCCAGATTGGCATTCAAATACAAATGATCAGCAATTTTATAGTTCATACCAATAGTTGCCGCCAAGCCAGTATAAGAAGACAACGTCACACTAGTTGGGCCACCTGATGCGAGGTTGCCTGCTGGTTGGGAGGTAATGTCGTAGAACTTCGTGTAGTTCACACCCAAGCCAACGAATGGACGGAATTTTGAACCAGCTTCGTTGAAATGATAGTTAGCGAAAACAGTTGGTGCAAATTGCTTCACAGTTGTAATTACGCCAAACGGAGCCAGATTACCTGTACCGTTAATATCGTGCTTTGGTGGAATACCACCAGCAAACGCTACTGCCCAGTGGTCATTCAACATGTGTGAAAAACCAAACAACAGCGTCGTTGCGCTACCGACAGTTAACCCTGCCGGTTGCGGTGTCAAGAAATCCGGACCGTTGGAGGATAAATTAGGTGAGCTCGAATGAACGCTGATGTAACCAACACCAGCGGCGATCAGATTTTGATCCTCTGCCATTGCTGCAGCAGAAGTCAAGCCGAACAGTGCGCACAATGCAATATGTAATTTTTTCATGATTGCGTCTCCTAATTACTTCGCAAATTGTTGGAAGAAACCTGCAGCCGCAGCATTGCAGAACGGTGGAACCAATACGCCGTGGTATTGGCTTAACACTGTTGCTTGAATTTGTGCTGGTGTCTGACCGGCAGCGGTAGCAGCAGCAACAACTTGTGCTTTGGCAGTTGCAAATCCAACTTTAGCAGCTGCAAATGGATCTGATGCACTTGTTGGAGAAGAATCAACATCAAGTACACTTAAGTACGGCGCAGTGAAGCCATTACCAGCCAAAAATGCTTGTTCAGCTTGTGTGCTTGCAAAGAATACAGTTGGATCATTATTACCACCACACAACAGAACCGGAACGTTTGGTACTGGTAATGTACGCAAATCATTCGCTACGGCAGCTTGTCTGACTGTATTTGCAGGTTTGCAGTTCAGAGGAGTTGCTGGCGTTGTCATCGTTGTGCAAGGATTAGCTTTGATATCTTGCAAAAATCCAAGAGCAAACGTATCTGACACCAAATTGCCAGAACCGAAGAACGGTGCTAACTGAGCTGGTACCTGGCCACCATAAATAATGGAACCGTATGTTGAAGAGAACATCGCTGTCGCTGGCAATGCACCTGATGCATACAAATCATTGATGCTCGCGAAATTACCTGGAATCAAAGAAGGAATGGTCGCTGCGTAAGGTGCTGCATAAATATTAGATGCATCACTATTGGAGGTGTAGATATTGCCGTAGTGTGCTTGCCATGCATTAGTAATCAAAGGCAAGAAAGCAGTTCCGCCCAAGTTTGGCTGTTGCGCGAAAATTGCGTCAGCGAGTGCAGAGGTAGCATAAGGACCAGATCCACCAGCCAAAGCCGTGACTTTGAATTCTGTTGGGTAGTTGTTTTGCATCGACTGTTGTGTCGCTAAAGCAACATAACCACCTTGAGAATAACCTGTCAGGAACAACTTACCAGAATCTTGTGCGCCAATATTTGGGAAAGCCTGGCGTGCAGCACGCAAACTGTCAATGACGTCGTTAGATTGTTGTGCAGCATCCAGATAACCTGTGTACGGCAAAGACGATAAATCGTAGCCAGCATAATTTGGTGCAACAACGATATAACCTTGTGCGGCATAGGTCGCAGCAACCAGAACAGCCTCCTGATTTGATTGCAAGTTAGCCATGTTGAATGACTTAGTTACTGTGGTTCCGTGTGCGTACACAACAACTGGACGAGGGCCTGCACATTGTGCAGCAGTACCGGAAGGTACGAAAATTGCACCTGTCGCTGTCGCTGGCTCACCTTTGCTACCAACCGTATTGTATTTCATGTAATACGTTGAAATAGAGCAAACTGGTGTACCTGTAATTTGAGTCAGGCCAGGTTGTGCTGCATTTAACATTGCTGCAAATGTGACTGGATCCAGTTGTGGAACAGCAGTGCCATTTGCTTGTGGAATTGGTACCAGATTTGGTGGATTCGCGACCAATACACCGCGGGCTGTACTGGTATTAATTGTTGGGCCGGCTGAACCGCCGCCGCCACAGGCGCTCAACAGGGCGGCTGTGAGCAAGCCCAGGGTCAAATTGATTTGACGCATTTTTTGTCTCCTTAGTAGAATTATTTGCAAGTAATGGAACGGTCGTCCTAAAACTCGTTGATTAGTATCTCACCCGACATTAGGAGTGAATAGCCAATAGAGCAATTCTAGAGTAAATCCTCTTGAAAAAAACAACGCTCAAACGAGTTTTTAACATATACATAAAAAAAACCAGAGAATTGTTAAGAATACTTACTCATATATTAATTTTTCTTACAAATTCGACGAATGCCACATTGAGCCAGAAAGACATCGCAAAGTGACGGAGAACAGTGTTATGCGAAGTGTCTCTGACAACACTGGCGTGTCAACGTGTTGTACCCGGTGTCGGTGTAAAAAAATAGCCCCGTAAAAATACGGAGCTATCTTCGATTACCAGGAATAAAAATAAGTTTAGCGCAATCCTTAACTTGCCATGCTCATCAAGCTTGCATTTCCACCGGCGGCGGTTGTATTGACACATAAAGCACGTTCAGCAACCAGACGCCACAACGGGATTTCAACATTATCATGTGTTTCGATCACAGAAACAATGGCACCATCATGTTCTGCAAAAATGGATTTAAACGTGTTGAGTAAAGCACCTTCAACCAATGCGATCTGAGCATCACAATCTTGCGCTTCCGCCGTTTGAATCTGGCTACGTAATTCAGTTGGGAAATTCGCAGGAAGTAAAGCGACAGACTGCAAAGGCATCACTGCCACGTTACCAGTTGCCAGCGTCGCCGCTAGTTGATTTAACAAACAAGCTAGTGTCGTCGCCGCGCAGAAAATGTGACCGCGTGGTGCAAAAGATAAGGTGTTTCTCTCGCCGGTCGGTCCAGGCAAGACCTGCGTTACTTTGTAAGGACTTTGATGCATATATTGTTCGCCCAAAATCGCCAGGTTGTTTAAGCCATTCGACTTCGCCCATACCAGCATCGCATCTAATGGTGTTGGCGCCTGACGTTCATACACGGTATGACCACCCAGACCAATATGTGGTGTGCGTTGCAAACGTTTCAGGTAAAGTGGGCCACCCGCTTTAGGGCCGGTACCCGATTTACCTTCTCCACCAAAAGGCTGTACACCAACCACCGCACCCACAATGTTGCGGTTCACATAAATGTTACCCACATGTGCCCGGCTGGTAATGAAGTTGATGGTTTCATCAATACGAGAATGAATACCCAAAGTCAGGCCAAAACCTGTGCCGTTGATTTGATCAACCAAGTTTGGAAGTTGATCACGTTTGAAACGTAAGATGTGCAACACTGGACCGAATACTTCTTTTTTCAATTCCCCCAGATGAGCGATTTCCATCACCGTTGGTGCGACAAACGTACCCTGACGGCAGGATGCTGCTAAATCCAAAGTGTAGAAAGCCTTTGCTTTGTCACGCATGTAGTCGATATGTTTTTGTAAATTGCCTTGTGCTTCTGCATCAATCACGGGACCAATGTCTGTCACGAGTCGATCAGGTTGACCTACGCGTAATTCTTGCATTGCACCGTGCAGCATTTCGATCGTTTTGTCAGCGATGTCTTCTTGCAGACATAAAATACGTAATGCAGAACAACGCTGACCGGCGCTATCAAATGCTGAGGAAAGCACGTCATTAACAACTTGTTCTGGTAACGCACTACTATCAACGATCATCGCATTCTGACCGCCTGTTTCGGCGATCAAAGGAATATCAATTCCCTCCGCAATTGCTCGCTTTGTCAAAGTACGATTGATGATCTGAGCAACCTCTGTTGAACCCGTAAAAATCACGCCTTTCACGCGCGCATCAGCGACGAGTTGCGCCCCGACGACTTCACCAGTGCCCGGCAAAAATTGTACGGCGGCTCGTGGCACACCCGCTTCATGCAATAACTGTATCGCTTTGAATGCAATCAACGGTGTTTGTTCAGCAGGCTTCGCCAGTACAACGTTACCAGCAGCGAGAGCGGCACTCACTTCACCAATGAAAATCGCTAACGGGAAATTCCATGGGCTGATACAAACGACAGCTCCCAATGCCTGGGTGTTTACCTGTGCCTCGACTTGTGCTGAGTAATAACGTAAAAAATCCACTGCTTCTCTGACTTCAGCCAGCGCATTTGGTAAAGATTTACCTGCTTCGCGAATCGCTAAAGCCATGAAATCTAAGGTTTGTGACTCGAGTAAGTCGGCTGCCTTTTTGAGATAAGAAGCACGCGTTACCGGTGCCGTTGCCTGCCATTCGAGTGCAAAGTGTTGCGCTGAATGCAGAGCGTTTTGCACGTCTTGTGTATTGGCTTCCATTACCTCGCCAACTACATCAGAATGATTTGCCGGATTCAATACGGGACGGCTGCTGCCGATATTGATTTCGCCCGCTAACAATGACGTTGCGACGATTTTTTGCTGTGCAGATTGGGTGAAATGGGCGGAAATTTCTTGCAAGGTCATTTCATTAGAGAAATCGAGACCAGCCGAATTTTTACGTTCGCTGCCAAACAAATCTGCGGGCAGCGCAATGCCTGAATGTGGCTTACCACCAAGCTCGCGCGCGACTTTAATCGGATCAGCGATCAGCGTATCGATCGATACATTTTCATCGACAATTTGGTTAACAAACGAAGAGTTGGCGCCATTTTCCAACAAACGACGTACGAGATACGCCAGTAAGGTTTGGTGCGAGCCCACTGGCGCATAAATACGACAAGGTTTATTGAGCTTATCTTTACCAACGACCTGATCGTATAAAGTTTCACCCATGCCGTGCAAACACTGGAATTCATAATCCGTCACGCCAGCCTGTTTAGCCCAGGTATAAATGGTCGACAATGTCAGCGCATTATGCGTTGCAAACTGTGGATAAATCACATCGGTCGCACCCAACAATTTTTGCGCGCAAGTCAGATAAGATAAGTCGGTATAGACCTTACGGGTATACACGGGGAAACCACTCATGCCATCAACTTGAGCGCGTTTGATTTCAGCATCCCAGTATGCACCTTTGACCAGACGCACCATAAATTTGCTACTACTACGACGAGCGAGATCGATCAGATAATCGATGACAAACGGGCAGCGCTTCTGGTAACCCTGCACGACGAAGCCCAGACCTTCAAAACCTTTCAGATCAGGATCAAACGCCAGCGCTTCCATCAAATCGAGGGACAGTTCCAGACGGTCGGTTTCTTCCGCATCGATGTTGAGGCCAATATTGTATTGCTTGGCGAGTACCAGTAATTTTTTCAATAAAGGCAGTAACTCCGTCATTGTGCGTTCACGTTGCGCACGCGAATAACGCGGATGCAAAGCCGACAGTTTGACGGAAATACCCGGGCCATCTTTAATGCCACGACCATTGGACGCTTTACCAATAGCATGAATCGCGGTTTCATATGAATTGTAGTAAAACGCGGCATCTTTGGCAGTCAGCGCTGCTTCACCCAGCATATCGTAAGAATAACGATAGCCTCGTTTTTCGTTGTCCTGACTATTTTTGATTGCTTCTTCAATTGTCTGGCCCGTCACAAACTGATTGCCAAGCATACGCATAGCCAGATCTACGCCTTTACGGATCAGTGGCTCACCACCTTTGGCAATCAGGCGAGTCAATGCGGCACCAAGCCCCGTTTCACTATTGGTACTGACTAATTTTCCAGTCACTAACAAGCCCCAGGTGGCAGCGTTAACGAATAACGATGGCGATTCGCCCAGATGTTTGGCCCAGTCACCTTTACTAATTTTATCCGCAATTAAACGGTCGGCAGTTTGATGATCCGGAATGCGTAACAAGGCTTCTGCCAGGCACATCAACGCCACGCCTTCTTCCGAAGACAAAGAAAACTCGTGCATCAAAGCGTCTACGCCCGAGGCACGGGTGCGTTGTTCACGCACTGCCGTTACTAATTTGTGTGCGAGTTGCGCAACATCTTTTTGCAAATTGTCGTGCGGGTTGACTTGTGAAAGTAACCATTGCACTGCATCAACTTCATTTCGACGGTAAACTTGCGTAATAGCAACTCTCAATGCACTCGCAGGGGGCAAAAGCTCAGATTGGAGCGCGGAAAAAGGGGCGGAAGTAGTAGGCACAGTGGTCGCAATCATATAAAAATAATCAAAACAAATATGATTTCATTGTATAGATGCTCTTTGAGGATTAATTCTGGTATTGAGAACATATATCGAAATTTTCTTTTTTGTGAGAAAATAATACCGAATATTATTAACCCTTCACTTGACGATCTTTGACTTCTTATGCTCGACAAAATCAGTAAAAGAATTCTGGCCGAATTACAAAATGATGGCCGTATCAGCAATGTAGAACTGGCAACACGGGTCAACCTGTCGCCAGCCGCCTGTCTCGAGCGTGTGCGTAAGCTGCAAGAGTCTGGTTACATTCTTGGTTACACAGCACAACTTAACCCACATTTATTGGATGTGGCGTTATTGGTATTTATTGAAGTAGTTTTAGATCGCACGACACCAGATGTCTTTGACGCCTTCCGCCGAGGCGTGCAGGCCATTCCCGAAGTGCTGGAGTGCCACATGGTTGCTGGCGGTTTTGACTATCTGGTCAAAGCACGTGTCAAAGATATGAACGCGTATCGTGATTTCTTAGGCAAGTCTTTATTGCAGCTGAATGGTGTGCGCGAAACGCATACTTATGCTGTAATGGAAGAAGTAAAAAATACGAGCTGTTTGCCGATTAAATAAGCAAACATCGTCAGCATCTCAGGTAGCATAAAAAGCTTCAAATCTAGCATCACAGTTATCAGCACTTTCAGATAGGGAGTTCCCATGGATCGCCTGAAGAGATTAGAAGCTGTTCAAGATGTTGTCTTAGAAATCAGCAAATTATCTGCCTCCTGCAATGACATCTCTGATTTTTTGAAATCAGTGCATCTAGCGATTAGCCGCCTCATGTATGCGGCTAATTTTTATGTTGCAATCTACGATGAGGCGCAACACAGTTTGCGTTTTGCATATCGTGTTGACGAAGTTGACAGCTTTCCTGGCGCCTCGCAAAGCTTCACTTTAGCCAGTCCTGAACAATCTCCCACTGCCTGGGTCATTTTAAATCGTCAGCCACTGTTCATGACCGCTGCTGACGATGAAGCCCGTGAACGAGAAAACCCGGAATGGGGAAGTGGTACACGCGCAGAATATTGGATGGGTCATCCGTTATTGGATCCACAACGTCACCCGCTCGGTGCGATGGTCATTCAGATCTATGATAAAAATCATAGTTATACACAAGAAGATCAGAAATTATTCGGATTGGTTGCAGGGCATGTTTCCACTGCCTTGCAGAGTCTGCTGAGCTTGGATCGCCTGGAGCAAGCCGTAAAGCAACGTACTATTATGCTGGAACAGCAGGTAGAAGAACGCCGTAAAGCAGAATCTTTGCAAAGAGCCCTGTATCAAATTGCTGAATTATCGGTCTTTGCATCCGCCGAAGACAGAAAATTTTCGCGTCTACACCAAATCCTCCAGGAGCTGATGGCGGTTCCCAATTTTGTCGTCGCTCTTTTTCATGAAGATACACAGGAATTTAGCGTTGAATATTTTGTCGATGAAATTGACGAAGACATGACAGGGAGCCGTTTTCCTCTTGGTGCAGGAATGACTTCTTTTGTTGTGCGTAAAAAGCAAGCCCAGTTAATTGATCGAGTAAAGTTGAATGCGCTCGTTAGTCAGGGTGAAATTCAAGTTCTGGGTAATTTATCGACATATAGCTGGATCGGCGCTCCCTTATTTGCCGATGACCGTTTATATGGTGTGATCATTATTCAAAGTTATCAACCTGCTTTGACATATACACAGGCTGATCTGGAATTGATCGCCTTTGTTGCCAATCACGTCGCTGCTGCTTTTGCGCGTATCAGGGCAGATGAAGAAGTGCGTCAGGCTAAATTAGAACTGGAACAAAAAAATCAAAAACTAAATCTTACTTTAGACACGCTGAAAACAGCTCAAGCAGAATTAGTTGGTCAAGAAAAATTGGCATCGCTAGGTCGTCTGGTTGCTGGTGTCGCCCATGAAATTAATACGCCTTTAGGGATTTGTGTGACCGCAACGAGTCACATTGTGGAAGAGTTCAGTTTGGTCAAAAACGATTTTTCAGAGGGAAAATTAGACGAACAAGGGTTAACCGAATTTTTTAATATGCTTGATCAGGCATTACGCATTACGACTAACAATATACAGCGCAGTGCTGATTTAGTTAAAAGCTTTAAGCAGGTAGCAGTGGATCAGTCCTCTGAGAGCATACGCGAGTTTGATATGCGTGCATATGTGGAAGAAATTTTGTTTTCGCTGCAACCGAAATTGAAAGGGAAAAAATTTGAGGTGAAATTAGATTGCCCAGTTGGTATTAAGATGAAAACATATCCGGGTGCTATTTCTCAAATTATTACCAACTTAATTACCAATTCACTGTTGCATGGGTTTGAGGGAGCAGAAAAAGGGACAATGCTGATTCAGGTGAGCAAAGATCCTGATAATGATGATACCTTGCTCATGACATACAGTGATGATGGAAAAGGGATGAGCAGCATCGAATTAGAAAAATTATTTGAACCGTTTTATACGACTAAGCGAGGCCATGGCGGAAGTGGCCTTGGCGCACATATTGTTTATAATCTGGTCACTGGACCGCTTGCCGGGCAAGTCAAAGCGAGTAGCGAACCAGGTCAAGGGTTGCAATATAAAATGAAGTTTCCGTGTCAAAGAACCATTGCGATCAACCCTGTATAAATTATCAACAACTCTGTCAACCTAGCCTGGATAACGTTTATTAAATACCAACGCGGCATCGACATTTTTGATAAGAATATCCACATAAAATGGGTCGAGATGTGAACCTGCGACTTGCTTCAAATGTGCAATTACTTCTTCAATGGGCCAGGCAGGTTTGTAACAGCGTTTTTGAATCAACGCATCAAACACATCGGCAACCGCAACGATACGCGCAAATGGATGAATCTCATCGCCTTTCAGACCTTGTGGATAGCCACTACCGTCGAATTTTTCATGATGCTGATGAGCAATGATGGCAGAGGCACGTAAAATCGGACGTTGTGAACCAGCGAGTATAGACATACCTACGTCTGGATGTTGTTTCATGATCTCCCATTCATTCACATCTAATTTCCCGGGTTTGAGCAAGACCGAATCAGGCGTGGCTATTTTCCCTATGTCATGCATAGGAGACGCCTGTTTGAGTATGGACGCTTGGTCTTTATTCATACCAGATTCGATCCCAATCATGTAGCAAATTTCCGACATGCGTCGTACATGATTTCCTGCTTCGTGGGAGCGAGACTCAACGACATCACCCAGCCGCATAATCAATTCACTTTGGGTATCCGTAATTTCCTGATTGAGCAAAATATTGTCAAAGGCAATAGCGACACCGGAGGAAAAAACTTCTAATAATTTCGTATCAATATCAGAGACATTGCTGACGCCGCGAAGCACGAATAATGACGTTTTTCCGCTGCTATTGGGAAAATACCCAACAAAAGTATCACCGAATAAATGGGAGATACGATTGACACAAGTTTGATTCAATTTTTCAATGAGTTCTGGCGTGAAAATTTGCTCTTCATTTTCAAGGTCGCCAATTTTTGCCAGTACTTCATATTTGCTTTCACCAGAGATACCGGATGCGCCTTGCACGCGCACTAACATGCTACTTTCTAACTGCAACAATGCAAGGACTTGCTGCAGTAGTCCATTGGCAAAATCCGTTAAATTTCTTTGCTTAAAAATGTAGCTTGAAGCCTCAATGACACGTTCTAAGCCAGCGCGGTAATTGGATTGAAACCGTCTTGCTTCTTCAACTAACATAATGTCGCGATAACCGCGCAACGCTGCAAACGTCGTCGTGAATAATTTCTTGCGATCGAGTTCAGTTTTTTCTTTGTAATCATTAATGTCGTATTCGACAATCACACTTTCTTCGGGTGCTTGGCCGGGTTGGCCGGTTCGTAAAACAATACGTGAGAAATGATTTCCTAACTCTTGTCGCATCCAACGCGCGACCTCTAATCCTGCATCTTCTGTTTCCATCACAACGTCAAGAAATACCAATGCAATATCAGTTTCTGTACTAAGAATTTCCTTTGCTTGTGCGCCGCTGTAAGCATCCAAAAACAGGAGTGGGCGATTGTCCAGCTTAAAACGGTTCAGCGTGAGTTTGGTGACATCATGAATATCGGGCTCATCATCTACCAGTAAAATTTTCCAAGGAAGTAGTTTAGGTGTATCAGTTTTTAAAAAAGACATGATATTTTTTCCTATCCCTCGCTGAAATATCAGCGTTAAGCGATGAAAGACACGATTGAAGGTCAGCATTCATTGTATGCACAGAATGTTTTTTTCTTAAAATATTTTTGCAATTTGTCACAGAGAGTAAATTATTGGTGGTCTGATCATTTCCAGGTAGAAAGTATTTCAGGTTGTGGGACCAGTGCAGATATGTAACATAAACCCTTATTTTGTTGAAAATCGGGACGGCGTCTCCTAGTCTGAACCTTATGCGCAATTTTATAACCTTCCTGACACTACTCATTGTTGTTTGCCTGACGCTTGCAGCCAGATCGGTCGTGGCTGGCACGCGCAGCGAATGTGGGAGTTTTAAAGTTGCATTTTATGAACACGGTGCCTTGTATTACAAAAATAAGAACGGTGACTATACGGGGATAGACAAAGATATTATTGATGAATTAGCACGTCGGACAGGTTGTCGATTTGAAACAAGTCTGGAATCCAGAGTCAGAATCTGGTCCCAGATGGAGAATAATGTGTTGGATATTTCTGTGTCCGCCATCGAGATACCTGAGAGAGAGAAATACGCCTATTTTGTCAATTACATTACTGCCAGAAACTATGCGTTACTACAAAACGATGTACCTGTCCGTGCACAAACGATGGCGGGATTTTTGGCAGACCCCTCGCTGACTGTTGCCGTGGTAAAGTCTTTCCGGCACGGCGCTGTATTTGACAGCTGGTTGGATAAATTGCGGTTAGAAAACAGAGTGTATGAAGTGGCTGATTTTCGTAGTTTATTTCGGGTGTTTAAAGCGCATAGGGTTGATGCGATTGTTGCGTTACCTCTTAGTTGGGGACAACTGATGGTGAAAGAAGAATTCTTAGAAAATGCCCGCATTTTCGATTGGGCGTCTAACGATAAATTTGATGCTGGCCTGGTTATTTCTAAAAAAAGAGTCGATAAAAAGATCGTTGAATTGCTGCAACAAGCAATGCAGGAAATGAATGAAGATGGTACGACAGAGGCAATCTTTAAGCGACATATCAGTTCATCTATTGCTCATGAGTTAGTGCTGGATAAATACAAGCATTAACCATCTCTCTCCGGGAAAAACTTCTTCTAACATGCCGGTTGTCATGGTCGTACTGTCTTGGCTAGCGTTTTTTCAGGAGACCATTTCGGTTAAGCTCTATTCTCTTTTTACACGTTGCCATTTACTATTCGAGAGAACCTTCTTTAACGATGCGAATATTTTCAGGAACAAGCAAATGGATCAACACAAGGATCAACAATTTGAACAAGGCTTACGGATTCGTCAGCAAGTCATGGGTGACGCTTTTGTAGAAAAAGCGTTTAGTAACGTCGATGCATTCATGTCGCCGTTACAGGAATTTGTAACGCGTAATGCCTGGGGTACTGTGTGGTGTCGTGGTGAATTGGAATTGAAAACACGCAGCCTGATCACGATTTCCATGCTCACTGCACTGGGTCGCGCTCATGAAATCAAAGGTCATGTTCGTGGCGCGATCAATAATGGCGCCAGCATGAAAGAGATACAGGAAGTGTTACTGCATGCCAGCGTGTATTGCGGTATGCCCTTAGCGATTGATGCTTTTCGCTCCGCACATGAAATATTAATCGAGCTTGGTCAGATACCTGCAGAATAATTCACAGCTTATCGCTTCTATGCCGTGGGCAATCAAGTCTTACCGAGAAATGCAGCAAGACTTGATTGGGGCTGCTATTTTTGGGGTAGTGGCGGTGGCCTGTCCCGCGACTCATCATCGTGATGTGGTGGCCGCTCGGGGCGGGCAAATAAACCTTTCGCAGATGCAGTGCAAGTCGCTGTCATTTTGCCTTCGCGTGGGGTGGTGATTTGCACGATATCGCCTTCTTTTTTTCCTTTGCAATCGTCATACGCCTGCGGGGGTGGTTCACGTCTCGGTCCGTGTTCGCCCTCGTGCATGGCGGGTGGTTTATTGTCGGTGGATTGGGCGCTCGCGCTATTGGTGATTACGCCAGTGATTAAGCAAGACGCCCACATCATTCTGATCAAAATTTTGCTGTTCATCATTATCCTTTTCATTCAATGGTTGAAAACGAGCAGACAAATCTTGCCTGAGAATTATGAAGAAAAAATGAAGTTGTCGTGATCGCGTGGGGCGCATGTAAATCGCAAAATTTCAGCCATCACGAATACAGCGAGGGAAGTTTGATGAGGCGGGTTGCACCCGCCCTTCTCTTTAGACTTAATAAGCAGCTTATTTCTTTAGCACAGAATTGGCAACTGACAACAAATTATCGTTGGATAGACCCTGCTGTTTGAGCAGTGCGTCAAGGGCCGGTAACAAAGGTCCTAAGGTTTCACTCAACATATTACGTACCGTATCGACGATCACTTGTGTGCTGCGCTCGATTTCAATATTCAGCGCCGAACCGATTACTTTTTCGGCAAATACCGTCATACGTAATGTTTCTGGAATCAGCCACACTTCAAACCAGCTTTCTTCGCGGTTGACTTCCGCAATGGTCAGGCTGGCCCCGTTAATGGCGATGTAACCCTTGGCAAAAATATAGCGTAGCCATTCCGGAGGAACCACGATGCGTAAAACGTAATTGTTTTCGAGTTCGCGGATGGCGCCGATATGTGCTGTGAAGTCCACATGACCAGACAACGGGTGACCACCGATTTCGGCACCATCTTTTGCTGCCCGCTCAACGTTGATATGGTCATTCACGACATAGCTACCCAAGGTGGTGATGTTCAGGCTTTGTTGCATGACATCAAAATCTGCGGCAGTCTCTCCGTGCAGATGCGTCACAGTCAGGCAGACGCCATCAACCGCCACACTGGCGCCTATGTCGAGGTCTTTACCAAATCCGTCTGGAAACGCGATGTTGAATGTGCGTAAGCCTGGTTTATCGCTGATGTTGGCGATGCGGGCTATACCTTGTACGATGCCTGTGAACATAATTTATTGAGGGTTTGATTGCGATGAAATGTGATTGTAAATCCAAATCGACATCGACATGTATTTGCTGCATTTTTCCGACAGAGACGAGTGCTATGCAGCGACAGCGATAGCGTGCTGTCTGGCCTGCGTGTCCAGAGGTAAATCAATGCTGAAACTGGCACCTTCCCCCACTTTGCTGACGCAATTGACCACGCCATTTTGGGCTTCGATCAATTTTTTTACGATCGACAAACCGAGGCCGCTGGAATGCTCACCTGCCGTTGGCACTGCCGACAATCTTGAAAATTTAGTGAACAGGAATTGTTGGTCTTTCGTTGACAGACCTGGTCCCTGGTCACGCACCTCAAATCGCCCCATTCCTTCATGTTGCGCCACCGTCAGCCAGATAAATTTTCCTGAAGATGAAAATTTGATTGCATTCGAAATCAGGTTATCCATAATGCGCGTCATGGCGTTGATATCTGCTAAAACGATGACGGATTCTTCGACGTGAATAATTGCTGTCAGATCTTTGGCTTTTAGCATTTCTTCGTACTGAAGTGCAATCTCATTTAATAATTTTCCGAGTTCAAGCGGCGTCCTTTGCAAGTGCAGATCACCACTTTCCATTGCATTGACGTCGAGCAAATTGGTGACAATATGCATCATACGTTTACCGCTGGCATTAATACGACTCAGGTAGTTTTGCTGTTGTTCTTTTGGAACACGGTGATACATTTGCAGCAATAACTCACTCATACCAATGATGCTGGTCAAAGGGCTTTTTAAATCGTGCGCAGCAATGCTGAGAAAATCGTTTTTCTCTTTATCGGTCTTTTTCAAACGCTGAACAACCGCATTTAACTCATTTGTACGCAACCTGACCTTCGCTTCCAATTCGTATTCTGCCTGTTGAGAGACTTTCAGTAATTGCTTTTGCACGCGAATGTTTTCTGTTCTGATCAGGCTGATTTTGTAAGCCTGAGCCAGGGCTAACAGAATCACTTCAATCGCTGCCCCAATTTGAAATCCATAGTCGCTTAGCCAGCTCGATTCGATGAAGCCTAGATTGCGTAAGGGAATCAGTATCGTGCCTGAAATCCAGGCCGTCGACGCCAGAAGCACAATGTATCCCGGCGTATATCCACGCAGTGCGACGATAAAAGAAACCGGGAAGAAAAGACAAACTTGAATTAAACCCAGATATTGACCAACCCGTGCCAACTGGGGCTGATGACCCGCCAGTGTCAACACCAGAAATAGGAGGATATTCAATTGTACAAATCTGAATAATTTGTTGGCGAGCGGGAATGTCGTTTTCAATTTCAGAAAACTACACATAAACATGGAAGAACTGAGCACAATCAGCCGTGGCATCAGGTTGGGCAAGATATCAACCAACCACGGCCAGTCTGGCGCGAAGTACAGGCCGATGTGTCCGTTAACGCTCATTCCTGCAACCAGGGTACTGATCGACAACAGCAGATAATGGAACATTGAAATATCGCGATAACTGACCATCAGCAAGCTGTTGTAAATGATCATCGCCAACATTATTCCGTAAAAAATGCCGATCAAACCTGATAAAAAATTGGATTCTTCACTAAAGTTTTTTTGATCAAATAAGGTCGCGCGAAAAAAAACTGAGCTGGTACTTTGCACACGGAAGTACAAGGTGTGTACATTGGTATCTTCCATATGGATTTGAAATAGCGGATAGTGATGGTGGATTTCGAGTTGGGAAAAAGGAAGGTGATCACCTGCTTTATGCTCTTCAATTTTTCCATTAGCATCGATCTGATACATGCGAATATCGTCGAGCATGACCGGCGTCATCTCTACCAGCCAATCCTTTTGCGCACTGCTATTTTTTCTTTGCACGTCCAGTTTTAACCAATAGGCCGAACGTGAATATTCCGCACTGAGATTTCCGGGCAATAGTGTAAATTGTTGATTGATCGCTGGTGTTAACAAGTCTGATAGTGCCAGCTTGCCGGATTGATCTTCGAGCAGCTCAAATCGGGATTCGAGCGCGAGTTTGCCTGTGTCTTGACCGACTTGCAGCACAGCGGCATCCGCTGTCATTCCTTTAAATAAGAAAAATGACAGGCTAAGGATGCATAGAAGCCAATGCCGTGGTGAAGAGAAATACATTTTTTGTGTCAATCAAGGACGCACGAAGTCCGCGATGGTGTTGAAATCACAAGAACCAGACTGGCCTGAGGGGGCTTCGAGGGCGGTGTCGTTTGCCAGGAAGTCTTCGTGTCAGTCGTGAAAAAGAAAAGTGTAATAAATTGTTAAATTCAAAGACAGATTATCAATTTTCTTTTTGTATAGCAACAATGCAAATATATATTCTTGTAACAAAACAACTTTGGATTGACACAAAGCAATTTTAATAACGACGGAGATCGTCAAGAAATCGCTTAAAAGATTGTTTGCGAGGTCTCCCGGACGGATGCTGAAGAGACCATCCTTAATGACCTATTTCTGCCTCGCGTTCGAGTTCCGGTACCAGATCAGAATGCGTCATATTCGTCAGATTGTCGCGCAACCATTGGTGTGCTGGATTACGGCTATCCCTTTCATGCCACAGCATATCGACGTGTACTTCAGGCGTATCAAACGGTAATTCTTTCCAGACCAATGCGTCGGTCATGCCCGTGGCAGAAATTAAGTGGCGCGGCAGCACCGTCAACAAATCGGAATGAGCGACAACCCTTCCGGCAGTAAAGAATTGATTAATCGTCAGCAAAATATGACGTTCGCGCCCCATTTTTGCGAGAACCTCATCGATCAGCCCGTGCGCCCTGCCGGAAAAGCTGACCAGCAAATGTTTTGCCGAGCAATAATCATCAAGCGTCAGTTTAGAACTGGCCAGAGGGTGACCTTGCCGCATGACACACACATAGTGGCCGGTGTAGAGGCGCTCATGTCGTATCGCACTCGTCCCAGCGGCCTGACCGCCAGACAATTGCGCCACCACACCAGGAAAAAACCCTACGGCAATATCAATATCGCCGCGCAATAGCATAGGACGCGGTTCGCGCGTCGTCAGCGGTACCATGCGCACATTGACGCCAGGTGCTTCATTTTGAATAGCACCAACCAGGGTCGGCATCCACAATGCTGCGGTCGCATCCGCCATGGCCATACGGAAGGTGACCTGCGCTTTAGAAACGTCAAACGTACCCGGTGCCATCGCTGCTTCTAGCTTGGCAAGGGCCTCACGTATCGTTGGCCACAATATCTCCGCTCGTGGCGTCGGTTTTACCCCGTACGCTGTCCGTATTAATAATTCATCATCGAGTGAATAACGCAGGCGTTTTAGCGCATTCGAGACCGCTGGTTGTGTCATGGCAAGTTTATCCGCGGCACGTGTGAGATTTTGTTCGATCATCACGGCATCAAAGACGCGTAATAAATTCAAATCCAGAGTCAGAAAATTCATATTGCTTGTCTCCGTTGATATTGTTTAGAGCAATTATTCACAAACGATATATTAATTATAGGAAATGGAAATTAGAATTATATGTTGCAATGCAATATGATGCTCTCATCAATCAAAAAACATCGTAGAGTTCATCATGAGTTTCCTCAATATTGCTTTTCCAGCTACCGCAGCTGTTCCTATGGCAGAAGTCGCGATCAGTTCTATCGTGGCCTCGATTCGTCCATTGCTAGGCCTTGGTCTGTTTGCCTCCATGTTTGTTGTATTTAAACCGTTGCTGACCGGCATTGCGCAGGCATTGAAGCTGATTGTCTCGCCAAAGAAAACACGCGAAGAAAAAACCGCACTTCGCAATTTGCGTAACGCGCTGACTATTCGCCGTATCGCCAACGATTTTGACCGTAGTTCGCCAAATATGGCTGCTGAACTGCGTGCTTTAGCCGCCCGCGGTTAAGTCCAACTCCAGCAATCGTTCAGCCACACCATCGATCATAGCCATAAGGGGATTTTGCAATGCAGCATTTATCAGTGTACAGCGATAAAACGCCCTCTGCGTATTCCGTGCGTAAATCTGACAAAACGACACGTTTGATTGCGGGTTCCCGTAGTCTGGCGTCAATGATGCCGAGTTTGTTGAGTACCGGTTTGATTACCCTGTTTGTGACCGCGTTTTTGCGCCTGGTGTGGATAGGTTTTGACAATGAATTTTTTGCCGCCTGGATGGAAGCATGGTTGACGACATGGCCAATCGCTTTTCCCCTCGCTTATCTGAGCAAACCGGTATTTAAGTTATTCAGGCTGCGTGCCAACCCATCCGGCGATCAAACAGCGGTGACGCTCAATAGCAGCCTGGCGAAACGTGCGCCGCCGTTTGCACCGTATTTCCGCTGATTTGTTTGTCACTCACAAAAAAACCGCGCCCTGATCAGGTACGCGGTTTTTTTATATCTCGATTCGATGAAAACTAGTCAGTAGCGACTGGATTCAATCTGATAACTTTCTAAGCAGGACATTGTTGACGATATTCCGCAATTGCCTCGTCTTGCAGCTTCTTGATGCTGCCGTCGCTTTCCATTGCTTTTAAAATGCTTTCCAGTTCTGGTACCAAATTTTTATGTCGCACGTGCAGATAGGCGTATATGGGCCGACGTTCTAGCGCAGGTTCTAAGATAACAACATCCTGAATTCCCAATCTCTTCAGAACGCAGGCACTAAACCGTGACTCAACGACGATGTCTGAACGACCCACTTCGAGTTTTTTAAATAAGGATTCGATCGATGGTGCAGCCTCACGATCCGGAACGTTTTTAAGGCGTTCATCGAAATAGGGTATTCCCGCAAGAAAACCGACGCTGTAGGGTTGCAAACTCTCGTAGCCATTCGGAATGAAGTTTTTCTTGATGGTATAGACGACCGCTTCTTCGTAAGCAACAGGAAAATCGATCCTGACGCCATGAGCGAGATCGCTTGATAGGGCTCTGCCTGCGATACCATCAAGTCTCCCTTCTTTCCACATCACTTGCATGCGCATGCCTGGAAGCGGGATGAAATTGACATTGACATGCATGGTATTAAAAGCCCGGCTCAGGATTTTTTCAGCCATTAATTTCGATGGTCGTTCAACATCGGTGACTTGTAATTGTAAGCTGTCAGCAGCGTGACACATTCCCGCCTGAAATCCGAACGCCAGCAGAAAAAGCTGTCGTCGCAAGTGATAGAACCGTGCCGGCATACATTCTTTCGAAGTTGTTTGATGTCGCCTTTGCATCATATACCAACCCCAGGCCTTGCGCAAAAACGACGTACAGTCGGACCGGTTGCCCGCGCGCTCCAATAGAATAGATAACTGAAGTTTTCATTTGGACATAAAAAAAGCGCGAATGAATCGCGCTTTTTGAGAGGGAATAAGGAAATTAAGCCAACAGGCGTTTTTCCAACGCGACACGGGTCGCTTCCAGTTCTTGTGGCAAGTGATACGCGAGTTTTTCAAACAACTCAGTATGCAAGCCCAATTCGGTTTGCCATGCGGCTTTATCAATGGATGTGATGGTGTGGAATTGTTCTTCGGTGAAGTTCAGTCCTTCCCAATTCAAATCAGCAAATGTTGGGGTCACACCAAAGACGTTTTCAACGCCATTGGCTGAACCTTCAATGCGCTCCAGCATCCATTTCAAGACGCGCATATTGTCGCCAAACCCTGGCCAGACAAATTTGCCATTGTCATCGGTACGGAACCAGTTCACGCAGTAGATGGCAGGCAATTTCGCTCCCATGGATTCGATCTTTGCACCCATGTTCAACCAGTGTTGGAAGTAGTCGCTCATGTTGTAACCCATGAACGGCAACATCGCGAATGGATCGCGGCGAACGACACCCTGTTGACCAACCGCCGCAGCAGTGGTTTCGGAACCCATGGTCGCTGCCATGTACACGCCTTCAACCCAGTTACGCGCTTCGGTGACCAGCGGCACGGTGGTAGAACGGCGACCGCCGAAAATAAATGCAGAAATAGGCACGCCAGCAGGATCATCCCATGCCGCGTCGATGACCGGGTTTTGTGTCGCTGCAACAGTGAAGCGCGCGTTTGGATGGGCAGCTTTACGGCCAGTTTCTTTAGCGATTTCTGGCGTCCAATCTTTACCTTGCCAGTCGATCAGATGTGCTGGCGCTTCTTTGCTCATGCCTTCCCACCACACATCGCCATCATCAGTCAGACCGACGTTAGTGAAAATAGTGTTGGCGGTCAATGACGCCATGCAGTTGGAATTGGTCGCCGTATTGGTACCTGGTGCGACACCAAAATAGCCAGCTTCCGGGTTGATCGCATACAAACGACCATCCGCACCTGGTTTGATCCACGCGATATCGTCACCAATGGTAGTAACTTTCCAGCCTTTGATTGCCGGAATCAACATGGCAAAGTTGGTTTTGCCACAAGCCGATGGGAAGGCCGCTGCGACATAGTGTTTTTTGCCTTCTGGCGACTCAACGCCAAGAATGAGCATATGTTCAGCCAGCCAGCCTTGGTCGCGGCCCATCGTGGACGCGATACGCAATGCAAAGCATTTTTTACCGAGCAACGCGTTGCCGCCGTAGCCGGAACCAAACGACCAGATTTCGCGGCTTTCTGGGTAGTGAACGATGTATTTGGTGCTGTTGCATGGCCATGCCACGTCCGCCTGACCGGCTGCCAGCGGTGCGCCAACAGTGTGTACGCAAGGGACGAAGTCACCGTCTGTGCCGAGTACGTCATATACGGCTTTGCCCATACGCGTCATGATGCGCATATTGACTGCAACGTAAGGAGAGTCAGACAATTCAACGCCGATGTGAGCGATAGGTGAACCCAGTGGACCCATGGAGAATGGGACAACGTACATCGTACGGCCTTGCATGCAGCCGTCGAACAACGGGTTTAATGTTGCGCGCATTTCTGCAGGCGCCATCCAATTGTTGGTTGGACCAGCATCTTCTTTCTTTTCAGAACAGATGTAAGTACGGTCCTCAACACGTGCCACGTCGCTAGGATCGGAACATGCCAGATAGCTGTTCGGGCGCTTCGCTTCGTTGAGTTTTTTCATGGTGCCAGCGGCGACCATTTGTGCGCACAAACGATCGTATTCTTCTTGCGAACCGTCGCACCAGACGATATTTGCAGGTTTGGTGAGGGCCGCAATTTCTGCGATCCAGTTGATCAGTTTCTGATGCTTCACGTAAGCGGGTGCGTTTAATGCTGCCACGCCCTGCATGATAGGTTGATTCATACTGCCTCCAATGCCATTTCAATAAAAAAACCGGTGTAGCGGCACGGCAGGATCGTCGTTAGCATGCTGTAGATTTGCGAGCACAGTGGAAAATTTCCCAGCTCTAGCAAGGCTTACACCATCGCGGCGGTTCTGTCGGATAATAGGACATCAGGACGGTGATCCCGATACCAACTAGCGCCTGTCAGATAAACAAGCGGAAGAATCAAAAAGCTACTTAACAGATAATTGTACACGCGAGTCTGGATGGAAGCTAATTTTGCGTCAAAATGATTAACATAGTATTACTATTTGTGAAAGTGAATCTGTTTCACCTATTCGCCCCGGATCAAGGAAAAATTTCATGAAGATTGCCATTTTGGATGATTACCAGGATGTTGTGCGGCAACTGGACTGCTTTCAGTTGCTTAAAGAGCATGAGGTCAAAGTATTTAATAACCGTGCCGTTGGTGCCGGACAATTGGCGATTCGTCTCGCCCAATTTGATGCACTGGTATTGATACGCGAAAGAACGCGTCTGACGCGCCAATTGCTGCAAAAATTGCCCAACCTGAAACTGATATCCCAAACCGGAAAAGTCTCCGGCAATATTGATGTCGAAGCGACCAAAGAATTGGGGATAGCAATTGCTGAAGGCATTGGCGATCCGACGGCGCCAGCAGAATTAACCTGGGCGCTCATGATGGCTGCCTCCAGGCGTTTGACTAACTACGCCAGTCTGTTGCAACAAGGAACCTGGCAGGCAACGTCGATACGTCCAGAGTACAATCAATTAGGTCGGGTGCTTAAAAAGCGTACCTTGGGGATCTGGGGCTACGGCAAAATTGGTAAGCTGATCGCAGGCTATGGCAAAGCGTTTGGCATGCACGTTGTTATTTGGGGGCGTCCAGCCAGTCTGGCGCAGGCAGTGGCGGATGGCTATCAGGCGGCAAGCTCAAAAGAAGCCTTTTTCGCCGAATCCGACATCATTTCTGTGCATCTACGTCTAAACGATGCCACCCGCGGCATAGTGAAACAGGCTGATCTGGAAGGCATGAAGACTGACGCTTTGTTCGTCAATACCAGTCGTGCTGAGCTGGTTGAGCCTGATGCGCTGCTCAATGCTTTAGATCAGGGCCGTCCGGGCTTTGCCGCTATCGACGTATTTGAGTCCGAACCCATAGCGCCCGACCATCCGCTGCTACGCCGTGAAAACGTCTTAGCAACGCCGCATCTGGGTTATGTTGAAAAAGACAGTTATGAATTGTATTTTTCGGCCGCTTTTCAAAATATTGTCGATTTCGCCAACGGAACGCCAAAGAACATTCTTAGAAGCTAACTATTGTTTTTAAATTGTTTGTGGGTAAGTGAGTACTTATCCACATGGCATTCCAGGCATAACGTCGTTCTCAAAAGCCTTTCCTCCCAACATAAAATCAACGCTTCCCGCCAGGCGATAACCATGGTGCTCATAAAACCTGATCGCTCTGTGATTCAGATGGAATTATATAAATAAAAAATCTCGCCAATTTGTCGTAAGTTTTACTCACAGGCATCGACATATCAATAATTTAACGTATTATCTTCAGGAATGACGCAGAATTCCCTCAGCGGCGTCCTGGCTCATGTCATACAAAATTCTGAAAGGAACGTAATATGGTCAAAACACCGCTTTTGCGCCGCTTGCTTGCCGTGGCTGCGGTTATCACCTTATCCACACTGTCGTGTTTAAGTTTGCCAGCCCAGGCGCAACAAAGCAAAGAAACGACAAAAGAAGCCAAAGAAGGTAGAGAAGCCACCAAAGAGGTAAAAGAGCCCAAGGAGCCAGCCGCGCCCCAGCAAATGAGCTTTGTCGGTGTTGACCCTAATGGTAAAAAAGTTGCCTTAAGCGATTATGCTGGCAAAACTTTGTTAGTCAGTTTCTTTACGGCAGGCTGCAACCTTTGTGCCCACGATTTGAAATTGATGCGTGAGTTTTACGTCGGCAATGCCAAGCGCAACTTTGTTTTGCTCGCCATCAACATCGACCAGAACAAACAAGATTTTGATACTTATCTGCAACTGATTAACCTTGCGGTACCGAAAGAACAGCGTTTTCCCATCATCTGGCGCAATGCCGCCGGGCATAAAGACAATTTTGGCACGATTGTGAATCAACCTACCCACTTTGTGATTAACCCCAAAGGACAACTGGTGCTCAAGCGCGAAGGCACCTTTCTGCCAGGCGACTGGGACAATTTGTGGGAATCATTGGGTTCCTGATTCGTGGGGGAGATTGGCAGGGTACTCCCCATGAGTATTTTAAAAGAGCATTGCTCGTCAATGGCAAATGGCTATGTTTCTCTATATTGAGGGGGGAGTATATTCAATCACTACAATTCCAGCGGTAAGCTCCAGCTATTCGGAATCACATCGTGTCGAACCACGGCGCGTTGTTGATAATGCTGTGCGCGGCTTTCCGGGCTCCAGGTGCGTTCCCAGCCCGGCGGATAGCTGAGTTGTAATTCCTCAGGTACCACCAGGCGCTGACGTACACCGATGACGGGCAAATATAAGGGGAGCGGGCTGTCTGGTGTATCTGCACCGAGGCTGTAAGCAAAGTTAGGTAAAAGTTTGTCGCAAATATCTGCAAACCATGCCGTGTGGTCTTCGTCTTTCCCCAAAGCCTGTGCCAAACCAGCAGGATCAAATTGCGCTAAAGCGTGTACCAATTCCTCAGTGCTGGCGCCGGGCGCATCGCCCCACCCCATCACAGGATTAAAATTGTAATCCGCGCCCGAGCCATACCAGCCTTCGCGACACGGTCGTTGCATCCAATTGCGCGTTCCTGTGAATAACTGCCAGCGCCAATGCAGGCCAGAGGGTTTTGGCCAGCTATACAAATACAATTTTTGATAACCCGCCGCATGCAGGGCACGTACCATTGCCATCAGACGCGCGTGTGGCATGCGCTCAGGCGGATGGCGGCGGAATAAAATCGCCTCGCCGTCTGCATGTTGAATCTCATCTGTGGATAAGTTCAGATCAAGTACCCGTTTTTCATCACCAAAGCGTGCAGATACCCACCCAGTGAGCAAATTGACTGAGGTCAGCACGCCATAACCACGATGGCGGTGAAAAATAACAGTACCGGGTGCAATGACTTTCATGTTGTTGTTCCTGCGCCTACCATGATATTGCGAATGCGCTAGTGATTATACGTAGCCTGGCAGTGTAGCAGTTTTCAGCCACGGCATAGCCGCGCTACAATGTATCTATTCCATCACCAACTTATAACCAGATCATGACACTGCGCATCCTCGCCACTGGCGGCACTTTCGATAAATACTATGATGAAATCGCCGGCAAACTGAGCTTTTCTGAAAGTCACTTACCAGCAGTCATACAACGTGCGCGTCTGACCGTGCCGGTCGAGCTAGAAATTTGCATGTTGATGGACTCGTTAGATATGGACGATAGTCACCGCCAGACTATTTTGCACGCCTGCCAGCAATCCGCCGAGCAAGCGATCGTGATTATCCATGGCACCGATACCATGCGCGAAACTGCCGAAGTCTTAGGCGCTGCCAATCTTGGTAAAACCATTGTCTTTACCGGTGCGATGATCCCTTACGACATCGCCAATTCAGATGCATTTTTTAACCTTGGTTTTGCTTGTGCCGCGGCGCAGTTGTTGCCTGCTGGCGTACATGTAGCGATGAATGGCAAAATCTTCCCCTGGAATGATGTTCAGAAAAATCGCAGTGCCGGCGTATTTGTGAACAAATAAGGATCATCATGATGAGACTGCTGCTAGCTACGATGTTGCTGTGTTTTTCTACACTGGTTTCCGCAGCAGAAACCCGTTTTGATTCACTGTATTTTTTTCAGTCAGAAGAAACGATGCAGGCCAAAGGGATAACGATAGACAATCTCGGTCGTTATTCCCGCAAACTGCAATCGTCGGTATATCGCGCACTCAAAAGTGTCAAAATGCCACCTAGCTCCGGCTATCTGATCGTCGCCATCCGGTCTGATGGTGCGGTCACGTCATGGCTGGATATGAAGCCTGCCGTGCATGAATTTTACGACAATCAGATTTACGACATTGTGCAGAAATTACCCGTCATGGATATTAAAACAGGTATCTTTGTATTCGCCATCAAGATGTCGATCGATACGCCTGTTTTTACAAAAAAGCCTGTCCCGGAACCAGCGGATTGGGTCGAAGCGAAGAAGAAGTTGAACAATCCAAACGACATAGAACAGCTGGTTTTTTCCATTTGGCCTGAGTAATCATCACTGATGTCAGAAAGGTCTGATTCGCCTGTTTTCGAAGCAGGCGTCAGCGGGACGGGGGTACCCCCCAATGATAACGACAAGCCACCCGACAGTACGGTGTTACAAACTTTTCAAAACTTTTTTGATTTGCGACTTATTATATAAAGTCTGCTTTCATTTTCTTATCCAATGAGTGCACAAAAGCAATTTCAGTTCTGATTCGTCGAAAAATACACGTTCCAAGGACGAGGTGAATGATGCAAGCTCATCACGCATACGCAATTCCGGCATACGATCAGGCACGACATCTGGGGATGTTCAAATTACACCAAGGTTTTATTTATGTGATTTTTGCTCTTCTGGTGATTTGCTCCCCTTACGCCTGTGCGGTGGAACTGACGATATATACGGAAGATTGGCCTCCGGTCAGTTTTAAAAACGGCGACAAGACTGACGGGATGGCAGTCGAGATGGTCGAAGCACTAAAGAAACGGGTAGGTAGCAATGCACAGATACAGCTGGTGCCCTGGAATCGTGGTTACAAGGCTTTGCTCGAAGACTCAAATGTCATGCTATTTACGGTAGGACGTTCTGAGGAAAGAGAAAAACTCATGACGCTCGTTGGTCCCGTGGCGGTGTCGCGCACGGTACTTTATACGCGCAAAGGCAATGCCGCTAAATTGTTGTCACTCGGTGACGATATTCATGAGGTGGCGGTTGGCGCTTATCGTGGGAGTATTTTTGCTGATACGGCCGTCAAAAAAGGTTTTAAGACCTTGGACTTGGCCTCAACGCCCCAAGTCGTGGCAAAGATGTTGATGATGGGGCGCTTTGATTTGTGGTCCGAAGGAAGTATCGTGGTGCCTTCCGTATTAAAAGAAATCGGACATTCTGTTGATGAAGTCGAAAAAGTCATGGTGCTCGACAGTCTGGAACTGTATCTGGCATTTTCTTCGAGAACACCGTTGGCAACTATTAAGCAGTGGGAAGACGCTTTACGACAAATGAAAAAAGACGGCAGCTTTCAAAAAATTTACCAAAAGTGGCAACCCAATGAAGCGCCACCGCTTGAAGTCAATCGCCTCGGATTGACGGCTAATTAAACTTTTATCCAACAAAAAAGCGCCAACAATTGTCGGCGCTTTATTTCACCTCATTTTTTTCAAGCAATCAGTCCATCTGTTTTAAACATCGTCTTCAAACCGCGTAAAGCCTGTCGTATCCGCGCTTCATTTTCGATCAACGCAAAACGCACATACTCATCGCCGTATTCACCAAAACCGATGCCCGGTGAGACACAAAGTTTGGCTTTTTCTAATACTTGTTTTGCAAATTCTAAAGAACCAAGATGACGATATTGTTCTGGGATATGTGCCCAGATATACATCGATGCCTTCGGTTTTTCTACCATCCAGCCGAGCTCATGCAAGCCTTTGACCAGTACATCACGACGCGCCTGATACGTGTCGCGGATCTGATGGACGCAACTCTGGTCACCTTCCAGTGCCGCAATCGCGGCAACCTGTACAGGCGTAAAACTTCCGTAATCATGATAACTTTTAATACGCGCTAACGCTGCGACCAATTCTTTATTGCCGACCATAAAGCCAATGCGCCAGCCCGCCATGTTATAGCTCTTCGACATGGTGAAAAATTCGACTGCCACATCGCGCGCGCCGGGCACTTGCATGATCGATGGCGCTTTCCAGCCGTCGTACACAATGTCGGCATAGGCCAGATCATGTACCACTAAAATTTTATGTTCTTTCGCCAGTTGGATGACGCGTTCAAAAAATTCCAGTTCTACACATTGCGCAGTCGGGTTCGATGGAAAACCAAAAATCATCATCTTTGGTTTTGGATAAGTCTCGCGTATTGCCCGTTCTAATTCCGCAAAGAAATCCACGCCGGGACTCATGCGTATCGAGCGTATATCAGCACCGGCAATCACTGCGCCGTAGATGTGAATCGGGTAACTGGGATTGGGCACTAAGACCGTATCACCTTTATCCAGAGTCGCCAGCATCAGATGCGCAAGGCCCTCTTTCGAGCCAATGGTGACGATCGCTTCATTGTCGGGATTTATCTCGACGTCATAGCGATCTTTGTACCAACGCGATATTGCACGGCGCAAACGAGGTATGCCTTTTGAGGCGGAATAACCATGCGTATCGGGACGTTGTGCGACTTCGACTAACTTATCCACAATGTGTTTTGGTGTCGCCCCGTCAGGATTACCCATCGACATGTCGATGATGTCTTCACCGCGACGACGCGCCGCCATTTTTAGCTCGGCAGTAATATTGAAAACGTAAGGAGGAAGGCGATTAATGCGAGCGAAGGAAAAGTCAGGTGTGGACGCAGCGCTGCCCTCACCGACTGAACCCCGACCCGGCGGAGTTAAAGTATTGGTCATGATGAAATTGTCCTGTTATGACGTAACGCCCGGAACCGTCCGAGCGACGCATCCTTACCAACAATGGTGAGGACAAATTGATTGTAAGCGGCAAGCATTGAAAAGGGCAAGTCATCCATTTTTCAATCACCCTATTTCTGCACAATCCGGTAAACTCTCCATAAAATTGCCATTTCTACACAGCATGATCCGTTTTCACCTTTAACCCCCTGGGGAGTTTTATGTCACAGCACCAAACAGGTATTTTGCAGCCTTTGCCTGCACACGCGACGTATTTGCATTTTGGTTTAAGTAAAAACGCTGACCAGCAAGCTGTTCGCCACGCGTTGCAGCATTTGCAAAGTCTGGTGGATGGCGAACATATTGTTATGGGCGTAGGCGCAAGTCTGGCACAATTTCTACAGATTGAAATTGCCGGATTGCATGACTTCACAGGCATTCCCGATAGTAAAGTTGAGCTGCCTGCAACACCAGCAGCATTGTGGTTATGGTTGCGCGAATCTGAGCGTGGTGAACTGGTACATCAACAACTGCGCGTTCAACAAGCATTGTCGTCTGCCTTCGAACTACAGCAGCAAATTGATGGATTTAAATTTGACAGCGGACGTGACTTGAGTGGTTACGAAGATGGTACTGAGAATCCACAAGACGAACACGCAATTGCCGTTGCCATTGATGTCAATGGCGGCAGTTTTGTCGCGACACAACAATGGCTGCATCATTTCGATCGCCTTGCTCATATGTCGCGTAGCGAACAGGACGACATGATAGGACGTCGTCAATCGGATAATGAAGAATTAGAAGACGCACCAGAATCTGCTCATGTGAAACGGACCGCCCAGGAAGATTTTGAGCCGGAAGCGTTTGTCCTGCGCCGTTCTATGCCGTGGTCATCAGGGAAAGACGCTGGCTTTTATTTCGTCGCATTTGCCACGTCATTTCAGGCGTTTGAAGCCCAATTACGCCGCATGTCTGGTGCAGAAGATGGAATTACTGATGCCTTGTTTACATTCACCCAACCGATGACGACGGCGTATTTCTGGTGTCCGCCAACGCAAGGTAAACTGCTTTCTTTAGATTGGCTGCGTGGCTAATACCATGACATGCCGCGGTACTGTGCGCGGCCTGAAGTGTCGTTGTTTTTATCCAGGTCTGGTGGCAGCGAATCAATATTGCAGTTTTATTGGTCAGTGATACTGATCCATCTAGTCTTTTGTGCGAACATATCCCAACAGATCCGGACCCAGATGTTCCCGGAAAATTTTGTCTACGGTGCCGTCTTTTCGCATATCGTTGATGGTTTTTTCGATCAAGTCGCCAATGTCAGCGCTGACATTGGCTTTTGACATAATGAAAGAAAAATTGACGGACTCGTCAGGTGCCCAGTCTTTGATTACAATTTGACGACTTAATTCCTTGGTGTTCAGCGGTAGCATCCCAGTTGGTAATGCCAGCATTGCATCGATCCTATGTGCGAGGAATAAACGAATTACTGTCTCGAAATCACCGACTTCCTGTACCCGGCCTTGTCGGCGCAGGCGTGTAAGCCAGGCATCAAAAGTAGCACCGTGTTGAAATCCCCTGACAACGGCAACACGCAAGCTTGTATCGGCATAAAAGCCTTCCAGTGTTTGAGACTCCAAGGGTAAGGTATTACGCAAAATAGCAAAATTATGCGTAGAAAAATAAGGAATAAAACGTGCGAATTTATTTCTTTCAGGTGTCGCGATACCCGATACAGAGAAGTCCAGGGAGTGCTGTTGCAAACGTGACCAAATACGGACTCGCGAATCGATACTCGTTTTAAAGTGACAACCGCTACGCCGCTGAATTTCCTCAACAACATCTTTGTCTATACCCAAATAGTTGCCTTGCGTATTGCGATAATATAAAGCGCCATCTTCATAAAATGCGAGCGTCAATTGCTCGCAGGGGATCAGATCGGTAGCGTGACATTGCTGGGAGAGATGAAAAAATATCAGCAAAATCAAACGACCAAAACGAACGACGAAAGTAGGTGGCTGATCAGATCGCATGGATATTTTCGGGTTCAAACCACCAAATGGCTTGATTCCCTTTTTTCCTCATATTCATTCAAGGTGTTGCGCAGTTTTTATAGGTATGATTGTTCAATTGTCCGGATCAGAAGTAGTCCATCAAATTACGATGTTGATCTCTTCGAACAAGCGACATGTCACTGTATCAGTATGACAAAAATAATGTTTGTCTAAATGTTGCGCGGCACTTACGAATGACTGGCATTTGCTGGGTATCGCTTGTATGCTTTGACTATACTCAGTAGAGTATCAATTTGCATCCTAATTTTGTCCATACACACAATGCACAGGAGATACAAAATGGCAGATACTCCCCCCCTCAAAGTCGTTCAAGGGAATGCCTTAAGTGACGCACAAAAGAAGGACTTACTCCACAGATTGGCCCGGATTGAAGGGCAATTGCGTGGAGTGCAAAAATTAATTGCCAAAGCGGAAAATCCGGAAGATTGCGAAGGCATTGCGCAACAAATGTCGGCAGCACGTAAAGCGCTTGACCGGTCATTTGTTACTTTGTTGACCAATTCTCTTGTCACCCATACTGAAAATGCAACGACCATCGAAGAAGCACGCCAATCTGGTCAGCGTGCTGCCGCTTTACTTGAAAAATTTATTTAATGTCACACGGAAAAGCGAATAAATTTTTATGAATACGTTCCGTACAGGACGCGAAAGGCATTTGATGCTCTGTCATCATCGATGGACTGGTTTGCAGAAATCCTGCCGTTTTTTTGTGCAGACTGTGGCGCGTCTGGCATTCATCTCCACCTTATTATTTATTCCACAAGCACCTGCCGCTGAACCTCAAAAAGTCGTATTGTTCGTGCGGGAATTGCGGAGCGAATCGGGTGAAATTTTACCTTTGCGCGACAATGTTCGTAATGTTCTCACCTACTTCGAACGTCAATTGCATATCCAGTTTGAAATTCGTCGCTATCCCATGGCACGTATTTTCGCTTACGTAAAAAATGGAGATGGCATCGCCTTTGGCCTTTCAAAGAACCGTGAGCGCTTATCTCAATTTGTCTTTTCTGAGCCAATTTACGCCAATACAGTCTGGTTGATAACGCGTAGCGATAATGTATTTAATTTTGACAGCATCACCGATCTGAAAGGTAAGACGATAGGAATAGTTCGCGGTGCGAGTTACGGTGATGATTTTGATAAACAGAGCAATGTCTTGTTCAAAGTAGAAGACGACGTCAGTTCACATTCGTCCCGATTAAAAAAGTTATTGAACAAACGCATGGATATCATGTTGCTGAGCACCTCTTATACTCAGGCAACAGATGTTGAAAATAGTCTGCGCCAGGAATTACGCTCTGAGGGCCAGACAGATGAGCAGACAATCCAATCTGGATTCGTTGTATTGAATAAACCTTTGATGAGCGACGATCTGCATTTCGCAGCCGCCCCAGGTGTCGGAGAGGTGTGGATGAACAAGTTAAACCAGGCGATTATCAACGGTAAAAAATCCGGTGAAATCGCCCGTTTGATTAATTCGGTAAAAAAATAAAGAACCGTAATCAGGCAGCCAGATGGCGGCTTTGACGCTGGGGCGTCGCTTTGGCCACGACAGGCGCTTTTTGTTCGCCAGTGCTGGAGTTGCCTTGCTTATGTTTCGCATTGCCAGCGTAATCGCTGGAAACCAGCGCCATCACGGTTTCTTTACTCATGCCACGTTGTTCTACCAACCAGGTCGTTACCAGACCAGCCAGACGATCTAGAGCAATCCTGTGTGTCGCGTCAGTATTGGCATATACCCAATCAGAAAACGCCATAAAGTGTTCAAAGGGCGATTCGCTGAGAATGACCGGCAAGGTATTCGCAAAACGTCCTGAGTTGGCGACCATATCCCAATAGCGGGCAAAGCGCACCAGTCTTTGCATCGCGGCAAAGGGAACGTCTTTATTGGCAAGGATGGTGTACGGTGGCATAGGATCAAAAGCAAGCTGAAATGCTTCGGTATGGCGGATGATCGGTGTGCCACGCAAGCGTTTCAGAATACCAAATTGAATCTCATGTGGGCCTAAAGCGACTAATTTGTTGAAACCTTCAGCAAAGCTTTCCATGGTCTCGCCTGGCAATCCCGCAATCAAATCCACATGCAAATGGGCGTGCGATTGTTCGCATAACCAGCGGATGTTGTCAGCGGCTTTATCATTGTTTTGCTTGCGGCTGATCAGGCTTTGCACTTCAGGATTGAAACTCTGAATGCCGATTTCAAACTGCAGTGTGCCGTCAGGGAATTTTTGTATGCCTTCTTTCAGCGCATCAGGTAAATGGTCGGGGACGACCTCAAAGTGGGCAAAGACCGGATCATGCGGCGCGGCTTCCAGTTTATCGAGGAAGAATTGCATGATCTTCAGGCTGGTTTTGATATTCAGATTAAAGGTGCGGTCAACGAACTTAAACAAACGGGCGCCGCGCTGATACAGGCTTTCCATCTCTGCCAGAAAGACATCAATATCGAATGGCCACGCTGTTTTATCCAGTGCTGAGAGGCAGAATTCACACTTGAATGGACAGCCTCGCGACGCTTCTACGTACAGTGTACGGTGGCGGATATCCTGATCTGTGTATAACGCGTACGGCAGTTTGATTTCGTTCATTGGTGGCTGCAAACCGGCATGCACTTTCATCAAAGGCTGTGGGCCATGGATGATTTGCTGACATAAATCAGGGAAGCTGACGTCACCCCAGCCAGTAATGACGTAATCTGCCAGCCGGATAATTTCCTGATCACTGGTTTCATGGGACACCTCAGGCCCACCTAACACAATCACAATCTCTGGCGCAACACGTTTAAGAACGGCAACAACCTGAGTAATTTCGACCACATTCCAGATGTAGACGCCAAAGCCGACGATAAACTTTTGATCCGGCTGACGATAAGCAAGAATTTTTTCCACGATATCCGTACTACGCGCACCGATCACAAATTCGTGAATCTGGGTTTGCGATTGGAGGTCTCCCATATTCGCGAGCAAATAGCGTAAGCCCAATGAAGCGTGGGCGTAGCGGGCGTTGAGAGTGGTGAGCAGGATAGTCATGGAGCAGAAAATACAAAGGATAAGCCGCTATTGTACAGCCCGGACGAGCCCATCCCCAGGTTCTCTGCGTGATGGTCGGACATGGAGGACCTGATTCACAGGAAAATGGGCGGAAAATTTCAAAAAAATATCAAAAAATATCAAAATGTCTTTCAATTTATTTCAATGCATTTTAAATGCGTTGAAAGACATTTCGTTTCTCAAATTCAACTCTTCAGGCTTTACATACTGACAGCAAACTGTAAGCCCATATCGTCGGATGACATCAATTTGTGGATATCCATAAGAATGAGCATGCGTTCTTCAAGCGGCGCCAGACCGATCAGAAAATCTGCTTCTATCGTTGAGCCTATTTCTGGGGTAGGTTTAATTTGGTCACGCGTTAAGGTGATCACGTCAGAGACGCTATCGACCACGATGCCGATGGTTTGACCCGAAATATTGAGGATGACAACGACTGTAAATTGATCATAGTTTGCCACCCCAAGACCAAACTTCATGCGTAAATCGATGATAGGCACGATGACACCACGCAAATTCATCACGCCTTTCATGAAATCTGGTGCATTTGCTATGCGCGTGACAGCTTCATAGCCACGTAACTCCTGAACGCGTTGAATATCAATCCCATATTCCTCGTTGCCTAAGGTAAATGAGAGAAATTCGAGCGGCGCATGGTGGCCGGAACCATCAGTTTGCTGTCCGCCAGTTGCACTGGTTTGAGAACCGCTATCGTTCGACATATTTCTTTCCTTCCCGGGGCGTCAATGCTCAACATTGACGCATTAGTCGTATTTATCTGAATGATGCTATTTTCTCAAAGGTGCCAGTGAAAAAACGGGAGTGTGCTGCTTAAAACGCTCCGGGTTCCATAGTAGTGCAATGCGCTTTTATTTTCCAGCAATAACTTTTTCGTCGGTAAAAAGTAAAATATTTCCGCGTCACAAACATCAAAAATTCCCCAAATAACCCACAAATAGCCCACAAATAGCCGCTCTTCAGGAGCAGGCTCACTCTGGCGGTGCTGTATTCCTGCCTGCATGGGCTCCTTGCTTCTGTTTGACATGATCAGACGAGCTTTAGTACTGATTTTTACAGCTTCATCCCCTCAATTTTACAGTTCGTCGCATCTCGCTGGCTGGTTGACCAGGAGCCGCCTAAAGTGGAGACATCAACCAACCACTTCAGGAGAAATAAAATGAAAACTTCCATCAAAAACAGCGCGATTTTTGCTACTGCTTTGTTCGCTGGTGTGCTCGCTGTAGGCAATGCTTTTACTGCTAACATCCAGACAAATCAAAACCAGACAGCAGCGATTCCAACGATCGTAATCACGGCGCAACGCATGACCGAAGATCAAAAAATGGCCTTCGATACTGAACAGGCTGGCCTGCAAACCGTGATCATTAGCGCTAAACGTTTGACCGATGAACAAAAATTAGCGATGGATCAAGATACTCGATATGCTTCTCAGATCGCTGCCAAAAACAGCCGCCGTGCCTCTATCTGATGAGAGAAAAGACGATGTACCACTTTCGAATCAATCATGCCCGGCAAGTAACTTGTACGGTAATTCGTGACTATCCTCAAGCCCGGATTTAATTCGCGAATTATCAAAGCAAAATGATTTGTCAGCCTGCCACAGCGATACAAATACTTTTGCTTTGATAATTCCTTAAGCCTGGGCTTTATTGAGTTGATGAAAACACGCCAGCAAATCAGAACCGCGCGGCAATAAGCCAACGGCGTCAGTTTCTGTCATGACCCCATGATTGACCAGTAAGCGCAATCGGGCAAGCTGGTCGGCTTGCTGTAAGCAAACGGCCAGCTCAGAGCTCTGCTCAATATCGCTGTGCTTTTTAGCAATCGCGAGTAACACTTTTTCGGGAAATTCCCATTGCTTCCCCACATGTAAAGTCAGTAGCAACGCCTGCTTAAAAAACGCAGCCTGAAAACTGTCGGACATCGGCAATTTTTCTGTGACGCCAGTTCTGTCGACCAATCTGAATGCAATCATGAGTCCCACGTTTTGCAATAAGCCAGCCAGAAATGCATGAAAACTATCGAGTTGTGTTTTCTGAGCCAGGAGCTGACACGCAAGCGATGTTTTTTCTGAATGCTCCCAAATCACAGGCGCCAATTCTTTCGCTAGTTGACCGCTTTGCGTTTGAATAATTGGCCGGAATGCAGTACGTGCAATCAACATACGTAAGCCATTAAAGCCGAGTAACTGAATCGCACTATCGAGGCTGGTAACACGGTTGATCGGACTGTAATACGCACCATTTACCTCATGCAGAAGCTCCGCCACCAGCGAGACATCTTTAGAAATCTGTTGCGCCAGATCATTCGCAGAGACATTGCTATCACGCAGACTTTTTAACACCTGCAACAAAACGGTAGGAACCCGGGGCAATAACTGGGAAGCTGCAAGATCTGACTGGCGTAATTTTTCCAGACCCGACAGGATGGTCTTTTCGACATAGGGGCTGCTGGCGCCAAGATGTTCAGACAATAGCCACTTTACATATAATTCGTTAAAGTTTTTATCCGGACTCCAGACTCCAGCTGGTTTTTCAATGGTTTGCGCCGTGGGTATTTTGGCCGGTGCCGGTGCCGGTACCGCTGTTGTCATGTCCGACATGACCGGCTGAGTTAGCGCGGGTGGCGCAGTTTTTCCAAAAAGTCGTCGAAAAAAATCGATCACTACCAATTCCTGACATAATTTGAAGAATGGATGACAAGAAACACAAGCGGGACTTGACGCAACAACGATCAATGGTTTTTTTTGATGTGTTTTAGATAAAACGTATCTTCATGTTAGCCGATATTGATCATCCAGCACAAGCGCATGCACATATTCTGTGGGTTTCTGGAGAGTGCTACAGGGGCCGTATGGCATACTGTAAAGCATTTTGCTACAGTCCAAAGAAAGCCCCTTATGATGAACACCGAAGAACGCCTGGTTGATCTGGAAATTCGCTTGTCACGCCAGGATGATCTGGTAGAGACTTTAAACACCCAAGTCTATCGCCAACAGAAAAAAATTGATGAACTAGAAGTATTACTCACCGCGATGGCGGGCCGCGTAAGGGAGTTGGCGATCGCCGCCAGTCAAAGAAACACGGTGGTCGACGAACGTCCTCCGCATTATTGAGAATGTCTTGAAAAAGCCTTGCAGCTTGTGTCAGAGTGACATTGGGATGTTAATTGACAAGGCTGGCGATCAGTGACTGCAAATCATCATCAGATTCAGCAAGAATTTGTCGTAAGGATGTGTCTTTGAAAGGAAAGTCGATTTCAATGGCGGTTTTTTCGACCATGGCTACATCGCGATGTTCCAGCGGTGACGAGCAACTAGCTAAATCATTGGCAAGGAGCAATGTTTCACCCAGTGTCTCCGGTGGCGTCACCCGCGCCCCGTACCAGAGCGTCTCTATTGCATTCACAACGCGTTTGGGAACAAGCAATTGATGTAAAACAGATCTGCCGATAAATATTTCGTGGTCTTCGTCGAGCACATCATCTTTATGGCTCTGATGGGGATCAAGCAGTTCGGGATACTCGTCAGCACGGGAGAGCAGATAAAAACTACTGACTTCGTGAACAACCCCAGCAAACAAGGCTGTTTCAGGATCGATTTTGCTGACTTTTCTGGCTAACAAATGCGCCAGCGCAGCGACATGGGCGGTATGCAGCCACAATTTCTCTATCAGCGCCTTGATGTGTGGATTCTTCGTTGCCAGACTCAGTTGTCGCATCGCAACGGCCACAACGACTGAACGCAGCGTATTGAAGCCAAGAATCGTGATAGCGGTTCGGATATTGGTAACACCGCCGCCAAACCGGCTATATGCAACCGAATTGGCGATGGCGACGACCTTGACTGCGATCATTGGTTCTTTTGTGACTAACTTAGCGGCGGTTTCAATACCGCAGTCAGGGCAATTTAATGCCTCTTGAATCTCAAGCGTGGCTTGAATGTTCGCTGGGAAAGTCAAATCTCCCTTACCCGCTTGCTCAACAATTTTTTTTAATGCTTCCGATTTTTTCATGATGTCGATCGGCTGTTGAGCAAGCCCGCACAAAAACCGAATTAATTAGTTAGCGTGAAGTCCCAGTGCCTTGATGAATTTTCCTTTCGCCGCGGATAAGACATTTTCCGCTAACGGTTCAGCTTTGTGAATATTAATACGGTTTCCGGTGTTTGCGGTAGATGACGTGCCGAGTTTGAATGCAGAAACGGCACGCGCCAGATTTTCCGCTTGTTCTTCCATGCTTTCAGCTGCTGCTGCTGCCTGTTCAACCAGGGCAGCATTTTGTTGCGTCATTTCATCCATTTGCGTAATGGCACGGTTGACTTCTTCAATGCCGGCACTTTGCTCCTGTCCGGCAGCAGTAATCTCTGCCATGATATCGGCTACGTGTTTCACGGACGTGACAATTTCTTTCATCGTTTTACCGGCTGCATCAACCAACTTACCGCCCGATTCCACTTTTTCGACGGAATCTCCGATCAGGGTTTTAATTTCTTTTGCCGCGCTGGCGCTGCGCTGCGCCAGGTTGCGTACCTCTGATGCAACGACCGCAAAACCGCGTCCTTGTTCCCCAGCACGTGCTGCCTCAACCGCGGCATTTAACGCCAGAATATTAGTTTGAAAAGCGATGCCGTCGATCACACTAATGATGTCAACAATCTTACGCGAACTCTCTTTAATCGAGTTCATCGTGTCGACCACTTTACCAACCTCTTCGCCTCCTTTAATCGCAAAATTAGAAGCAGAAGTGACCAGACCGTTTGCCTGTCTTGCATTATCAGCGTTATGGCGTACGGTGGCCGTAATCTCTTCCATTGAACTCGCTGTTTCTTCTAACGCCCCCGCCTGTGTCTCGGTGCGTGAAGACAAATCCGAATTACCGGTAGAAATTTCACCTGAAGCGATCGCAATTGCATCAGTTCCTTGCCGAACTTCACTGACGATGTTAAACAAATTGTCGTTCATTTCTTTGAGCGCATTTAATAATTCGCTGATTTCGTCATCTCCGGTATCCGCTTCCCGGTGGGTTAATTCACCTGCTGCCACTCGCTTTGCAATTTGCACCGCTTCATCGAGTGGTCTGGTGATGCTGCGCGTGAGGACAACTGAAAATGCGATGCCCATTAGCAACACAACGCCACCAATTGTCAGCAAAATTGCGACCAGTTTATTGGCGTTACTCTCTGCCCGGCTTGATAACTCGGCGGCGGAAGCGTCCTCCAGCGCAACCAGTTTATTAATTTCAAGTAAGGCTTTTTGTTGCAAAGGATCGATTTGTGTTGCAATAAGTTTGACGGCTTCTTCGCCATTAAACGATAACAACATTTTGAATGCTTCTTTGGTCGGCGCATCCACTTGCTGGTCGTAACCAGTTACTGTATCAATGATTTTTTTCTCGTCCTCAGTCAGACCCAATGCGACTAATTTTTCATGCGCTTCGTTGAACTTGGCACGTTGATTTTTGATGATCAGTTTTTGTTTATCGATTTCCCCGAGATCCGTCTGCATGCCAATATTGCGGATCGCTAAACCACCCTCGAGCATGCTGCTTTTCATGTTTGCCGCGAGGGCTGTTTTATTGTGAGAAAGTTCGACACCTTTCATCATCGCCTGACGATTTTTCGCACTGAGGACGCTACCGGCAATCAGTATCAAAATTAAAGAAATCAAAATAACGCCAAAACCAACAGCAAGACGTGTTCCAATCCGAAGTTGACGAAAATTCATAGTGGCCTCCTAAAATTAATTTTTTATATAACTGTCGCAAACGAGCTCCGGCATCTGTTCTTGGTCATGCAAGAGGCAGGATGATTCTGAGGAGGTATTAAGCAGTTCGATCGTTAACGATCATGTTTATAAAATAATGCACATTTAAAACGTTAAGAAATATGAAGTTTGTTGCTGATCAGATTCTCTGTTCAGGTCGGCGGGCGAATCGTCCGCAAAGACGCTGATTTGAACTGTGACGGCTACTTCAATACTATGCCAAAATTTCTCAGGTGCAAAGCTTGTTTTGTTGTTCCGGTCATACTTGATCCGACAATTTGGCGCAATTGATCATGACGGCAATGCTTAAAAAAAATTCCTGAGTGGTATTAAGGTGTCGTGCGAATTGTCATCATTTTTGTGTGAATACCGCTCTTTTGCGTACGGATGAAAATTAAGTCACTAAGTAGCAAATATGGCGTAAAAAAAAATTACTCAAATTCGACGTGAGAAATCAAAAAAAGTCCCGAATCAGTCGCTATATTTTTGTTGAACAGACAAATCGCTTATTCGTCGAATTAACATTTGTTTTCAATCATTGGTTTTCAATAATGGATGTTTGATGAGACAAACTTGCAAAGATGCTAGATATTCCATAGCGATACAGGTGTGCGAAATGTTGTCGTTGACACGCGGTATCGCCATGGCAAATTTGTTCGGGCTGACTTAGATATTCTTTTTATTTAGTTCTTGTTCTTGCAATGTGCGCCACATGACTTTACCTGTCGCTGATTTTGGAAGGCTATCGACAAATTCAACTACACGTGGGACTTTATAGGCCGCCATTTTTCGATGCGCCCAGAACATCACGTCCTCTTCGGTGAGCGTGGCATTGGCTTTTTTGACGATAACTGCTTTTACCGTTTCACCACGGTATTCATCATGGCTGGCAATAATGCAACAATCCTGAATTTCCGGGTGTTGATACATCATCGATTCTACTTCAGCGGGCCAGACCTTAAAACCACTGGCATTGATCATGCGTTTGAGCCTGTCAGAAAAGAAAAAGAAGCCATCTTCATCAATGTAGCCCAAGTCACCAGAGCGGAAAAAACGCTTACCGTCGAGTTCAGCGAATGCTTCTGCAGTTTTTTGGGGATCGTTCCAATATCCTTTGAATACTTGAGGGCCGTGTATCCAGATTTCACCTTGCTCTCCCTGTGGGACTTCTTTTCCGGTGGCTGGATCAACAACCCGTGCATCAACGTTAAAAATAGGAATGCCCAGGCATTGTTGCTTCATGCGTTGGGGTGGATTGACGTGCGATGGTGCCATCGTTTCAGATAGTCCATATCCTTCCATGTAAACCTGCCCCGTCAATTCAAGTAGCTTTTGTGCGATGGCTGAGGGCATGGCTGCACCGCCACCAGAAACGCGTACCAGTTTAGAAATGTCGTATTGCTCCAATCGGGGATTGGAAAGAAAATCGATCATCATGGATGGCACCAACGTCCAGTTGGTGACGGTATAACGCGTGATGAGCTGGCCTGCTACGTCCCGGTCCCAGCGTGGCAATATCACGAGCGTGCCGCCGCTATAGATCGTCACGTTCATCACCGATTGCATGCCGGTAACATGAAAGAATGGCAGCACAGCCAGTGCAACCTGATTCGGCGTTGCCGCACCTGTCCAGACGGGGCTGGCGGCGATATTGAACATGACCGTGCTATGCGTATGTATGCAGCCTTTCGGATGACCAGTCGTGCCTGATGTATAAGGCATACACGCCAGATCATCTGGTCCGGCGATATGCTCGCCGGGAAGCGATTTTGCTGCTAAGGCATTCTTCCAGGCCACAATACCGTCTCGTTGCGGAACGTCGGCACTCGCTCTGATAAACTCAGGGACTGTGAGACTGGTGTCGTTGGTCAGATAGTCAGAATAAGTACTGACGATGATATGTTGCAGATCCGAGGAGTCGAGCAAGTCGATCAGCCGGGGTAACACTTCCTGCGCAACTATCGCTGTTTTAGCCCCACTATCTTTGACATAGTGGCTCAGCTCATCCTTCATCAACATAGGATTCACTGGAACGACCATCGCTTCCGCTCTCAAAATGGCATAAAAACTGATCACGAATTGCACGCTGTTTTGCATATTCAGCAGAACACGATCGCCTTTTTTTATACCGCAAAATTGCTGCAGATAGCCTGCCAGAGAGAGTACTTCCTCATTCAATTGTCGATAGGTGAGAATCGAGTCATAAAAAATGAGTGCCGGTTTATCTGGATATCGTATTGCTGATATCTGCAAATTTTGATACACACTGGTCGCCGGGGCGATTAATTGATATGGCAAACCTTGTGGCCAATGCGCGTAATGCCTGGTATTCATAAAACCTCTCCAGATCAGAAAAACCGAAATTCGAGATTGCCACAATTGTGTGGTGTTTGCACGAGTCTTTGTAAAAATGAATGTACAAAAGTCTTGTAATTTATGATTTTGGCAACGTATCTCGGGCTGGGATGCGGCTACAATGTGTTTACTTCACTTCCTTTTTTATCATTGCAAATACCGGAGCCATTGTGTATTCCAATTTCAGATTTGTTCGTCATGTCCTGATTTCTACCCTGGCTCTTGTTTTATCAGCGTGCGGTGGTGGAGGCAGTAGCGGCGGTAGCAGCGCATCCAGTGCAACGAGCAGTGCGGTTGTGGTCACAGTGCCTGCGCCGATGACCGTGTCGACAGGTGACCCACTCACTTTTGTCGGACATGCCGTGAGTAGCGCGGGTGGTATCTCAAGTATGTACTGGCAAATCAGTACCTTGACCTTAGGTGCTAATCCGGTCACCGCAGTCGGTAATAGCAGTTGTACGGTCACTCAGGCGGATACCAGCGGCAATGGTGTAAGCTGTACTCTGTCTTTGACACCACCAACACTGCTCACCGCGGATAATACCTATCAGCTGACGTTTTATGCAGTCGATGCAAAAGGCAATACAAATAATTCTTCCACCACACTGAAAGTTCTGCAATCTGCAACGAGTACCAGCAACCCAGTTGTCACTGTGGGATCGACTTCCAGTGTCACTTCAGGGGATACCGTGCCTCTGACTTGCTCTGCTGTCGCGGGATCGACGGCACCGAGTGGTGTCACATTCTCCTATCAGTGGGTGATCAATGACGCAGCTGGTTTGACCTTTAATCTGCTCAATTCAACGACAGCAAATGGCAGTTTTGTCGCGCCGGTCGTGACGCAGGCAACGGCAGTCAAACTACAATGCCGCGTGACAGATAGTAATCAAAAAACCGGTACAGCGATTCAGACCGTGACGATTAATCCCATTGTTTTACCAACGGCCGTGCCTATTTCAACGAGTGGCGGCAATGTGTTGCCAGGTGCAACTCAACAGCTCGATGGTACGGCAAGTAAGCTCTACGATGTGAATGGAAAAGTCACTACCGGCACCATTTACTACCTGTGGAAATATACTTCAGCAGACCCGTCAACGTCGTCGCCGATCACCGTAATCAATCCAAACAATGCCGTAGCCAGTATTGTTTTTCCTACTGTAATCACTACACCAACGACTTACACGTTTACTTTATATGTGTCGAGTTCAACGATAGATCCGACTAACCTGAGTACGCTGAAACAATATCCGGTCGTGTTTTATGTCAGTGCTTTACCGCCTATCATGCTGACAATCACTAATCCTATTCAGCAGGTGACCAGTGGTACTATTGTCACGCTGGCAGCCAATACATCCGGCACATCGACGAGCGGTGGTACTTTACCGCCGATTTACTACAGCTGGATTCAGACCGGTGGACCGTCAAATGTCGGGTTGATTAATCTCTCGTCGGCTTCAACAGGGTTTATTGCGCCGCCTTTCCCTGCTGGAACAATCCCGCAGAATTTTAAATTTACGGTGTGCGCTTCCTATCAGACGCCAGTTGTGTGTCCTGGTCCAGGTAGCTATACATCGAACGCACTTGTATCTGTCAGCCCGTAAAAAAGCTTGAATCAAGTATTCAAAGCCTGTGTTTATTCAGCGCGGCAAACGTCGAATTTTGTCGCGCTGATGCTGACGTGAGAGCGTCAGTGTCGCCACAAAAATTTCTCGCATAAAATAAATAAAGCTACCTATCAGCGATAAAATCCCACCAACAAATAAGGCCGCAATCAATTTGTCGAGTGTGAGTCCGGTCGCATCACCGAGAAATAAAGCTGCAATCACCAGACATATCAGCAAGCCGGTTGTCGTGCTAAGGGTGATTGCACGGTTGATCAGGTGCGAACGTTGATAAAGTTCATCCAGCTCTTCTTCTAATTCGGCTTCCAGTTCGATTCTCTTACCTTCATCTGTACGCAATAATTGTTCAACAGCGCGGGCTCTATCAATGATCCGAGCCAGACGGCTGGTTAATACGGACAGTTTGGTACCGACACCAGTCAGTAAAAATACAGGCGCAATCGCAAGCTGAATGGTGTGACCAACATCGCCGAGTTGAAGACTGATCATAGAGATTTCCTTTCCTATTCCTGGTAGTGAGGCTGTACATGCATTGAAGATGGCGGCGCTCGTGACGATGCACCACTGCTACCCGACCACCTTTACCTTGCCTTACACAGAGAACTTTGTTTAATGAGTATTAACGTACCACTGTCGGAGTGAACTGACTGTTATCAGTTCACAAGTGGTTGAATGAGCAGCATACCTTATTGTTAGCGGGAAGCCGAATCTTAGCTATGGTACTGAATACCAGGAACTTAAGCAAAATAGCTCCGGTATTTTGGTATTTCCAAAGAGAGACGCCAGAATAAGGAGCGCAAATATGCTATTGAGTGGGGTAAAGGAAAATGAGATCGATAGTCATCGTGACCATGATGCGGGTCGGGCGTCAGATTTTTGCTGCCGTATTTTGTACCGGAAGTATCAGACTGACTTCGAGCCCGCCCTCAGGTAAATTCGCTAGTTGCAATTTCCCGCCGTGTTGCTGTGCAATATTTTGTGCAATGGTCAAACCAAGGCCAGTGCCGCCTGATTCACGTGAGCGTGACGTTTCCATGCGGAAGAATGGCTCGAATACTTTTTTCTGAAATTCGACTGGAATTCCGGGGCCACCATCGCGAATCAATACTTTTAAGACATCCTCAGCGTCGTCTTTTGCCATGGCCATGCTGACCTTTGCATATTGTCCATATTTAACAGCATTGTCGATCAAATTGGTGAGGCAACGCCTTAACGCCTGAGGACGTGCCATAACGGTGACTCCCTGAATCCCGGTAAAGGTCACGTTTTGTCCCGCTTCAAGGGCATCGCTGCATACACTGTCGAGCAGAGAATCAATATCCAAAGGGCGCAGCGCTTCGCTACTATCCATGCTGCGAGCTAAATCCAGACCTTCCCTGATCATCATTTGCATTGCTGATAAATCACCAATCAATTTATCACGTAAATCTGTATCGCCGACTTTTTCCAGTCTTAATCGCAATCGCGTCAACGGTGTCTGCAAATCGTGTGTAATCGCCGCCAACATGTGCGTGCGTTGAGAAATATGATGGCGAATGCGGCCTTGCATTGCATTGAAAGCTCTGGTTGCCTGGACGATTTCGCTGGTGCCAGTCTCTGATAATGGTGGACTATTAATGTCCTGACCAAGCGCTGTTGCGGCCTCTGCCATTTGTTGCAAGGGTCGCATCGCCATTTTGGCGATCGCATACGCCAACACTGCAATACTGACCAGGAACAGGCATAAGTACTGGATAAAGTCAGAGTTTACAGGAGGCTGAACCGTGCGTGGAGGCGTTACGACCAGGCGTAAAGACGTACCATCATGGAGCGTAATTCCCAACGTTTCACAAGGCAGACGTACAACGTTATTATCTCTTGATTGATGCGGGCATTTATTTGGATCAGTGGGGATGGAAGAGACATGAAAACTCTTGCCTAATCTGTCGCTGACAGCTTTAGCGTAATCTGATTCGGGAAAGGCATCGCTAGTTTCAGCCGGTGTCGATGCGACTTGTAAGCCCATCGGCGGTGCTGTCGCAAGAAAGCTTTCGCGGCTGGCAGTTGGCAATACATCCAAGGCGCGCGCCATTTGCTCAGTACGCTCGATATAGTGTGTCATCCGGTATTGCATAAGCGTTTTTTCACGCTCACCAAACGCCAGCCAGCCGGTCAATGCAGTGGACGAGAGCATACCTATCATCAGTACGGCGAACACCCGCCCCCACATTGAAGACAAAATCTTCATGTACTTTTTTCGATCACTACGCTGACGGCCAGAACATAACCACCATTGCGGACAGTTTTAATAATTTGCGGTGTCCGCGCATCTTCACGCAGCTTTTGACGTAGTCGGCTGATCTGAATATCAATCGAACGATCAAATGGATCTGCATCACGACCGTGAGTCATATTTAACAACTGGTCACGATTGAGGATACGGTTAGGATGTTCAAGGAAAATATTTAACATCCTGAATTCTGCACCCGACAGAGAAACGATCATATCATCAGGGCTGATTAAATGACGTGCAGTCATATCCAACGTCCATCCGGCGAATTTGATTTTTTGCAAACTCTCATTGCCAGAATTGGAATGCGTATTTTGTGTGCGGCGTAACACGCTGCGAATTCGCGCCAGTAATTCGCGGGGTTCAAATGGCTTAGGTAAATAATCATCTGCGCCCATTTCGAGGCCGATAATTCTATCCAGAGGCTCTCCGCGCGCCGTCAACATGATCACAGGCACATTTGACTTACCGCGCAAGGTGCGGCACAGCGTGAGTCCATCGTCACCCGGTAGATTTAAATCGAGAACGACCAGTTCAAATTGATGTTCCAATAAGGCCGCCCACATAGTGGGGCCGTCAGCCGCCATCACTGCCGAATAGCCATTATGGTCAAGATATTCCGCCAGTAAAGTGCGGATTTCGCGATCATCGTCGACGATAAGAATTTTGTTTGATGTATCCATATGTCCCATTATGTGCTCGGTTTCCTGGAAAAAAATAGTGATTTTGTATCAGCTTGTTATGATAAACCTAAGTCCAGAAACTTAGAAACATCAAATACGCTTTTTAATTCCTATATGTTACTAAGGGATACAAACCAGCGTAAAATTGATATCCTCAGGATACAAGAAAAGAGCACTATACAGCCAAATTGAGATACATTCCTCAATGTGCATACCAATTTACGATGCTCAGCGACAGTCCTTGTTTCTATCAAAGAAATTTCTACAAAGCGTGGGCTTTTTTTGTACCGAAAAAAGAGAGATGATGAAAAATATTCCCCACACTTTGCTCATGGTTCTGGCGTTTTCTGGTATCGCTGCTACCGCAGTAGTAGACGCTCAAACATCGTCATCAGTTCCGGCTGCAACACAAAATTTTTCAGCAATGCGAGGGCACGCGCCTGAGGACGTTGAAAAAATGAAAGAGCATTTGGCAAGACACCAGGCTGAAATGCATGATAAATTAAGAATTACCAGTGCGCAGGAACCAGCGTGGAAAGCTTTCACGCAAGCGATGACACCTGCTCCCATGCCAGAAAATTCACCAAGCAAAGACCAGGAAAAACTCACCACGCCTGACCGGATGGCGATGTCAATTGAAAAGATGAAGCAGCACGAAGCATTCATGCAAACACGCCTGAACGCAGTCAAAGCCTTGTATGCAGTTCTGACACCTGAACAGCAAAAAATGTTCGATGAAGGCCATAATCGCATGAGAAAAGAGATGCAAGAGCGTATGGCAAAACAAATGGAAAAAGACGGTAAATAAGGCTTACTAAATAAGGCTTATTAAATAAATGAGTTAATCAATTAATTTATATAAAAAGGCTGCGACATATTCCGCAGCCTTTTTTATTTTTACCTCTTATTTAATTCGCTGATCTGTGTTCTTTAATCCAATCGAGCAGCATTTCTTCCTGCATCGGACGAGCCATCAAAAAACCTTGTCCTTCATGGCAACCCATCGCATTTAACACGTCCCAATGTTTCTGTGTTTCTATGCCTTCGGCAATGACGATTAATCCTAATTTCTTGCCTAACTGGGTAATCAGTTCTGCAATTCTTGGGCCCTCTGGTGTATCTATCTGCTGTACAAATGCGCGATCAATTTTGAGTCTGTCTACTGGTAATTTATCGAGATAACTTAAGGATGAAAAGCCAGTGCCAAAGTCATCGATTGCGATATGAATACCCATATTTTTTAGTTCATGTAAGCGTGCTTCAAACATGCTTGCGCTCGCCATCGTTACCGATTCCGTTATCTCTAATTCGAGGTGTTCAGGTGGCAAGCCGCTATCCTTCAGTGCCTTTCGCACATTGTCGACAAAATCATCCTGACGGAATTGCACCACAGAGACGTTAACTGCCATACGATCTGGTGCTATTCCTGCTTTTTGCAGCCTGACCATCAAAAAGCAAGCGGTTCGCAAAACCCAGGCACCCAGACTGACAATCAGGCCGGAATACTCCGCCAGCGGAATAAATTCATTGGGTGGAATGAGCTGGCCGTCATCGGTGCGCCAGCGTATTAATGCTTCTAATCCGATAAAGCGGCTGGTACTCAATTCGATTTGTGGTTGGTACATCAAGAACAGCCGTTCTGCATCAAAAGCCTCATGCAAATGCTGCATTAACGTGGCACGTTCCCGGATTTCAAGACCCATTTCCCGGGTAAATAAGGTGTGGCTGCCGCGCTGGTAGGTCTTGCAGCGTTTTAAGGCGATGCTCGCATCTTTTAACGCTTCTGCGCCATCGGTGTCATAGCCGGATAATTCAACCATGCCTATCGAGGTGGAAACGGCATGTGCAGTATCATCAAAAACGAAAGGCGGACAGAATAATGCTTTTAATAGTTCTGGCCGCAACTGTGAATCATGGCCGAGCAGACCAAACACATCTCCGGAAATGCGTGCCAGGAAAATATTGTCACCGAGATCCGTGCGCAAACGGTCAGCTACTGCTTTGAGCAACAAATCACCATAATGATGACCAAGCACATCATTAATTTCAGCGAAGTCATCAATGTCTATCAATGCCAGCATTTGATGCGCCGTTTTATGTTTGATGATGTCATTGATTTCATCAATGAATTTCAGGCGATTCGGAAGTTTGAGTAATTGATCGCGATATGCGTGATTTTTAAGTTGATTGACCAGACTGAGATTGTCGATGCAAACACCAAGGTTAGAACAAAACACTTCTAATAAATTGTGATTGATCTCAGACAGTGCATAGGGTAAATCAATATATGCTGCCAACGGCCGATTGCCGCGGCCGACAAAATACAAAGTCATGTTTTGTTCGTTGAACACGGATTCACGGTGAGTGAGGACGTATTTCAGTGCTTCTCTGATTTTCGTGTCATCAATATCCTCGATTGCACAGTTCATGAGTCGGCTATAGTGACCCGCCGATGCGATGACATTGAATTGCTGACCAGTTTCGCCTTCATTGAGTTCACCCTGCGCGCACAATAAGCCTTCTGGTGGCACGCCACAAAGCGCTGCAATTTGCGTAATGACACCAGCCGCAAAAGCCTGAATACCGTGATCAAAAGTGAATGATGCACTGGAGAGGATGATTTGATGCAAGCCGCGCCGACTGGCATTAATGGTACAGATTTGCTCATAAGAGCGGATCGCTGCGGTGAGAGACGTCAGTAGTTTTTTGCGTGTGAGTTCGTTTTTGGTTTTGTAATCGTTGATGTCAAAATCGCGAATTGCATCTTCTTCGGGGGCGTAGCCTGGCTGGCCGGTACGTAAAATAATGCGGGTATCACGCCACTGCAATTCGTCACGTATATAGCTGACTAACTCAAGACCGGCCTGTTCCGTTTCCATGACGACATCAAGCAGTATGACTGCGATATCTGATTCAGTGGCGAATACCCGGCGGGTTTCTTCTTTTGAATAGGTGTGGATGAATTCCAGAGGTCGATTCAGGATCTGCGTATATTGCAGTGCAAAACAGGTTGTTTTGTGAACATCATCATCATCGTCGACAATGGCAATTTTCCAACTGCGTACTGGTGTGGCAGATCCTGCTAATGTGCCTTCATTTGAATCGTCTTCAATGAACAGTGCATCGTCATCGATGGGCATGCGACCCCCGGTTTGGGAAAATCCATAGGACTACTTTAATAAGTATATCCTATAGACTGCAAACGAAAAGACCGGGGTTAAGTAAATCGGCGTGCTGCATCCAAGCCTAGCCCGGCACCAATACTTCCAAATAAATCACCTTCCACTTTACGTGCATCTGGAACAATTGCTGAGATTTGCTGGCGTAGTCCGCGCACTCCGCTTGAACCACCAGTAAAAAATACAGTATCAACCTGATCCGGGCGTATTCCGGCGTCTTGTATGACTTGTGCAACAGCGCCCGCAATACTTATGCTCAGATGTCCAACTGCTGATTGTAAATCTTTTTGTTCCATGACCAAAGAACAACTTGAAGAATTCTTCTTACTGCGCAAGCGTTCTAAAGTGAGGTCAATATTGTCGACATCCGACAGCAAAATCTTCGCTTCCTCGGATTTGATTGCTAACCAATGTCCGTCGCGGTCTTCTACAAGGTTAAGCAAGCGCTCGAAGCGCATACGATATTCAGGATCCTGAATGTCACGATACACGTCCAGCAATTCACGGCCCACTTTTTGGGTATACACCTGATTAATTGTATGCCAAGTGGCAAGATTAAAGTAATAACTCGAAGGAATATCAGTTTGATTTGACAATCTTCCACCAAGTCCGAGCAAAGGCATGATTTGTGCCAGGCTCAGATACTTATCAAAGTCTGTACCACCGATGTGGATACCACCATTGCCTAAAATATCGTCACTCCGATCCAGCACGTGTGATCGTTCAGGCGATAAACGTACCAGTGAAAAATCCGAGGTACCACCGCCAATATCGGCAATCAGCACCAGTTCTTCTTTGGTTATGCGTGATTCATAATCGAAGGCGGCAGCAATTGGCTCAAATTGGAAATGGACTTCCTTAAATCCGACGGCGAGTGCAATATCTTCCAGGGTATTTTGCGCGATGCGGTCTGCATTCCGGTTGTCATCAATAAAATGTACCGGACGCCCTAACACTGCGTAGTCAAAAGATTGTCCGGCAGACGTCTCTGCCCGGCGCTTTAACTCAGCGATAAATTGTGCCAACAATCCGCGAAAAGGCACGGATTTACCTAACACCTCGGTCTGACCATCCATCAAACTGGTGCCTAGCAAACTTTTCATGGAGCGCATCAGGCGCCCTTCGTAGCCAGCCAGATAATTCGTCAGTGCGGCGCGACCATAACTTACTTCATCATCTTCGGCGTTAAAAAACACCACCGAGGGCAAGGTGACCTTATCTTGCTCCAGTGTTAACAGTGCTGGCTGATTGGCCTGATGCCAACCCACTGTTGAATTTGAGGTGCCAAAATCTACTCCGCAAGCTTGAGACATGAAACTTTTTCCTGATAAAAAACGAAAACGCCGTCAACCTGATGCTGGCGGCGTTAAAATTCTGCAAATTATTTACTTAGTCACTGGTGCGTCATCGACGCGAACGACCAGCAATTGATCGATACGGTAATGGTCAATATCGACGACTTCAAATTTATACGAGCCAACCATCACGTAGTCTGTACGTTTTGGTATTTTTTTCAGCATCGTCATCATGAAGCCCGCAATAGTCTCATAGCTATCCTGCTCGGGCAAGGAATCAATATCAAGCGCGCGGCAGACATCCTCAATAGTTGTTGCACCATCAATTAACCAGGAATTCGCATCGCGCTGTACGATCTGATCTTCAAGGAAAGGATGTACCAGATTGCCCATCAAGGTACTTAACACATCATTTAAGGTGATTACCCCAACTACCAGCGCATATTCATTCAAAATTACCGCAAAATCTTCTCGCGTTCCTTTGAATTGCTCCAGCATTTCTGACAACGTTAACGAATCCGGCACCGCTAAAGCGGTACGTATCGACAATTCCTGAACTTTGGAAAAATCTTGATTGGTGAGGACCCGCTTTAAGATATCCTTCGATTCGACGTAGCCGACAACGTTGTCAATATGCCCATCACAGACCAAAAATTTCGCATGTGGATGGTCGGCAATTTTTTGGCGAATCACGATGTCATTGTCTTGCAAAGTGAAATAGACGATGCTGTCACGTTGTGACATCGCACTTGGAACCGTGCGGCTCTCCAGCTCAAATACATTGCCGATCATGTGATGTTCACGTTCTTGTAATACACCGGCTTCCGCGCCGGCATCGACCATTGCATAAATCTCATCGGACGTAATTTGCTCATTTCTTTCTGTGGGTAAATTCAACAGACCAAAAATCAGATTGGACAAACCATTGAATACCCATACCAATGGCTTAAATAAACGTACGCACAACAACATCGGTGTGACAACAAAAATTGCCACAGTTTCAGGTGCGATCATTGCCATTTTTTTGGGCATCAAATCAGCAAACAAAATAAAAATAGAGGTGACGAATAAAAAAGACGTCAGAAAACTGACGGTATCAACCCAGGCGACATCGCCCAGTAAGGCATGAAACACCTTGGCAAAATACGGTGTCAGCGCTTGTTCACCCAAGATACCACCAAGTATTGCGACGCCATTCAGACCGATTTGAACTACGGTAAAAAAGTGTCCTGGTTCTTGTTGTAGTTCCAACACTCTGGCAGCACGTACTTCGCCTTCGGACTCCAGCACTTGCAATTTCACTTTACGTGCTGCTGCCAAAGAAATTTCTGACATTGAAAAAAATGCACTGATGGCGACTAACAAAGCAATCACCAAAAAGTGATCAAATAAGGGCATAAGTGCTCCTGAATACTTATAAGCTGGTTTACCCTTTGCACGATGCTTCAAGGGTAGAGTAATAACTTTTTGATAAATAATAATTTTGCTTAAGTTCTATGATTTGAATCATATACTATTGCCATTGCATGAAAATGACAGGAAGTAGCCCTGGTGTTGTTTGCTCGCTGCATGCCGCGCTATTTTTTGCAATCAACATCGACGACCATAGAAAGCCCGCACGGATGACGACGCCAGACCAACCACCTTTACCCGCCAGCTTAGCGAATACTGAAACATCCGCCACCCCCGTTATTCCGACAAATGTTCGTTTTGTCTTGATTACTGTCTTCCTGGATATCTTAGGAATTGGTTTGATCATTCCGGTCTTGCCGCGTCTGGTTGGTTCTTTTACCCAGCAAGCCGATGCACAAGCGCATTGGTACGGGGCGATTGTAGCTATTTACGGCGTGATGCAATTTTTCTTTGCGCCGGTTATTGGTGCTTTAAGTGACCGTTTTGGACGCCGCCCGGTGTTGCTGACTTGTGTATTTGGTCTCGGCCTTAATTTCATTTTGTTGACACAAGCGACGAGTATCTATTGGTTACTCATCATACGCGCTTTGGGTGGAGTGACGGCAGGAAATTTGTCTGTTGCAAATGCCTATATCGCTGATGTGTCCAGTCCTGAAAACCGTAGTAAGGCGTTGGGAAAAATTGGCGCGATGTTTGGTTTGGGGTTTATTTGCGGTCCGGTGACGGGTGGTTTATTGGGGGAGGCGAATATCCATTATCCGTTCTATCTCGCTGCAGCAGTGTCTTTATCCAACGTAGTGTATGGCTATTTTTCATTACCAGAATCTTTGCAATTATCGAATCGCAAAGCATTTTCGATTACCTCAGCTAACCCGTTTGCCGGTTTGCGTGGGCTTGCCCATTTGCGCGGCGTGGGTTCTTTGGTCTGGGTATACGGCTTAACCATGTTTGCCCAATTCACATTACAAACCACCTGGGTTTTATCGACTGAATTGCGCTTTGGCTGGACCCCGATGCAGAACGGTCTCTCCTTGTTTATGGTCGGCATCTCCAGCGTCGTGATGCAGGGCGTTTTCCTTGGACGTTACATCAAATTGGTAGGCGATGCGAATGCGATTTTGTTTGGCCTGATTTCTTCATGCACGGCATTGACGCTGTACGGCTTGGCTACGCAAGGTTGGATGATGTATGTACTGATTTTGTGTAATGTGCTGGCGTTTGCGGCGGGTCCGGCTTTGCAGGCGTTTTTTTCGCGTGCCGTGGATGCGCGTTCGCAAGGCGTTGCGATGGGTTCCCTCAGTGCGCTGGCAAGTATCATGAGTGTTGCTGCCACATTGGCAGGGACCGGTTTGCTGGCGCAGGTCAGTCACGCACCGCGCGGTAGTCTTTTACTTGGAGCACCATTTTTTATGGCTGCTTCAGTTCAACTTATGGCTTTGATCTTGGCTTATCTCCATATGCGAAAAGCGAAGTAGTCTGCATTGAAAGACACAGTAAAAAATAATGAAGCAAAAAAATAGCGAACTCAAAGTTCGCTATTTTTTTTCTATTCAGAATCAGTACATTACATATGCTTAGCAGTGGATATCATCGCTTCGTGTTCATCCTGACGTTCAATTTCCGCAACCGGCTGATTGTCTAATACTTGATTGAGGCGTTTCATATCGACATCGTTACCCCACTTGCCAACCACGATCGTTGCCACACCATTGCCGACGAGATTCGTCAAAGCACGGGCTTCTGACATAAAGCGGTCGATGCCAAGGATCAGTGCAAGACCTGCAACAGGCACATCGCTGGCCGCTGACAAGGTCGCTGCTAATACGATAAATCCGCTACCGGTGACGCCCGCAGCACCTTTGGATGTCAGCAACAATACGGCAAGTAAAGTGAGTTGTTGCAACAAAGTCATCGGTGTATCCGTCGCTTGTGCAATAAACACCGCCGCCATGGTCAGATAAATGGACGTGCCGTCGAGGTTGAATGAATAGCCAGTCGGGATCACCAAACCAACCACAGATTTTTTAACACCGAGTTTTTCCAGTTTGCCGATGATACCGGGCAATGCAGACTCAGATGAAGACGTACCCAGAACAATCAACAATTCTTCTTTGATGTATTTAACAAATTTCCAGATACTGAATCCATGGAAACGGGCAATAACGCCAAGAATCACAAAGACAAAGATCAGACAGGTACCGTAAAAAGTTGCCATCAGATAGCCGAGCGATAACAGGGAGCTGATACCAAACTTACCAATTGTGAATGCCATTGCACCAAAAGCGCCGATCGGAGCTACTTTCATGATGTAACCAACAATCGCGAACAAAACCTGAGAGACTTTTTCGATAAAATCAAAGACCAACGTGCCGCGACCACCAAAGCGGTGCAAGGCAAAACCAAAGAAAACCGCAATCAGCAAGACTTGTAAGATTTCGCCTTTCGCAAATGCATCAAAGATTGTCGATGGAATGATGGACATCAGAAAATCCACCGTTGTTTGCATTTTTCCGGGGCCGGTATAAGCCGCTATCCCTTTGGTATCAAGCGAATGTACATCGATATGCATACCTGCACCAGGTTGCAGAATGTTAACCATGAACAAGCCAACAACAAGTGCCAGCGTGCTGACGATTTCAAAATACAACAACGCCATGCCGCCAGTTTTGCCGACTTTTTTCATGTCCTCCATACCCGCAATACCGATAACCACCGTACAAAAGATAATGGGTGCAATCATCATTTTGATCAGTTTGATGAAACCATCACCGAGCGGTTTCATCGCGGCGCCAGATTGGGGATAAAAGTGCCCAAGTGCGACGCCCAGAATGATGGCGACGATCACCTGAAAATACAGGGATTTGTAGATTGGTTGCGGCTGCATATTGTCTCCGTTATGTAGGAAGGTGTCGCCTTGGGTGATTCTGGCAACCCTGACGCGGAATATAGTTCCGTCGGTTAATTCATTATCAAAAA